>Ga0308176_10000592_pt1 | contig 22957 bp, 23 predicted proteins | sample PhyCR2_3_FD_203890 | JGI IMG/M metagenome (GOLD analysis project Ga0308176, IMG submission 203890) | Soil microbial communities from UC Gill Tract Community Farm, Albany, California, United States - DLSLS.C.R2 | ecosystem: Environmental > Terrestrial > Soil > Agricultural land | place: USA... | reverse complement strand
CAGCAGCGCTCCGTCCCCGACCTCGCGCTCGCCACCGCCCTCCTGCAGCGCTGGATCGTGGAGCCGCCGCCCCAGCCTCCGCTCGACGCGGCGGCGCGGGAGGTCCTCGACCGGCTCATCGTCGCGACCCAGCGGCGGTTCCCCGTCATCGGTGACCTGGCGCGCAGCGCGCACTTCCGCTGGTTCGACCAGCCGCAGGTCGACGCCGAGCGGGCCAGCGTGCTGGGCGGGGTGGGCGCGGAGGTGGCCGAGCTGGCCACGATGCCCGACGGGCCCGAGCGTTCGGCGCGGATGGACGCGCTCGCCGCGATCCCCGAGCAGATCGTCCGGTTCCTCGCCCAGCGGCTCGAGGGCGGGATCCCCGAGCGGGAGCCGATGCTCGCGGTGCTGGTCAAGCGGCACTACCGCGAGCACGGCCTCACCGGGCTGCGGGAGGAGTGCGTGGACCGCCGTCCGTTCGCCGTGGCCGACTACACCCTCGACGAGCGCCCGACCCGGCTGGTCTCCACCGTGGGCACGGTGGCCGAGCTCGAGCCGGACGGCTCCCTCGTCGACGCCGTCAGGGGCGAGCTCGCCGAGCGAGACGGTGACCAGGAGGCCGTGGTCGACCTCTACCTCTCGTGGCCGGACGCGCCCGACGGGCCGGAGGACGTCTCGGACGAGCTGCGCTCGAGGCTGGAGCGGGTGCCGTTCGCGCACGACGTACGGCGCGTCGCGGTCGCCGTGTGCCCCGGTGGCGACCGTCCGGTGGGCTACTTCAGCTTCCGGCCGGACGCCAACGGGTCGCTGTCCGAGGACCGGCTGGTCCGCGGCGTGCACCCGATGGTGGGCCGCCGACTCAACCTGTGGCGCCTGCGCGACTTCGACGTGACCCGGCTCGAGGCGCCCGAGGACGTGCTGCTCTACCAGTGCGTCGCCCCGGACAACCCGGCCGACCAGCGCCTGGTCGCCCTCGCCCAGGTCCGACAGCTCGTCGTGGTCCGCGACGAGGACGGCACCGTCACGGCGCTGCCCCATGCCGAGCGCGCCATCGCGAACTGCCTCGAGGCGATCCGCCGGGCCCGCACGGCGAGCGGCGCCGCGGGTGCGCGCCTCGACATGAACTACGTCTGGGTGCAGATCTGGCCCACGGTCGGCGCGGACCTCGACCAGCTCACGGCCCTGCAGGCCAAGATCGCGCCGCTGACGGCCGGCGCCGGCATCGACGAGGTCCTCGTCCAGGGCCGGATCGCCACACCCACCGGCGACTCGGCGCCCATCGTGGCGCGGTTCCACTTCCAGCCCGGCTCGGGTGTGGTGACCTCGATCGAGCAGCCGCCGACCGACCGGCTCAAGCCGCTGGACGACTACGCCCAGAAGGTGGTGCGGGCGCGCCGTCGCGGTGTCGTCTACCCCTACGAGCTGCAGTCCCTCATCGCCGGGCCCGGCGGGACCGCGACCGAGTACGACCTCGACGACACCGGCGTCCTCGCCCCGGTCGAGCGCCCCTACGGGCTCAACAAGGCGGGCATCATCGCCGGAGTCATCAGCACGCCCACCGACCTCTACCCCGAGGGGATCACCCGGGTCCTGCTGTGTGGTGACCCGCTCAAGGCCCTCGGTGCGGTGTCCGAGGCGGAGTGCTCGCGGATCATCGCCGCGCTCGACCTGGCCGAGCAGCTGCGGGTGCCGGTCGAGTGGTTCGCCCTGTCGGCCGGCGCCCGGATCTCCATGGACTCCGGTACCGAGAACATGGACTGGGTGGCCCGCGCGCTCAAGCGGATCGTCGAGTTCACCCAGGCCGGTGGCGAGATCAACATCGTGGTGGCCGGCATCAACGTCGGCGCCCAGCCGTACTGGAACGCCGAGGCCACGATGCTCATGCATACCAAGGGCATCCTCGTCATGACGCCGGACAGCGCCATGGTGCTCACCGGCAAGCAGTCGCTGGACTTCTCCGGTGGCGTCTCCGCCGAGGACAACTTCGGCATCGGCGGCTACGACCGGGTAATGGGTCCCAACGGCCAGGCCCAGTACTGGGCGCCCGACCTCGCGGGGGCGCTGCACGTCTTGATGTCGCACTACGAGCACACCTACGTCCACCCCGGCGAGGGTGGTCCGCGGCGCGCGCAGACCACCGACCCGGTCGACCGCGACGTCACGACCCACCCGCACGTCCTCGCGGACTCGGGCTTCACGACCGTCGGTGACATCTTCTCGGCGCAGACCAACCGCGACCGCAAGAAGGCCTTCGACATCCGCACCCTGATGGCCGCAGTGGCGGACCAGGACCACGAGCGGCTCGAGCGCTGGGCCGGCATGGCCGACGCGGAGACCGCGGTGGTCCAGGACGCCCACCTGGGCGGCATCCCCGTCTGCCTCATCGGCATCGAGTCGAAGTCCGTTCCGCGGCAGGGGTTCCCGCCCACCGACGGCCCGGACACCTACACAGCGGGCACCCTCTTCCCCCGCTCGTCGAAGAAGGCGGCGCGCGCGATCAACGCCGCGAGCGGCAACCGGCCGCTGGTCGTCCTGGCCAACCTGTCCGGCTTCGACGGTTCGCCGGAGTCGATGCGCAACCTCCAGCTGGAGTACGGCGCCGAGATCGGCCGGGCCATCGTCAACTTCGACGGACCGATCGTGTTCACGGTCGTCTCCCGCTACCACGGCGGCGCCTTCGTGGTCTTCTCCAAGGTGCTCAACCCCCGGATGACGGTGCTGGCCATCGAGGGCTCCTTCGCCTCGGTGCTCGGAGGCGCGCCAGCTGCCGCGGTGGTCTTCGCCCGTGACGTCGACGCGCGCACCGCCGCCGACCCACGCGTCACCGAGCTCGAGCAGCGGCTCGCGGGCGCGAGCGGGGTCGAGCGTGCCGCGGTCGCCACCGAGCTCGTGGAGGTGCGGTCCTCGGTGCGCGCGGAGAAGCTCGGCGAGGTGGCGGCCGAGTTCGACGGGGTCCACAGCATCCACCGGGCGGTCAGCGTCGGGTCGGTCGACGCCGTGATCTCGCCCCACGAGCTGCGTCCGCGGATCATCGCCGCCCTCGAGGCCGGCCTCCAGGGTGGGGGTTGACCGCGGCAGCGAGGGGTAGGTGTGGTCAGACGCCGAAGGGCAAGGAGGAGAGACCGATGAGCGAGCACGACCGAGACCTGGCGCAGATGGAGCAGGACCAGGGGGCCCGGCACCGGGAGGCGCAGGCCCTCATCCAGGACGCGATCGCCGAGGTCACCTCGCGGGGCCGGGACCTGCCGGCGCCCGAGGTGATGGAGCTGCTCGCGGCGGCGCTCGACGCGCGCGGCATCGGCCCGCAGCCGAGGAACTGGCTCGAGTCGGTGGCGGACGAGATCAGCTCTGGCGGCACCTACATCGAGGACCCCGCGGCCGCCCCCGGGAGCGTGATGCCGGCGAACCCGGACGCGGACCCCGTCTAGGTGGGGGTCGCGGGGCTGCTGCTCGCCGCCGGTGGCGGTCGGCGGATGGGGAGGCCGAAGGCGCTCGTGACGCGGCGTGACGGCGTGCCCCTCCTGGAGCGCGGGCTCCAGGTGCTGCGGGAGGCCGGCTGTGACCCGGTGGTGGCCGTGCTCGGCGCCTCCGCCGACCAGGCGCGCGCGCATGCGGGGTCGGCCGACCTCGTCGTGGAGGCGCCGGACTGGGCAGACGGCCAGAGCGCGTCGCTGCGCGCCGGCCTCACCGCCCTGGACGCCACCAGCTCGTATGCCGCGTGCCTCCTCCTCGTGGACCTCACCGACGTGGGCCCGGACGCCGTTGGCCGGGTCCTGCGCGCCGCCGGCGAGGGGCCCGACGTCCTGGCCCGCGCGGCATACGAGGGCACGCCGGGCCACCCCGTGGTGATCGGCCGCGCGCACTGGCCGGGTGTCCTGGCCGGCCTGCACGGCGACCGGGGCGCGCGCGACTACCTCGCCGCGCACCCCCACCTGCTCGTCGAGTGCGGCGACCTCGCCACGGGCCGAGACGTGGACACACCGGCCGACCTCGGGTGATGCTGGGGCCATGGAGCCACGAGAGGCGTTCGCTACGGCCGACGAGCTGGCCGAGCGCCTCGGGGGGACGGGCTACCTCGCCGACGACGCGCTGGCGACCGTCGCCTGGCTCGCGCTGCGCCTCGAGCGGCCCCTGCTGCTAGAGGGGGAGCCCGGGACCGGCAAGACGGCCCTCGCGGAGTCGGTCGCCGCCGCACTCGACGTGCCGCTCATCCGGTTGCAGTGCTACGAGGGCATCGACTCGACGCAGGCGCTCTATGACTGGGACTTCCCCCGGCAGATCCTGCACCTGCGGGCGGTCGAGGCGGTCGCGGGCGGAGCGGACCGGGACGTCGCCGCCGTCGAGGACGAGCTGTTCGACCAGCGCTTCCTGCTGGCCCGGCCGGTGCTGCGAGCCCTGCGCGAGTCTCCGGCGGTGCTGCTGGTCGACGAGGTGGACCGGGCCGACGACGAGTTCGAGGCGTTCCTGCTCGAGGTGCTGTCGACCTGGCAGGTGACCATCCCGGAGCTCGGCACGGTCAGCGCTGCGACGCCGCCGGTGGTGGTCCTGACCTCCAACCGCACCCGCGAGCTGCACGACGCGCTGAAGCGCCGCTGCCTCTACCACTGGATCGAGCACCCGGGGCTGAAGCGCGAGCTCGAGATCGTCCGCACCCGCATCCCGCAGGTGTCGGAGTCCCTTGCGGCACAGGTGGTCTCGGCCGTGCAGAGGTTGCGCTCCGACCACGGCCTGATCAAGCCCCCAGGAGTCGCGGAGACGCTCGACTGGACCCGGGCCCTGCAGGAGCTCGGCACGACGGAGCTCGACCTGGAGACCGCGGCGGCCACCCTGGGGGTGGCCGTGAAGTACCGCGAGGACGCCGAGCGCGTCCGTGCTGCGCTCGATCGGGTCCTCGCCCGGTGAGCGTCGCACCCGGTCACGCTGCGGACGAGGTCCTGCTCGCCTTCGCCCGGGCGTTGCGGGCCGCCGGCGTAGCCGTCACGGCAGACCGCGAGCGCACCTGGCTCGAGGCCGCTGCCGCCGTGGGGGTCGGCGACCAGGCGCGCACCTACTGGGCGGGCCGCGCGGCGCTGTGCGCCTCACCTGCGGACCTCGAGCGCTTCGACCAGGTGTATGCCGCGTGGTTCGGGCTGCAGCGCGCCACAACCTCCAGCGTGCGGCCCAGCGCACCGAGCGTCGTGAGCGCGTCGCTGGACTCGGCGACGGGGGAGGGGGGCGGCGAGGAGGACCTCGAGTCGGTCCACGCCCGGGCGAGCAGTACCGAGGTCCTCCGGCACCGCGACGTGGCCACCCTGTCCGGCACCGAACGCGCGCACCTGGCGGCGCTGTTCGCCGCGCTTCGGCCACGGGCACCGCGACGGCCGGCGCACCGCCACACGCCCTCGCGCCGGGGCGTCGTGGACGCCCGGCGCACCCTGCGGGGCCAGCTGCGCCGGATGGGCGAGCCCGGTCCGATCGAGTGGCGGCACAGGGGGACACGCGCGCGCCGGGTGGTCCTGCTGGTCGACGTCTCCGGGTCGATGAGCGCCTATGCCGACGCGTTGCTGCGTCTGGGCCACCGCTATGCCGCGAGCGGTCTCCCGGTCGAGGTGTTCACGCTGGGCACCCGGCTCACGCACGTCACCCGGGCGCTGCGCCAGCGCGACCCCGAGCGTGCGCTCGTGGCCTGCGGCAGCACCGTTCCCGACTGGGCGGGCGGCACTCGCCTCGCCGAGGGCATCCGGGCCTTCCTCGACCGCTGGGGGCGGCGGGGCATGGCCCGCGGGGCAGTAGTGGTCCTCTTCAGCGACGGCTGGGAGCGTGACTCGCCCGAGGCGCTCGGGGAGCAGATGCGCCGGCTACGGGCCCTCGCCCACCGCGTCGTCTGGGTCAACCCGCACCGCGGCAAGCCCGGCTACCAACCGGTGCAGCAGGGAATCGTGGCCGCCCTGCCGCACGTCGACGACTTCGTCGCAGGCCACTCGATGGCTGCCTTCGAGGAGCTGGTGGGGGTGGTGGGCCGTGCGTGAGGTCCTGCCGGAGCTGATGGGGTGGTGGCGAGACGGGAAGACCGTCGGCGTGGGCACCGTGGTCGCGACCTGGCGGTCGGCGCCACGGCCGGCGGGGGCCTCGATGCTCGTCGGGCCGGGCGGCGAGGCGGTCGGCTCGGTGAGCGGTGGCTGCGTCGAGGGCGCCGTCTACGAGTTGGCGCAATCCGTGGTGGCACAAGGCCACTCGGTGCTCCAGCGCTACGGCGTCAGCGACGACGACGCGTACGCCGTGGGGCTCACCTGCGGCGGGATCATGGACGTCTTCGTGGAGCGCGTGAGCCGCCAGACGTTCCCCGAGCTGGGCGAGGTGGCGGAGGACGTCGAGGCGGGCAACCCGGTGGCCGTCGCGACCGTCATCGAGCACCCGGACCAGGCGTGGCTCGGCCGGCGCGTCGTCGTGCGACCCGAGGGCATGGAGGACCGGGCCACCGGGTCCCTGGGCAGCGACCGCGCTGACGCCGCTGTCACCGACGACGCCCGTGGGCTCCTGGCGGCGGGACGCACCGAGACGCTGACCTACGGGCCGGACGGCGAGCGGCGCGGAGAGGGCATGCGGGTCTTCGTCTCCTCGTTCGCGCCCAAGCCGCGGATGCTGGTCTTCGGGGCCATCGACTTCGCTGCGGCCGTTGCCCACGTCGGCCACTTCCTGGGCTACGAGGTCACCGTGTGCGACGCGCGGCCCGTCTTCGCGACGAAGAGCCGCTTCCCCTCGGCCGACGAGGTAGTCGTGCAGTGGCCGCACCGCTACCTCGCGGCGGAGCAGGAGGCGGGCCGCGTCGATGCGCGAACCATCGTCTGCGTGCTCACCCACGACCCCAAGTTCGACGTGCCCCTGCTCGAGGTGGCGCTTCGCATGCCCGAGGTGGCCTACATCGGCGCCATGGGTTCGCGCCGCACGCACGACGACCGCCTCGAGAGGCTGCGCGAGGCGGGCGTCACGGACGAGGAGCTGGGCCGCCTGTCGAGCCCGATCGGGCTCGACCTCGGTGCGCGCACCCCCGAGGAGACGGCGGTCAGCATCGCCGCCGAGATCGTGGCCCTGCAGTGGGGCGGTCGTGGCGACCGGCTCAGCGAGCGCGGCGGCGCAATCCACCACCACGCGCTGGCCCACCCGGACGCGACCGGCGGTGGACCGCAAACACGCGAAGGTGAGGCCGCGGCATACCCATCGTGAGACGACAGACCGGTTGCCACCGGCGCCGCGAACGGCAAGTATCCAAGCAGCGGCACCGCCTCGGGTGCGGCCGACACGAAGGAGTGATCGATGACCCGCATCAGCGTGACAGTCGACGGAGTCGGCTACACCGACGAGGTGGAGCCGAGGACGCTGCTCGTCCACTACCTGCGCGAGACACTCGGCAAGACCGGAACCGTCGTCGGCTGCGACACGAGCAACTGCGGGGCGTGCACCGTGCACCTCGACGGACACAGCGTGAAGTCCTGCAACGTCCTGGCGGTCCAGGCCGACGGGCACGAGGTCACGACCATCGAGGGGCTCGCGCAGGGCGGTGAGCTGCACCCGATGCAGCAGGCGTTCCACGAGTGCCACGCGCTCCAGTGCGGCTACTGCACGCCGGGGATGATCATGCAGGCGATCGACGTCCTCAACGACAACCCTGACCCCACCGAGGAGGAGATCCGGCTCGGGCTCGAGGGAAACCTGTGCCGGTGCACCGGCTACCACAACATCGTCAGGGCCGTGCAAAAGGCTGCGGGCGCCACGAAGGCGGGTGCCCAGTCATGACCGCCGTCGACGAGCGCACCGAGGCACCGGCGGGCGAGGTCGGCAAGGCGCGCCGCCGCAAGGAGGACCAGCGGCTGATCACTGGGCGGACCCGGTGGACGGACAACATCGTGCTGCCCGGCATGCTGCACGCGGCCATGGTGCGCAGCCCGTTCGCCCACGCGAACATCGCCGGCATCGACACCGAGCCTGCGAAACAGGCGCCCGGCGTCATCGCGGTCCTCACGGGAGCCGACGTCAAGGACAGCCAGGGCGCGGTTGCGAACGCCTGGCCGATCACCTCCGACCAGAAGACGCCCGCCCACCTGCCGATCGTGGTCGACCACGTCGCCTGCGCCGGCGACATCGTCGCCGTGGTCGTGGCGCGCACTGCGGCAGCGGCCCGCGACGCGGCAGAGCTCGTGGACGTGGACTACGAGGAGCTGCCGGCAGTGCTCGACGGCAAGGAGGCGGTCGAGGACAAGGTCCTCGCCCACCCCGACCTCGGGACCAACAAGTCGGCCCTGTGGCGGCTCGACTCCGCCGAGGGCGGCACCGGTGGCAACGTCGACGAGGAGATCGACAAGGCCCGGGCCGACGGCATCGTCATCGAGCGCGAGTACCGCCAGCAGCGGCTCATCCCCTCCTTCATGGAGCCGCGCTCCACGGTCGTGGACCCCACAGGTGAGCAGGTGGTGGTGTGGACCTCCACCCAGGTGCCACACATCCTGCGGTTCCTCATCGCGGCGACGACGGGCATGCCGGAGTCGAAGGTGCGGGTCATCGCACCAGACGTGGGCGGCGGGTTCGGGGGCAAGCTGCAGACGACTTCGGAGGAGTTCGCCACCCTGGCCGCCGCCCGACACGTCGGCAAGCCGGTGAAGTACACCGAGACCCGCTCCGAGTCGCTCGTGTCGGGCCACCACGGCCGCGACCAGTACCAGAAGCTCACGCTGGCGGCGACCAAGGACGGCACGGTCACCGCCCTCAAGGTGGACCTCATCGCCAACCTGGGCGCCTATGTCGGGGTCGTCGGTGGCGGCATCCCGGTGCTCGGCGCCTGGATGTTCAACGCCATCTACAAGTTCAAGGCCTACCGGTTCACCGTCCAGACGGTGCTGACCAACACCACATGGGTGGACGCCTACCGCGGTGCCGGACGGCCGGAGGCGACCTACGCGATCGAGCGGCTCATGGACGAGCTGGCCGCCGAGGTCGGCGTCGACCCGCTGAAGATCCGCGAGAAGAACTGGATCAAGCACGAGGAGTTCCCGTTCGCCTCGGTCGCGGGGATGACCTACGACTCGGGCAACTACGAGGCCGCGACCGCACGGGCGAAGGAGCTCTTCGACTACGACGGGCTCCGGCGGGAGCAGCAGGAGCGCCGGGACCGCAAGGACCCCGTGCAGCTGGGCATCGGCGTCTCGACGTTCACCGAGATGTGCGGGCTCGCGCCCTCGCGCGTGCTCGGCTCGCTCAACTACGGCGCGGGCGGCTGGGAGCACGCCTCGATCCGGATGCTGGCCACCGGCAAGGTCGAGGTCATCACCGGGACCTCGCCGCACGGCCAGGGCCACGAGACGGCGTGGAGCCAGATCGCGGCCGACCGGCTCGGGGTGCCGTTCGAGGACATCGAAGTGCTCCACGGCGACACCCAGATCGCGCCGCGCGGACTGGACACCTACGGGTCGCGCTCGCTCGTCGTGGGCGGCGAGGCCGTCGTCCGGGCCGCGGACAAGGTCGTGGAGAAGGCCAAGGTCGTCGCAGCCCACCTGCTCGAGGCCAGCGCCGACGACCTGGAGTTCTCCGGCGGGCGGTTCACCGTCAAGGGCACGGACAAGGGCATCGGCATCACCGAGATCGCCACGGCACAGTTCACCTCGCACAACCTGCCCGAGGGATTCGAGTCCGGCATCGACGCGGACGCGACCTTCGACCCGGACAACTTCTCCTTCCCCCACGGCACGCACCTGTGCGCCATGGAGGTGGACACCGAGACCGGCGCCACGCGGATGCGCAAGTACGTCTGCGTCGACGACGTGGGGCAGATCATCAACCCGCTGATCGTGGAGGGACAGGTGCACGGTGGCCTCGTGCAGGGCATCGCCCAGGCCCTGTGGGAGGAGGCCGTCTTCGACGAGAACGGCACGCTCGTGACAGGCTCGTTCGTCGACTACACCCTCCCGACCGCTGCGGACACGATCACCTTCGTCACCGAGAACACCACCTCGCTGTCGACGACGAACACGTTGGGCACCAAGGGTGTCGGCGAGGCTGGGACCATCGCCTCCACGCCCGCGGTGGTCAACTCGGTCGTCGACGCGCTGCGGCCGTGGGGCATCCACGACATCCAGATGCCGTGCACGCCCGAGCGGGTCTGGAGGGCGATCCAGTCGGCCGGGAAGAACCAGTCCGACGCCACGACGGGGGCCGCGCAACCGCACTTCGACGAGGCCGCCCCGAACCAGGACGCGTCGCCCGGTGGCGCCCCCGATGCCGGCTCCCCGGAGAAGGGAGCGGAGCAGTGATCCCCGCACCCTTCGACTATGTGGCACCCACCTCGGTGGCCGACGCCCTCGCGGCGCTGGCCGAGGCAGGTGACGACGCCAAGGTGATGGCAGGTGGGCAGAGCCTGCTGCCCATCCTGCGGATGCGCCTCAACGCGCCCGAGAAGCTCGTCGACCTCGGCAAGGTGGAGGAGCTCAAGGGCATCAGCGAGGACGGGGACCACGTCGTCATCGGCGCCATGACGACCTACACGGACGTGCTGGCGAGCGAGGCCGTGCGCCAGCACGCGTCACTGCTCGCCGCTGCGGTGGCCGAGGTGGCCGATCCGCAGATCCGGCACCGCGGAACCGTGGGCGGAGCCCTCGTGCACGCGGACCCGGCCGGTGACGTGGGGGCCCCCGCGCTCGCCCTCGACTGCGAGCTCGTCATCGTGGGCAGCGGCGGGGAGCGCACGGTCGCCGCGCAGGACTTCTTCACGGACCTCTTCGAGACGGCGGTCGGCGACGGCGAGCTGCTCAAGGCCATCCGCGTCCCGAAGCACACCGGATGGGGGGCGCGCTACGAGAAGTTCGTCAGGGTCGCCCACCAGTGGTCGATCGTCGCGGTCGGTGCCACGGTCCGGGTTGAGGGCGGGGCCATCGCCGAGGCCAAGATCGGGCTCACCAACATGGGCTCCACGCCGTTGCGTGCCACCGCCGTCGAGCAGGCGCTCGTCGGCAAGCCGGCCACCGACGAGGCGGTGCGCGAAGCCTGTGCCGCAGCTGCGGAGGGGACCGACCCGCCGTCGGACCTCAACGGCGACGCGGACTACCGCAAGCACCTCGCCACGGTGCTGACGCGTCGGGCCGTCCTCGCTGCCGCTGGGGCGTGAGCCCGTGGACCTGACGCACAGCTTCACCGTCCCGGCCTCGGTCGAGGACGCGTGGGGAACCTTCATGGACCTCGAGCAGGTCGGTGCGTGCTTCCCGGGTGCGACGGTGACCTCTGCGAACGAGGACGGCTTCGAGGGGACCGTCAAGGTCAAGCTCGGCCCGATCGCCTTGGTGTATGCCGGGTCCGGCACCTTCACCGAGCGCGACGACACCGCGCACCGCGCGGTGATCACGGCCAAGGGCAAGGACAAGCGGGGCAACGGCACAGCAGGCGCCACGGTGACGATCGAGCTGACCGACACCGGCGACGGCTCGACGAGGGCCCAGGTGCAGACCGACCTGGCCGTGACGGGCAAGCCTGCGCAGTTCGGGCGTGGGGTGATGCAGGACGTCTCCGACAAGCTGCTCCAGCAGTTCGTGGACTGCATCGAGGGTCGGTTCGCCGAATCTCCCGCGTCCCCGGCCCCGGCAGTCTCCGATGCAAGTCACGAGCCGGCGCCGGCCGCCCCGGTCCCGACGGCTTCTCACCCAGATGGGGAGATGTCGTCGGCGTCGGGTGGGCGAGACGACGCGATCGACCTCGGGTCGACAGTGCTGCCAGTGGTGCTGAGGTCCTACGGCAAGCAGATTGCCGGGGCGGCACTGGCCGTGCTCGCGATCCTCGGGTTGGCGAGGCGGCGGCGCCGTCGACGGGCCGGCCATTCCTGACTGAGCAACTCGTCCGCCAGTAGGCTCAGGCGACGGCCAACCCCGTGGGGAACGCGTCGTCGAACAGGGCCCGGATCCGCGCGCGCTCCCTCTCGTCCAAGGTGCCGGACCGACGGAGCAGCTCGGCAAGTCCTCGGGGGCCGACCACGAAGGTTCGTCCGGCCGTCAGGCATCGCCGCAGGAGCGGCAGCGTCGCACCCTGGAAGCAGACCACCGGGACCACGACGCCCCAGCTGGCGATGCCGGCCACCTCGAGCGCCTCGCGGACGGCCGCGGCGCGGGTCTGGACGCCCGCGAGCAGGTGAGGGCGGTCCGTGCCGTCCACGAGCAGGTGCCAGCCCTCGTTGTCCGCGACGTCCCGATCCTGTCGCGTGCGGATCGTGACCGAGCGCTCCTCCTGCGGTGCGTGCTCGTCGACGACGAAGACCCCGCCGGGCGCGACGACCAGCCAGTCGAGCATTCCTCGACGCCCCGGCACCCGGCGCTTGTCCAGCCCGAACGCCCCGGCGGTGGACTCGACGACGCTGCGAACGGACTTCGTGCGGCTCGACGCTGCCATGACTGCCTCCCGGTGCTACCCGACCACTGTGGTGCCGGCCGCCGAGCCGACGCGCTCGTTCCCGCCGACCCGGCCCGAACGGGGGACGGGCGGGTCGTCCGGACATTCCACCCGCTGGAGGTCCTACCCTGAAGGGGTGGGTCGCGTGGCACCGTGGTGCGCGTCCCCCAGGCCGTGACCACGCGGCATACGCATCCGTAAGGAGCACGCCCCGATGACCCAGCCCACCGTCGTCGTCCTCAACGGTCCCAACCTCAACCTGCTCGGCGAGCGGGAGCCGGACGTCTACGGTCGCGACACGTTGGCCGACGTCGAGGCGCTGTGCCGCAAGGCTGCCTCGCTGGCCGGCCTGGACATCGACTTCCGCCAGTCCAACCACGAGGGCGTGCTGGTCGACGCGATCCAAGAGGTCCGAGCGACCGCGGCCGGCATCGTCATCAACGCAGGGGCGTACACCCACACCTCCATCGCGATCCGTGACGCGCTCGCCGCGGTGAGCGTCCCCGTCTTCGAGGTACACCTCAGCAACGTCCACGCCCGCGAGGAGTTCAGGCACCACTCCTACCTGTCGGCGGTCTCCGACGGCGTCATCATGGGGTGCGGCCCCAGCGGCTACGCCTACGCCATCGCGCGCATCTCGGAGCTGGTCCACCCCAAGCCCTGACGCACGGGCGGGCACGGGCGACCTCCGCCTGACACCCCACTGCCCACGCGCCCGGTGGCGCGGCAGACTGTGGCCATGGACCCCATGGACCTCGCCGGCATCGACGACCTGCTCTCCGACGAGGAGAAGGCGGTCCGATCCACGGTCCGCACCTTCCTCGACAAGCGGGTCGAACCACACGTCGCCGACTGGTTCGAGAGGGGCGAGATCGACGACCCGCGTGGCCTGGCCAAGGAGCTCGGCAGCCTCGGCCTGCTCGGCATGCACCTCGAGGGCTACGGCTGTGCCGGCATGTCGGCCGTCGACTACGGCCTGGCCTGCCTCGAGCTCGAGGCCACCGACTCCGGGATCCGGTCCATGGTGTCCGTCCAGGGCAGTCTCGCCATGTTCGCGATCTGGCGCTTCGGCAGCGAGGACCAGAAGCAGCAGTGGCTCCCGCGGATGGCGGCCGGCGAGGCGATCGGCTGCTTCGGACTCACCGAACCCGACCACGGCTCGGACCCCGGCTCGATGCGCACCCGTGCCAAGCGCGACGGGGACGAGTGGGTGCTCGACGGCCGGAAGATGTGGATCACGAACGCCCCCATCGCCGACGTCGCGGTCGTGTGGGCGAAGGTCGAGGGCGAGGAGAGGGACGAGATCCGCGGCTTCGTCGTTCCCACCGACGCCGAGGGGTTCTCCGCCCCCGAGATCAGCCACAAGCTGTCGCTGCGCGCGTCGGTCACCGGCGAGCTGGTCCTCGACGGCGTCCGGCTTCCCGCAGACGCTGTCCTGCCGGAGGTGCGCGGCCTGAAGGGTCCGCTCTCCTGCCTGACCGAGGCTCGCTACGGCATCGTCTGGGGCGCGCTCGGCGCCGCCCGATCCTCCCTCGACACGGCCCGCCGCTACAGCATGGAGCGCACCCAGTTCGGCCGACCGATCGCCGGCTTCCAGCTCACCCAGGCCAAGCTCGCCGACATGGCCCTCGAGCTGGTCAAGGGGCAGCTGCTCGCGCTGCACCTCGGCCGCCGCAAGGACGCCGGGACCATCACCCCGGAGCAGGTGAGCCTCGGCAAGCTCAACAACGTCCGAGAGGCGCTCGACATCTGCCGCACCGCGCGGACCATCTTGGGCGCCAACGGGATCAGCCTCGAGTACCCCGTGATCCGGCACATGAACAACCTCGAGTCGGTGCTCACCTACGAGGGAACCGTCGAGATGCACACCCTCGTCGTCGGGCAGGCGCTGACCGGCGAGCAGGCCTTCCGGTGACGCACGGACGGGCACTCGCAACGCGGCATACGGCTGATTTCACGGACCGGCCGCGCACCCTGTAGTCTCACCGTCGCACATCCGCGCGGCCGCGCCGAGCGGACGGTGGCCCGCCCCCTTAGCTCAGTCGGCAGAGCGTTTCCATGGTAAGGAAAAGGTCGTCGGTTCGATTCCGACAGGGGGCTCTGGAACGGGCGCCCGCAAGGCGCCCGAACCCCGAGGCGGGGTAGCTCAGATGGTTAGAGCGCACGACTCATAATCGTGAGGTCGCGGGATCGATGCCCGCCCCCGCTACCGCCGTGATGCCAGGGCCACCGATTTCAGGAAAAGCCCCGGGGTCGCGTATCCTGTCGTGTCGCCGCCTGCACCCGCGGGCCGCACCGCAGACCACCCGTTAGTCCCGAGAAAAGGTTGCCCCGTGGCCAGCAAGAGCGCAGACGTCCGCCCGAAGATCACCTTGGCGTGCGTGGAGTGCAAGGAGCGCAACTACATCACCAAGAAGAACCGTCGGAACAACCCCGACCGCCTGGAGATGAAGAAGTACTGCCCGCGCGACGGCCGCCACACCATGCACCGCGAGACCCGCTGAGGCGCCCTCGCCCCACGCCGCACTTCGACAGCCGCCCCGGACCGCGTGTCCGCCGGGCGGCTTTGTCGTGCCGCCACACGTCCCCCATAGAGTGTTCGCCATGGCCGTGAACGAAGACTTCTTGGGGCGCACCTACCCACCGCAGGGCCCGTATGCCGTGGACGCGCCGGCGCTGGCGGCGTTCGCCTCCGCGGTGGGCTCGGACGACCCCGTGCACACCTCCGCGGACGCGGCACACGCCGCCGGTTACCGCGACGTGGTCGCACCCCCGACCTTTGCGGTGACCCTGGCACAGCGGTGCGACGCACAGCTCATCGAGGACCCCCAGGCCGGCATCGACTACTCGCGGGTGGTCCATGGCGAGCAGAAGTTCGTCCACCACCGGCCGATCACCGCCGGCGACCAGGTCATGGGCGCGCTCACGGTCGACTCCGTCCGCCAGGCAGGCGGTCACGTCATGGTCACCACCCGCACCGAGCTCACCACGGCCGACGGCGAGGCGCTGTGCACGTCGACCTCGACCATCGTCGTCCGGGGAGGGGAGTGAGCGTGGCTGTGCGCACCCTTGCCGAGACCTCCGTGGGCGACACCATCGGGCCGGTCACCACCCGGGTCGGCCGCGAGACGCTCGTTGCGTACGCCGCCGCCTCCGGCGACCAGAACCCCATCCACCAGGACGAGGCGATCGCCCGGTCCGTCGGGCTCCCGGACGTGATCGCCCACGGTATGTGGACCATGGGGGCCGCGGGCTCGGTCGTCGGGAAGTGGGCCGGCGACGGGGGACGGGTCGTCGAGTTCGGCACCCGGTTCACCAGGCCCGTCGTCGTGCCGGCGTCCGGTGGCGAGGTCGAGGTGAGTGGCGTCGTCAAGGCGCTGGACGAGACCACCCGCCGTGCCACGGTCGAGCTGACCGCCAGCAGCGGCGGCGAGAAGGTGCTCGGTCGCTGCCTTGCCGTCGTCCAGCTCGACTGACGGCTCGGCCCACTCGATGCGTGAGGAGCACGACGTCCCGCTCGCGGGGTTGACCACGATGCGGGTGGGCGGTCCGGCCGCCCGGCTGGTCACTGCCGAGACCACCGACGAGGTGGTCGATGCCGTCCGCGAGGTCGACGACGCGGACGAGCCGCTGCTGATCGTGTCGGGCGGCTCCAACCTGGTCATCGCCGATGACGGCTTCGCCGGCACGGTGGTGCGGGTCGCGACATCGGGGGTGAGCGTCGAGTCCGCTGACCTGTGCGGGGGCGCCATGGTGCGCGTCGCTGCGGGCGTGGACTGGGACGAGTTCGTGACCCAGGCCGTCGCAGAGGGGTGGTCCGGGGTGGAGGCCCTTTCGGGGATCCCGGGCTGCGCCGGCGCCACACCCGTGCAGAACGTCGGCGCCTACGGCCAGGATGTGGCGCAGACCATCGCCTCGGTGCGGGTCTACGACCGCGCGGAGCAGCGGGTGCGCACCTTCGCCAATGCCGACTGCGCCTTCACCTACCGTCACTCGCTGTTCAAGGCCACCAGTCGCTACGTCGTGCTGGACGTGTTGTTCCAGCTTGCAGTGAGCGACCTCGGCCAACCGGTGGCGTATGCCGACCTGGCCCGTCAGCTGGGCGTGGACACGGGGCAGCGGGTCCCGTTGGGTGACGCGCGGAAGGCGGTCCTGGCCCAACGCCGGCGGCGCGGCATGGTGCTCGACGCGCAGGACCACGACACGTGGTCCTGCGGCTCGTTCTTCACCAACCCGGTCCTGTCCTCGGCGGACTTTGGCGACCTCGAGCGCCGGGCGGCCGAGCGGCTGGGGGAGGACGGACCGCCACCGCCGCGGTTCCCCGCGCCGGACGGAGGGGTCAAGACGAGCGCCGCCTGGCTGATCGAGCACACCGGCTTCGGCAAGGGCCATGGCATGCCGGGTCCGGCCGCGCTGTCGACCAAGCACACGCTGGCCGTCACCAACCGCGGCCAGGCAACGGCGAAGGACGTCGTGGCGCTCGCTCGCGAGGTCCGGGACGGGGTGCGCGACGCGTTCGGCGTGAGGCTGGTCAACGAGCCGGTCCTGGTCGGCCTCGAGCTCTGACCGGCCCTGTCGATCAGCGCTCGGCGACCCACTCGGGGACCGGCGGCGGGTTGTCGTCCGGTGCGTAGCGCAGGTGCAGGACGCCTGTGGGCAGCGCCTCACTGTGGACGAGCTTGAGGGGGACTGTCCCCGTGTCCTCGAACAGCCGCTGTCCCTTGGCGACGGCGATCGGGTGCACGAGCAGGGCCAGCTCGTCGAGGAGCCCTTGGGCGAGGAGCCAGCGCACGGTGGTGGCGCTGCCGGACATCATGACGTCGCCCTCGGTCCGTTCCTTGACCGCACGCACCTGCTCGGCGACGCTGGCGTCGTCCGCACCGGAGATGATCGTGGTGTTCTGCCACTCGGCCTCGCCCGGCGTGTGCGACAGCACGTACTTCGGGATGCCGTTGATGAACTCGGCGAACGGCACCTCCGGGCCCTGCTGCGGCCAGTACTGCGACCACTCGCCGTACAGCGTGTGGCCCATGAGCATCGCGCCGCCGGTCTCCATGCCTGACTCGACGATCTTGCCCATCGCCTCGTCGAAGTACGGGAAGTGCCACTCGTTGGGTGCCTCGACGACGCCGTCGAGGGAGATGAAGAAGTTGGACACGATGCGGGACATGGCGTGCTCCTCTGGGCTGGGCGGGTCTACGTCAACCTAGACCGGGTGACCCTCGACAACTCATCGAACGAGGACGACCGCCTGCACTCAGCCCGGCTCGCCACGACGCTTGCGCCGGGCCACCACCACGAGGTCGACGACGGCCACGGCGGCCAGGACGAGCAGCGCGACGGCGAGCCAGGCCGGGCCACCCGCCACGAGCAGCCACCCGCCGGCGACGCCGCAGAACACCAGCCCGAACCCCGCGAGCACGAGCCGCAGGGTCAGGGCGCTGCGGGCCGGCGTAGCGCCACCGAAGCCGGCGGTCGGGTCGTGGTGGTCGAGCAGCCCCCGGCGGTACCGCTCGCGCTCGGCTTCTTCCCGTGGAGCTCGAGGACGCTTGGGCATGTCCGGCTCCTACCCGGTGGTGCCCGCCGCCACGCCCACTCGCCATCCCACGCAAATGTCGGGTGAGGGCCGCCCAGGGCCCAAACTCAGGCAGGTGCCGCCAGCCAGGCGTCGACGTCGGCCAGTGCCGGCTTGAGCACGTCCGCGGGCGCCCGGGACGCGCGCAGCGAGCCGCGGGCCAGGTCCGCCAGCTCGTCGTCGGTGAACCCCAGTGCGTCCCTCGCCGTGGCGTACTGCGCATCCAGCCGCGAGCCGAACAGCAGTGGGTCGTCCGCGCCCAGCGCCACCGGTATGCCGCGGCTCACCACCGCGCGCAGCGGCACCTCCTCGGGGCTGCCGTACACGCCCAGCGCCACGTTGCTGAGCGGGCAGACCTCCAGGGCCACGCCCGCCCCCGCGATGAGGTCGAGCACCCTCGGGTCCTCGGTGGCGCGGATCCCGTGGCCGATCCGGTCCGGGTGGATCGACTCCAGCGTCTCCTCCACCGCTGCCGGACCGAGCAGCTCTCCGGCGTGGGGCACCAGCGCCAGCCCCGCTCGGCGGGCGATCTCGAAGGCTGGTGCGAACTCCTCGGTCACCCCTCGCCGCTCGTCGTTGCTCAGCCCGAACCCGACCACCGCGCCCGGTCCCTCGCCGGCGAAACGGCCGGCGAGCCGGGCCAGCGTCCGTGCGTCCAGTGGGTGCTTGATCCGGCTCGCCGCCACGATGACGGCCACCGGCGCGCCACCGTCACGGGAGACGGCCGAGGCCTCGTCGAGCACGATCTCGAGGGCCGGGGTGATGCCCCCGACGAATGGCGCGTAGGAGGTGGGGTCCATCTGGATCTCCAGCCAGCGCGAGCCCTCCGCTGCGTCGTCGGTGCTGGCCTCCCGCACGATCCGCCGCATGTCGGACTCGTCGCGCACGCACGCCCGCGCCGCGTCGTAGATCCGCTGGAACCGGAACCAGCCGCGCTCGTCCCGGGCACTCAGGCGCGGCGGCCACCCGGAGGTGAGGGTGTCGGGCAGGCGGATGCCGTGCTTGTCGGCGAGCTCGCGCACGGTCTCCACCCGCATCGAGCCGGTGAAGTGCAGGTGCAGGTGCGCCTTGGGCAGGTCGCTCACCGGGCGCGGCATGGCGCCGAGTCTCTCAGTCCGGAAAGCAGTCTGCAGAACCCGGCCTACTCCTCCTCGACGACGTGCATGGCCGACTCCTCAGCGCTCTCCGAGCCGTGCTCGGCCTCGTCCCCGGCGTAGAGCTCCTTGTCGACGTCCTCGCGGACACCCTCGTCGGGCTCGACGATCTGGCCGGCCTCTTCGTCGCCGACCTCGCTGTCGCCCAACCAGTCGTCCTCGGCGGCGATGGAGTCCGGGTCGTCGCCGCCCACCCGGTCCCGCGGGTCCTCGTCGAGACCACCCTCGTTGTCCGGGGCGCCATAGGCACTGTCCGGGTCCGGCTGCTCCTGCATGACCCGCTGCTCGATCGACTCACCCTGCTCCTGCTCCGCAGCGGTGGTGCCCCACTCGGTCCCGCGGGGCTGCTGGTCGGGCGGGCTGTACGGCTCGTCGTCGGTCGCGTCGGACCCGATGAGGGTGTCCTCGGACTCCAGCTGGTCCTCGTCGTCGACGCTGTAGCTGCCGAGGTCGGTGTCGATGCTCTCGCGTCCGGGCTGATCGCTCATGGCCCCAGCCTGTTACGCCGGCGGTCGCCCTGCAAGGCGACCACGCGGCATACGGCTCAGGCCTGCGCGCGCACCCGCTCCACCGCCGCCAGCAACACGCAGGTGGCCACCGCCTCCATCGCCTCCGTCACCTGGTCCAGCGGCGGGAAGGTCGGCGCGATCCGGATGTTGCGGTCGTCCGGGTCGTGACGTCGGGGAAACGCCGACCCGGCGGGGGTCAGCGCCACACCCGCGTCGCCCGCCAGCTCGATCACCCGGGACGCGGTGCCGTCCATGACGTCGAGGCTGACGAAGTAGCCGCCGGTGGGCCGGGTCCAGGTGGCCACGTCGAGCCCGCCCAGCCGGGAGCTCAGCACCCGCTCCACCTCGGCGAACTTCGGCGCGATGATCGCACGGTGCTTGACCATGTGGTCGCGCACGCCCTGGGCCGAGCCGAAGAACTGTGCGTGCCGCAGCTGGTTGACCTTGTCCGGCCCGATCGAGCCCTTGCCGAGGTTGTCGAGGAACCAGTGGACGTTCTCCGCCGACGCCGCCAGGAACCCGACACCCGCGCCGGCCAGGCTGATCTTGGACGTCGAGGCGAACATCACCGGGCGGTGTGGGTGGCCGCCCGCCGCAGCCAGCGTCAGCACATCGGCCGTCTTGGCCTCGTCCTCGGTGAGGTGGTGCAGGGCGTAGGCGTTGTCCCAGAAGATCTTGAAGTCGGGCGCGGCCGTCTCCATCGAGGCCAGCCGCGCCGCCACCTCCTGGGAGGCGACCGACCCCGTCGGGTTGGCGTAGGTCGGGACGACCCACATGCCCTTGACGCTCGGGTCGCTTGCGGCGATCCGCGCACAGGCCTCGGCGTCCGGCCCGTCGTCGTGCATCGGCACGGTGACCATCTCGATGCCGAACCACTCCAGCAAGGTGAAGTGCCGGTCATACCCGGGCACCGGGCAGATGAAGGTGACCTTCTCCTCCTGCCCCCACGGCCGCTCGCTGTCGACGGCGCCGTGCAGCCACAGGTCCACGAGCACGTCGCGCATCAGGGTCAGGCTCGAGTTGCCGGCGGCGACGACCTGCTCGGGCTCGACCCAGAGCAGCTCGGCGAAGATCTGCCGCAGCTCGGCGAGGCCCTGCAGCCCGCCGTAGTTGCGGGTGTCGGTGCCGCTGGCGTCCTCGTACCCCTTGGGCAGCGAGAGCAGCTCGTTGGACAGGTCCAGCTGGGCCGAGGACGGCTTCCCGCGGGTCAGGTCGAGTGCGAGGCCCCGAGCGCGGAGCTCGGCGTAGGCACGCTCCTGCTCCTGGGCGAACCGGGCGAGCCCCTCGACGGATCGGCTGGCGAGCGGGGTGGTGGCGGTGGTCTGCTCGGTCACCTCCCCATCGTCCCAGAGCGTCGGTATGCCGCGTCGTGGGCGTCCGCGCGCCGGTCACCCGGCCCCTCGGGTGGGGCGCCGGCGACGAGTTCGCGTTGGGCCGCTCGGCTCACGTATGCTTGCTCCTCGGTTGACTTTGGTCATGCTATTCGGCGTGCCCGGAATCGGCCGCGGAACCATCCGGCCCCACCGGGGGTTCCGTAGGGCAGTGGCTCAATTGGTAGAGCACCGGTCTCCAAAACCGGCGGTTGGGGGTTCGAGTCCCTCCTGCCCTGCGTAGCTGGACCACCACAGTGGAGAGTCGGTAGTGAAGGACATGGCATCGTGACGGACGTGAGCGCGAGTACTCGCGACTCGGGTCGAACCGGTCGCAAGCGCGACCAGGGCGGCAACCCGGTCTCCCGGTTCTTCCGCTCCATCAGCCTGTTCATCAGCCAGATCCTCGATGAGCTGCGCAAGGTGGTGCGGCCGAATCGCGAGGAGCTGGTCAACTACACGGTCGTGGTGATCATCTTCGTGTCGGTGATCATGGGGATCGTCGCCGCCATCGACTTCGGCTTCACCAAGCTCGTGCTGTGGGTGTTCGGCGGCTAGGCGCCGCCCGACCACAGCCACCCCGGGGCGACCCGGCGCACGGAACAGCCGGCGCACACGAACAGTCTGCGCAACAGGAACAGAGAGAGGTCAGCAGCGTGTCCGACCAGTGGACCACTGAGAACGCCGAGGCCCCGGTCTCCGAGGACCGGGTCGAGGCGCAGCCTGCCCAGCCGGAGACGGCCGAGGCGGTCTCGACGGACGTGCCCGAGACTGACGTGCCCGAGACCGACGCGCCCGGGGCGCCTGCCTCCGAGGAGCCCGTGCTCGAGGAGCCCGCTGGCGCGGAGGTGCCGGCGGAGTCCGAGTTCGCCGCGGCAGCCGAGGAGCCCGAGGGCGAGCCGACCGAGGACGAGCACACCGAGGGCGAGCCGACCGAGGGCGAGCACACCGAGGGCGAGCCGACCGAGGACACTTCCGCGGACCAGCCGGCCGGTGACCCCGTCCAGGAGTTCAAGGACATGCTCGCCAGCCAGTTCGGCGAGTGGTACGTCGTGCACTCCTACGCCGGCTACGAGAACCGGGTGAAGGCCAACCTCGAGAACCGCACCACCTCCCTCAACATGGAGGACTACATCTTCGAGGCGCAGGTGCCCATGGAAGAGGTCAGCGAGATCAAGAACGGCCAGAAGAAGCTGGTCCGTCGGGTCCGCATGCCCGGGTACGTCCTGGTCCGGATGGACCTCACCGACGAGTCCTGGGGCGCCGTTCGACACACGCCCGGCGTCACCGGCTTCGTCGGCAACGCCCACCAGCCGGTGCCGCTCAGCCTCGACGAGGTCTTCACCATGCTGGCGCCTGCCGACCTCGAGAGCCCCGCCGCTGCGGGTGCCCCGGGCTCCGGTGCAGCCGCCGGCAAGCCCCGCGAGGCGCTCGTCGTCGACTTCGTCGTCGGCGAGTCCGTCACCGTCATGGAAGGGCCCTTCGAGACCCTCCCCGCCACGATCTCCGAGATCAACGCCGACACCCAGAAGCTCAAGGTGCTCGTCTCCATCTTCGGCCGGGAGACCCCGGTCGAGCTGTCGTTCAACCAGGTCGCCAAGATCTGACCCCAGGGGCTCCGCCCCGTGCCCCCCGAAGGACCCGCGTGGTTGAGTCCACGCGTCAAGGAAAACCCTGCAACCGGGTCATCGCCCACGGCGTCGGCCCACCACCAGAAAAGGAACAGCAATGCCTCCCAAGAGCAAGAAGGTCTCCGGCTTCATCAAGCTGCAGATCCAGGCCGGTGCGGCCACCCCGGCGCCCCCGGTCGGCCCTGCGCTCGGTCAGCACGGCGTCAACATCATGGAGTTCGTCAAGGCGTACAACGCGGCCACGGAGTCCCAGCGCGGCAACGTCATCCCGGTGGAGATCACGGTCTACGAGGACCGCTCCTTCACCTTCATCACCAAGACGCCGCCGGCCGCCGAGCTG
>Ga0308176_10000591_pt1 | contig 23003 bp, 22 predicted proteins | sample PhyCR2_3_FD_203890 | JGI IMG/M metagenome (GOLD analysis project Ga0308176, IMG submission 203890) | Soil microbial communities from UC Gill Tract Community Farm, Albany, California, United States - DLSLS.C.R2 | ecosystem: Environmental > Terrestrial > Soil > Agricultural land | place: USA... | reverse complement strand
TCATCCGTCGATGCGGTGCGCCCGCTGCCGTCCACGCGAAATGGAAAATCGATATTCATCGGAACCTCACATGCCGCTGACGCGCGGTTGCGTCACCGCGATGATCAGCGGTGTCCCTGTCGGCACACAGATCGCCTGGCTGTCTATCAGCAGCACGGGTTGGCCTTCCACCAGCACGCGGGTCGCGGAGGTCACAAACTGCGCGGTCACGCAAGGACCGTTCGCGGCTGGAGGCGGCGGAAGCGCGCACCCCGCGACCACATACGGCGCGGCGATCGTGACCACTGGCTGTCCGCCGACCATCACGCGCGGTGATACCACTGTCGGCTGCGCCTGCCCGCCATGCGAGCACAGCACGGTGGCCCCCAGATGCAACAGAAATCCCGGCATACGTATCTCCTCCGCTTCAAACCACCGTGAGAGCGCCGGCGTTGATAATCACGCTCGGCCCGGTCATTTGGATCATCGCCCCCTGCCCGTTAGAGAGCGTGATCCCGACCGAGTTGATCAGGATCATCGCCCCCGTAGTCGTAGTCATCATGATTCCGCCCGTTGGCCCCGGCACGTCGCTGACGAGAATTCCGTTCTGCAGCGGCGTCTGCATCACGAATCCCGGGACGCCCGGCGGGATGAGGTGAGACAGCGCGGGCACCTCCGCGGCCGAGCCCCAGAACACGCCGGTCCAGATCGGGTAATCGATATTCCCCTGTTCGAACTCCACCCATACGCCCGACCCCATGATGGGCACGCTGAATATGCCCGCCAGTAGGCCGCCGATAGGGAGCGCGGGCAGCGCCCAACTCGAAGGGATGAACCCGGCCACGTCCGGCACCATCACCTGTATGCGCCCGCGCTGCTCGGGGTCCACGTTATTCACCACCGTCCCCCGATACTTGCCGAAGAATTTGTTGGTATCGCTCATGCTGGCACTTTCGCTACGGTTGACACCAGCCCGTTGCGGGCTAGCGTAAAGTTCTGCTTGTAAGACCCACGCTTGACGTTGTGGGTCACGCTCTTCACGTAATACAGTCCGTCGAACGCATTGCCCACGCCGCGCACTCCAACCAGCCCTCGCGACTTGAGCACGCGGCCGTAGCGCAGCACGTCGAGCGATCCCGTCGCAGTCACCGCGTCCGCCTTCTTGGACGCCTTCGCAAGGCCGATCAGGATTGCCTGAATCGGCGAAAGCTTCGCGGTCCCTTCTATAATCGGGAACTGCTTCGGGATCGGAGGAATCGCGCCGAGAGGTGGATTGAGCGGCGTGATGTCCGGAATCGGAATGGGGATGGGGACTTTGCTGAACTGCTCCTGGATGAAGACGATGGGCAGCGTCCCTGCGTCGTTATTGAAGCTGAAGCTGAGCGAATCCACGTTGGTCTGCGCGTCCATGTCCACGTTCAGCGCCGGCTGCGGCGTCCCCACCTTGATATCGGGACCCCAGTAGGCGATGCTCGTTCCGGGCGTCGGACCCGGAGTGACGTAGAACACGTACCCCACGTCGTCGGCGAGTTTCCGCAGGTACGCGAGATCCTTGCCCTGCTGCACCGGGATCCGATCGATCGGGATCGGCACGTCCAGCATGATGCTCGGGATCACCATCGGGATCACGCCGAAGACCGCGTACTTCGCGAGGATCAGCAGCACGCGCGCTTCGGGCGGCATCGCCGGAAAGGGCAGGCCGGTGAAGTCGATATAGTCCATCACTCGGCTCAGGTCTTCGCCGGTGATGGTCAGCGTCGGGCTCTGCCCCGCGCCTCCCGGCGTCATCTGGTGATCGGTCATGACGCCATCGATCAATACTTCCGTGGACCCGCCGATGGTCACGTAGATCACCACGCGCACGAGCGGGATCGCCGCGCCGCCGCCCAGGAGGAAGAGCGTCAGCAGCGGCGAGTTCTTGTTAACCGTGAATTTCAACTGAAAGACACTCGCGCCCTCGGTCTTCGAAGTCACCTCGATGCTGGTCATCGCGTCCAACACGTCCTTCGATACCGCAACCGGCACCGCGGGACCGATCATCAGCGTGAGGTTGATTCCGCTAAGGAGCACTCGGTCCTCCGGGAACGCCTGCGGGCAGGCAGATGCGCAGCACGCGTCCTACGATGGCGAGCAGGTCCTCCGGACGCATCGTGCCGTTGGCATCGCAAATCCGCCAGAACAACTCGGGGTCGCCAAGGTACTGCGCGGCGATCACATCGAGGCGATCGACCTGTCCCACGGTGTGCTGCTGCAATTGCGCCAACTGCCCGGGCTGCGGCAGAAATCTCCGCCGGACGTAGGCGATGGTGCGGTTATCGGCGGTGGTCAGGGTCGCGGTCGCGACGCCCGCGTAGCGGCTGTTGGCCGCGAACAGGCTGGGCTTGATGCCCGCGAACTGGAAGAGCGCTTCCGCGGCGGCCGAAGTCATCAGATGCCGCCTATGCCCAGATCGGCGAAGGTGCCCGCCGGACTCATTCCGGCGAGTTTCTCTTTCTGCTGCTGGTAAACCATGAACAGGTTGCCTCCCTTATCATCGAACCCGAGGTCGTCCACGCTGAGTACGCGCATGCCGAGGCTGACCTTGGCGCGAATGGGATTAAGGTTCGCACTGAAAGCCTCTTCAGTAATACTGAAATCGGTGATCCGCACCGGGACGACGCGGTTTTTGCTCCACACGAACAGCGCGAGCGGCGCTTCCATCGGCGCGATCTCCAAAGTGCCCGACTTCGCCAGGGTGTTCGCATTGAGCAACTGCTGGCTCGTCGGGTAGACGATGGTTTCGAGTGCCGCCAGTTGCGGATAGATTCCGAACTGCGTGGCCGCCGGGTTCTGATCGGGGAATTCGAGCTGGTCCGCCGCGTCGATCTCGGCGTCCATTTTGAAGGTCTCGATCGGCGGACCCTTCAGACGCAGCGCCTCCGAGCGATCCTTCGTCGTGGGCTCCACGGTCTGCACCTGGAGCGATCGGGTGAGCGTGTCGGGGTTGTATTGCAGCTTGATGATGCGCTGCACCGTTCCGCTGGCCGGATCGATCAGAACGATGCCCGCTTTCAGAAGCCGTGGCGAATTGGGGAATGTGCTCATCCGTGGTTCCTCAGAAATCGAAGTCGAAATCCAGCAGAGTCTTGGAAGGCAATGGCTGCTGCAGCGTCTTGTCGTCGTCGCCCACGATCAAATCCAGTACTCCCTTTTGCTGATTGGGCGACATTTTTGCCAGTCCGTAGCTGCTGATGCCGGCGATCGCCAGCAGGTTGGCGATGATGCCGATCTTCTCGGCCAGTGTAGTCTTCGTCCAGACCTTCTTCAGTTCCTTCAATGCATTCGCCTTGAGCTGTTGTCCGGGCGGCGTCGCCAGAAATGCCGACAGCGCATCACCCGCCGACCCGGCGCGAGGAGGGTTCGGGACCAGGGATGGAACGGGCGGCGCGGCGGAAGCGGCGGCATCTGCCTTGGGCGGCCGCGGCGGTCCGATCTCGGGCGAGGCGCCCTTGCGCTCCGACACGACTTTCCCTTTGTAACTGATCATGACCTGCACTTCGGGATCGCCGATGGATGCCGTCGAGAATGCGACCTCATACCTTTTCTCGTCGAACTTATTGGGTCCGATCCACTGAATCAGGGCGCGCCGCACCGTATCCGCGCGTACGTAGGCCTGGCCTTGAGGGTCGTCTTCGTTCTCCTTCGTGGGATAGGCGCCTAGGACAGTGACGTAGGCCAAGTCCGACGCGGAGAGGGCGGTCACGATGTCCTTTGTCAGTTGGTTTAAGTTCCACGGGCGCTTGTTTCCAGGGGTCACATCAAAGCTTCCGATCACGCGGGATTCCCCGGGCACGCCCGCCGCATCGGCAGGTTTATCTGCACTCGCGGCCGGCTGTCTGCGCAGCACCGATTGTGAAGCTCGGGACACCCCGGCGCCGTGTTCCGGAGCACTGCGGACAACCGACTCCGCGGCCCGGTCCGCCTCGATCTCACTTGGGTCGCCCGCCGCTCCGATATCGATGGCGCCGGGCATGGCCACCGAGTCCTGCTGCTGGACGACGTGTGCGAGTTCGTGAGCCATGAGCCGCAGTCCGGCGGGCGTATTCGGTTCGTACCGATCCCTGTCGAGCACCACATGGGGACCGACCGTGTACGCCAGCGCATTCACGTCGCGCGCGGATCGGCTGGCCTGTTCGTCGGCGTGGATGCGGACCTTGCCGAAGTCGTGCTCGAAGCGCGGCTCCATAAAGCCGCGGGTCGCAGGGTCCATCGCCTGCCCTGGCGACTTCAGTACGCGATCCACGCTGGGAGGCGCTGTGGCACGGACCGTTGAGTTCGAGGCCTTGCGCTGCAGCTTCTTTTTCTTGCACTCTTCGCATTCGCCGGACGCCGCGGCGGGTCCACCGCAGGAGCACTTGCGCTGCACGGCGACTCCCTGCGATTTGGTCAACACCGGTTTGGCGATTGGTTGCTTTGGCATCACCGTTGCGTTTGCCCTTTCTAGAACGGACACTTCGTCAACGTCTTCGGCGCGTCGCTGCAAATGTTATCGGCGCGGCCCTGGGAGACGCGGCCATAGCAGCGCACCTTCGGGCAGCACTCTTCCGGACCGGGCGCCTCTTTCTTCGTGCCAGCGTCCACTTGTTCCTCGGCGAGGGCCGTTCCCGGAGTGGTCAGCGATGACTCCGGCGCTTCGTCCATGATGGGCGCGGTCTCGCTCGTGTCCGCGTCCTGCTTCCTGGCGCCGCAGTTCTTGTCCAGATACTCCTGCGCGCATTTCGCGCTCTCGGTATATCCGCGGCATTCCAGGTACGCCTCGTTGTCTTCCTTGATCCACTTGGCGAACTTGTCTTCGACGGCGGTCCTCGCCTCATCCGATGCCGCGGCCCTGTATGCCGTGCCGGCGCGCGTGCAGCAAGACGTGATGTCCCGGGCGTGAACCGCTTCGTGCCGCTCGACGCAGGGGCGATAGCATTCGGGCGGTTCGTGGATGGTAGTGACGGGTTTGCCCGCGCCCACGTCGCAGCCTGTTTCACCGTTCTTTCCGAGACGCCCGCTGGCGCACTGCGAGGAATCGGCCAGTGTCTGTCCTCCGGCATCGTGGATCCGGATCCGCCCGAAATCGTGCATCACGCCCGGTGTGCCGCTTCCAGGACGGGTCCGTGGACGGGCGGCGGGTGCGAACGCCGCGCCGGGCATCCTCGATTTCGCGGAATCGGTTTGATACGCCATCATTGCGGGGCCAACTCCTCCTGCGCCGTTTCGCGCACCAGCAGGTGAAACACGCCGCCATTCCCCCGCACCAACTCAGGCGTGGTGGAAGAATGTCGGAGCCGCATGACGAGATCGGCCAGCACCGCGGCCGTCTCGTGTTCCAGCGATCCGTTTCGGAGCGAAAACGAATAGTGCCGCAGCACGCCGTCGGCTGCCACGATTTCGCCGGCCGAGATCTGAATTCCCGCCGATGTCGCGGACACCACGATGCCGGTCCCCTGGTTGCGAAGCGCGGAGGCGATTTCGCGGACGTGCTGCGGATGCCACATCTGAAACGTCCGCGCAGGGTCCAGCTGGCGATGCAGCGCTATCGCGAACGCCCCCAGCACCATCACCGCGACCACCACCACATGCCACGCCGCAAACGGCAGGAGACCCGATATCTCAGAGCCAATGGCGACTAGAATGAGCGCGACCGAAAGCCATTGCGCCTCCGAGAAAGCCCATCGATGCGGCCGGTCGGCGCCCCCGCGGCCGAACTCGAGGACGAAGCGCGCCGTGCCGTAGGTGATCGTGTACCACGCCAGCGCAGTCCCCGGAGCGGCGCCTCTCAAAATCAGCAATCCGCCGGTCAGAGCCACCAGCAGAACCCATATCGCTTCGATCGCCTGCACCGGAAAGAGCCGGACACCGACCAGGTACGGCGCAAAACCCTCGCTAACGTGCTCCTCGTCATACCGGATTCCCCAGGGCGCGGGACGTCCGTGGCAACAGCCCACCATCAGACACCCCACCCGTCCGCACGCCAGGAACGCGCCGATTCCGAGGATCGTCACATCCAGATAAGGCAGGACCGGAGAGCGCATCATGCGTGCTACGAAACCCGCCGCCAGCATTACTGCGATTTCGTGGTGGTAGTAGATGATCCGCTCTTCACCGGTGACGATCTTGGTGGCGAAGACCAGCGCCAGGAACGTGGCCACGGCCGCAAACACGATGACGCCCATGACCAGGTACGAGAGGCCGCTCGCCGAAACCAGGATCAACGACAGCGCGACAGCGGCGATCAGGCCGGCGCATCCGCACACTTGGAACGCCGGACGCGCATGGCCCGCTACACTCACCTGCGTGAGTGCTAACCGGTCCATCCAGCGGGTGATCGATTCTATTCTTTCGAAGATGCGCCGCATACAGTCGTAGGAGCCTTGTCCAGGATTGCGAAAATGTCCGGCGGAATGTCCCCGGTGAAAAATGCCCGGAGAACGATGTCCCGGCCGTCTTTCCCAAGCTTCGCGATGACCTCGTTCTGCATGAAATTCACTTCGTCCTCATAGGGCGGAACTACGGTTACCGTGGTCTCGTCATTTTTGGGGGCCGTGGCGGTAGCGGCCGCGGCCGGTTTCGTTTCCGCGCTCTTACCGGCCTCACGCGAAAGCAGTTCCGCCGTCCCCTCTTCGAAAATGCACCAGTGCCGTATGTAATCGGCTTGATACCTGGCCAGAAATTGCTTGCGCGTTTTCTCCCTCGCGCCCAGGAAATGCAGCGCCTCGTGCCGCGCGGTGGTGAGATCTCCGGGCCGGTTCAGATCGGAGAATGGACCAAGGTAGAAACGATCTTCAAGCGGGTTGTAAAACCCGGGAACGTTCGGATTTTCCGCGAAGAAAAGGAACACGGCAACGCGGCTCTCCTGATCCGTTCCCCGATCCGCCGGCTGGAGGTTGTATTTCTTCCAGTACCTGGCGAGCGTGGCCTTGACCAGGGTGGATCCGGCGTCCGCAGGCCCGGAAATCGCCATTTGCAGCTGATAGCGTTTGAGTCCGAATTCGCCCGCTGTATTTGCCATCCGCACTTTGCCTGCCAGTGAAGGGGGGGGCGGATTGCCGCCCACCGGCGCCGCGCGTCCGCCGGGCAGTTCGATCGCTTTCTGCACGCCGGGAGTTTTGAGGATGTTGGCCAATTGCGTCTGAAGTAGCTTCATCTCCGCCTCGGTTGGCTCCCTGCCTACCGGTGTTGCTGTGTCGGCGTCGATATCGAACGTGACTCCCTGCTCCTGGAACGCCGCGCGCGCCAGATCCCGTGTCCGCTTATAAGCTGCGACAGTGGCCTGGGCGGTGGGGTCGGAAGGCGCGGCAAACTGCGAATCGGAGAGTTGGGAAATCTGCCACGGCGTCATCGCCGCGAAGCCGGCAGCAGCGCCGGAAGCTCCGGCGGCGACGCCCGAAGCCACGTCCATCACGAAGTTCGCGTAGGAGTCAGCGTTTGCGATGGCGGTGGGCGCGTCGGGTCCTGGATAGGGGCGGCCCGGTACACCTTGATAGAACTCGCTGCCCGCCGCGAGGATCGCGCCGCCCGCGGGACAGGCCACGTGCGCGTATTCGTGGACCATGGTCTGCTCCCAGTCCCTGCCTTTCAGGAACGGACCATGCTCGTAGTCTCCACAGAAGAAGATGTTTTTGACCGGTTTATCGGAGCAGTTGTCCGCCGCGGCCAGGCGGCCGATGTTGCCGGTTCGAGGGCATGCGCCCTGGTCCTTGCTGTCGCGGCAATAGAACTGGGCCCGTGCGTCCCCCGCGGCCATCGCAGTGCTCATCAGTTGCAGGTGATCGGCAATCTGCTTGACGTTCCCGGCGTCGCCGGCGTCTACCAGAAAGTGCCTTTGCAACTGCTTCGCGAGGTTCGGCGGCGAAGCCACCAGCAGATCGTGCGCCCGCTGTACTTTCGGCTGCCCGGAGCTTCGCAGCCCGCGAAGTTCCTTCAGCATATCGTCCGTGCAGCAGGGTTGGATCTTGTAGACCGAGTTCCGCTCGTCGTACGAACACCCGGAGCACCGCTGCAGCTTCAGGCCGGAGCGCAGGGCGGGCATCACGGCTGCCCCGACGGCCCGCGCGCCGCCCCAGAGCGAGAGCATCGCACCCACGGCAGATACATCCGCGTCCTCTTCCAGGCTGGCTTCCCCTCCCATTGGCGAAGCCGCTTCACCCGCCCCGTCCTGCTGAACCACGTGCGCCAGTTCGTGGGCGATCAACGCGTCGCCGATCAGAGTGCCCGGCCGGTATTCGCCCGCCGCGAAGGCGACATCGCCGCCCACCGTGAACGCCCTTGCATTGAGACTCGACGAAAGCTGCGCCGCGCTGCTGTCCGCATGCACCCGCACCTGGGAGAAGCTATGGCCGAATGCCGATTCCATCCGGGTGCGGATGCCGCTTTCGAGCGGTCGAGCGGATGGCGCCGAATTCAACCGTGCCTGAATCGCCGCGGGATTCCCCTCGCGCACGCCGCCCGGTTGCGCTTTGGCGAAGATCCGGCCCACGCTCCCTAGAGCTCCCGAGATGGCCGATCCGACACCTGCAAGCACCCCCAGCACGCCGCCGCCGGCCATCTCCGCGATCAATTCCGCGGGAACGTCGCTGACTTCGCCGGACGCCGCCCACTTCTGCACTCCGCGCTGCACCCTGGATCCGACCGGCGCGATGTAGTCTTTGGCCGTCGTGGCCCCCGCGCTCTCCGGAGCATACTTGCGAATCGCCCGCTCCACGTGCCGGCTGCTCCGGCCGCGCATTTGATTGATCCACTTCTCGATCAACGGGCAGCCCTTGGATGTGCGCCCGGCGGGCACGAGCGCCGCGTCCGACGTGGCGCATACTTCGGTGCGCAACCGATCCAGAAACTCCGTCTTGTGCATCTGCCCGGGTGCCAACTCGGGCACGTCATCCTCGACGATCAGGCCTTCCGGAGCGGCCACGGCCGGGGCCGTCGTGGCGGCCGCCTGGTCCGCGGGGGCGCGCTGCAACCGCGGCTTGGAGTCGCCAGCCGGATTCGGCGGCGGCACCGAGTCCGTGCCGTTCACCCCGGCGATCTGCCGGGCGAAGCGCTCGGCCTCGAGTTCCAGGCTGTCGTTCGCCGGTCCGACCTCCAGAAGCGTGTGAGGAATGGGATTCCGCGCGGCGCGCTGTTGCACCACGTGGGTGAGTTCGTGCGCCAGCAACATCCGGCCTGCCCGTTTCGAAGGGGCGACCTGCCCGGCGCCGAACACGACGTCGCGGCCGACCGTGTAGGCTGACGCCTTCACGGCGCGCGCCGACTCGGCCGCTTTGCTGTCCGTGTGTACGCGGACCTCGCCGAAATCGCGATTGAAGCGCGATTCCATGAATCCGCGAGTGCCCGGATCGAGCGCACTTCCCGGCGATTCCAACACTTCGTCCACGATCTTCGGCGCGTTCATCGTGGTGGCCCCGCAGGCGTACTTGCGCTGCAAGGCCGCGACCGGCAGGGGGTTCGTCCCCACCGGCGGTCTACGGCCGGCGGCCGGTTTTTCCAGGACTGGCGCCATGGTGCTCATCGGATCTGCCGGTACACTTTCTCGGCGATCTGGCCGCCGATGGCCTGCGGCCGCGCACCCTGGGCGACCTTGAATTTGCCCGCGTCCACCTTGTCCAGAGCGATGGACGCGCCATCGACGCCCGGCACGCCACGGTCGGCGAGCAACCGCGCCAGTTCGCGCTCCACCGCATCGCCGATGGGATAGCGATCGCCGGGCGCAAACCCGGTCAGCACCAGTTCCTCGATGTGCAGTTCCACGGCGGCGGGTGTGATCCGGTCCTTCATACCCACCCCGCGATCTCCCCATCGGTCAGCGGCTTCTCCAACTTCGCGAACTCGGCTCGCGCCGCGGAAAGCAGGTGGGCCATGCGCACTGGCTGGCCGGAGTCCGCCGCCAGGAACGCCGCGCCCATTGCGATGTTGCGGATGTGTCCGCCGGCGGCGTTCAGACGCGCAAGGCGGTCGATGCGGAGGTCCTGCAGCGGCATGGCTTCGGGGAATACGCGGCGCCAGATCTCGGCCCGCTGATCGATCTCCGGAAACGGAAAGTCCACCACGAAGCGGATGCGGCGCAGGAACGCCTGGTCGAGCGCGCTTTTGCGATTGGTGGTCAGGATCGCGAGGCCGCGATACGCCTCCATACGCTGGAGCAGATAGCTGACCTCGATGTTGGCGTAGCGGTCGTGGCTGTCTTTGACCTCGCTGCGTTTTCCGAACAGCGCATCGGCCTCGTCGAACAGCAGCACCGCCGCGCCGCCCTCCGCGGCATCGAAGACGCGCCGCAGATTCTTCTCTGTCTCGCCGATGTACTTGTTGATCACCTGGCTGAGATCGATGCGGTACAAATCGAGCCGCAGTTCGTTGGCGAGCACCTCGGCCGCCATGGTCTTTCCCGTGCCGCTGGAGCCGGCGAACAGGGCGCTGATGCCGAGTCCGCGGGTGCCCTTCGCCGCGAATCCCCATGTCTGGTAAACCGTGGACCGCTGCCGTACATGCATCGCGATCTGGCTGAGGACCTCCTTCTGCTTCGCGGGCAGGATCAGGTCGTCCCACGCCGCGGCAGGTTCGATGCGCTGCGCCAAGCCTTCGAGTCGCGGACGCGCCTGCGCGCGGCAGGCGTTCCACAAGCGCCGGCCGACGGCATCGTCTCGATCCGCCGCATCACCGATCACCTGTCCCGCCGCCGCATGGATCGCGGACGAGTTCAGGCTAAACTGCGAGACCAGCGTTTCCACTTCGCCGTTTACCGAGGGGTAAACCGGCTGGAGAACACGGCGCCAGAGGTCGGCCTGCTCCTGCGTAGTTGGGTTGCCTACATCGAAAAGCATGACAGCGCGGTTGGCGGTCTGCCGGGATGTTCGAGACGAAATAAACAGCGGGGAGCGGATCGACTCGATCAGGTAGGCGAGTGCGCCCGCGGGGAGCGACTCCGTAGATTCGGCGTCGTCGCATTCCAGCAACAGCGCGCTCGAATTCAGAATCGCCTCGCGTTCCCACAGCCGCAGTAGATTGTTCAGCTCCGCCGCGCCCGTATGCGGCAGGGCCCACGCTGTCATGGTGTGCAGTTGTAGCCCGAGCATCCCGCATGCCGCGGCTGCAATCGCCCGCTTGCCCGTTCGCTCCTCTCCGCACAACTCGATTACCGGCGCCCTCGACGGGCCGTCTTCTACAGACCAGATCGCAGCGATCTGCCGCGCCACATCCTCGTGCGAGGGCGCGAGTCGGCCTGCCGGCGGCACGCGGCGCAACAATCCTTGCAACCGCTCGTCCAGGTAGTTGATCCCGGCCAGGAAATGCAGGATTCGCTCCTGGATCAGCAGTGGACTCGTCGTGAGCGGCTCTCCGGGTGTTGCCTCCAGCAGGCGCCAGTAACGGAGCGGCCGCGATGGGGCCAGCGCGCTCCAATGCGCATCCGCGAACGCGCCGAGCGCCAGGCCGAACGTCGGCTCCGTGCGGCGGTCGTCGCGATTGATTTTCGCGTACAGCGCGGTGAGGCTGGAATCCATTTCCACCCCCGCGCACATCAGCAGGATCTTGCGCTCGAAGCTGGTAAGCTCCAGCGCCGCGCACAGCGTATCGAGCGCCGCCGGCGGTGTGAGCGGAGAAAGGTCGGCGGGCGAAGGAAGGTCGCGCGGGCTTTCGCCCATCGATCGCTCGATCTCCACACGCACTCCGGCAATGCCGCGCACCAGGTACTGCTGGTTGGCCTCATGCCACGAAATGGTCTTCTCCGGCGTCATGGCATCTGCACCGCCGGGTCGCTGAACACTCCGGCTGTCGTGGTCAGGCGGCTTTCCGCTCCATCGATCTGCACGCGGACGAGGTACTTGCCGCTGGGTACGCCCTTGATGTTGATCGTGATCTGTGCGGTATCGGCGGTCGCGACGAACGGGAGGGAGACAAAGGCCGCAGGCGCCGCGGCAGGCAGGCTGTTCAACATCAATACGGCGCGTTGCCCGATGCCGATATTCGGCGTTAACTGCAGAGTCACGTCGGTGCCGCCCGTTGCCGCCGCGGCGGCCGTAGGCGGCGCGCTGATCACCGGCCTCAGAACGAACGGCGCAACATTCGATTCGACGCCGCGATGCAGCGTTTCCGGCGTACCGATCTTCTTCTTCTGAACGATCTGCAGCCCCTGCACACCGGCGTGGACGTCAGTGGGCAGGGCGATGGTCACCTGCGTATCCGCCACCGTCGCGGGCGTGCGCTCCTGTCCTTCCAACAGCACCAGCGTGGTATCGCCGCGTAACTGCTGGCCCTGAATCAACAGTGTCGTGCCCGCCTCGATCGGCACATCCGGCCCCGCCTGCGAGATCACTCGATCAACCGTTGGAGGCCGTAGCGTGCCCACGTAGATATTGCGCGCCAGCACTGGCAGCGCGTCGAGCGGCGTGTCGTCACTCTCCAGGAGCACGACCGACGCCTGGAACGCGGCGGAGAGGCTGTACTCGATCTGGAAAAAGACCGACCAGAGCTTGGAGAACTCCTCCAGGCTGAGCGATGTCGGGGTGAAGCGGACGCGCTCCACCTGGTCCGCGAGGTTGGACTTCTTCAGAAAGCTGAAGTTGTTCATCGCGTTCACAATGTTCTGGCGGGAGAGGACGGGCTGAGACGTGAGCGTGGTCACCACGGCGCCTAACAGCCGCTGCGGCTCGAACTGATCGTCGTTGCCGTGGAAGGTAAACAGGTAGTGGAGATCGAGCGCGGTTTGCGGCCGCTGGGAGAGCGATCCATCCGGGCGGCGCGTAGGCACGTCGTTGTTGCGGAAGGCCGCGTTGGGCGTGACCTGATACAGGTAGACGTTGACCAGCGGTGCTTGCTGGTTACTCGAGTCGGGGCGGCTGAAGCCGACCTTCGCCTGGCCCACGGCCTGGCTGACGGCGGGCTGCAGCAGGTCCTGCAGGGCGGCAGTCACGGTGGCGATCGCGAGCGAGTTGCTCATCGCTTGCCCGCGCTGCGTTGCCGCGCGTATTCCTCGATTGATAGCGCGGGCGGCTGGGATGACTTCGGACCGGGACGGGGCGGCGCCGCGGGGAATTCGGCGCGAACTTCGATGCGGCCGATCGAGACGCGAATCACAGGAGCGGGTGGCGGCGCTTCAGGAGGCGGCATGCGCTGGGTGATGCGCCGCGCTACCGGCGTTTCGGTTCGCATCAGAGGGTTCGAGGCGGGTGGGACCAACACCGTGTCGATGGATCGCGGGCGGATGCTCTCGGGGACGACGGACACGTAGTCGGGGTGGGTGGCATCCTGGCGTGACTCTCTCCTGCTTACATGCACAGGCTGCTCCGGGGTTGTCTGCGGAGCCGGTTTTTGCGGGGCACTCGCCGGAGGATTCGGCACGGGCTTAGAGTAGGCGGCCTTAGCTGTTTCTACCGATGTTCGGCTTCCGGCAGTCGTTATATCCTCCGCCGTCGTGACCGGACGAGGCCTCTCGACGCGCAGCGTTTCGTTCGCGGGAGCCGCCGCGATTTCAAACGGTGCTTCCGGCGCGGGATCCGCGCGCTCGACGAACGAACCCGGCGCGAACATCGGAGCAACGGCCGGCTGCACCACCCGCGCAACTTCCAACGATCGTGCTGCGAGGCGTCCCAGGAAGTCGGACATCAGCCCACAGCCTCCAGATAGAACTGCCGCCGCAGCGGACTTAGCCCGAGGATGTCGCCTTCGCTCCAGCCGTAAGCGCGCGCCAGTGTATGCACTTCCCGTAGCAGCCGCCGCGCCAGCGCGCCGACCCGAATCCACAAGAAACGTTCGATCTCAAAAACTACCTGCCATGAGTGATGGCAACGCGCGCAATCCAGATCGATCAGTACTTCCGCTTGCGGATCGGCCTCGATGAGCCTCTCCGAAATACGGTCGATCGCCGTTTGCGGAAGCTGGTCGAGCGGCAGCGGCGAATCCACGACGCATTGCTCCGCCAGCAATCGCCGCGCGGACGCGATGTCCGCGCACGCCGCCGCCGCGCCCAGATCGAAGCTATTGGGCGGCCGCAGGCGAAGCGGGATCTCCTCCAATTCCACGCTCAGTTCGCGCGGACTAGCGTCAGGAAGCAGAAGTTCTCTCACCAACAGGGTGTATTCCAAACGCTCCTCGCACCGCGGGCATTCGGCGTACGCGGGCAGCGCATCGCCGAAGAGATTCGCGTAGATCTCCAGCAGCAACCGGTCCCGCTGGCCCAGGCTGAACAGCGCGAGTTCCTGCCGCGGCTGATCGTGGCAAGCCGCGAGCAGCGTGAGCGCGCGATCCACCGGATGCTGGCCGGCGCCGCGTTCCCACACCGCGATCCATTCTGATGCGGAGAGATGCCTCACGGCGGTTAGCCTGCCGCGGGAACGGTGAAGCTGGGCTCAGTGGGTTCCTTCACCTCCACGTCGCGTTCCCACCCTTCGTTCTCGAGCTTGATGTGCTGGATCGCGACCGCATTGGCATTGGCGTCGAGATCGGGCAGCGCCTGGTATTCCGATACCCAGCAGCGAAAGACCTTGTAGGCAATCGCCAACTGGCCGGCCTCGTTATAGAACTCGATGATGAGGTCCTTGCGGAAATTCTTCAGCGAGACTTCCGAGCCGAGGCCCGCACCGAAGTTCCAGACGCTGTTGGCCCACTGTTCGAAGGCGACGTCGTGAGTAACGCCGCGCTCCAGCGTGATGGCGTCGAACTCGGTCCGGCCGGGCGATTTGCGCGTGGAACTGGGATCGCCGCCTTCGCGGTGCTTGACCACTTCCGTGGTCCGCTTGAGCATACTGACCTTGCTCACCCCGGCCACGTACCGTCCGTCCCACTTCACGCGGAATTTGAAGTTCTTATAGGGATCGAAGCGCTGTGTGTTTACGCTGAACTGTGCCATGTGGAGGCTCCTTTACGCGGTCTGGCCAGCCATCTGCTGGATCTGAATGATCACGAACTCGGCCGGCTTCAACGGCGCGAAGCCTACCAGGATGTTGACAATGCCGTTGTTCTGGTCGGTGGCGGTCGTGGTCTCGCTATCGCACTTGACGAAGTAGGCCTGCTGCGGTGTGCTGCCCTGGAAGGCGCCTTGGCGGAAGAGGGTCTGCATGAATGAGTTGAAGTTCAGGCGAATCTGTGCCCACAAGGGGGCGTCGTTCGGTTCGAACACGATCCACTTGGAACCGCGATACAGGCTCTCTTCCAGGTAGAGCGCCAGCCGGCGGATGGGAATGTATTTCCATTCCGACGCCTGCACGTCCGCGCCCTCCATAGTTCTGCCGCCCCATGCGACATTGCCGTACACCGGGAAATTGCGCAGGCAGTTGATGCCTAGCGGATTGAGAACTCCGTTCTCCGCGTCCACCGGGTTGTAGACCAGTTGGGACACGTTACGCAGGCTGGCGTCGATGCCGGCCGGGGCCTTCCACACGCCGCGCGCCGTGTCCGTCGCCGCGAAGACGCCGGCCATGGTGCCGCTCGGGGCGACATCGCGCAATCGCCCACCATTCAGCGGATCGGGAATCATCACTCGCGGGAAATACACGGCCGCGTTCTTGTCGCGCAGCGTGTCGTTCTGGGTCATCCACGTCTGCATGCCGGCGATATCCTGCACCGCCTTCGGGATGTCCACGATCATGAAGGCGCGGCGGAGATCGCAGTACGCGATGGCTGCGGAGACCACGCCCTGCATTTGGGACGCGCCAAGTTTGGCGGCGGCCGGTATGCAGAGGATATTGAACAGGTCCGCGTCGTCCAGGGCGTAAATGCCCGTCTTGTTCGCGGCGACCCCGCGCAGCGCCGCGTCGTCGATTGCGCCGCCGTCCGCGCCCGTGCCGAAGCCCGTGGTGGTGATTACTTTCTGCGCGCCGGCCGCCGAACCACCGAGTGCATACTGTTGCACGTTGACGGTCGCGGTGTTCGAGCCTCCCACCAGCAGCAGACACGAGGAGGCCAGCTTATCGAGGGCGGCGCCGGTCTCCGTGAATGTCAGCGTGCTGGCGGGACTGTAGTTGCTGCCGCGTCCGGCAAGCACGCGGAACGTGTAGGGATTCAGCGTCGTTCCTGCGCCGGCGAGTTGGACAGTGGCGCCGGCGAGATTCGGATCGTTGGGATCGGCTGCGCGGATGGCTGCTTCCAGGAACGCGCGCAGGCCGGGATAGTCGGTGACGGTCGCGCCCTGAAAATTCAGCGTGGCCGTTTTTCCGGAGCCGCCGCTTACCGCCACCGAGCAGGTGCTCTTGTCGGCCGGAATCGCAGGCGCGACAGGCAGGGCGCCGCTGAGGGTGCCGGTCGCCGCCGGCCGGCCTGCACCCGGCGTGGAGAGCTGTATCCTCTTCGAGCCCGCGTTTACTACGTCCACGGCGAATGCCGGGTCGCCGGACGTCATGTTGAGGTTGCGGTAGGATTCGCTGGCCAATACCGACCCGGTGTTCGGATCGACTTCGGCAACGCTCAGGTTGAAGAGCTTGGCGGGGTCGGTGGTGTTGAAGTCCACGTCCAGCCGCAGGTTATTGCCCCATAGTCCGGGGTTGGGGACGGACTTCCCGGAGATCATCTGTCCGGCGGACGCCGTCAGCATTACCCCGCCGCCCGGCTTGTCCATCAGGGCAATGGCGGCGGTCACCGCGCTAGCGCCGATCACCCTCACCACATAGGCGTTGCTTCCGCCGTTGAGAAAGAACTGCTGGATTCCGTAACTGGCTTCGCTGTTCGCGGAGAGGCCGCCGAACGTCTTCTGGAAATCGGCAAGGCTGAGCATCTGCACGGGCACGTTGAGCGGGCCGCGCGCGAATGCATCGACGAACGCAGCGGTGGATGTTGCCACGCCGGTGATGGTGTGGACTCCACTCGGAATCTCTTCTACATAGACCCCGGGGTAAGTGACGTTAACTGGCATGAATCATCTACCTTTCTTGAGCTTCTCCACCGGCACAATTACGGTCTGTTTGAGCAGGACCTCGACCATGGCGAATGCGCGGAGGCGGGTACTGGAGTCCGAGAAATTCACGAGGGTGCCGTCCAACTCCCCCTCTCCCGGTCCAGCGACGAACACTCCTTCCGGATTGGGCAGAAACACATCCGATACACTGAACCGCACCTTGTCCCCAATATCCGTAACAGCACCTCACTTGTTAAGAAATCGCAGCGAACAGAGGCACGAAGCGGGCCAAGTGCACGGCGGGGGCAAGTGGCTTGGTGTCAGTGCGCTCTGCAGGCGGGGCTGTACGGGGACTGCAAGAGTTGGCAGTGCGACGGAGGGGAGACTGAGACCTGTTGCAGTCCCGTTTTCACGCGCCGGAACTCAGGCCATGAGAGCGGAGCTTATAGTAGAGGGTGCGTTCGCTGGTGTGGAGGCGTTGCGCGATCTGGCGGCGGGTGGAGCCTTGGGTATTGAGGGCCGCTTCCAGGACACGCTTCTCGATTTCCTGGAACGCCTGTGCGTATGGCATATCGAGCTGATCGATCACTTTCCAGATGACGTGCGCGACCTCGGTGAGCGCATCGGTTTCTCCTGCTTCTGCTTGTGGCGGAGTTTGGTTCACCCAATCGGCTACTCCCAGGGAAGTGCCGCCGGTTTTGGCAAACAGCATCCGCTGCACGGTGTTTTCCAGTTCGCGCACGTTGCCGGGGAACGGCTGGCAGACCAATAGGGCAAGCAAGGCCGGTTCGATGGAATCGATCGGGGTAAAGATGCGGGAATGACGACGCGCGAGGGCGAGCATCACTTGCGCCAGGTCGCTGCCGCGGTCGCGCAGGGGCGGAAGGCTCAATTTGACGACGTTCAGCCGGTGATACAGATCGGAGCGGAACCGGCCTTCGCGAACCAACGGTTCGAGCGGCTGGTTGCAGGCGGCAATGATTCGAACGTCCACCGCGGTTTCTCGATCGCAACCGACCGGCCGCACGGTCCCTCGCTGCACGACATCCAGCAGTTTCGGCTGGAGCGGCGCAGGCAGATCGTTGATATCGTCCAACAGGAGGGTGCCGTGGTTCGCCGCCTGGAAAAGGCCCTTTCGCTCCGACACGGCTCCCGAAAAGGCGCCGCGCTGATGGCCGAACAACTCGCTTTCAGCCAGCGCTTCCGTGATCGTACTGCAATGGACCGTGATGAACGGAAACCCGCGGCGTTTCTGATCCAGTTGATGAATGGCGCGGGCGATGACCTGTTTTCCGGTGCCGGTTTCGCCTTCGATCAGGACGGTGATGTCGCTGACCTGCGCGGCCTTCCGCGCCCTGGCCAGCACGGGCAGCATCTCTGGCGAACTGGTGACGAACCCCAGACCCGCGAAGAGATTCTGCAGCTCGAGGTCGGAGTGGTCCGGCATCGTTTGATTGCTTACAGTCTATGCTGAACTGCTGCGATTCGATACACCGGGTTTTCCCTTGATCAGTCGTAAATCATACAATCCCGCGGAAACGCGCCAGAAGCGGTCACCCCAATTCGCGCCGCAGTCCGCTGGCGAGCCAACAATTTCCGAACGGCCGCGGTCGCCGTAGTTCCAGCCCGCTCAGCCGGGCCTGCAGACTCATGATCAGAGTCGAGGAGTGCGTCTGGTGATTTCGGTATTCTGAACTGGGCTCTTCCGCAATTTTGATGCAGGCTCATGGTGCCGGCCCTGCCGCGAAGGCCGGCGAGTAAGGCAGGACGCGAGCGCGAAGGAGTTCAAAACCCGCACGCCTATACATCTGACGCTTTAACGTTTTCAGTCGATTGACTTGGCCCTCAACCTGACCGTTGCTCCAGGATGTATCCACGGCGGCATTGACGGCGGAGATATCCTTCTGAAGGCCGTACGCGAAGCGGACGACAGAACCGAATTCGCATCGCTTTGCGCCCTCGATCCAGCGACGCATCTGAATAGATTTGCCGGAAGTGAGAGCCGAGCGAAAACCGAGGGCGAGTTGGCGCAACGCGATCACGTCCGGACACTGAATCGCGATTACGGTCCAAGAGTTGCTGCTGCTCATCGGTCATCTTCTCAGCGGCGCGGGTGACGAGAATGGCGGCATGTTTGGGAGCGATTCTTTCAGGACCCTTGGGAGATGGGCTTTGCCAGTGGTTCTCCAACCCCCAACGAACCGCGCCACCATGGAACGCTTTCCGCCGTAACCTTGCTGCTGAATCTCATGGTAAAGACGGGAGGTGTTGTGACAGCCCTCATTCCAGCGTTGTTGGAGATAGTCAGCAAAGTGGCTCACTTTTGGCGGCTTACGATGAGGCGGCTTCCGTTCGGGAAACTGACCTCGCCGCAGCCAGCGCCTAATGGTTTTCCTTTCGATCCCCAAGATATTACTGATAGCCGCCTGCGAATGGCCGGAATCGAATAAGGCTACGACCTGCTGACAGCGCTCCACTCGGCGTTCTCGGCGCAGTTGGGACTGCGTGGGCGGTGGCACCGAAACCGCGGCAATACCTTTGGCGCAATCGCTGCTGTAGGATAGTTCCGAAATCCCGGTAGGATCATCGACGGGAGGCAAAACCAGTTGTCTGGTGCGCTCTTCGAGTACTCGCTCCATCGTCGCTGATAAGTTCAACATGAGATGGAAGCGATCGGCTACCTGCTGCGCCTGCGGTGCGCCGAGCGTCGCCCCTTCGGCATAAGACCGCTACGATCTCGCGAAACGTCATGATTTCGGGATGGTGTCGGAGCCATTCCGAGAAACTGTCCGCGGCCCGGTCGGGAAGGAGGTCGACAACGTGGCGGAGTTCCACATCGACAAGAATCGTTCCATACTCCTGACCTTTAAGCCAGGTGTGTGTAGCCAAATTGGCATCGGCACCTGAAATCAGAGTGTTCCGGGCCGACGCTGCAGTTCTTCGCGGAGCGTTACGCCTAGCTTTCAGGCCTGACTTCGCGGTAGCTTCGTCGCTGATTCTGTTTGCCCGGTGAGATCGCAGCTGAGCCTCACTCGCGGATGCATAGCCTCGTCGCGTGATTTTTGCTGAGTATTCCGGGGCGTCCTAGTTTCCTAACTACGCATTTGTAACTACCTCTTCGAGGCCGCCGGCGTCGACTTCCGGTACGGTGTTCGCCAATTGGCGATGGTTTGCATTGCGCAGTTCCTACGACTGCTGCCAGCCGTAGCTTGGTGTTCCGTTCGGTCGCGTCCCGTGTGGTCAAAGGATCAAGAGGCTCGGGAGTAGAACTTCAGCAGGCCGCCGAGCCGGTCACGACAACGAACGGTTTCGCCCATGGGGCGCAGCGGTACGGCTGGGGCGGGGAAGAGAAGAAGGTTGCCCTTACCCTGGTGGTTCCGCTCAAAATGATGATGATTGATGTATTCGTTCAACACCCGGCATAACGAAGCTTCTCCGAACAGAATAAGTTTGGATAGGCATTCTTGCCGAATGGCACCCACTCAGCGTTCCGCGAAAGCGTTCAAGTTTGGGCTTTTGGGTGGGAGGGCCAACGGCTGTATGCCGCTTGACCGGAGCACATCCAGAAAGGTGGCGCAGAGCTTCGTGTCGCGATCATGTAGAAGGTACCGCTGGCCATGGAGGAAACCAGAGTTCTCGTCGGTGGCGTTGCGAGCCATCTGAGCCATCCACTCGGAAGTGGGATGTCTGGTCAAGCCGGCGAGACTCACGCGACGAGATTCCAGATGAATAAAGAACAGAACGTAGTAGGCGAGACCCCGCCAGGTGAGCACTTCGACGGTGAAGAAGTCGGTACCCGCCAGGACGGCCATGTGGGAGGCGATGAAATCCTTCCAAGTGGTATTCTGGCTCCGCTTTGGTGCCGGCTGGAGTCCGTAGCGGCGATGGATGTTGCCCACGGTCTGATCGGAAACGACGTGGCCGAGATTGGCCAGGCCTCCGACGAGGCGGTCGTACCCCCAGCCGGAGTTCTCTCTGGCGCAACGGACAATGAGCGCTTCCAGTTCCGGCGCGATGCGGGGCCGGCCCGGCGAAGTACGTAATTTGGAGCCGTCAAATTTGCGGGTAACGAGCCGGCGGTACCAGGCGAAGATGGTGTCGGGTTTGGCGACACAGGCCACCTGCTGAAGTGCTGCCCGGCCGAGCCGCTTGCCGATTTCGGCGAGGGTCGATCGCTCGGGATCCGAAAGCCGCATACGCGCGGGAAGGTGAGCCCGCAGGATTCGATTCTCGTCTGAGAGGTATTCATTCTGGAGCAGAAGTTTTTGATTGACAAGGCCCGGTGACGTACGCAAACAGCCGAGCCCGTTTGTTCTCTGGCATGAGGAACATCCATCATAAACTCAGATTCCCGTGCGAATTAATTGACCACACGGGGAGGGAATGAAATCCTTCCAAGTGGTGTTCTGGCTCAGCTACCGCGAAATCTTCCGATCCCACCGCAACCTTCGCGCTCGTGCTGCGCAATGGTCGCCGCAGCGACCTGTCCTTGAAAATGCTTATGTTTTGGGAGCCTACGACAAGCCCAGGTCGAGCGAGCCCGTTATGAATCCAGCACCAAGCAAATAACTGAGCCCGAGACGGGAGTTGCCTGGTACGGATATTTGCCGTACACTGGATGAAGAGACCGGAAACACAATGCGACAGACTGCAAGAGCAAGCCGGAGCCAGGCACGGCGGGTCCCGCCGGCGAAGACGTATCGGTTCGACGCCCGCCTGAATGAGGATCAGAAGCTACTTATCCAGCGAGCGGCTGATTTGGAGGGACGCACCATGACCGATTTCGTACTCCACAGCGCCGAAGCCGCTGCGGAGCGCACGATTGAGAATCGTGCCATGTTGGTTTTGACCGCACGTGAGACCGAGGCGTTCGTGGACGCCATCCTGAACCCGGCTGGTCCAGGTCCTGTCCTGCGACGTGCCGCTCGGGAGTACCGCGAGAAGATTGCCAAGCGGTGACGTGTGCCGGCTGAACCTGATTATCAGATAGAGCCGCTGGGCCCCTCACACGATCGGAGTGCGTTTTCCTCGGGCGTTATAGAACTCGATGAGTACTTTCACCATCAGGCTGGCCAGGACGCGAAGCGGAGGGTCGCCACGACGTTCGTCCTGGTTGATACCAGCGGTCCCATTCTCGGCTATTACACCCTTTCGGCGTACGGTATTCGGCTCGACGCTCTCCCGAGCTTAATCAGCAAGCGACTGCCGCGCTATCCCCTGATCCCTGCCACGCTCCTGGGTAGATTGGCCGTCAGCAGTGCCGCCCGCGGCAGAAGGCTTGGGAAACTTCTCTTGATGGACGCGTTGCACCGCAGTTGGCGAAACACAGCGGAAGTTGCTTCAGTCGGTGTAGTCGTCGACGCATTGGATGACGTTGCCTGTTCCTTCTACCTGCACCACGAGTTTATGCCGTTGCTTGATCATCCCAACCGGTTGTTCCTTGCCATGGCCACTATTGAAAAGGCGTTCCGGCCGAGATGAAGATGCGGTTGTGCTTCTGGACGCATGCCCTGAGAACTCGAGACGCCTGAGACGAGATCCTTGACAGAACTGATGCCAAACACCATACTGGAGCCTGCATGGAAGCTAGCTTGCATCGATTGAGGCCAAACACCCACGGGGAACTCGTCACCAATTGTGTCACCAATCCGATGGGCAACCGAGGGCAATGCAGGGCAACTGTCACCAATTTTGTTACCAAACTGAGGGCAACCCAGGGCAATGAAATCACTACTTATGGGGAATCAAGGGCAATGGAGGGGAACGGAGGGCAACGCTAGTTTTGGGCTCATAACCCAAAGGTCGAAGGTTCAAATCCTTCACCCGCAACCAACTCATTCTTCAGTAGTTATTCTAATTTCTCCCCTTCCAGAAGCCAGCACGAAATCATTCAGTTCCTTCTATCTTCAACATTTGAAAGGGTCGGATTGGTGACAGCACGTTGGGTCTTCTCGGGCGCGCACCCAAATCGATAACCAATAGCCAGATCAGCGTGTTGCGACTCTCCGCCGAGTCGCTTGTCACCAAAATTGTCACCAATTCAGGCCGAGAATCTTTTTTTCGGCAGCCTCCGACTACCGGTCGCGGTGAACCTCAATGGTGAGCGCGGATTGATGCTACATCAAGAAAGTTGTAGTATTGTGTCATGGCCCAGTCTCATCGAGAAGCGTCGCGGCGGCTC
>Ga0308176_10000589_pt1 | contig 23048 bp, 18 predicted proteins | sample PhyCR2_3_FD_203890 | JGI IMG/M metagenome (GOLD analysis project Ga0308176, IMG submission 203890) | Soil microbial communities from UC Gill Tract Community Farm, Albany, California, United States - DLSLS.C.R2 | ecosystem: Environmental > Terrestrial > Soil > Agricultural land | place: USA... | reverse complement strand
CAGGCCGGCGAGGATCACCTCCCGGGTCACCGCCGAGAGGTCGATCATGCCGCTGCCGATCGTCTTGGCCACGTGGGTGCCGAGCACGAAGGCGGCCACGAAGTTGAAGAACGCCGCCCAGGCCACCGCCTTGTTGGGCGACAGCACCCGCGTCGAGACCACGGTGGCGATCGAGTTCGCCGCGTCGTGGAAGCCGTTCAGGAAATCGAACGTGAGCGCGACGAGGATGATGAAGGCGACCAGTGCGGTGGCGGCGGTCATCTCAAGCGTTCTTGACGATGATGTTGCCCACGATGTGCGTGTAGTCCCGGCACTGATCGCAGGCGTTCTCGAGCCCCTCGTAGATCTCCTTCCACTTCAGGATCTCCAGGGGGTCGCGGCCGTTGGGGCGGAACAGGTCGGCGATGACCTTGTTGTAGAGCACGTCGGCCCGGTTCTCCAGGTCCGAGACGCGGACGATCGACTGCTGGAGCTCCCGCTGGCGGGCGAGGTTCCAGATCAGCTCGGTGACCCGCTCGATCTCGGCCGCCATCTCGACCAGGATCTCGGCGAATTCGCGCAGCTCCTGGGGGGACTCGGCCAGCTCGAAATTGATGAGCTGCTGGGCCACCCCCTCGGTATAGTCGAGGACGTCGTCCAGATCGGAGGCGAGGGAGCGGATGTCCTCGCGGTCGAAGGGGGTGATGAAGGAGGAGTTCAGGGCGTCGAAGATCTGGCGGGTGATGTTGTCCCCCTCATGCTCCAGCTCCCGCATCTCGCCCATGCGCAGCCGCCGGGTCGGCAGGTCTGCCCGCGCGAGCTCCGAGAACAGGTGGGCGGCGCGCAGCAGGTTCGCCGTATCCCGGTCGAACAGCTCGTGGAACCGCTCCTCCTTCGGCATCAACCAGCGGATGAGGGCGTCGACCTTCGCCATCCGGCTCTCTCCTTCGTCAGTGAGTCAGGGGGTGTGACAGGCACACGTCATCCATGGGACGGGCGCCTGGCAGGGCGGATCGTATCATCCCGGACGGAGGGCGCAAGGGTGGGGGGGGAGCAGGGCGCATGGCGGCAGAGCTGTCGAGCTCTCCGGCCACCCGCAAGTGGATGGCGGCCACCCGAGGAGCCGGCGACGTCGATCGTTCTCAGGTGAGCGGCGGGAACCGCCCCCTTTACGGTTTCCGTCCGCTCGACCGTCGGGGTTGGGCCTCATAAGTTTCCGACTGGATCGCTAGCGCCTCTCTGGTATCCAGGAACGCGATAAGCTTCTACTTACTGTTTCCAGATCCACATCGTCTTAGAGGCCCAGACTATTGAAAGAAAGCAAAGAATCCAAAAGACCAGTGGCCCAGATGATCCGCGGAATTCGAGTCCCAGAAACTTGAGCTCTACAGGTCCTGTAGCAACGCGAAGGACCAGGACCAGAACGAGTGCCGATACCTATGCAATCCGCACGATTAGGGCGGTGTCCGTCCGCTCGACCGCCGGTTGGCCGCCCCTCTTCGCGACAGCTCGATCTGTGCATGCGCTCCTTACTCTTAAGCTGCCTGGTGATTGCTATCACGAAGTGTACTTAAAGGGAAGACCAGGAACGCGGCAGGAAATGGGCCCCCACGGAGCAACGGGCGGAGCCGGTTGTGGGCCCGTTCGAGTAGATCCCAGCACTATGCCCTTTCCAGGAGTCGGGGATGAGTCACGAGCCTTCTCGGGCGATCACGGGCAGAACGTCGTCAAGTTGCTCGAGCTGGGAGAGATACTTCTCATGGATGCTTACGAATGGACGACTTGAGGTGATCCTGCTCAACGCCTCGCCTGTAGGACATCCGAGCTCAGCCCGCAAATAGCCAGCCGCTAGAGCCGGCGATCGGTTGACGCCAAGGGCGCAAAAGATCAAGACACGCCCCCCTACCTCTTTGGCGCCCTCAATGAAAGGCACAACTTGTGCCAACAATTGCCGAAGATCCGACTCCCCATGATCCGACATGGGAATGCAGAGATTGGGAAGGGAGGCCGTCGTCACAGGATACTTCTCGAGGAGGCAGACCAGATGGGTGATGTTCTGGTCTTTCAGATACGCTGCATTTTCAGCGGCCCCATAGCTACCGATGTATAGGTATGGCAGAACCTCGCTTATTCGGTCGAGGTCACCCGGTGAAAAAACTAGGCCGTTCTGAAGCCGGGGCCGAGGCATGTCAATAGTCCCCCACATATTGTTCAGATAGCCATGCCCCTCTAGCTTCGTCTCTTTCGATAAACCCTTGATGCGATCTATCGCATCCCTTACCGCTTCCCGCGCCCTTTCGTTCCACCTTCCGAAAAATATTCCCTTCCTGCACTTGTAACATAGAGCCTTCTCCAGCGCCGGGATCGCACCGCGTGCTCCTATTCCAATCTCGCCCAGCGCAAAAGCTGCGGCTCCGCGAGGAACCCAAGTCCGTCTCTTCCGCAGCACACCGATAAGTGGGTCTACAGCGCGAAGGTCTCCGATCCTGCCTAGAGCAATGGCAGCACACGAACAGAGAACATCTGCTTCGTCCCCTAACGCCTTGATGAGGCAGGGGACGGCGGAGGGATCCCTGATGCTTCCGAGCGCATTTACGGCTCCCACGCTGAGTAAGGAACGCCTGCCCACGATGGCGATGAGGTCCGGGACTGCCGATATGGCGACAGTGCCCATGCTGCCGAGCACCAAGGGGACCCAGTACCTGCCCGGCCAATCGTCTCGGTGCAGTGCTTCTACCAAGCCCGAGACCGCGGTCTCGCCGACCGCTTTTAGCTGCTCATAAGCGCGAATGAATTTCTGCTCGTCTCTGCTCTGGAGGGCGTCAATAAGCCTCTCGATCTCACCAGAATCGATACTCATTTCATCTGTCCGCGGATCAGCATGGCGGCCAATCGGGGCCTAACCGCGCGGCTCCGCGCCAGCGGTGCCGTCCGGTTGAGGCCCGGGGTTGGGCGCTCTCCTGTGGGGCGTCTCATGTACTGAGGCCGCGGCACCTGGTAGCAGTCTGACCCGAAGATCATACGAGAATGGGATCTCCACGACCTCTCGCAACTCGACCCAAGGCTTGTGCGCCGAGATCAGTTGGGCGATAGTCGCCCGCAGGTCCGCGCTCGCCCGCGTGCCGAAGATCACTGCCTTCAGCGCCTTTTGGGGAATCGCCCATTGTGCAGGGCCACCCGAGAAGACCACGCATCGCCACTCTTCTTCGTCTTTCCAGAGTTCCGACTTGGTCAGAAGGAACGTTCGAAGGCACTTGTCGGGAGTGGCGTTGATGTCCAGCTTCGGGTAGTCCTTCGTGTATCTAACCCGGTATGCATGAGAGAAGGGCTCTATACTTGTATCGAACTCGAGGCAGAAGCCGCGATGCCCGTCCGCATAGTGAGCCCACAGTCTTGGATTGGTCTGGGTCTCGCACAGGCATAGGACCCGCGCTTTATCGAGGGACTCCTGCGTCAGGCGCCCCATTTCAGCCTGGACAGCTGGATCGTTGTACTTGGCCTCCTTCTTCATATCTGCCCCAAGAGCCTTGAGCTTCTCTTCACGCTGGAGCGATAACTTGCCCGCAGCGCTGAGATACCCGGCCAAGGCGCCGACGATCCCCTGGTCAACTCGCTTCTCCCATTCTTCAGGCGAGGCTGCAAAGTCGTATGTCTGGCGACAATCATAGGGATCATTGAACTGCGTCGGGTTTGATGCCCATACCTGATCTGCAGTAAGGAACTGTTCAAACCGACTGAGGCCACCGTCCTTCCCTGGCTCGAGATCATTAGGGGCTCGATAGCGATAGAGCACGGGCGGGCACGGCAGTGGACCGCCCCTCTCGGCCAAGTAGTCCTCGAAGTGTATGGAGCAGTCCGGACACATAGGAACCTTCCGGTCAACGATGTAGACGGAGGCATCAGTCGTCTTACCGCAGCGGAAACAAGGCTGGGCCGGCTGGCGGGTGAGGTCGAGATCACGACTCATGGTTTGTCTCTCTCAAGTACCAGTGGCGCATCGTAAAGCCGAGTCATAACAGCAGCCAATACCTCCAGCGAAGCTCCTTGAGTTTTTGCCGCCCAACGCTATGGGCAGTGAGCGGCGGGACTGCGCGAAGCGCGGTATCCGTCCGCTCGACTGCCTGGGTTGGCCGCCCTATCACGGCAGTCAGATTCATATGGTGTCAATGCGCTCAAAGCTAAAGCCCCAATCGTCTGGGATTCTATGGTTGTACCGTGAGCGAGGATGATCTCGTAGATAGTCTTCTTGCAGAGAGCCGTGACCACGGCCCGCGCATTGGGTCTTCATGTGCACCGCGATCTCCGGTGGACGGGCAACAAAGACCCGTGGTGCTTGACCGAGAGGCACGTGCATGAACTGGACAAAGACATAAACAACGTCGTTCCGCTGATTAGACAGCCACTGGTCTATTGCGGCGTGATAGTCGATACCCTCCTTGATATATCGAACTGCCAGCATCCATCCCCCATCCTGGCTACCCTTTACCGAGATTGGGAGAAAGCGACCATCTTTTTCTGCGACAAGATCATAGTGTGGTTGGTTAGCACCATATTGAATGAGGACGTCATAGCCTGCCTGAGCTAACAGACACGCCGTATATGACTCGGCTGCGATTTCACACTGGCGAGGCGTCATTGTCCGGAGTGTCATGGCTAGCCAGTTCCATTCGCTCTTGAGAACTTCTCTTTGACGGCCAACGCTTGGGGCCTAACCGGCGGTGCCGCGCGATAGCGCGGTATCCGTCCGGTTGAGGCCAGGGTTGGGCTCTTCTTGGTCAGTTGACGGCTCACTATCAGGGTCAAAGTAGAATGACTTCTTCTCCCACGCATATCGCCAGAAGCGTCGCGTAACCGCACCCAAAACGATAAGGAACAGGGTTAGAGTAGCGCTATTCTGCCAGCGAAGCAGAAGAAGAAAACAAGCAGCCAGCCACACAATGGATCTGCGCTCCCATTTTAGCACTCTACCATAGAAGTTTTCTTCGCCCGGCATACATTTCTCAGGATGCGCTATACAGTTACGCCTCTCTCCTCCATCCCACCACCGGTAGAACAGCATGAAGATCATATAAATGAGCGCCAGCAACCACCCTTTCTCCAAGGTCTCGCCACCTTCTATGTCAATGACCCTTACAGTCGCATACAGAAAAATAACAAAGACAGAGTCAAGCACAAAGAATTTAGGGATATAGTCTCTCGTATATATCGCGTACAGGTAGTCGCACACGTAAAACGCAAGAGTGACCAGTAAAAGCAGAAACTTCAGAGTCATCATATAGGAAAACACGTACTGCCCAAAACCAAAAGCGGTCCTAATATTAGACTCGGCCAATTGGAGCACCGAGAATAGGATGGTACCGAGGACGGCTGGATAGATAAGCCCGGTCATCAAATTCTGTAGAGCTCTGTTCCGGGACACTCCGATCTTTGGCATCTACCCTCCCTAAAGCATCTTTCTGCCGCTCTTGACGCCCAACGCTTGGGGGCCTAACCGGTGGGGCCGCGCGATAGCGCGGTATCCATCCGGTTGAGGCCAGTGTTAGGCGCTCCTACCTTTGCGGTCGCCGGCTCAGCGGCCAAATTACGTTCCCAATTGAAAAGCTGTTGGATCTTCAGGTCTCTCTTTGAGGGTTCGTCGATGTGCATCCCTTTTTTGCGATATATCTTGATGGACTCCCGATAAAGCCACTCGAACTCTTCCCAATTTGTCGGCTCTGCCTCTTTTTCACGGATGGCCTTCAATGCGTCCGTTGGTGAGGTGAGAGCAAAATAGTATGCTACCACGATCCATCCGAATTTGTTCCAAACCATTAGCTCATCGAGAGCGCCACGCCGCGTCAAGTGTGCAACATTCTCCAGGAAGGGGAGTACCGGGAAATGGTTGGAGAGATCGAGCTCCTCTTCTCCGGTGTAGTGCCGCCTAAGGAGTTCCGCGCATTTACGCCTATGGTGATACCACTCGGCTGACTCGAAGCGATCCACGAGTTGAGTTACGAGATTCGCTGAATGGAGTAACCATTGCCTGCGCAACTGCCACCAGACTGTCGCAAGCGTAACGGCCACGCCACCTACTGTTACGCAGAGTGTTGCCCATGCTGCGAGTTCAGTCGGTTCCATATACTAATGATCCTTGCCTTCTACTCGCGCCTAACCGCTGGTGCGCCTCAGCGTGCGGCGTCAGCCGTGCGCTGGAGGCGCTGGTTATGCGGCTCTGGGCTTCTCCTCGGACAACAAACTTCCTCGCTGGTCCGCTATCCAACGGCTGGTCGCGAAAATAAAATCAAATTCGGCAGCTACTGAACGTTCTACGGTGAAACGAAGACATGTGCAGAGCGTAAGAAGCAGAGCAATGAGCAGAAAAAACTCCACTCCGAAAGAAGTCTTCCATATAGCCACTAACAATAGAACGAATGTGAAGAAGATAGACTGTCTATACAGAGCGACGAGGGCATACGTGCGATAGACATGATTATAACCCTCCGGATTGTAGAGCTTCATATAGGCAACAAGCCGATTTACCATGTCGTTGTTCGATGTCGAATCTTTCTCTGGTGACTCGGCGAAGTGGCGCTTGTACAAGCCCTGCAGTTCTTCACTTCTTATGCGATAGCGGGCGCGATAACCAATGTCCTCACCTCGACCCGGAAGTAGACGAAAGACGTCTCGCAGCCCGAGAGCCGCACGTTGTGCAATGACGGCTGCAGCAGCCCCAATAAGAGTATAAAAAACTCCGATGAGCACCGCTAGAGAAGAACTCTTCAAGGCGTCGAGACTCTTCACCAACGAGGAGGCCTCGGCTCGCAACCCAGGGAAAATGATAACCCCCAGTGCTAAAAACAGGCTGAATGTACCGACTCCCCAGATAAAGTCGCCAGCGAGGTGGTAGGCGGAATAGTAATAGTTATGAACTCGATGTGAGTCATCCATTTCGAGTACCTCCAACGGTTACCTACTCGGCAGCCGCATAACGTTTGGGAGCTAAGCGTGCGGCCCATGCAGGCCACCGCCGCCCTCCGAAGCGAGAACGACCAAAGGCCGCCGTCGCTTGAAACTGCGCCAGCCGTCCGCTTGAGCGACTTGGGTTGGACGGCCTGTCTTTGTTTGCTCAATTGTACCACGTCTCGGGCCACGCCGCTCAAAGGGCAATGCCGGTTTGGACCGCCTTGCTGGAAGGCATAGAAGCTTGTCGAAGTGTGCAACGATTTTGCCCCACGGCGGCCTCGCTCGAAGCCCAAGATGTTCCCGGCAACATGCGAAGAAAGGCCGCTTCCTGGGCAGGAGGGCTCTCTGCGGCGATCAACCTGCGGACGCGAAACGCAGAACCGGCATCCGCCAGATCTCGGAGACAAGACCGCTGGCAGGGCAGACAGCTCCGCGTGCGGGATTCACCGGTTGGACGCGGGAGACAACGCTCTGAAGGTCGAACGCCGAGCCGCCCCGGAAGGTGGTCGAAGAGAGGCTCGCAGGCTATCGACGAATCTCGAGGAGGGAATCCTTGAGGCGAAGAGGCGCGGACGCCCCAGCAACCCCGGACCTCGACTACCAGGTTTTCAGGGCACTACCCTCTCCTCAAGGAAAACAAGAGAATTCAGGCCGTACAACGTGATGCGCCTCAGCGTGCGGCGTCAGCCGTCCGCTGCAGGCTCAGGGTTGGCCGCCTCCTACTCGCATACTTGTGCCTAGCACAACCTGTACCATAAAATCGCGTTCCGTGCACCAGACTGGAGCCAAGCATAGGAAAGATAAGATTACCATTCGGACTTAGCCCGTGGGTCTGGAGTAATCTCCTTCCCTGCCGAGGATCTAATGAGTAACCCTGTTATCAGCAGCACTGCACCAACCCAAAAGAGAATTGGGCTGTATGGCGTCACTTCGACAAATGATGCTAAGCCACTAACGAAGCCGCAAGCACCGCTTGTTGAGTAGATACATCCAAGATAGCCTTTCAGGTCCCCGCCCAACTCTCGAGACACTTGTGAATAGAAGTGAGCCCACCATATCAGGGCCACGGCTACAGCGAGCACTCCAAGGCTGAGCATCGATCCTGACAGCTTCCTTGCATTCATATATCCCTCCCGACTGAAACGGCCAACAGCCTAGTTTAACTTCACCGTCCCTGCCCCCCAGAACGCTTATCGCCGGTCCTTCTGGTCAGCCGGCGAGAAGCGTAGAGAAATACGCATGTCCTTTGTTCTCAGCGCCTTACTATCCTACGCCCTCCCCCGGCAGTCGTCAACGTGGCGATCGCCTGACGTAGAAGCGATCCCGTAGCGCCGGGCCCGGGATGCTCTTATCCGGCGGCCCCGGACAGCTCGAACCAGGGGAGCTATCTCCTTGCAGACGTTGAATTTGCCCGCCCCTCTGGCGATCCCTCCGGCGTATAAGCGGATGGCGAGAGCGGAGATCGGGATGCTTATCCGGCAGGGAGACGGGACAATAAGCAGGACGACTCAGAGGGAGGCCCTGAAGCTTATACGTCGCACGATGGACGGATAAGCGCCCGTCGCAATCCCGACAGGATCGGCTTCTTCCGCCGGGCGAGCCTGGGGAAATGGACGACCCGCGTCTCGCGGCCGGCGAACGCCTCGTCCGTCTTGGAGGCCTCCCGCCGGGGCCGGCGGCTCGGCGCAACCTCCAGCCCAGCGGGCGCGTAGTAAAGTCCGGGAGCGAAGGAGGCTCTCGCCGATGCTCAAGCTTCTCGTGTGGCTGCTCCTCTTCGTCGTCTGCTGGCCGCTGGCCCTGCTGGCGCTGATCCTCTATCCCTTCGTGTGGCTCCTGTCGCTGCCGTTCCGGCTGGTGGGGATCACCCTCGAGGCGGTCTTCTCCTTCCTGAAGGCGCTGCTGTTCCTGCCGGCCCGTCTGCTCGGTGGCCCGAGAACTGCCTGAGGCTGAAGCCAGCATTGATGCCGGGGCGGGGGGGGCAACTCTACTTTGTCAGATTCGGCGTCCTCGCTCCGTTGGCCCTCATCACCCCGGCCCTCTTCTCCCGGCCTCCCCCCCACCCTGACGGGAGAAGAGGGAGAAAGACCGTTGGAGAGAGCGGTTTGAGCCCCTCTCTCCCGTCAGGGTGGGGGGAGGACGGAGAGAGGGGTTGGGAAGTGAGGGTCACCGGACCGGCCGGCAATTGGGCAAAGTAGAACTACAAAACTCCAGGTAATCATCAATCGAGTCCTGGAACGCTTGTGTCAGCTCTTCGATGCTCGTTCCCTGGAAGGTGATGACGTCCCGGGTGTCGAGGACCTCTCCGTGAAAAAGCCCCGCTTCCTCATCGAGCTCCACATGTCCTGTATAGCCTTTGTAGGTCAGCATCTTGACTACTCCTGCTCCGGCTTGACCCCGACCTCAGCGAGGAATCGGCGCATGGATCGGAGGGCTCCCTTGTCGGTCTCCCTGTGAGGGTGAGGACGGTGGAAGACCGCCCGGACCCCGTTCAGCGCAATCCTACGCCGCCCCCGACCGCAGCTCCAGCCCGATTCCACCGCGCTATACTCTGGAGCGAGATGAGCGTGATCACGAAGGAGCTGCTCAAGGCCGAAATCGAGAAGGTTCCCGAGGAGAACCTCGGGGTCTTCTATAAGATCGTCAAGGCTCTGGAGGAGCCGCAGGAAGACCGGTCCAAGCCAGTGGACGCCGCGGAGTGGAAGGCCTGGATCGCGGAAACCTACGGCAGCACGGCGGACGCGCCGATCGAGCGCGGAGAGCAGGGGAGCTACGAGGTCCGCGAGCCCTTCGAATGACCTACCCTCTCGACGCCAATTTCTGCATCCAGTATCTCAACGGCCGGTCTGAAAACGTCCGGAGGCGCTTGGAGTCAGAGCGACCGGAGGACATCGCCCTTTGCTCCGTGGTCAAGGCGGAGCTGTTGTACGGTGCCTTCAAGAGTGCCCGTCCTACGGAGAACCTGGATCGTCTCCGACCCTTTTTTCAGGAGATTCAGCTCCCCGCCACCGCCCGCAGCTCCAGCCCCGTCACCAGCAGCGTCGGCGATCCGATCATCCCATCCAGCGGCTGGAAGGTGAGATCCCTCCCCACGCCCACGATCCCCTTGAGGAAGGTCCCGATGCCGCCGCAGAGCCAGGCCTTCGCGACCGGGGCGCTGGCGCGGCCGGACTGCACGGCGAAGCCGCAGACGGGGAGCGCGAAGCGGTCGGTGGCGAGGTCGAACCGGCCCGGGCCGGTGGCGTCGATCAGGTAGTACCCCTGCGAGACGGCGCCGAGGAGCGTCGCGACCGGGGTGCGGGGCTCGGGTTTCAGGTAGAGATGGGTGGGGCCGGGCGCCGGGAGGTCGCGCCAGCCGGGGCGCCGGGCACAGCCGGAGGCCTCGCCGTGGGCCGCCCCCTCCTGCCACCAGGCGAGCAGCGGCTGGCGGAAGAGCCCCTCCTCCACCAGCACCACCTCGCGGGTGGGCACCCCCTCGCCGTCGACCGGCGCCTCGAAGGCACCGCCGGGGAAGCGGCCGTTGTCGATCAGGGTCACGCGGTCGCCGCCGAAACGTCCGCGGGCGCCGGTCAGACGCGAGCCGGGGCCGGGCCCCACGAGGAGCGGCAGGAGGCCGGCCAACACGCGCGAGGCCACGTTCGGCGCCAGGAGGATCTCCCCGCCGTCCCGCTCCGGCGCGGCGCCCGCGGCGGAGACCGCCAGCCGGTCGGCCAGACGGCGGGCCAGGGCCGTGGGGTGGAAGCGCCGGGGCTCGCGCGCCGCCACGTAGAGCGAGGCCGAGACCGCCGGCCGCCCCGGACCGGCGGCTTCGAGATAGAGCGTGGAGATCCGGCCGCGGGTGGTGGCCCGCAGCCCCCGGCTGTTGGCGAGCTCGGCCTCGCTCGATCCGTCCTCCAGCACGGCCCGGAGAAGGCGCGCCTTCGGGAGCTCGGCCTCGAGCTCGCGGCCGAGGCTCTCCAGCAGCTTCAGCCCCTCGCGCTCGCCGATCAGCGGCGTGTCGAAGTCCGAGGGGGTGCTCCACGCCGGCAACGGCGCCGGCTCGGGCAGCTCCAGGGAGTGGCCCGGGACCGGCTCGGGCCACGGGCCGCCGGGGGTGGGATCGCCGGTCGCCGCGGCGAAGAAGGAGGCCCGGCGGTTGCCGGCGCGCACCGCCCAGGCCCGCTCCTGGCTGGTGGAGGCGGTCTCGGTGACCGGCGTCCGCTCCAGCCGGCGGGAGCGCCCCCGCTTCACGTAGACCTCGGCGTCGCTCAGATGGCGCTTGAGCACCGCGCGGAGGATCCCGTCGAGATCACTCACGGCGCCACCTCCACGTCCTCCAGCCGCAGCGACGGCGCGGTGGCCCAGACCGGGAGCTTCTGCCCCCCCTTGGCGCACCAGCCGGCGCCGGCCGGCTTCGCCTGGGCCCCCACCGCCACCACCCGCGTCAGCAGGTCCGCCACCCGGCCGCGCAGCACGCAGGGGCCCACCACCTCGGCGAGCGCGCCGCGCCGGAAGCGCCGGGCATAGGGGAGGTGCAGGGCGAATTCCCCGGTGAGCGGATCGAGGGCGCCGCGGCTCGCCTCCGGCAGGAAGAGCCCCTCCGCCGCGCCCGCCAGCAGATCGGCCTCGGACGCCTCGCCGGGGAGGATCTCCAGATGGCTCGACCGCGGCCCGGGCGGCAGATGGCGGGTCCCTCGCCGTCCCGCCCCGGGGAGGAGGACCGGCGAGGTGCGGGCCCACAGGGCGTCCGCCAGCGGCTGCTCGACGATGCCGCCGCGCAGGAGCCAGCGGCGGACGGCGGCCGCCCCCTCGTCGTCCGTGGTCCGCCGCACCCCCTCGGGAGCCGACGACGGATCGTCCAGCACGTCGAGGCAGGGGGCCGCCATGGCGACCCCCACCGCCGCCTCGGGGTTCCCCCCCTGGGCCAGGGTGTCCGCCTCCAGGGCATGGGCCACCGCCTCGTGGAGCAGCACGGCCACGGTATGCGGCGCCAGCACCACGGGACCGCGGAAGGAGGCCGGCGGCAGGGCCTGGCGGGCGCGGAACAGGGCCACCGCGGTCGCGGCGATCTCCTCGGCGGCGCCGCCGGAGAGGCGGGGGAGGAGGGCGCCGTAGCGACCCCAGGAGGATTCCACCGCGCAGCTATAGAAGGACTCGCTCTCGGCCCCGGCCACCAGGCGCGGCCCCACCACCTGCACCCACCGCCGGTGCCGCCGGACGGCCACCCGCAGCGGGAACCCCACGTGGTGCGCCCGCACGGCCCGCGAGAGCAGGCCGGGGAAATCGAGCAGCTCGGGCGCCGCCACCGGATCGGGGGGGCCCACCTCCAGCGTGGGCTCCGGGTAGCTGGCGGCCGAGATCGCCCGCGCCACCTGGCGCAGGGACTCGGCGAACGGCCGGGCCTCGATGGCGTCGCGCGAGGCCATCCAGGTGAGCCCCTCGCGCACCAGACGGACGGCGAACCCCTCCTCCCGCCAGACCCGCAGCCCCCCGGGATCCCCCTCGGGGGCGAGCTCCACCTCCTCCCGCCGCTCGAAGAAGGCGTCCACCACGTCGTCGGCTTGCTCGGCGATCTGGGAGAGGGTGCGGGCGACGGCGGCGGTGTCCAGCTTCGAGAACGGCATGGGAGGCGGATTCTACTCCGCCACTCGCTCCCCCTCCCGCAGCACGCGCAGGAAGTTGCCACCCAGGATCAGCTTCACCCCGGCCCTGTCCACTCCGCGGCCGAGCAGGGCCGCGGTGAGGTCCGGAAACTTGCTGGGGTCCTCGAGACCTTCGAGCACGTCCGGGATGCCGTCGAAATCGGTGCCGATCCCCACGTGCTCCTCGCCCCCCTTCTCCACGAGGTGGATGAGGTGATCCACGAAGACCGCGAGGGGGACCTTGGGCAGCGGGTGGTCCGCGAACAGGCGGGCGCGCTCGCTCCAGACCTTGCGGGGATTCCGGAGATACTCCTCCTCGGTCTCCTGGAGCTCGGGGCGGAGCTCCTTGCCGCGCGCGGAATCCGCCTTCGCCGCCTCGGGGCCGACGAAGGCGGGGTAGCTGTTCGCCATCACGATCCCCCCCTTGCGGGCGATGTCGCGGATGAGGCCGTCCGGCAGGTTACGCGGCTGATCGCAGAGGGCGCGGGCGGAGCTGTGGCTGGCGATCACGGGTCCGGGGGAGACGTCGAGCACGTGGCGCACGGCGTCGTCCGAGACGTGGGAGACGTCGGGGAGGATGCCGAGCCGGCTCATCTTCCAGACGATCCCCTCCCCCTCGCTGGAGAGGCCGCGATGGCGGGGCTCGTCGGTCGAGGCGTCGCACCACTCATGGGTGGCCCAGTGAGTGAGGGTGACGTAGCGGACGCCCATGCGGGCGCACTCGTCGAGCGCGCCGGGCACGGTGAGGGGGCGGCCGTTCTCCAGGCCGAAGAGGACGGCGACCTCCCCCCGCCGGGCGGCGCTCTCAAGATCCTTCGCGGAGGCCACCTGCGCGAGCTGGCCCGGGATGAGGGCCTCGGTGGAGAGCCGGTAGAGCTCCTGGGCATGCTCCCACCCCGGCTCCGGATCGAGCGGGGCGGGCACGTAGAGGGCGAAGACCAGCGCGTCCACCCCTCCCTGCCGCAGGCGGGGGAGGTCGACGTGCCGGTCGGTGAGCCGCCGCGAGAGGTCCGCCGGCTCCTCCCAGAGCCGGGTGGGGACGTCGGTATGGCCGTCGATGACGAGAGCTTCGCGATGCAGGTCCATGGCGGGGGTAAGCATATCCGGAGGGCGGCTCCGCGAGCCGCCCTCCGGGAAAGGGTTACGCCTTCTGAGTGGGGGACGCCGGGGGCACCGCCGCCGGCCTTAAAATCCGCATGGCGTCTTTTTGACCCTGTTTTCCGCCTTTCAACCCTCTTCCGCGGCTTTGGACCCTCGAAAATCCAAAACCCAGGCCCAAAAACCGAAAACAAGGCTCAAAAACGGCACGAACAGGGTTTCAGGCCAAAAAACAGCCTCAAAAATGGATTTTGGGGCAGAAAAATCTACCGGAGCGAGAAGACTGCTGGCGGAGGCCGGGTACGAGGAGATCGAGGTCGAGCCTACGCGCATCTTCCGGGCCGAGGACGCCCGCGCCTTCCGCAAGGAGGCCGGCACTCCGGTCGCGCCCCCGTCAGGAGCCTGGGTGGCAGAAAGCGCCAGGGAGTTGGTATAGTCCAAAAAAATTCTGAGCGAGCCTTGGCGATCATGTTGAAGGATCTCCGATTCGGTCTGCGCCTCCTGGCCAAGAGCCCCGGTCACACGGCGGTCGTCGTTCTGACGCTGGCGATGGGGATCGGATTGACCACCGCCATGTTCAGCATCGTGTACGGCACGTTTCTCCGCGGGCTCCCCTTCCCGGAGGCCGACCGGATCGTCCGCGTGGAGCGGAACAACCTCGCCGCCGGCGCCGAGCATCTGAGGGTGCCGGCCGGCGACTTCTTCGCCTGGCGGGAGCAGCAGAGATCGTTCGAGGGGCTCGCGGCCTGGTATGGGGTCAGTGTCAACGTGAGCGGCTCCGGAGCGCTCGCCGAGCCTTACAACTGCGCCTACGGGACGTCGGGCCTGTTCGATCTCCTGCCGGTCAAGCCGGAGCTGGGCCGGGGCTTCCGGCCAGACGACGAGGCCGCCGGGGCGCCGCCGGTCGTGGTGATCAGCGACGCAATGTGGCGGCAGCGCTTCGGCGGCGATCCGCGGGTCCTGGGCAAGACGCTCAAGGTCGACGGGGACGAGAAGGCGATCGTCGGCGTCATGCCGCCGGGTTTCCGGTTCCCGCTGAACCACTATCTCTGGATACCGTTGCGGGTGGAAGCCGACGCCTCGAAGACCGTCCAGTCCTTCGAGGTCTTCGGCCGGCTCAAGCCCGGGGTTTCCCGGGAACAGGCCTTCGCCGATCTGTCGACGATCGAGGAGCGGCTCGCGCGGGACCTCCCCACGACCCATCAGGGCGCCGGCGTCGCGGTGACGCCGTACATCGAGGGGTACGTGGATCCCAAGCTGCGCTCGACCCACTACCTGATGCTGGGGGCGGTCTTCGGGGTGCTGCTCATCGCCTGTGCCAACGTCGGCAGCCTGCTGCTGGTCCGGGGCTTGTACCGCTCCCCGGAGCTGGCGGTCCGGATGGCGCTCGGCGCCGGCCGGCGTCGCGTGGTTGCCCAGTTGGTGAGCGAGAGCGTCCTTCTCGCGCTCGTCGGCGGGGCTCTGGGGCTCGGAGTCGCCCGCGCGGCCATCGCCCTGTATCTCCGCACGATGGGCGATGAGATCCCGACCTTCTGGGTGAACGTCACCCTGGACCGCGGGGTTCTCCTCTTCGCGTTGGGAGTCACCCTGCTCTCGAGCCTTCTGGCCGGCCTGGTTCCCGCGTGGCAGGGGGCGCGGACGAATCCGGGCGAGATCCTGAAGGACCAGTCCCGGAGCGGCAGCGGAAGCCGGCGCATCGGCCGCCTCAACACCGCCTTCGTGGTGGCGGAGATCGCCCTCTCCTGCGCTCTCCTGATCGCCACCGGCCTGATGATCGAGAGCGTCATCCGGCTGAAGACGATCCATTTCGGCTTCGATCCCGAGAGGCTGATCACCGGCCAGCTCTCCCTGTACGGTCCGCGCTACTCCGATCCCAAGAGCCAACTCCACTATCTGGAGACGCTCTCCGCCCGGCTCGTGGGGAGCCCCGAGGTGCAGGCCGTCGCCTTCGCCTCCGGCCTGCCGGGCGTGTTCTCCCAGGCCTCCTATTTCGCCATCGAGGGCGGCGCCTACGCCACGAACGCGAGCTATCCCGAAACGCAGTGGGTCGCGGTATCCCCCCAATATTTCGACGTTTTCGGCCTCCGTCCGTCGCAGGGGCGGGGCTTCACGCCGGCGGACCGCGAGGGGAGCGAGCCGGTGGCCGTCGTCAACCGCGGCTTTGCCCGGCGCTACTTCCCGGGGCAGGACCCGCTGGGAAAACGGCTGCGGTTCGGCAGGGCCGCCTCCACCCGCCCCTGGATGACCGTCGTGGGAGTGGTTCCGGACCTGTCTCTGGGAGGTGTCGGTACGGAAGAGATCGCCGAGGCCGTTTACCTGCCCCTGGCCCAGAAGCCGCGCTCCTGGATGAACGTGATCGTCCAGGCCCGCGGGAACCCCGCGGGCCTGGCGGCGAAAATCCGCGCGGCGGGCGCCGCCGTCGATCCCGACATTCCGATCTTCTTTGTGCAGTCGATGGCCCAGGACATCGCGGATGTCACGCAGTCCTACACGCGGTCGGGAGCCCTGTTCACGACGTTCGGCATCCTGGCCCTGGGGCTGACGGTCCTCGGCCTGTACGGCGTGATGGCGTTCTCCGTCAGCCGCCGGACGAAGGAGGTCGGCATCCGCGCCGCGCTCGGAGCGCTGCCGGGAGACGTGCGGCGGCTGATCTTGAAGAGCGGTCTGGCGCGGCTGGGTGCCGGCCTGCTCTTCGGGTTGACCCTGGCCGCGGGCTTCGTGCGGACGCTCCAGGCCCTCCTGTTCAAAGTGAGCCCCTGGGACCCCGCGGTCTTCGCCCTGGTGCCCCTGACCCTGCTCGCCTGCGGCCTGCTCGCCTGCCTGGGCCCCTCCCGGCGCGCCGCCCGGCTCGACCCGGCGGCGGCGCTCCGGGCCGAGTAGACTTACTTCGCCAGATCCCAAATCTGGTTGATCTCAACCAAAGCCTCACCTGCGGCCAACAACTCCCTGACGCGAGGCCAACTCCGGATGATGAGGTCTTTGAGGGCAGGGCTGCCGCGATTGCCGCAGGTGACCCAGACAACCTGAGGTGGAGGTCCGAAACGTGGGAAGATCTCTTCCCGCAGGAACCGCAGAGCGACTTCCGGCTCGAGTCGGTACTCTTCCGGCAGGCGCGTCGTCACCGAGTAGAGCTCGAGGCAGCAGTGCCAGCTACTACTCTCCTGCCACCCATCTGCCATTTGGGTAGAGCAGCCTCGGCGGGGATGACGGCCCAGGAGCTTGGGCGGCCCCGAAGGGCCGCCCAAGAGTGGGGTGTTCCTCAGGCGCGGCGGCGCTTCAGGATCATGAAGGCCAGACCGCCAGGCTCAGTGCCAGCAACAGCAGGCCGAGGCTTGAGAGGGTCGGGATCGGGGGCGCCGGTGCCTCCGCCACCACGATGCTCGTGGGATTGGCGGCCCCCGCCACGCCCGGATCGTCGGTCTGCGCCGTCGACTCGTTGGTGCCGTTGCCGTCGGCGTCGAAGGCGATGGTCCCCTGGTTCGAGACCGTCTGGCCGGCGGCGGCGGGCAGGATGGTGGCGGTGATGGTGATCGTCACCGAGCCGCTGGCCGGGATCGCTCCGTTCCAGGTGATGGTGTTGGTGCCGCGCGAGATTCGCTGGCTCCCTCCTAACTTAACTAAAGCCGCCCGGCGCGTTTCCGGCGCCTCAACGAACAAGCCAGTAGCTGCTCAAGCGCCTCCCCATAGTCAAAATGATTCAGATTGTCGTCCGAATCGATGACCAGCGTCGCGCGCCTGCCTCCGGTGTCCACTCCATAGCGAATACCTCGCCCGTAGGAATCCATGTCCTGGAAATACAGCCCGGCCTCCTCGGCATCGAGGTCTCTGCCGACAAAGACATAAGGTTCAAGACCGGGGACCAGGAATTCCTCGTCGACGAAGAAGACGGAGAAATAGACGTTCCCTTCTTGCAGATCCTCCCCCTTCACCGGCTCGGGAAAGCGCTTGACCTCGCGGGCTTCAAACTGTAGCGGATGCGCGTCCAAGGCGATCCCCCGGCGCCTCATCGAACAAACCATCAGCTCGTTCAACGCTTGCTCGTAGTCGAAGAGATGGGGTGGGGCGTCAGGATCCTTACCCTCGAAGATGTAGGGCTGGAGGATGGGGATCAATCTGTCCTGATCGGCGTAGCTTACGGAAAAGTAGGCTGCCCCTTCGACGAGGGCAGCGGTCTTCACAGGCTCAGAGCTCAGCTTCAGCTCGCGGGCTTCAAAATGCATCTTGGCTCCTGCCGCCCCTTACGGCACGGGAATTGGAATCGGCACCGGCATCGGTCCGGGAAGCGTTGGAGGATGAGGCGGATGGTCGGCAAGCCACCGGAGAACGTCGTTCACGTTTTGTTGAAGGTTCCTCAAGCACCTCCTCCACACAGGCTCCTCTTCGGGCTCATTGCAGGAGCAACTCAGCGGACCATCGACCCACTTCCGTAAGTCAAAGCCGTCCTTGCTTCTCACCAGGCGGAAAGTTTGGGAAACCATGCAGCTCTCCATCGTCTTGCCCTGAGCCGCGCAGATCGACAGGCACTGCTCCGTTTCGGAAGGCGTGCATGGACGTGGCTTCCATTGTGATTTCGGTACGCCTTTCGGGCTAAGGCCGAGCGGATCGGTCCAATTCAGTGGATTTTCCCAAGTGTAGGAGTAGAGGTTCAAATCCGCGGCTAGCCCGACAGGATCGGCGCTGGCATATCGCCCCATCCCGCTGTCGTACCACCGATTCACGTTGTAATACACCCCCAGATCGCCGCTCCAGGCCGGGTCGTACCATTGGCCCGGGAGCCGCAAGACTGTGGGTGCCGAGCTGTAGTCGGCCCCGAAAGGCTCAAAACCGCCCTGCCAGACCTGGGAGCCGCTGGCATCCGTTATCAAGATCGGCGTTCCCAGATGGTCGGTGGTCAGGTAGTGCAGTGTCGAGGTCGACGTCGTCGTCGTCAGATTCTCCAGCGTGGCGACGGGGCGGCCGGCGAAGTAGAAGACGTAGAGGTCGCTGTTGCTACCGCCCACGCCGAAGGGCGCGGCAATCGTGGTGTTGCGGTGCAAGAGAAGACCTTCCGAGCTGTAGGTTGGGGACGTGGAATCCCTTTGGTTCTGAGGGCGCACATGAAGGAGCAGTTGGCTGAGGAAACCTCTGCCGTCATAAGCGGCGGTGAAGCCGAATCTGGAGCCATCCCCCGACATCCGCCGGTCATCGCCGTAGACGGCGGTCACGCTGCCGGCCGTCACATCTCCCACCGCGTCGTAACCGTAGGTGTCGAGCAGGGGCGTATTCCCCCCGCTCCCGTTGGTGGTATAGGTAAAGGTGTTGGTTCCGGAGCCAGTCGTCTCCGACAGGCGGTTGCCTATCTTGTCATAAGACCAGCTGCGGGTACCCCAGGGACCATTGCCTGTCGTCAGATAGTACTGCGGGTCCTGATAGGTATAGGTGCGGTTGTTCGAGGAATTCAAAGTGTCCGTGATTGCCGTGGTGTTACCAACGTCGTCGTTCGTATAGCTCCAGGAGAGGAGGCTGGGCACCGCGATTGAGGTGGCCAGATACCGTGTGCTGTAGCCACGGGTCTCCGTCAGGCCGTTGCCGAGCGTCACGCTCGACAACGGGCCTTGCGGTTTGTAGGAGGACGCCGAAACCAGGGTCTGCGCCGGACTTGTGCCATCCTGCATTTGAAGCGTGGACTGCCGGTTCGCGAAGTCATAGGTATAGGTGGCGGTCAAGCTGTTTGGATAGCCCAGGGTCAGCACGTTGCCATTCTTGTCGTAGGAGGAGGTCAGAGCTCCATCCTGGGTCATCCGGCCGAAGCGGTCGTAGGTATAAGCCACCGAGGTAGAGCCCCGGTCGATCTCCGTCAATCGGCCATTCGAGAAGGACACCGACGGCGAGTCATAGGTGTACGTGGTGTCGTCGTCGTTGGGATAATCGACCAGGGTTAGACGGTCCAAGGCGTCATAGGTCATCGAAACCGTGACCGCCCGGGCGTCGGTCTCCCCCACCGCCCGTCCGTGCTCGTTGTAGGAATAGTCCGTGGTGCCTGAGACAGGAGAAGCCTCCTGTGTTACCAAGTCCCGATCCGAGGTGGTATAGGTGGTGGTATTCCCTTCAGCGTCGGTGACTCTGCTCAGGTGGTCCTGTACGTCATACGTGTAGCTGGTCCCCGCCGTTGTGCTTCCCGTTCCTGTCCACGGCTGTGTCATCGAGGAGAGGCGATTCAAGGAATCGTAGGAAAAAAGCTGTGTCGGGGTGGGGTTCGAGGCTCTTGGATGATTGGCATCCCATATCTTTTCCAGGTTGTTGTCGCAGTCGTAGGTATACTCGGTCAGCGAGCCGTCGGCGTTGACCGCTTTGTCCAGATGGCACCTGGAGGTATAGACGAAGTCCGTGAAGAAGTCGGTCACCCAGGCCGAGCCGCTCCAGTGCTGCCTTTCCTCCTTGGTGCGGTGGCCGAAGACGTCGAGGGTATAGAAGGTCCGCTCGCCGTGGGTGGTCGCGTTGGGCTTGCGCTCCACCGAGATCAGACGACCGGCGGAATCGTAGCCGTACTCCACGAGGTTCCCTTGCGGAAGTGTGGTCCGGAATAGGTCGCCAAGAACGGTGTAGCTACGGCTCGTCACCAGGTCGTCCGTGGGGGACGACGCTCCCACCTGGGTGACGGCGGTGACCCGGTCCAGCGCGTCGAAGGCCGTGGTGGTGACGACGCTGTTCGGGTCCGTCACCGAGGTCCGGTGATTGAGGCCGTCGTAGCCGAACGCCGTGGCGCCGATGACGGGATCGGTGCGGGTCAGAGGCAGGAGGTTGCCCCGGGCCGAGTCGTAGGTGTAGGAGGTCTGATCGTTCGTGCTATACCCCGGAGGATCGATCGTGAGCGGTTGCCCCGAGCCGTTGAAAGTGGTCGTGGTCGCGTAGCTGAAGCTGCCCCCTCCCTCGGCTCCCTGGATCGTGCGGGTCGTCAAGTTGCCGGACGTGTCGTAGGCGAGGATCGTCACCCGCTGCGCGGTGCCTCCCGAGGTCGAGGGCGCCTCGGTGCGGGTCGTCAAGCCTGGGAAGCTGGAATTGGTGTATTGCCAACTCGTCAGACGCTGCAGCGAGGTCCCGACCGCCTCGGTTTTGGAGGTCATCTTCCCGTTGCTGTTGTAGGCAAACTGGGCCATCAGGCCGCGGCCGTCGACGACCTGAGTGGGCAGCAGCGGATTCGCGGAGTCCCCGTAGGTGAATTGCGAGTTGGGGCCCGTGCCGCAGACCGGACAGTCGCCCGTGATCGTGTTGACCCTCGCCTTGATGCTCACCGGGTCCCGGTCGTAGTCGTAGGTCGTCACCTCGCTGTGCGTGGCGTCGATCCATTCCTCCACGTCCGTGCTTGTCGGGAATTGCGGATTGGTATAGGTGAGCTCCTGCCGGTTCACCGCGCCGGTGCCTGTATAGGAGGTATCTCCCTTCCAGGCTTTAATCACGTTGCCGTAGCTGTCGTACTCGAAAGCCGCCTCCACCCGGGAGGTGACGCCGTCCGTGCCGATCAGCTCGATCTGCGTGACGTAGCCGGCACGCCCGCCGTTCTTCGTCGAGTCGTAGGTGAGCTTCCAGGTCGTCGAATCCGGCCGCTGGATCTCCGTCAGCTCGTCGCCGCTCCAGACGTAGGTCCAGGTGCGCGAGGAGGTCCCCGAGCCGGACACTGGCACCTCTGTAATCGAGGCCAGCCTGCCGCTCGTATCGTAGGTGTAGGTCTCGCTACGCCCGTCCGGGAAGGAGACGGACGTGAGTTGATTGCTGCCATTGTAGGTCGCCTGGGTCGGGTGCGACGGATTCTGAGCGAGGACCATCTTGTCCCAGAACCCGTTGGAGCGGAAGTAGTCCTTGCGGCCGTCGAGGTAATCGAGCTGCCACCCGTGGGTGGAGGAATCGTAGTAGAGCTTGCGGTACTCGTCGCTCGGGGCGTTCGCCTGATAGAGACGCAGGGCTGACCCGGAGGCCAGAGAGCTGAACTCGCGGAAGCTCCCCCGCTCCGTGATCAGCCAAACATGGTTGATGTTGGGATCGATCACGATTCGTTGGGCGTGCTCGTGAGACCAGTAGAGCCCCAGCGATGTCTTCCAAGAGGTGCTGCCCGGAAGCCCCGTGCCGCCCGCGCCGCCCGCCCGATATCGCAGGTGGGCGCCGGGACCTGACTTGTCGAGATTGCAGGCCGGTCCACCACCCCGAGCCGGGCTCGAGCATCCCGCGGGTCCACCACCGCCATGCGCCACGCATCCTCCACAGGTGTTGCAGTCGTCGGGAGGTGGGGTGAAGCAGTGGGCTGCTGTCGGGCTGGCGAAGTCAAGGGATACCGAAAGAGGCTTGATGCAGGATGAAGGCGGAAAGCCAGGAAAACAGATCGGGCAGGAAGGACATGCCGTCAGAGTAAGGGTGTACTGTGCTGCCGCAGGATTCGCGCAGGAGACGCTTGCCGATACAATAGCCAGTCCAGTGTCTTGCACGATGTCCGCACCGGCCGCTCCGCACGAGCCCACAAAGGTGCCTGTCGAATCCTGGAGATCTACCCGCGCAAAACTGTAGACACCCCCCGTCACACTGGGATCGTCCTGATGATTGCCAGGGAACCCAGTGGCCACAGAGGCGGTCATCGCGCAACTCCCGGCCTTCGGATCGCAGCTAGGATTGGCTATGTCGTAGGAGAGCACGGTTGCTGTTGGAGCTTGGCAAACGAACGGCGAAAACCCTGGACAGGCGTTATATGTTGTCGTGAAATCATTACCCGTTTCGGTGTAGGTGAGAACGGCGCCGCTACAACTTGTTCCCTGAACCGGGGAGCTCCCCAAAAGCAGCCCCAGGGCGAGAGTTGAAATCGACGAAGCGAGGGTAAAGCTTCCGAAAGCTTTCGGACTCCACCGGCGGGATACGTCCATGGCACGCTTCCTCCCTATCGGCCTTTACGTATTCAAGCATAGCATAATAATCGTGCGCCTGTCCAGGATTCAGCCATCACTCGGAGCCAGGGGTATCCAGGCCGGTGAAGGTCGAGTCGAGATCCGATCCAGATGGACCAGTGTCCAGGGGCCTGGACGATCTGTAGGGAAAGGGCGGACAAGGATGCCAAGTGCTTGGAGTGGAGAGCCGTCCACCTCGCGAGGTGACGCGCCACGCCGAATCCGACAAGGTAGAGCGGCTGGAGGCCCGAAGGGGCCGCTCTCCCTCAGCCCAGGGTATCGCCCAGAGTGAGGAGATCCCGGTCGGGAATTCCATCCCATGAACATCTGTTGCAACGACCGATCCCGGTGGGCCTTGCCAGAGCGGCGACGATCGGCTAGGCTATCGGGCTCTTGGAAGTCAAGCCCCCACGCGGGAAAATCGAAAAGAGAGAAGGATCGCGACCGTGAAGAAAGACATCCATCCCCCGCTGCACATGGTGACCGTGCACTGCGCGTGCGGTAA
>Ga0308176_10000588_pt1 | contig 23049 bp, 16 predicted proteins | sample PhyCR2_3_FD_203890 | JGI IMG/M metagenome (GOLD analysis project Ga0308176, IMG submission 203890) | Soil microbial communities from UC Gill Tract Community Farm, Albany, California, United States - DLSLS.C.R2 | ecosystem: Environmental > Terrestrial > Soil > Agricultural land | place: USA... | reverse complement strand
GTGCTTGACGAAGATCTGCCGCGAGCGCAACAGGTGGTACTGCCCCTCCGGGCTCTTCAGAGGCACCACGACCACGTTCGGCCCGTCCAGCTCGACCCGACGACTCCGCGTCAGCACGATCTTCTTGATCGACGGGTCCCAGCGCACCTCCTCGAAGAGGGCGCGCTCGTTCCCCGTCAGCTGATGGTCGTAGGCGCACACCGGAAACGCCCACCAGTGGTCGAACTTCGGCGCCCACCGGTCCTCCTCCACGAACTCCTGCCACGGCAGGAGCCGCGGCACCACCGCACGCCCCTGAGCGTCCGTCACGATGCTGAAGCTGCGCTGCAACAGGTCGTCCGGAGCGACGCGCGCTAGGTGGCGTTCCATCATGTCGACCGGGGCGTCCGGGACGAGCGCCAGCACTCGCTCCTTCCACTTCACCAGGTCGGGGGTGTTGTAGTTGTTCTGGTAGAGGAGGTACTTCTTGAGGAACGGGAAGCCCTCGTCGATCAGGTCGAAGGCCGTCTCCGTGTACAGGGGATGCAGCGGGTACAACGCGTCGACGTACGTGTCGAAGCTGAAACCGTGCGAGACGAGGTAGTGGGTGAACCCGATCTCGTACTTCTGCACGACGGCCCGCTTCGACTGACGGCTGCTGACGGCCTCGACCTGCCGCCGGAAGAGCGCATCGGCGATGACGGCGCGGCGGTAGACGACGAAGTACGACCCGACGTGGAAGTCGTACACGTAGTCGTTCTCGAAGCTCTGGAGAAGGTCGGTCTTCACCCGTTCCATCGGGAGCTTCTCGTCGAACCGGTTGGAGGCGACGTCCCGCGTCATCAAGATGCCCTTGGTGGCCTGCATGCCCCACCAGTCGCAGGCCCGCGTGTCCATCTTCGCGAAAACGTCGTCGAGCGGACGCAGCAGGTAACAGCTGTCGTTGGCAAACATCAGCTCGTCGTAGGTCTCGATGACGTCCCAGCCGACCATCTCCTTCGCCAGCAGGGAGTAGGACCCGAAGTCGTACGCCTCATGGCGGACCGACCACGCGCCCTTCGTCACCTCCGCCAGCTTGTCCAGCTCGCCCGGTCGCATCGCGCAGTCGGCCAGGTAGTACACGTCGGCGAACCGGCTCAGCTCCCGCACGTACGCGACGACAGACTCGTCGACCAGCCCGTCGGGGTCGAAGCCGGCGAACAGGCACACCCGGCGCACGTCGCGACCCGGTTCATACGACAGGGCGGGACGGGGTGGCGGGTAGACCGGGGCCGGGGCAAGGCCGGAGTGCCGGCCGTATAGGGCGTAGTGGACCAACGGGTTGATCGCCTCGCGCGCCGGGTCGAGGTGCTGGACCCAGTACCACCAGACATCGAACTCGGGGGAAGGGCGTCTCAGCTCACGCCAGCCGACGAGGCAGAAGTGGACCAGTGGGTCCCCGTCGACGTCGGGGTTGTTGGCGAGGTAGTAGTCGGCGTCGAAGAGTCCGCTCTCGCGGAGCAGCTCGACTTCCATCCCGAGCAGCCGATCCTCCGGCTCCGGGGTGACACCCTCGCCCGGCAGGAGCGGGGCCTCGCCGGCCCGTCCCAGCATGTGCAGGGCGCGGTGGGGAGCAACGTTGTCCCGGCTCCCCTGGGCCAGGAAGTGACCGAGCGGATCGGCAGCTACCGAGGAGTCACCAGGAAAGCAGGACACGTACCAGTCTGCGTCGAACCATCGGGTCGCGCGCAGGAACGTCCCTCGCGGGTCGCTGACGTGCGGACCGACACCGTCAGAGCGGCTCACCGATCGAGATCTCGTCCGACCGCGCGGCCACGGCTGCGGAGGAAGTGCACGAGCGGGTTCACTCCCTGGTCGACGATCTCGGGATGGGCCTTCAGGTAGGCGGTCGTGTCGAAATCCGGTCCCGGCTTGCGCCCCTCCGAGGCGCCCACGTCCAGGTAGTGCTCGGCGGGCTCCCAGCCCTGCTCCACGACGTCGAGATTGTTCCGAAGGTAGAAGGCGGGCCGGAACAGGTCCGACGCGCGGATCATGGAGAGCTGCTCGTCGCGGGTGAGCTCCGAGGTACGTGTCCCTGCGGGGCGGCGAACCTTCCGAGCGAGCCGACCGCCACGCGACGGCGGCGCGGAGGCCAGGCGCTCCGCAAGGGCGACGGAGAGGACACGGGCCCTCTTCTCGGCGAGAACGCGGCGTCGACGGAGCTTGCTGCGCTGCTCCATCCAGGTCTCCTGGTCGTCACGGATCGCAGCGAGCTCCATCTGACAGAGTCTGAGGGACTCTCTGAGCTTCTCGATCTCGCCGTCCTGTGCCTCCGACAGCCCTGGCACGTCTTCCTCCGTAAGAATTCGCGAAGATTTTCACCGCATGTAGACAAAACCATACCGTTTTCGTTTACTGCAGCGCCCCACAGGTCCCTCTCAGGACTGGTTGCGCCGGAAGACGATCTCGAGGCCGATCAGCGTCAGCCACGGCTCGTGCTCGGTGAACACCGAGCACTCCTCGACGACCAGCGGCGCGAGGCCTCCCGTCGCGATCACGGTGAGGTCCTCAGGCCTCAGCCGGAGCTCGTTCGTCATCCGTCCGACGATGCCGTCGACCTGGGAGGCGAAGCCGTAGAGGATCCCGCTCTGCAGCGCCTCCACGGTGTTCTTGGCGATCACGGAGCGGGGCCGCAGCAGCTCCACCTTGCGCAGCTGGGCGCCGCGCCGGCCCAGCGCCTCGAGGGAGATGTCGATGCCAGGTGCGATCGCCCCGCCGACGTACTCCCCGCGGGCGCTGACCACGTCGAAGGTGGTCGCCGTGCCGAAGTCCACCACGATCGCCGGACCACCGAACAGCTGCGAGGCGGCGAGCGCGTTGATGATCCGGTCGGTGCCGACCTCGCGGGGGTTGTCCATGAGGACGGGTACGCCGGTCCGCACACCCGGCTCGACGATGACCTGCGGGATGTCGCCGTAGTACATCCGCAGCATGTCCCGCCACTCGTGCAGGACCGCCGGGACCGTCGCGCACACGGACACCCCGCGCAGCCCGCCGGGGACCGGCGAGTCGTTGAGGAGGCTCTTGAGCAGCACGCCCCACTCGTCGGCGGTCCGACGCTCGTCGGTGGCCACCCGCCAGTGGTCGACGACGTCGCCGTCGTCGAGCAGCCCGATGGTGGTGTGGCTGTTGCCGATGTCGGCGCACAGCAGCGGGGTCACGGTCGCAGGTCCATCGCGATGTCGAGCACGGGAGCGGAGTGGGTGAGCGCACCGACCGCGATGTAGTCCACCCCGGTCTCCGCGACCTCGCGTGCCCGCGCCAGGGTCAGGCCGCCCGACGCCTCGAGCCGGGCCCGGCCACCGGCGACCCGCACGGCCTCGGCCATCTGCGCGGTCGTCATGTTGTCGAGCAGGATCTCGGGGGCGCCGGCCTCGAGCAGCTCGCGGAGCTGGTCCAGGGTGGTCACCTCGACCTGCACCGGGAGCCCCGGGTAGCGGGCGCGCACCGCGTCGTACGCCGGCACCACCCCGCCTGCGGCGAGCACGTGGTTGTCCTTGACCAGCGCCATGTCCGACAGCGTGGCCCGGTGGTTGACCCCGCCGCCGCAGCGCACGGCGTACTTCTCCAGCGCGCGCAGGCCCGGGGTCGTCTTGCGGGTGTCCCTGACCCTGGCGTCCGTGCCGGCGAGCGCGTCGACCCACCGGGCCGTGGCGGTCGCGACGCCCGAGAGGTGGCACAGGAAGTTCAGCGCGGCGCGCTCGGCGGTGAGCAGGGCCGGCACCGGGCCGTGCACCGAGAGGAGCACGTCGCCGCGGGTGACCCGGTCCCCGTCGGCGGCCCGCCGCTCCACCTCGACGGCGGGACCGACCACGTGCCGGAAGACCACCTCGGCGACCGCGAGCCCGGCGACCACCCCGTCGGCACGGGCGACCAGGTCGGCCCAGGCCTGCTGACCCGGGTCGAGGGTGGCGACGCTCGTGACGTCCTCGCCCGGCAGGTCCTCGGCGACGGCGGCCACGACGGCGGCCAGCACTCGCTCCGGGTCCAGCCCGGCGGCGGTCAGCTCGGTGCGCAGCGCGGCCGGCAGCGCGGCGGCGGTCGGTGGGACGGGGGACACGGTCATGCGCGGGTCCCGGTGAGGACGGGGGCGAGGGCGAGGCGGGGGTCCCCGGCGTCGAGGGTCACGTCGACGTGCCGCGCCCAGTGCTCGTCGTCGCGGTCCGGGAAGTCCTCGCGCCAGTGCGAGCCGCGGGTCTCCTCGCGGGCCGCGGCCGCCGCGAGCAGCGCCGTGGAGACCGTGAGCAGGTTGGTCGTCTCCCACGCGGACACGTCGGCGGCGTCCGTCGTACGCCCGGCCAGGTCGCCCAGGGCACCGGCACCGGCGGCGAGCCCGTCGCGCGAGCGCAGCACGCCGGCCCGCTCGGTCATCGTGTGCTGGAGGGCCGCGCGCACCGCGCCGTCGACCAGGCCCGCGGGCCGGTCGTCCCGGGCCGGCTCCTGGTGCGGCGGCAGCGCCTCGGCGAGCTGCTCGGCGATCCGGCGGGAGAAGACCAGCCCCTCCAGGAGCGAGTTGGACGCCAGCCGGTTGGCGCCGTGCACACCGGAGCAGGCCACCTCGCCGCAGGCGTAGAGCCCCGGCACCGAGGACCGGCCGTGCAGGTCCGTGGCGACCCCGCCGGACGCGTAGTGGCAGGCCGGCGCGACCGGGATCAGGTCCCGGACCGGGTCGACGCCGTGCGAGCGGCAGGTGGCCAGGATGGTCGGGAAGCGCCGCTGCCACATCTCGGCCCCGAAGGCGCGGGCGTCGAGCCAGACGTGCTCGGCGCCGGTCTCCCGCATCCGTCGCATGATCGTCTTGGCGACGACGTCGCGCGGGGCGAGGTCCGCGAGCTCGTGCACGCCGCGCATGAACCGCTCCCCCGCGTCGTCGACGAGGAACGCGCCCTCACCGCGCACCGCCTCGGAGATCAGCGGCTGCTGCCCCTTCGACTGCGGCCCCAGCCACATCACGGTCGGGTGGAACTGCACGAACTCCAGGTCCCGCAGCACCGCCCCGGCGCGCAGGGCGAGCGCCATCCCGTCGCCGGTGGACACCGACGGGTTGGTGGTCGCGGAGAACACCTGCCCGAGGCCGCCGCTGGCGAGCACCACGGCCCGGCACAGCACCGCGCCCACGCCGTCGCGCTGGCCCTCGCCCATCACGTGCAGGGTGACGCCGGCGACGCCGCCGTCCCGGCCGGGGATCAGGTCGAGCACGAGGGCGTGCTCGGTGACGTCGATGTCCGGGGCGGCGCGCACGGCGGCCACCAGTGCCCGCTGGATCTCGGCGCCGGTCGCGTCACCGCCCGCGTGCGCGATGCGGTCGCGGCGGTGGCCGCCCTCGCGGGTGAGCGAGAGCTCCCCGGCCTCGCCCTGGTCGAACACGGCGCCGAGACCGATGAGGTCCCGCACGGCCGCCGGACCCTCGGTCACGAGCACCCGGACGGCCTCCTCGTCGCACACGCCGGCACCGGCGACGAGCGTGTCGTGCAGGTGCTCCTCGGGGGTGTCGCCCGGACCGAGGGCCGCCGCGATCCCGCCCTGCGCCCAGCGGGTGGAGCCGGCGCTCAGGATGTCCTTGGTGACCACCATGACCGAGCCGACCGACGGGGCGGCGTGCAGCCGGAGGGCGGCGGTCAGCCCGGCGATGCCGGAGCCGATGACCACGACGTCGGCGTACGTCGTCCAGCCGGGTGTCGGAGCAGCCAGCCGCTGCGGGAGGTTCACGCGAGCAACCTAGTGCCTCGGCGGCCGGGGCCGGGCCGCGCTGGGCAAGGATGCGTCCTCAGCGGTCGTGGCATCCGCGCCCGGTCCGCGCCCCCGAGTTCGGCAGGGCCGAGCCGCGAGAGCGCAGCGTGCTGCGCCGAGCGGGGAGAACGCCGCCGGTCGGGATGCGGGGCCGCGGACGCGGACGCCGAGTTGACCAGCACGGCCTAGAGCGCGAGCGCGTCACCGCGGACGAGTCCCGACCCCGGCAGCGCCTCCGCCGGGTCGTGCCCGGTCCCGACCACCCGGTTGTCCGCGTCGACGAACACGACCGACGGCTGGAAGTCGCGGGCCTGGGCGGTCTCCATCTGCGCGTAGGCGATCAGGATCACGATGTCGCCCGGCTGCACCAGCCGGGCAGCGGCACCGTTGATGCCGATCACGCCGGAGCCGCGCTCGCCCTTGATCGTGTAGGTCTCCAGGCGCGCGCCGTTGGTCACGTCGACGATGTGCACCAGCTCGCCGGGCAGTAGATCCGCCGCGTCCAGCAGGTCCTCGTCGACGGTGACCGAGCCGACGTAGTGGAGGTCGGCCTGCGTCACGGTGGCCCGGTGGATCTTGCTCTTCATCATGGTCCGCAGCATCAGCGGCCTCCCAGGTGGATCGCGGTGTTGTCGATCAGGCGTGTGGCACCGACCCGGGCGGCCACGAGCAGCCGCGCCTCGCCGTGCTCGGGGGCCCGGCCCAGGTCCGGGTCGGTGAGCGCGAGGTAGTCGAGCTCGACCCCCTCGGCGGCCTCCAGCACGGCGGTCGCGTCGGCCAGCACGCGCTCGGCGCCCCGGGGCCCGGCGTCCGCACCGGCCCGCAGGGCCCGGGACAGGGCGAGCGCGAGCCGCTTCTGGTCGTCGTCCAGGTAGGCGTTGCGCGAGGACAGCGCCAGACCGGACGGCTCCCGCACGGTGGCCGCGCCGACCACCTCGACGCCCATGCACAGGTCGGCGGCCATCCGGCGGATCAGCACCAGCTGCTGGTAGTCCTTCTGCCCGAAGACCGCGAGGTCGGGCCGGACCAGGCCGAACAGCTTGGCGACCACGGTCAGCACGCCGCGGTAGTGCCCGGGCCGGATGGCGCCCTCCAGCACCGTCCCGACCGGGCCGGGCTCGACGGTCACCTGCGGGTCGCCGCCCGGGTAGACCTCCTCCACCGAAGGCGCGAACACCACGTCCGCGCCGTGCTCGCGACAGACCTCGAGGTCCGCGTCGAACGTGCGCGGGTAGCGGTCCAGGTCCTCCCCCGGGCCGAACTGCAGCGGGTTGACGAAGACCGACACGACGACGGCGTCACCCGGCTCGACGCGCGCGCGGGCCTCGTCGACCAGCGCGGCGTGCCCCGCGTGCAGGGCGCCCATCGTCGGCACCAGGGCGACCCGGCCACGGCGGGCCCGGGTCTCGTCGAGGGCGCCGACCAGCTCCGCGCGGGTGTGCGCGACCACCAGCGGGCGGCGTACGGGCGTGGTGGTCACCGGCGGCGGAAGGCCGGCTGGGCCGCGCGGTCCGCGACGGCGGCGTCGAGGATGCGGACCAGCTTGGCGGCCCGGATCGGCAGCAGCCGGCCGTCGGCCACCGCCCGGTCGGCGGTGGCCCGGGCCATCGCCACGTAGGAGTCGAGCGTCGCGGGCGCGGTCACCGCGATGTCCGCGAGGTGGGCGCGGACGGTCTCGACGTCGCCGCGCACGATCGGGCCGGTGAGGGCGGCGTCGCCGTACGTGAGCGCGTTGTCCAGCGCGGCGGTGAGCAGCGGGCGCAGGGTGGCGGCGGGGTCGTCGGAGCCGGAGGCGCGGAGCAGGTCCATCGCCTGGGAGACCAGCGTGACCAGGTGGTTGGCGCCGTGCGCGAGCCCGGCGTGGTAGAGCGTGCGCTTGTCCTCGTCGACCCAGAACACCGTCCCGCCGAGGTCGCCGACGAGCTCCTCGGCCAGGTCGCGGGTGGCCGGGGTGGCGGTGACCCCGAACATGCAGCCGCCCAGTCGGCCGAGGTCGACGTCGGTGCCGGTGAACGTCATGGCCGGGTGCATCGCGAGCACCTCGGCACCCGCCTCCGCGGCGGGGGCGAGCACCGCGAGGCCATGCTTGCCGGAGGTGTGCACCACACGCTGCCCGGGCCGGATGGCACCCGACGCCGCGAGCATCGTCACCACGTTGGCGAGCATGTCGTCGGGCACCGTCAGCAGGAGCAGGTCGCACGCGCGGGAGACGGCGGTCGGCTTGTCCACGTGGACACCCGGGAGCAGCGTCTCGATGCGGGTGCGGGAGGCGGCGGACTCGCCTGCGACGGCGGCGATCTCGTGGCCCGCGGCGCGGAGTGCGGCCGCGAGGACTGCGCCGACCCGGCCGGCGCCGACAACCCCGATACGGGTCATGACTCATCACCTTTCGTTCCAGTCCTCCGCAGAGGTACCGGACGGTGTGCTGATGCGTACGTCGACGAGGGTACGCGCGGTGTGCGAACGGGGTAACCCGACGCCCCGGTGGGGTGCGTCACACCCCTCCCGGGTGCCGCCGCTGTCCCCGGCGGTGTGCCGGACCGCCTCGTGCCGCGGCTGCACGGCCGCTGGCTAGCCTGGCGCGATGACGTCTCTGGGGATCCCGGCCCTGCCGCCGCCGACGACCCAGCCGACGTGGAAGCAGGCGTGGGACGCGGCGCTCTACGGCCCGGACGGGTTCTTCCGCAGGGAGGCGCCGGCGGCGCACTTCCGGACCTCGGTGCACGCGTCGCCGCTGTTCGCGCGGGCGCTGGTCCGGATGACCCGGGAGGCGGGGCTCGACACCGTCGTGGACATCGGCGCGGGGCGCGGCGAGCTGCTCGCCGCGATGCATGCGCTGGACCCGCGGCTGGACCTGCTCGGCGTGGAGGTCGCGGCCCGGCCGGCGGACCTCGCGCCGTCGGTCGCCTGGACGACCGCGCTGCCGGAGTCCGTGGAGGGCCTCGTGGTGGCCAACGAGTGGCTCGACAACATCCCCTGCCACGTCGTGGAGGTCGACGGCGAGGGGGTGCCGAGGGTCGTGCACGTCGACCCGGCGACGGGCGAGGAGAGCCTGGGGCGGCCGCTGGAGCACGAGCAGGTGCCGGGGTCGCTGGCGGGCTGGCTGGAGCGGTGGTGGCCGCTCGACGCGCGGGAGCCGGGCACCCGCGCCGAGGTGGGCACCTCCCGCGACGCGGCCTGGGCGGACGTGGTCGGGCGGGTCACGAGGGGGGTCGCCGTCGCGGTCGACTACGGGCACACCCGGCAGGACCGGCCGCCGTTCGGGTCGATGCGGTCCTACCGCGACGGCCGCGAGGTCGACGTGCTGCCGGACGGCTCCCGCGACGTCACCGCGCACGTCGCGGTCGACGCGGTGGCGGCCGCCGCCGGCGGCGAGCTGCGGCGGCAGCGCGACGCGCTGCGGGCGCTCGGGGTCGACGGCACCCGCCCTGACCTGGACCGCGCCGCCAGCGACCCGGCCGGCTACGTCCGGGCCCTGGCCGGCGCGGCGGAGGCGGCGGAGCTGACCGCGGCCGGTGGGCTGGGCGACTTCTGGTGGGTCGTCACCGTCAAGGGCTGACGGACAGGAACAGGAACGCCGCGAACAGCGTGAGGTGCACGGCGCCCTGCAGGCGGGTCGCGCGCCCCGGCACCACGGTCAGGATGCTGACCACGGCGGTGAGCGCCAGCAGCGCGATCTGCACCGGCCCGAGCCCGAGCAGCAGCGGCCCCTCGAGCCAGATCGACGCGACCGCGATCGCCGGGATGGTCAGCCCGATGCTGGCCATCGCCGACCCGTAGGACAGGTTGAGGCTGATCTGCATGCGGTCGCGCGTGGCCGCGCGGAACGCCGCGAGCGTCTCGGGCAGCAGCACGAGCAGCGCGATCACGACCCCGACGAACGACGGCGGGAACCCGACCGCCTTCACCCCGGCCTCGATCGACGGTGACTCCACCTTGGCCAGCCCGACCACCGCGACCAGGGCCAGGAGCAGCATCCCGAGGCTGGTCCAGGCGGCCCCGGCGGTGGGCGGCTCCGCGTGGGTCGCCTCCGGCGCCACCTCACCGGTGGGCGTGACGGGCAGGAAGAAGTCCCGGTGCCGCACCGTCTGGGTGAGCACGAACAGCGCGTAGAGCACCAGCGAGGCGGTCGCCGCGAACGCCAGCTGGGGTGCCGAGAACCGCGGCCCCTGGGCGCTGGAGGTGAACGTCGGCAGCACCAGGCTCAGCGTGGACAGCGACACCACGGTGGCCAGGGCGGCACCGGTGCCCTCGGGGTTGAAGTGCGCGACGTGGAAGCGGCGGGCGCCGGCGAGCAGGGCGAGCCCCACGATCCCGTCGGTCGTGATCATCACCGCCGCGAACACGGTGTCCCGGGCCAGCGACTCGGTCTTCGGCCCGCCGGAGACCATCAGGGTCACGATCAGCGCGACCTCGATGACCGTCACGGCCACGGCGAGCAGCAGCGACCCGAACGGCTCGCCGAGCCGGTGCGCGATCAGCTCCGCGTGCTGCACCGCCGCGAGGACGGCGCCGGCCAGGACCAGCGCGACCAGGACCACCGGCACGAGCCCGAGGTGGCGGCCCCAGGTGAGCGCGAGCACGACCACGGCCAGCACGGGGACCCCGACCGGCCAGGTGGTGGTCAGCCGGGTCCGGAGGTCGCTGCGGGGCATGCGGTCACCCTGTCAGACCGCTCCCAGGGCTCCGGGCCGCGCGGGCCCTGCGGGCGATATCGTTCTCCCGCGCCAGCTGGGCCCGGGCCTCGTGCGCGTCGCGGTGCCGGGCCCGCACCCGGACGGGGCCGGGGGGGCTGTCCACCTGGAGGTCGGCCAGCCCCAGCCGACGCTGCCACGGACCCTGCCGCAGCTGCAGCGACTGCACCCGGGCGTGCGGGACGACGTGGGTACGCCGGGTCAGCATCCCCTCCCGGCTGACGACGAGCCCCTCCCCGGCGCCGGAGGACAGGAACCGGCGGCGTACGGGTGCGACCCAGCGGGCCCGCACCGGCGGCGGCGTCAGGCCGACGGCGTCCGGGTCCGGGGAGCCCGCCTCGGCGAGCAGCCGCCGGGCCAGCGCGATCACGAGCGGACGGGAGGCCACCGGCATCACCGTGGAGGCGGACGGCCTGCCGTCCGCGTCCGAGGAGGCGGCGTACCCCGCGAGCGCGACGTCGAGCTTCGCCCAGCCGAACCGGCGCCACAGCAGCGGCTCGCTGACGACGACCCCCTGCACGCGGGCGAGCGTGATCGTCTGGGCGTCCCGCTCGAACAGCCCGCGCCGGACCTGGAGCCCGGCCGGGACCTCCGAGACGGTGAACCCGTAGTAGGCCGACAGCCGCCGCAGCTGTGTCAGCGCGAAGCCGATCAGCACCGGCACCACGGCCACCCCGCCGAGGTCGCCGACGACCGCGAACAGGGTGCCGAAGAACAAGGCGGCAACGACGAACGCGAACGACTCCGGCGACAGCAGCAACGACACGATCAGGGTGCCCGGGTCGAGGGTGGCGACGGTGCGCTCGGGCACGGGAGGCGTGACCGGTGCCCCGGCCGCCGCGCCCGCCGGGGGTCCGGCGGGCTCGCCCGCCGCCATCGCCCGGACCGCGTCCCGGCGCGACAGCAGCGCCGCGCGCAGGTCCTCGGCCTCCCGCAGCGGCAGGAACGCGAGGGACCCCTCGCGGGCACCGCCTCCGGCGACGTCCATCTTGAGCTCGGCGAGCCCGAAGAGCCGGGCCACGAACGGCTGGCTGATGTCGATGCCCTGGAGCCGGTCCACCCGGATCCGCCGGGACTGCCGCGACACCACGCCGGTGTCGACGCGCAGCTCGTCGGCCTCGATCCAGTACTTCGTGCGCAGCCACGACGTGAAGCCGTAGACCGCGCCGACCACCAGCATCGCGAGCAGGAGCCAGCCCAGCGGACCGATGTTGCGGCCGCCCAGCACGTCGTCCCACGAGGAGGCGAGCAGGGCCACGACCAGGATGAAGCCGCGCACCAGCGGGGTCAGCGGCGACAGCCGCCGGTAGGGACGCTCGGGCTCGCTCACAGTCCCGCTGCCTGGGCCTCGCCCAGCGAGGTGAGCCGGTCACGCAGCCGGGCCGCCTCGTCGACGGGCAGCCCGGGGATGCGCGCGCTGGTGCCGGGGCTGGCCGTGTGCAGGTGCACGCTGGCGATCCGGAACAGCTGCTCGAGCGGGCCCGCGTGCACGTCGACGTACTGCATCCGCCCGTAGGGCACCACGACGAGGGTCCGGAACATCAGGCCGTGCCGGACGTAGAGGTCCTCGTCGCGCTCGGCGTACCCCCAGCGCCGCGCGTTGCGGCCGGCCAGCACCCAGGCCAGCGCGGCCAGCCCCACCACCAGCACCGCGAGCGGGACCCACACGCCGGCCGGCAGCGCCAGCAGCAGCGTGAGCACGCCGAGTGCCGCCAGACCCACCAGGGCCGCCAGGACGGTCACCAGGTGCCGCATCCGGGCCAGCGCCGGGGACACCGGCCGCCAGGTGTCGCCCGGGGGCGTGAAGAGGTCGTCCACGCGCGTGAGCCTACGTCCACGGCCTCGACCACCCCGCCGTGCGATGATGCCGACGTGACTTCCGGACGCGAGCAGGTCACCGTCGGCATCGGCGCCGGCGCGGCGGGCTTCGCCGGCCACGAGCGGGGCGGCGCCGGGACCCAGTTGGCCACCCAGGACATGGTCCTGAACATCGGGCCCCAGCACCCCGCCACGCACGGCGTGCTCCGCCTGCGGCTGACGCTGGACGGCGAGCGGATCGTCAGCTGCGAGCCGATCGTCGGCTACATGCACCGGGGCGTCGAGAAGCTCTTCGAGGTCCGCGACTACCGGCAGATCATCGTGCTGGCGAACCGGCACGACTGGCTCTCGGCGTTCTCCTCCGAGCTCGGTGTGGTGCTGGCCGCCGAGCGCATGCTCGGCATGGAGGTGCCGGAGCGGGCCACCTGGACCCGCACGCTGCTCGCCGAGCTCAACCGGGTGCTCAACCACCTGATGTTCCTCGGCTCCTACCCGATCGAGCTGGGCGCGATCACCCCGATCTTCTACGCGTTCCGCGAGCGGGAGACGATCCAGGCGGTGATGGAGGAGATCTCCGGCGGCCGCATGCACTTCATGTTCAACCGGGTCGGCGGGCTCAAGGAGGACCTCCCCGCCGGCTGGCTCGACCGGGTGGCGGCCGCGGTCGACGCCGTGGGCGGCCGGCTCGCGCAGATCGAGGACCTCGTCTTCGGCAACGAGATCTTCCGGGCCCGCACCCGCGGCGTCGGGGTGCTCTCCCGCGAGCTGGTCGACGCGTACGGCGTCAGCGGGCCGATCGCCCGCGCGGCCGGCGTCGACTTCGACCTGCGCCGCGACGAGCCGTATCTCGCCTACGACGAGCTGGTCCGGGACGGGGTGATGCAGGTGGCGGTCCGCGAGGAGGGGGACTGCCACGCCCGGTTCGGGCTGCTGCTCGACCAGGTCAAGGTCTCCCTCGACGTCGCGGAGGCCTGCGTGGACCGGCTCCGGTCGCTGGCCACCGGCCCGGTGAACGTGCGGCTGCCGAAGATCCTCAAGGTGCCCGAGGGTGCGACGTACTGCTGGACGGAGAACCCGCTCGGCATCAACGGCTACTACCTGGTCTCGCGCGGGGAGAAGACCCCGTGGCGGATGAAGCTGCGCAGTGCGTCGTTCAACAACATCGCGGTGCTCCCCGAGGTGCTGGAGGGCTGCCTGGTCGCCGACATGGTGGCGATCCTCGGCTCGATGTTCTTCGTGGTCGGCGACATCGACAAGTGACCGGCCGCCGCGGTCTCGACCGGCCCGGCGGGCCGGCCCCGCGTGACCGATAGGGTCTGGCGCGTGTCCTCGCGCGAGCTGCCCTCCGGTCGGTACCTCAACTGCCCCATCGACCTGAGCCCCGACGCCGGCGGGCAGACCCGGGCGATGCTGATGCGCAACCGGATCTTCGTCACCGAGGGCGGGATCGCGCCGGTGGTGGCCACGTTCAACGCCCGCACCGACCTCGAGGAGCGGCGCCGGGTGCTGCTCGAGCGCGGCATGCTGCTGCCGGAGATCAGCACCCCGAACATCTACGAGCACTACCGCACGCACGGCTGGGAGGAGGAGCCGGCCTCCTCCACGGACGGCACCGGCGACGGGGACGACGAGTCCGACCCCGTGCGGGGCGAGGGCCCCCAGCCGCTCGCGGACCTGTCGGCGCACAAGGCCGCCGAGGAGTTCTTCCCCGACGGCACGCCGTTCCGGGTCACCTACCGCTCCGACGCCCTCGCGCGGCCGATCCACGACTACCAGCGCGCCGACGGCTCGCCGTACCTGCGGATCCCGTCGTTCGTCTTCAAGGAGCCCTCCACCTGGCCGACCTCGCTGCAGCGCGTGGCACCCGACGGCACGGTCGTCGGCGAGTTCCGCTCCGTCGGGCAGTGGTTCAAGCGGTTCGTCCGGCACCTCGCGGGCGACGAGCGCAGCTTCCTGTTCATCGACAGCCGGTTCAGCGCCCAGCACCTGGTGCCGATGAGGGCGCGCAACATCCACCTCGTCTACGTGCTGCACAACATCCATGTCGCGTCGCCGCGGCTGTGGAGCTCGGACCTGGGCGACATCTACAACCGGCTGATGGGCAAGATCGGCGGCACCGACGCGTTCGTGACGCTGACCGCCCGCCAGCAGGACGACATCGCCCAGCGCCGCGGCCGCACGTCCAACCTGTTCGTGGTGCCCAACCCGGTCGACATGCCCGAGCGCGACCCGGAGCTGCCGCCCCGGGACCCGCACCGGGTGACGGTGGTGGCCCGGCTGGAGAAGCAGAAGCGCCTCGGGCACGCGATCCGAGCGTTCGCGAAGGCCGCCGAGCGGGTGCCGGAGGCCCGGCTCGACATCTACGGCGCCGGCAGCCAGCTGCCCGTGCTCACCGACCTGGCCGCCAAGCACGGCGTCTCCGACGCGGTGACCCTGCACGGGCACGACCCGCGCGCCCGGGACGCGCTGTGGCAGTCGAGCGCGTTCTTGATGACCAGCCTCTTCGAGGGCTACCCGCTCTCCACTCTGGAGAGCCTCAGCCACGGCTGCCCGGTGATCAGCTACGACATCAAGTACGGCCCGCGCGAGCAGATCACCGACGGGGTCGACGGCTTCCTGGTCCCCGCCGGCGGCATCAAGCCGATGGCCGACCGGATCGTCACCATGCTCACCTCGCCCGAGCTGGTCGAGAAGATGAGCGAGGCGGCGCTGGAGAAGGCCCGCCAGCACGGGCACGAGCGGTTCCTCGACGAGTGGCGCCAGGTGTTGGAGAAGGCCGTCGAGCTCAAGCCGTTCCGCACGCACGTGGACGAGATCCGGTTCGAGGTCACCAGCCTGGCCGCGCTCACCAAGGGCCTCGCCGGCCGGCGGTCACGGCACCCCGCGCCGGTGCGGGTGCCCCGCGACGGGACGCTGCACCTCGAGGGGACGCTGCACGTGCGCGGGCACAGCCGGCGCTCCTCGCTCGACGACGCCGAGGTGGTGCTGACCGCCGTGCACAGCCCCACCGGCCGGTTCACCGACCTGCCGCTGACGGTGAAGCGGGTCCCCGAGGGGTTCCGGGTGTCCACGACGGTGTCGCTGGCGGACGTGCTCGGCGGGACGGAGACCCTGGACGGCGTACGCCTGCGGCTGCGGTTCGTCTGGCAGAACAGCGCCTGGGACACGTTCGTGCAGCGGCCGGCCGCACCCGAGCCGGGCGTCGAGGTCGGCTACGCCCTCGACGACGCGGTGGAGCTCAGCTTCCGCTGAGGCCGTCCGAGGCGTCGCCGTCGTGGCGGCGCACCCGCTGCACCCCGGCCCGCACGACGCGGCCGGCCTTGCCGCGGACGCGCTGGACGGTCGACGGGGGGGCCACCGGGGCCCGCCGGGCGACGCGCAGCTCCCGGGTCAGCGCCCGCTCCCGCTTGCGGGCCTCCAGGTTGAGCTTGTAGAGGTCACCGATGCGCTCCGCGCGCTCCACCAGCCGGCCGACCTCGGCGAGCTGCTCCGGGGAGTACTCCTCGGTGCGCGCGAGCGCCTCGGGCACGACGTCGTCGTAGCCGAGCTCGGCGAAGTCGGCTTCGTAGTGGTGCTTGATGGTGGCGGCGACCTCCGGGGAGAACAGCGCCGGCACCGGCAGCAGCGGGGTCTCGTTGCTGCGCCGCAGCCGGGGCATCTCCTCCAGCCCGAACGGCCGCAGGTGCGCCTCGAGGTCGCGCATCAGCTCCCCGAACTCCGCGGTCTTGTAGACGCGCGAGTAGGGGACCGCGTCGGTGCGCAGCAGCCGGGTCTGCGAGCGGAAGTGCCGGTCGTGGAAGATCGGCTGGTCCGGCTCCCGCTCCAGGGTCCGCACGAAGGTCTGGAAGTCCTCGACCACGTCGCTGGTGGTCTCCGGCACCCGCGGCCAGGGCGCCTCCGGGTAGTGCGCGAAGAAGTGCGGCTCGCGCAGCAGGAACTTCGACTGCCACCCGGACCAGAGCCGGGCGGACGGGTGCCGGACCACGGCGAAGACGAACCAGCCGTTGTCCGGGCTGATCTCCGCGAGCTCCTCATCGCTCAGCTCGGTGAGCATCGGGGTGCGCTGCCACCGGGCGCGATGGTGGATGGTCATCTGCCGACCGGTCTCGCGGCTCATCGCCCGGTAGAAGTGCTCCGGGTCCTCCTCCTGCAGGTCGGCGACCAGCCACTTCAGGCTGGTGCAGGCCGCCTTCGGCACCGAGACGTAGACCGTCTTCCACCGCTTGAGGACGTAGGTGGCGGTCTTGTTGGGTGGCAGGGCCGTGCGGATCATGGTCGTTCCCCGGTGGGTCGGTCGGTGGGTCAGCGGGTCCGCAGCCGGCGGACCACGGAGCGTACGGCGGTCCGCGCGTCGGTGACGACCGACGACGGGGGCTCGGCGGCGGCCGCGGCCTCCCGGGCCTGCCGCTGGTCCTGGCGGCGCTGCTTGGCCAGCCGGCGGTCCCGCGCCGCGATCTGCTGGTCCAGCGTGGTCTTGGTGTAGCGCCCGGCGAGGTCGACGAACGCGTGCTCCCCGCTGGGCACCTTCTGCAGCACGAACTGCTTGTGCGGCAGCGCGTAGATGCGGGCCCCGACGGCCTCGGCGAAGTACACGGCGTAGGGGAACACCAGCGTCGGCTCGAAGCCGGCCTTGTGCTGGAAGATGTTGCGGCAGAAGTCGTCGCCCGCGACGAAGCCGCCGACCTTGACCTTCGGGAACAGCCGGGCCAGGTCGACGGTGATGCCGCGCAGGGTGTGGTCGCCGTCGATGTAGACGAAGTCGAGGTCACCGTCGGGGATCTGGTCGACCACCTCGACGGTCCGCCCGCGCAGCACCACCCGCTTGTCGGCGTACCCCGCGGTCTTGTCCATCACCTCGCCGTAGAACTGCTCGAAGATGTCGTCGGGCTGGTTGGCCGGCTTGTTCCAGTCCTCGAGGTGCCGCCACGGGTCGATCATGTAGTAGCGCTCGATCGCGGGCGCCTCGGTGAGCATCCGGGCCGCGTAGTCCCCCCGGTACACCCCCACCTCGGCCATCGAGGTGACACCGAACGTCGTGAGGAACGACGTCCAGAGCTCCATCCGGTCCGGCGCGGTCGACGCGATCTCGCGCAGCCGCGCCTCGTCGAGCTCCTGCATCTGCATCTCCACTTCGTCGATCTGGCTCGCCGCACCCTAGGACAGGTGCCGGCGACCGGGTGTCACCGGTACGGGTGTACGGACAGGATGGCGTCGACGACCCGGGCGGCCGCCTTGCCGTCGTCGTGCGGGGTGAACTCCTCGCGGAACTGCTCGCGCCGCGCGGCGTAGGTGTCCGGCCCCCGGAGCGTGTCGACCACCTCGGCCGTGGTCAGGCACACCGGGCCCGGCACCGTCTCGTGGTAGTCGAGGTAGAAGCCCCGGTTGTCGTCGCGGTACTCCACGAGGTCGGGCGCGAGGAAGACCATCGGCTTGTCGGTGAGCACGAAGTCGAAGAACACCGAGGAGTAGTCCGTCACCAGCGCGTCCGCGGCCACGTAGAGGTCCGCGATGTCGGGGTAGCGGGTCACGTCGATGACCCGCCGGTCCGGGTCGACGTTCTCCGCCGCACGCACCGAGTTGTAGTGGCCGCGCACCAGCACGACCGCGTCGTCGAGCCGCTCGACCACCTCGTGCGGGTCGAGGTACAGCACCTTGTCGAAGACCCGGCCAACCCGCAGGTTGTCGCGCCAGGTCGGCGCGTAGAGCACCACCCGGTGGTGGTCCTCGATGCCGAGCGACCGGCGGACCCGGCGGCGCACGTCCTGCGCGTCGTCGGCCAGCATCAGGTCGTTGCGGGGGTAGCCGAGCTCCATCACCGGCCCGTCGTACCGGAAGGCGCTGGACAGCGACTGCGAGCAGAACTCGCTCTGGCTGAGCAGGTAGTCCCACCCGTCCCGGGCGATCAGCAGCTGCCGCCGGTGGTGCCAGTTGAAGAAGTCCAGGTGCGGCCGGTCGTGCGCGATCCGCTTGAGCGGGCTGCCGTGCCAGGTCTGGAAGTAGAGCTGGCCCTCCCGCTTGCGGAAGAAGTACGGCAGGGACGCGTTCACCAGCAGGTAGCGGGCCCGGCCGAGCAGCTCGAAGTACTCCCGGGAGAACCGGATCACCGGGCGGGCACCCTCGGGCACCTCCACCGAGTAGTCCAGCACGCTGAACACCAGCTCGAGGTCCTCGTCGCGGCCCGCCAGCTCCTTGCACAGCGCGCCGGGGTTGTCGCCGGCCGCCTTGCCCGCGAACGTCTCGAACAGCACCACGTCGAGCAGCGGCTGGGTGCGCGCCTCGGGATAGACCTCGTCGCGCAGCCGCCGGCGCATGTACGGCGGCCGGCTGCTGCGCCACTCGGCCGGCACCACCCGCATCAGCAGCGACTCGTCGGCGGCGACGTGCGGGAGGAAGTGCAGCCCGGAGTCCTCCGCAAGCCGCGGCAGCGTCCGCCACAGGGACCGCGAGGGCACCGCGTCGACCGTGCGGCCGTCGGGCGTGCGGGTCACGACGGAGTAGCGGTCGGCGGGCAGCGAGGTCCGGCCCACCCCCCACTCGTCGGCGAACACCTCGATGTCGACGGTGAACCGGCTCCCGTCGCGGGTCGCGGGCGTCCACGCGGTGCGGGCACGCGGCCCGACCAGGGCCAGCTCGATGTCCTCCTCGGCCTGGCCGGACAGCCGGAGGCACCCGTCGGCGGCGCCGAAGTCGGAGACCCGGACCCGGCCGAGACGCCGGGGCCGACGGAGGTCGGCGCGGGTCGGGGTGCGCAGCTGCAGCGCCAGGCCCGCGTGCGGGGTCCAGATCGGCTCGGCCGCCACCCCGTCCGCCACGGAGGTCTCGAGCAGGCCGGCGCTCGCGTTCCCGGCCCGGCTGTGGAACCCGTCGAGCCGCTCGTGCTCACCGATGCGCAGCTCGACGAGCACGTCGAGCTCGACCGGGCCGCGCCCGCCCGGCCGCTCCAGGGCGGCGAGGTCGACGTCGGCGGAGAACGCGCCGCCGCTGTGGTCCTCGTTCGCCCGCTGCGACCACAGGTTGACGGCGGGCTCCGGGGTGGGCGTGGTGGGCACCCGGACGGTGCGCCCGGTGGCCCGGTCGCGCAGGTGCAGGGTGATGCTGCTCTCGGCGTACGCGTCGGCGAGGTACTCCACGAACGCGGCACCCTCCAGGTGCAGCACGGTCGGGGTGGCCCAGCGCACCTGCAGCAGCCGGGTCCGGTAGCGCAGCTCGACGTCGGCCACGGCGGTGATCCGGCCCGAGGCCGCGGACAGCGCGTCGATCATCGGCAGCGTGATGTGCGGGCGGTCACCGTCCATCCGGTGCGGGTAGCCGTTCTGGTTGTCGAAGGCGTACTCCAGGAAGCTCTCGGCCGCGTCGCGCTCGTCCTGCGCGCACAGCCATGCCACGATCCGGTCCTCGACGGGCACGTCGGGGAACGTCTCGGACGACACGAGGTCCAGGAGCCGCCGCAGCTCGGCGCCGAGGGTCTCCCAGAACCCGTCGTCGCGGGTGACGGCCGCCCGCACCAGGTCCGGCACGGTGGTGTGCAGGATCTCGCTGTAGAACGCCTTCTGCACCGGCTCGCTGGCGGACGCGGTGACCAGCTCGCCGGCGACGCAGATCTGGGCCACCCGGTCCGCGGCGCGGCGCCGGTCGAGCAGTCCCTGCTGCCACAGCGAGCCGCCGTCCTCGCGCCAGCGCCACCGGTAGACGACCGACGGGATGATGTCCACGCGCCGGGCGCCGAGCATCGCCTCGACGATCGTCACGATGTCGGAGTGGTCGCCCTCGGCGGCGAACGCGAGGCCGTGCTCGTCCCAGAACGACCGCCGGAACACCCGGGTGCCCGGCATCAGGTTGGCCATGATCTCGGGGTGCTCGTCGAGCGTCACCCCGATCAGGCGGTGCGCGTTGGACCGCTTCGCCCAGGTCGGCTCCTGGTGCTGCCCCTGCTGCTGGATGGTCACCGAGCCGATCGCGAGGTCCGAGCCGCTCGCGTGCAGGGCCCCGGCGAGCCGCTCGTAGCCCTGCACCAGCACGGTGTCGTCGGCGTCGCAGAACGCGAGGTAGCGCCCCTTCGCGGCGGCGACGCCGGCGTTGCGGGCGGCGCCGACACCCCGGTGCGGCTGGCTGACCAGCCGGACCCGGCGGTGCTCGCTCGCGTAGCGCCGGGCGACGTCGGCGGAGCCGTCCACGGACCCGTCGTCGACCAGCACGATCTCGAGGTTGGGGTGGGACTGCGCCAGCAGGCTGTCGACGCAGGCCTCCAGCTGCCCGACCGCGTCGTGGAAGGGGACGACCACGCTGAGCCGGGGCAGCATCGGGCCACCGCGTCGCAGCACGCTCCGCTTCACGAACTGCGCGGTGGGCGTGCGCTTGATACGGCTGACCGTCACTTCCATCCGCGTCATGCTCTCCTGACTCAGCTCCCCGTCGGCGGCAAGGCTACGCAATGTCGGCCGCGGCCGGCTTCCTGGCGTGGCGCTGCCAGCGCTCCTGCTCCGGCGCGTAGTCGTGGTCCCAGGGTCGGGCACCGGTCCACCGCACCAGCAGCGGGTCGTGTACGGCGTCCTCGGTCGGCTCGTGCTGCCACCGCTCGGGGATCTCGGCCCGGTCCGGTCCGGCAAGGTACAGCAGCACCTCGTCGGGCCGCAGGCCGTAGTGCTGCATCAGGCCGACGGCGGTCGCCGACGGCACCTGCTCGGCGAGCCGGGGCAGGTCCACCACCAGCAGGTTCGTCTCGAACGCGTCGAAGTCGAAGGCGTGCAGCGCGTGCGCCGTACGTCGCAGCTCGGCGGACCGCGCGGTGTCCCGGCCGAGCCGGAGCGCCGCGTCGTGCAGCCGGTGGTAGCCGCTGGTCGTGGCCTGCCGGGATCGGGCCGCCGCGAAGGCGTGCCCGCCCAGGTCGAGGTCGGCCAGCTCGGCGATGTCGCCCTCGACGACCGCCGCCGGCGGGAGCAGCACCACCCGGTCGACGCCGGGCAGCAGCTCGCGCAGCAGGACCCGCGCCGCCGTGTTCGGGGTCCGGCAGGGCGAGGCGAAGGCCCGGTCGAGGCCCCCGGTGCGGACCCAGCTGAAGGTCACGTCGGGGAGCTCCGCGGCGAGCCTCGACCGGACCTGGTCGCCCTTGGGCCGGCCGAGCATCCAGACGTGCAGCGGGCGGGAGGCGTGTTCCCGCAGCGAGCGCACCAGCGGCGCGAGCCGGCCGACCTCGGCCTTCGTGACCGGGACGACCACGTGCACGGGCTCACCCTCGGGCCCCCCGGTGCCCTCGACGGTCACGGTGCGGGCGACGGCGCGGGCAACCCGGGCGGTCAGCGTGTCGGGCACTGCCGGCAGGGGATCGGCCTCGGCGTGCAGACGCTGCTCGGCGGCGGCCACCCGGTCCGCAGTGAGCTCCCGCCAGCGGGTGTAGACCTCGTCCTCGCTCGCACCGGCCAGGATCAGCGAGAACACCCCCTGCAGGGTGTCGAGGATGCCGGTCCGGATGTCCTCGAAGGCCTCGTCGGTGATGCCCGCGAGCCCGTCGAAGCGGATGTCGGAGGGGTAGTCCGGCCGGAAGTCGACCGGCACCCCGAGCGAGCGCAGCGGCAGGTAGGCGTGCAGGCGGCTGGTGACCACCGCGGACAGGTCGCGCCGGTAGGTCTCCAGCAGCTCGACCGCCCGGTCGCAGTTCTCCAGGAACGAGCGGGCGCGCACCGCCCGGTCCGAGTGCGTGTACGTCGGAGCGCCCGGCTCGACCATGCCGTCGGGGACGTCGACGTACCCGACGGGGGCCGTGCGGGGCGGCCGCTCGTCGAGCTCGGGGAACACCGTGCTGACCGTGGTGGTCATGCAGCCGGAGAAGAACGCGGGCACGCCCGCGGACAGCAGCAGGTAGACCGTGGTCCAGTCGCGGCAGCCGACCGGGCCGTACCGCTTGAGGTAGGCGATGGCGTCGTCGGTGAGCAGGTCGCGCTTGTTGCAGTGGAAGGACACGAACAGCGGACGCAGGGCGTCGTGCAGCGGGAAGCCGTAGCGCTCCTTGAACAGCTGGTGCATGAACCAGCCGAAGCACAGGGTCCAGGTGCCCTCCGGGATCTCCTGGTACATCGACGCGTCGCGGTGGATCGTCAGCACGTCGAGGTCGCTGTCCGCGTCGTCGAGCCGCAGCTCTGGGCGGGTCCGGGCCGCCAGCCGTTCCAGCAGCGACACCAGTTCCGGGTCCCCGTGGTAGCGCAGCCCCGCGTGCCGCACCAGGTGCCCCAGCGAGGCGATGCTCTGCACGTGGTCCCCGATGTTGGCGGACCCCCGGGACGGCTGGGGGTGCCCGTAGTCCATCACCGCGAAGACCGGCCGGTCCCGGCGCGGCCCGGTGTGCCCGACCTCCGCCTGCAGCCACGGTCGCAGCCACTCGCGGCGCCGGTCGATGTTCGCTGACCGGTCGGGCGTCTGCCCCGCGAGCTTGTCCACGACGGTGAGGACGTCCTCGGCCAGGTCGTGCTCGGCGGCCCCGAACGCGACCCCGGCCAGCGTGATCCAGTCGCCCAGGCGGACCAGCCCCGGGTCCTCGTCGAGCAGCCGGCGCACCTCGGCCACCGTCCGGTCGTGGGCGTGCAGGAGTCCGCAGCGGACGTACTCCTCCGGGGCGTGCGGCGCCCAGACCCGCGCGGCCAGACCCTCGAAGCGCGACCAGGCCAGCTCCACGAAGCCGCGCTGGAACGCCACCACGCCGCCGGCCAGGTCACCGAGGTCCCGCGTCTCGGGCCGCCTGCGCAGGGACTCGGCCAGGCTGACCGCCTGCGCGGGCCGCCCGTCCGCGACCCAGGTC
>Ga0308176_10000586_pt1 | contig 23087 bp, 17 predicted proteins | sample PhyCR2_3_FD_203890 | JGI IMG/M metagenome (GOLD analysis project Ga0308176, IMG submission 203890) | Soil microbial communities from UC Gill Tract Community Farm, Albany, California, United States - DLSLS.C.R2 | ecosystem: Environmental > Terrestrial > Soil > Agricultural land | place: USA... | reverse complement strand
TACCTGGCCCCGAATGCGACTGGGCACCGGCATCCAGGGTTGTAACGGAAACAACGCCGATAACCGGGTGTACGCGAAGCTCATTTTGCCCAACGCCCCCCTTACGTATAAGTGCCCAGAAAACGGTTACTACAGCGTGATGACTTACCACATCGTGCCCCAGCCGAAAATTTCGGCCGTGGATACGGCGAACAAAGGGAAGTACCCCACCAGCGAGCAAGAGGTCTTCTCGTTCCGCGAGGGTGCATTCTATGGCAACATGTTCGAGCCTGCCCAGCTCAAGCGGAACTGCGAAGTGCCCGACTCCGACAAAGACCATCGATATTGCCAGAGAACAAACACCGGCCCCGCCGTCTCCTGCCGCCTCACGGATACCACGTGCGGTAAGACTGAGATTCCATATCAACACGTGTACGCCTGCTATTCATTCGACCCGTCTGTGAACGGGGGGGATGGGGTGCAGGACGGGGTGCAGTACGGGGTGCAGTACCTCAACGCCCGAATCTGCGATTTGCAGAGCTCGGGGACAGCGTGCTTCCCGAACGCACCCACGCCCTGCAAGGCGGTGACACTGTCAGGCGTGTATCAAGACTGTCAAGGTCAGGGTGGTGAGGCCACCGGCTATCCGCCGATCACGACATACCTCAACGATCCTTGTGACCTGATCGCGAAGGACTCGGCGCTGTGCGGCAGGATCCGCCGGGTCATGCCCGCGTTCCCTGCGCCGGTGGCGGCGAGTCCGCTCGTGTCGCCCATGCCGCACGTAGGCCCAACTCCGCCATCACCGCGACCGTAGCTGCGCGACGAGCCGGCGCATATCCGCCAGCGCGGGTGGGGGTTCGTCGGCCACCGACCACGCCTGGATGACCTGGTCCGCCAGCTGGCGTGCCTGACCTCGATCGCCACGCACGAGCGCCCGGCGGGCAGACCGTACATGGCCGAGGGTCGCGCCGTTGAGCTCGCCCGCGCGTTGCGCGACCTCGGCGTCCACGCGCTCTGCGAGATCGGCGGCACCGGTCGCCTCGAAGGCCTCCACCATCGCGTCGGGGAGCACCGACGCCACGATCATCCGGCCCCCGAGCTGGGTCCGCCACGCCTTGGCAGCCCCGATGAGATCGCGCTGCGCGTAGCGCTCGGCGCCCACCAGGAGCTCGTCGGTGTCGCCGGTGATCGTGCCGGCGAGTTGCGGGCGAAGGGCACGGAACCGCGCGAAGCACCGGCCTGGCGCCGAGGCATACACGCAGATCGCGGGAATCCGCAGCGGCGCCAGCGCGAAGTTGCCAACGAGCACGGGCGGCTGCGGATCGAGGAACCGTTCGACGATCAGGTCGGCGACCTCGCGCGGGCGTCCGAGCAGGATCGCGAGCTCGAGCGCGCGCCAGGCGAGCTCGAACCGTTGCGTGCGAATCCAGCCGGTGTCCACGGGGCGAATCACCAACCGCGCGCGGGCCTTGTCGAGCGCTGCGCCGAACTTCGCCTCGCTGGTCTCGACACGAACGAGGATCAGATCGCTGCCCACATCGTGCACCGGCATCCCGCCCTTGCGCAGCGTGGCCGCCACGCCTCGCGCGGCGCTGCGGTCCCCCGACGCCAGGAGGCCGCCCGCCAGCGCGCCGGCGATCTGCGCGTCGAACGGCGATAGCGCGTGCGCCCGCCACAGGAGCGGCAGTGCCGTCGGATCTCGCTCCCCCGCGCGGAATGCCGGCTCCAGCCACGCGTAGCTGTTCCACGGCACCCATGCTTGCATCGCGCGCACCCCGCCGTCGGCGTTCATCGCGCTGCGCTCGAGGGTCATGAGCTGCTCCCAGGGGTTGCAAGAGCCGCCTTCCGGGTTCCTCGGCTCGCTCTGCACGGCGACGATCGCCCGCTCGCGCGCCTGGTCGGGCTGCGTCGCGCCGAGCAGGCATGACTCGCTGGCCGCGAGCAGCGACCTCCCGCGCGGCGTCGGCTCGCGCGTGAACAGGGCGTGCAAGTCGTCGACGTCACCCGGCGTGGTCAGGGCATGGAATGCGTGGTTGATCCGGATCCGCGTGGCGCGGCCCGCATCGCTAGGATCCGCATCATCCAGCACCACCTGGGGCACGGGGCGCCCAAGCGTGAACGCGCACAACCGGCGACCCTCAGAGCCCAGCTCACGGACACGTCCGCTCATCGCCTCGAACTGGCGGCACTCTTCCGGTAGCCCGCCAGCGTTTTGGACGAATGCGAACGTCAGATCGAGCACGCCGAGCGCGTCGGCGATGCTTTCGGTCCGCGCCCACCTCGCGATCTCCGGCTCGAGTACACGCGCGCTCGGGATCCACTCCGGCCCGATGAGCGGCGCCATCGCCGACCGTACCGCCACGTACAACGCCAACTCGCGGCCCACGCCTCGGCGCAGCTCGGTCCCATCGGGGCGATGCAACGCGAGGGACACCGTGAAGCCTGCCGCGCCGCGGGTTACCTCGCCATCGAGGTATGCCTGTGCACCCCGCTGCGCCATTGCGCGCGAGCGCTCCCGCGCTTCGGGGGCTCCGTACGGATCGCGCGGGAACGTCTCCGTGGGCCCGCGCGGCAGTTCGAGTAGCTCCGCCGGTACCAGCGTACGCTCGGGCCGCCCGCCGAGAAGCACCCGCGCTCGCTCGCACGCGATCGTCGCCGCCGCCGCCCCCAGCCAGCCTGCCGGCTCGTCCACGCCCGATGCGCGCAGGATCGGGCAAGCGAGGACCGCCGACATCATCGCCAGCGGTGACGCGACCGGCGCCTGCGACGGTTGCGATGCTTCCCAGCGCCAGACCAAGAGTCCGCCGGCGAGCGCAACCGCCATCGCGACGGCCCCGATGGCGCGTCCGCGCTTCGGCTCGGGAACCGGATCGGACACGGTCGGCGCGTCGCCAAGCTGATGGGCGCCGGGCTCGGTCTCGCCGAACGCATCCGGGCCTCGCGCCCTCCGGATCTTCTTCTCCCGCAGCGCAGGCGGCTCGACGCGCGGGACCGCGATGCCCGCATGGCGGCCGAGGACCTCGAGCACCTCGCGCAGGTCCGCCGGCCGCAACGCGCGCTCGCGCGCCAGCATCCGACCGACCAGCCGCGCGACGTAATCGGGGAGCTCGGGGACGAGCTGGTCGAGCGGGTCGAAGGGCTTCGCAAGGACGTTCTTCAACACCTGCCCGACGTTCTCGGCCATGGTCGGCAGGATCCCCGAGAGACAGTGATAGAGGATGAGCCCCAGCGCCCAGATGTCGGCGCCGTGGTCCACGTCGCTCTCGCCGAAAACCTGCTCGGGAGCCATGTACGTGGGCGTCCCCAGGACCGCACCAGTGGTGATCCCCGTCGACCGCATTGCCTCGTCATCGAGCGTGATGAGCTTGGCGATGCCGAAGTCGAGCACCTTGGCGACGCTATCGCCATCCTCTCCGCGACAGAGAAAGATATTCGCGGGCTTGAGATCGCGATGCACCACGCCGACCGAGTGCGCTGTCCCTACTGCGGAGACCACGGGCACCAGGAGCTTCGCCAGCTCGAGGAGCTCGATGCGGTGCTCGCGCAGGAGCTTGTCATCGAGCGATTCGCCCTCGAGTCGCTCCATCACGATCGCCGAAGCGCCGTCCTCGAGCTCGAGCACGTCGAGGAGCTTCACCACGTGGGGGTGCTGCACCGCCTGGGCCGCGCGTCCCTCGCGAAGAAATCGCCGCCGCGCCTGCGCATCATCCGCGGCCTCCTTGAGGAACTTGATGGCGACCTTCTCGCTGGTGTCCACATCCTCGGCCTCCCACACCACGCCCATGCCGCCCTGCCCCAGCAGGTGATCCAGGCGATACTTCGCCGCGATCACCATCCCCGACACAAGCGTCATCCCGGCCACGGCCGAGAGTATCGGTGGGAAGCCGGCCCGTAAAGCAACGTATGTACAGCGGACAGCGAAAGAACGTGTCGGCGCGGGCTTGCTTCCTGATCGCGTCGAGCTCCTGCAGGCGCGCGAACAGCCGCTCGACCTCGGCGCGCGCGACCTCGAGCTCACAGATCAGCGCATGGACCTCGGTCGGCCGATCGCGCTCGTGGACGGCGAACGACGCGCCGTTCAGGACCCGGCGGGTACCGAACCGCTTCTTGAGCCCTGGACGGTGAGGATGGGCGTCACGACAGCCGAGACAGATCGGTCCGCACGAGCAGGTAGGTCAACCTGAGCAGGTTGAACCGAGCCTCGGGCAATCGCACCTTGCCCGCCAGCTCGCCGAGCCGGGTCCGCCCGTCGAGCAGGCTGTACACCTCGAGCAGCGCGTCACCCAGGCCGAACTGCGCGAGGTCGCCGTCCTGATCACCTGGCCGAGCAGCACGGCCAGGTTGCGCGAGCACCCTGGCAGCGGTGTATCGCCGAGGCCGGGGAACCGACCGCGATCGCGATGACAGACCGCGCGAAGCGCCTGGCAGGGGCGTGAGAGCATGCGCGCGATGATCGCGCCTGCAAGGCACGCTGGTCCGCGGCGCCCCGCCCCAGGATCACGTGTTTGCGCGGCCGCCGGCAATTGGTTAGAACCGCGCCCATGTCGACCACAACTTCGATCCAGCACGTCGTCGTGCTGATGATGGAGAATCACTCGTTCGATCACATGCTGGGATGGCTGCCGGGGATCGGCGAGCTGGATGGTAGTCAGATCAACAAGGATACAAGTGGGAACAGCTACTTCGTCACCACGGGAGCCAACTACAGCACAAAGCCATGCCCGCAGCACCAGCTCGAGAATATCAACCTGCAGGTCTTCGGCACGTATCAGCCGAGCTCCGGCGACACGCCCACGATGAGCGGCTTCGTCCTCGACTACATGGCAGGGCAGGACCAGGCAGATGGCGATCCGTACGTGCTGATGGGCTGCTACTCGCCCGATCAGCTCCCGGTGCTCAGCGCGCTGGCGCAGACCTTCACCACCTGCACGCGCTGGTTCTGCTCCGTGCCCGGCCCCACGGGCCCGAACCGGATCTACGCCAACTGTGCGAGCTCGGCCGGATATGCCGGTCCCGACTACGAAACCGGGACCTTCCCGTCGGAGATGGCGAGCCTGTCATCGATCTTCGGCGTGCTCGCCCAGGCCAGCTTCACCTGGGGCGTCTACCACGAAGATTCGGACTTCGCCCCGGAGCTACTGCTCGACGACGTCAAGGCAAAACCGGACTGGCAGTATTGTGATCCGGGCTTCACGATCTTCCACAGCCACCTCCAGGCCGGCACCCTGCCGAACTATTGCTTCCTCACCCCCGATCTCTGGCAGAACTCGCAGCACTCCTCCGCCGACGTCCGCTATGGCGAGTGCGTGATCGCCAACATCTACGAGGCGATCGCGAACAGCGATTACTGGAATAACACGCTGTTCATCGTCACCTACGACGAGCACGGCGGCCTGTACGACTCGGTGACGACGCCGACCGGCGTCCCCAACCCCGACGGCAAGAACTGGGACAACTCGTGCCCGGCGGATTACTGCTACAAGGACCCGCCGTTTTCGTTCGATCGGCTCGGCCCGCGGGTGCCGGCGATCGTCATCTCGCCCTACGTGCAGGCGGCCACCGACCCGACGCAGTACGAGCACTCGTCGCTCACCGCCACGGTGCTGCAGCTGTTCGGGCTCACGTGGCCGGTCACGAACCAGCGCATCCAGACGGTGAACACCTTCGAGAACCTCATCGGGAGCACGGCCCGAACCGGCCTTCCGCTGTTCCTGCGTCGGCCTGCACCATCGAACAACTTCACGCCGCTCCCGCCGCTCGTACCGCCGCCGACGTCGTGACCGAGGAACAAACGACGTCCAGGAGGCTGCTTGCTGAAACAATGCGTTGTTTCTATAGCCAGGATCTGGAAAGCACGCGAACACACGACCTGCTCACCTGGCCAGGAGCGCGCGCGATCGAGGCCGCCGCGAGCGTCTCGCGCTGAGCATCGCTAGCGCGGGCTCGCGGTCTTGATCGCGTCGAGCTCCTGCCAGCGCGCGAACAGCCGCTCGACCTCGGCGCGCGCGGCGTCGAGCTCGGCGATCAGCGCCTGGACCTCGGTCGGGCGATCCTTGAACACGCTGGGGTCCGACAGCGTGGCCTCGAGGGTCGTCACCCGGTCTTCGGCTGCGGCGATCGCGTCCTCGATCGTCTCGAGCTCGCGGGCTTCCTTGAAGGTCAGCTTGCGCGGGCCGGCCGGCTTTCCGGCGGCGCGCGTGTCCTTCGACTCGCGCTTGGCCCGCTCGGCGATGGGCCGCGGGCGCCGCTCGGCGTAGAACGAGTAGCTGCCCTCGTAGAACGTCACCTTGCCGTCGCCCTCGAACGCCAGGATCGCGGTGGCGACGCGATCGAGGAACCAGCGATCGTGCGAGACGATCAGCGCGCAGCCGGCGAAGTGGACGAGTCCCTCCTCGAGCGCGCCCAGGGTCGGCAGGTCGAGGTCGTTGGTCGGCTCGTCGAGCACGAGCAGGTTGCCGCCGCGGCGCAGGAGGCGCGCGAGCTGGACCCGGTTGCGCTCGCCGCCCGACAGCTGGCCGACCTTGGTATCAGAGACCGAGTCGGGGAACGCGAGCATGCGGAGGAAGCTGCGCACGTGGACCTTGCCGTCGGGCAGATCGACGTAGTCGTAGCCGTCGCCGACCTCCTCGATGACCGTCAGCTCGTCGCGCAGCTCGCTGCGGCCTTGCTCGAGGTAGGCCGGCCGCGTGTTGGCGCCCAGCACGACCCGGCCGGCGTCGGGGGGCGCGAGCCCCAGGATCGTCTTGATGAGCGTCGTCTTGCCGGTGCCGTTGGGGCCGACGATGCCGATCCGGTCGCCCGGCTTCATGACGAGCGTGAGGTCCTTGAACAGGAGCTTGCCGCCGAGCGACTTGGTCACCCGGGCCAGCTCGACGATCGTGCCGCCGAGCCGGGGGCCGCTCGGCAGGCGCAGCGCCATGGTGTCGGGGCGCTTGTCGTCGTCGGTCGGGGCGGCGGCGACCGCGGCGTCGAACCGGTCGATCCGCGCCTTGGCCTTGGTCGTGCGCGCCGGGGGGCCGCGGCGGATCCAGTCGATCTCGCGGCGGATGAACGAGCTGCGCTGGTACTCGGCCTCGCCCTCGGCGGCGAGCCGCTCGGCCTGGATCAGCACGAACTCGGCGTAGTCGCCCTCGTAGGAGTAGACCTTGCCGCGATCGACCTCGAGGATGCGGGTCGCGACGCGATCGAGGAAGTAGCGATCGTGGGTGACGACGATCAGCGCGCCCGGCCAGGCCGCGAGCCGCATCTCGAGCCACTCGACCGTGGTCGCGTCGAGGTGGTTGGTCGGTTCGTCGAGCGCGAGCACGTCGGCCTTGCCGAGCAGCGCGCGCGCCAGGGCCACGCGGCGGCGTTCGCCGAGCGACAGCGTCGCGATCCGCTGGGCCTCGGGCGGGAGCTCGAGCGCCAGGGCGATCGAGGCGATCTCGTGGTCGGCCACCCCATCGCGCGCGACCGCGGCGCCGACCGTGGCGTCCGGATCGAGCACCGGCTCCTGGGCGACGTACTCGAGCGCGAGGTCGCGCTTCCAGGTGATGAGGCCCGCGTCCGGGGCGAGCGTCGGATCGTCACCGCCCATCGCGCGATGCACCACCATCTCGAGCAGCGTCGACTTGCCGGCGCCGTTCGCGCCGATCATGCCGATGCGATCGCGGTCGTGGACCGCGAACGATGCGCCACGGAGCACCTGGCGGGTACCGAACCGCTTCTCGAGCCCCTGGACCGTGAGGATGGCCGTCACGAGAGTCGCGCGAGATCGGTCTGCACGAGCAGGTAGGTCAGCCTGAGCAAGTTCATCCGTGCCTCGGGGGAGCGCACCTTGCCCGCCAGCTCGCCGAGCCGGGTCCGCCCATCGAGCAAGCTGTACACCTTGAGCAGCGCGTCGCCCAGGCCGAACTGCGCGAGATCGCCGTCCTGGATCGGCTCGCGCACGATGAACGCCTTGTGGTGGGTGGCGAGCCAGTCCTCGATCATCGGCTCGCCGAGCTGGGCCGCGCCCGCGCCGATCACGCGGAACGCATCGAGGTGTAGCGAGCGCGCCTTCCACGGGTTCGGGTGGCGCGGCGCCCACGTGTAGCGCCCCTTTTGCCACGAGAACGCCTCCATCAGCTTCGCCGCGACCTGCTTGGCGAGCAGGCGATAGGCCTCGAGCGGATCGAGGATGTCGAGGCCGACGAGCGTGTCGGCGAGCCGGCCGCCGAAGTGGTGCATCACCGAGATCGCCCGCTGCAGCGCCTGCGAGGTCAGCGCGCCCTGCCGGATCAGATAATTTCCGAGCCGCTCACCCTCCACGTTGGAGCTGACGAACTGCGGCTGCCCGTCGACGAAGTACGCCTCCTTGAGCACCCCGGCGCGGCCCTCGAGCGCCAGCATGCCGGTCTCCTTGGCCTTGGCGAGCCGGTACACGACCCGCAGGATCGGGTGCTGCGCGATCTCGCCGACCTCGCGCGGCCCCGACGGGATATCGACGTTCTCCGCGACGACATCATCGTCGCCGATCTGGATGACCCCGCTCGAGCCGGCATCGCCCGCCACCCCGGTCGGGATCGCCTCCCCGGAGATGAACGCGGCGCGCGCGCGCGCGGCCTCGACCTCGGCCTGGGCCTGGCTCATCCGGGTCAGCGGGCCCGACAGCGCGGCCTGATCGTCGTCCTCGGTGGTGACCACCCCCTCGAGATCCGCGGTCGGCGCGTTGATCACCCGGCCGAGCAGCGCGGCCAGATCGCGCGACGCCACCCGGGTCGTGCGCCGCAGCCACTCGTCGAGCGCGTCGCGAAACTGCGCGGCGCTCTGCCAGCGATCCTCGGGCCGGCGCTGCAAGGCACGCACGACCAGCACGCGAAGCTCGACGGGGAACTCCGAGGCGTACTTGTGCAGGCGATCGAGCCGCGCGTCGCGGACCATCAGCAGGATGTCGAGGTCGTTGGTCGACGTGAACAGCCGGCGCGCCATCACCATCTCGGCGAGCAAGATCCCGACCGAGAACAGATCCGAGCGCGCGTCGATCTCGCTGCCCGACACCTGCTCGGGCGACATGTAGCCGTACTTGCCCTTGAGCGTGCCGGCCTCGGTCTTGTGCCGGCGCTCGGCGGCGCGGGCGATGCCGAAATCGGTCAGCTTGACGTCGCCGCGCCACGACAGGAGCACGTTGCCGGGCGAGATATCGCGGTGGACGATGCCGAGCGGCCGGCCCGATGAATCGAGCGCGTTGTGCGCGTAGTCGAGGGCGTCGAGCACGTCGCGCGCGATCAGCGCCGCGAGGTCGGGCAACAGCCGGATCTGCGCGCGGGCGCACTCCCGCAAGAGCGCCAGCACGTCGAGCCCGTCGACGTACTGCATCGCGATGTACGGCGTGTCGGCGTCGGTGCCGAGCTCGAAGACCTGGACGATGTGCCGGTGATCGAGCTGCGCGGTGATCCGCGCCTCGTCGATGAACATCTCGACGAATGACTTGTCGTTCGCCAGGTGCGGCAGGATCTTCTTGATCACCACCAGCTTCTCGAAGCCGTGATCGCCGGTGAGCGTTGCCTTGAACAGCTCGGCCATCCCTCCGATCGCCAGCCGGTCGAGGATCTGGTACCTCCCGACCGCCTTGGGGATTAGAGCAATCACGACCTGTTCACTATACATGGTCGGGGCCGCTGCCATCTTGACAGCGCCACCGTCGCGCCGATCGCCCGCCTGACAAGCCCCGCCCGGCCGGCCGCGCAAGCCTGCAGGGTTACCGCGTGGCACGCCGCTTGATGAAGGCGGGGCAGCGAGGCCCACGATGCACCGTTTCACGCTCCACACGCTCCAGGGCTGGTTCGGCGGCCTCGTCCGACCGACCTGGATGATCACCGCCGTCACCATCATCTCCTGTGCCGCGTTTGCGGCGCGGGCCGCCACCTCGATCGTGGCCGCCGATTACCTGGCGCCGCCTGCCGTCGGTACGAGCGCGGCCCCGCCGGCCCTACCAGCCCACGTGCCCCCGGTGCCCGCCCATATGCGCGGCGAGGCCAGGCTGCTCGTCGAGCGCAACATGTTCTGCTCGTCGTGCGCGCCGGCCGCCGCATCGGGCCCGGCGAACGGCTTCCAGCTCCCGCCGGCCGTGCTGATCGGAACGAGCCTCGGCCGCGACCCCTGGGCCACCGTGCACGTGCTCGCCAGCGAGGTCCAGGGCAGCTGGGGCCTCGGCGATACAATCCCCGGGCTCGGCGCGCTCGATCGGATCGGCCCCACGTGGATCGAGGTGGTCGACGGGGCCGGCCACCACGGGCGGTTGTCTCTCCTCGAAACGGCGGCGGGTCGTGGCTCCGGCGCGGCAACGTCCGAGAGCCCGCCCGCCGCCAGCCCCCTGGCCGACCGGATCAGGCAGCTCGACGAGCAGAACTACGACGTCGATCGGAGCCTCATCCGCGAGCTGGTGACCGGCGCCGCCAAGCCCGGCGGCATGCGCTTCGTCCCCAGGCTCGACCACGGCGAGATCAAGGGCGTGCGGCTCTACGGCGTCACGGCGGGCTCGATCCCGGCCGCGCTCGGCCTGAGGAACGGCGATACGCTCGAGGCGATCGACGGCGCGCCGCTCAAGGACGTGAACCAGCTCCTCGACCTCTACGCCAGGCTCGACCAGCTGAGCGCCGTCGAGCTGTCCGGGACGCGCGCCGGCCAGCCGCTCGCGCGTACCCTGCGGCTGCGCTAGCGATCCGAAGCAATCGCCGTCGGTTGACATGATGCGATCCGTGGTCTAGACGATGATCGGAGGCGCGATGGCCAACTCGACCCTGGCCATCCGGGCACGGGAGCTCGTGAAGACGTATCGCATGGGCGACGTCTTGGTGCACGCGCTGCGCGGCGTGGACTTCGAGCTCCATCGCGGCGAGCTGGTCGTCCTGCTCGGCCCGTCCGGCAGCGGCAAGTCGACGCTGCTCAACATCCTGGGCGGGCTGGATGTCCCGACGTCGGGGCAGCTCGCGTGCGGCGACCACGACCTGTCGCACGCGACCGAAGAGGTCTTGACCCGGTATCGCCGGGCGCACGTCGGGTTCATCTTTCAGTTCTATAACCTCATCCCGAGCCTGACCGCCTACGAGAATGTCGCACTCGTCGCCGGCGAAGGTGCGGCGCATCGAGCCGGCCGCGTTCACCAAGACCTCGGCGCTCGGCGTCGACGAGCACCGGGTCAACGTCCTGCTCGACCTCGAAGGCCAGCCCGCGGCGTGGCGCGCGCTCGGCGACGGCTTCGCGGTCGAGGTCGAGATCATCGTGTGGTCTGCGCCCGACGTGGTGCAGCTGCCGACGAGCGCGCTGTTCCGGCGCGGTTCGGGGTGGGCGGTGTTCGTGATCGACGGCGGGCACGCGATCGTGCGCGACGTCGAGCTCGGCCACCACGGCCCGTTGCAAACCGAGATCGTGAGCGGGGTCGCGGCGGGCGACGTGGTCATCGCGCACCCGAGCGCGTCGGTCCGCGACGGCCTCGCGGTCGAGCACCGATGATCAGCTAGCGGGGTCGGGTGGTCTCGAAGCGGCGTCGCGCGACGAGCACCGGGCAGGGCGCATGGCGCACGACCTTCTCCGCGACCGAGCCGACGAGGACATGGTCGATGCCGCTGCGACCGTGCGTGCCCACCACGATCAAGTCGTAGGTGGGATCGGACGCGGCCTCCTTGACGAGGCAGTCCCACGCCACCCCCGCAAGCAGCTTGGTCTCGACCCTGGGAGCGCCCTGAGCCACGACTTGCGCCTTCGCCTTCTCGAGCGCCTTCTCGCACTCCGCCACGAACTCGGCATGGAGGTCGTCGGCGAGCAGCGCGGCGCTGTTCCGCGTCCGGATCGGAGGCTGCCAGACGTGGACGAGCGTCAGCGCGGCGCCTGACTCGGCCGCCAGCTGCGCGCTGGTCGCCATCGCCGCGTACGAACACTCCGAAAAATCGATCGCGCACAGGATTTTCTTGAAGGGCATGACCGGCGTTGCTGCAAACGCACGGCCATGCCCATCCGGCGTGGCGCTCTTGATCGCCGGCAAGACGTGCGCGCGGCCGGCCGGGCGCGCGCACGTCTTGCGTCGGTTCGACCGCACGCCGGCATCCGGCATGATGGTGAGGCCGCTGAGTCCATCGAACGATCTCGCCCCGTGTGCACATCGGGCCGGCCGGCGAACCCGCCGGGAGGTGCGGCCGGGCATCGAATAGATCCCCGAGCGGCGGCGTTTATCCGATCACGCGCGCTCCGGGCGTGTTGCGACGAGCGCCGCCGCGCAGGACACTTCCCCCGATGCCCGAACCCAGACCGCCACGTCGCTCCGGCGGCGCGCTCGCGGTCGGCGCCGGCATCTTCCTGTCGCGGATCGCGGGGCTGGTCCGCGAGCGGGTGCTGGCCGGCACGCTCGGGCTCTCGGTCGCGGCCGACGCGTTTCGCGCCGCGCTACGGATCCCGAACCTCTTGCAGAACCTGCTCGGCGAGGGCGTGCTGTCGGCGTCGTTCATCCCGGTCTATGCGCGGCTGTGCGCGGAGGGTCGCGCCGAGGACGCCTCGCGGGTCGCGCGCGCCGTCGGGACGCTGCTCGCCACGGTCGCGAGCGTGCTCGCCCTGGTGGGGGTGCTCGCCGCGCGCCCGCTCGTCCTGGTCCTCGCGCCGGGGTTTCACGACGAGGCGCGCGAGTTGACGGTCCGGCTGGTCCAGATCCTGTTCCCGGGCATCGCCCTGCTCGTGATGTCGGCGTGGTGCCTCGGCGTGCTCAACAGCCACCGCAGGTTCTTCCTGTCGTACGTCTCGCCGGTCGTGTGGAACGCCGCGCTGATCGGCGCCGCCCTCGCCGCGGGCCGCCGGTTCGCCGGGCACGCCGGCGCCGACGCCGACATCGCCGCATGGATCGCGTGGGGCGCGGTGGTCGGATCCGCGGCGCAGCTCCTCGTGCAGCTGCCGGCGGTCACGCGGCTCCTGCGTTCGCTCCGGCCGTCGCTCGCCGTCCGCGATCCGGGCGTGCAGGCCACGCTGGGCGCGTTCGTGCCGGTGCTGCTCGGCCGCGGCTCGGTGCAGCTGTCGAGCTACATCGATCAGGTGCTGGCGAGCTATCTCGGCGAGGGCATCCTCGCCGCGATCTCGAGCGCGCAGATCCTGTACCTGCTCCCGGTGAGCCTGTTCGGCATGGCGGTGTCGGCGGCGGAGCTGCCGGAGATGTCGAGCGCGACCGGCGGCGAGGAGGTCCGCGCCGAGCACCTGCAGAGTCGGCTGCGCGGCGCGCTCCGGCGCGTCGTGTTCCTGGTCGTACCGTCGGCGGTCGCGTTCGTCGCGATCGGCCGATCGATCGTCGCGCTCCTGTTCCAGACCGGCCGGTTCGACGCCGGCGACACCCGGACGGTGTGGATCATCCTCGCCGGCTCGGCGCTCGGGCTGTCGGCCGGCACGCAAGGCCGCCTGCTCGGCTCGGCGTTCTATGCGCTGGGCGACCCGACGCGGCCGCTCCGCGCGGCCCTCGTGCGGGTGGCGATCACCGGCGTGCTCGGCTGGGCGTTCGCGCTGCCGCTGCGCGATGCCTTCGACTACAGCGCGACGTGGGGCGCGTTCGGCCTCACCGCGAGCGCCGGGTTCGCCGCGTGGATCGAGTTCTTGCTGCTGCGGCGCTGGCTCGCGCGTCGGATCGGCCCGGTTCCCATTCCGGTCCGGCTCGGGCTCGGCGCGCTGGGCGCCGCCATCGTCGCGGGCGGCCTCGGCTACGCCGGCGGGCAGCTCGCGAGCACCGCCGGGGCCCCCACGTGGCTGTCGGCGCTGGTCGCGATCGGCGTGTTCGGCGCCGTGTACCTGGCCGTCATGATCATCGCCAAGGTGCCCGAGGTCCATGCAGTCACGCGGTTCTTGCGTCGCGCCCGACGTTGACGAGGCTGCCCTGGCACCGCCTGGTCATTCGCGAACGGCTTGCGCGGTGTCGGCGCCGAGCGCACGCAATGCGCGAACGGGAGAGCTCGACCCGCGAGCCGCGCCTGGAACGCGCGATGCACCAGCGCTTTCCCATGCACGGTTACGGTCCCTCGCCTCCTCCTCGTGAGCACCTGATGCAAGAATGCAGCGTGGGCGTTGCGGCCATCGCCCGAGGGCTGACATGAGTCGCCCGCTGTCCCGCGCGCTGGCAGAGCTGCTCGCCCAGCACGAGGTGCTGCGAGAGATCATGACGTCCTGCGAACGGCTCGCAAGTGAGCTCGAGGAAGGATGCCTCGAGCCATCCCTCCTGCCGCGCGAGGTCGCGCGGCTGCGGGTCGCGTTCGACTCGCATAACCGCTACGAGGAGCAGTTCTTGCGCCCGGTGCTCGCTGACATCGATGCGTTCGGCGAGGTCCGGCTGGATCACATGGTTAGCGACCACGTGGAGGAGCACCGCCTGGTTCGTGCCGGTCTCGATGCTAGCGAAGCTGGTGAGCTGCGGCTAACCCTTGATCGCCTGCGCGATCATCTCACCGCAGAAGAGCGCTATTTCCTGTCGTCCAAGGTATTGCGTGAGGATCTGGTGAGCGTCGAGAGCAGTGGTTAGTAGCGGCACGGTCGATGCACCGAGATCACACATGGCGCAACCACGAACCAGCCGTCGTTTTGGAATCGTCATCGGGCTCGATCGATCCGAGTACGCGGAGATCGTGCTCGAGCACGCCCTCGATCAGGCAGCGCGTCACGATGCCCCGGATCTACATATCCTGACCGTTGTCGATAGGCACGCTGATCTGGAAGCCACCAAGCAGCGCCTGGCCGCGCTCGTGCTTCCCGCGCTCGAAGACCTCAAGGTTGCCGACTGGCGTGTGCGCCTCCACGTGCGCGTCGGAGAAGCCCACGAGGAGATCGTCAGCCTCGCGGCCGAGCTGCGCGCCAACCTGATCGTCATCGGACGATTCGGGTTGCACCACCGCAGGACCCGGCTCGGTAGCGTCGCCAGCCGCGTGCTCGACGCGGCGACCTGCCCGACGCTCGTCGTCGGGATGGTCGATGATTCCCCCGACGCGATCGCGCAGTGCGCCGACTGCGTCGCGGTACGCGCGGAGTCCGACGGCGAGCGCTGGTTCTGCGCGGCTCACACGGCCGGCGATCGCGTGAGCCTCGCGACGGTGTTCGTGAACGGACCGACGTGGACCGGCAGCGGGCTCATGTGGTGAGCGCGGATGCCCCCCGCGATCCCCCGGTCAGTGACCCGGCGGCGGTCCGGAGGCGATACGCGTCTTGAACTCGTCCGTCGTGTTGACGTGCGGGAACGGCTCGTCGGGCACCGCCACACCCAGCGCCTTGCACAGCGGGCCCCAGCCGTCCTTCGGCGTCCACTCGACGAGGCGATCGCGCGGCGCGGTCGCGCGGACGTCCGCGTTGTGGCGCTCGTAGGCGGCGATCGCCGCGTCGTGATCGTGGATGTCCTTGGTGAACCGCGCCGCGAAGATCGCGTCGACCATCTTCGCAACGGGGTTACTGCGATCGGCGGCCGCGACGCCGAAGATCGTCTGGCTCGCGCTCTTCCACCACGCCTCCGCCGAGTCACGCGTCGACAACAGGATGATCGCGTCGGGGAACGCCTGCGCGATCTCCTTCCAGAACGCCGACGCCGGCCAGTCCACCGCCGACGTGAAGCCGTCGAACAGCGCCTTCCAGTCGACGGGCTCGCCGCGCGCCGCGGCGGTCCACAACCCGAAATGCGCCGGTCGCGGAAACACCTCGATCATGTGGTAGCAGGGCGCACCGAGCAGGCGCTCGAGAGCCCCCTTGAGCGACATCGTTCCGGTTCTTCCAAGGCCTGCGCCGATGACACGTAGGGACATGCGCCCGACCATATCGCAACTCCCCGAGCATGGTGGCGACCAGCGCTCGCCTTCTTGGCCAGCGGGCGGTCGCGCGCGGCCGGACAGCTGCTTCATCGCCGTCGCCCGGCCTTCGAGGTGGTGAACCAAGCGGCGCCAATCGACGTGCGGCACGAAGCGACACGACATGCGACAATGCCTGCGCAATGTATGGTTCGATCATGCGAGCTTCGATCCTCGTGTTCGCGCTGGTTGTCCCCGCCGCCGTCGCCGCGGCGCCGATCGGCTTCGCCCACCAGCTCACCCACTCGATCAACGACTCTCCCTCGCCGGCTCCCGACGGACGCCGTATGGTTTACATCGTCGCGATCGCCGGTCGCGAGCAGCTGTACGTCGCCAACCTCGACGCCTCCAAGCCCGTACAGATCACGCACGATGACTATGATCACGAAGACCCCGTGTGGTCTCCCGATGGCAAGAAGATCGCGTTCGTGTCGATGAAGGACCACGGCGAGATCATCGCGATGATGGACCCCGACGGCACGCACGTCGAAGCGCTCACACCCAGGACGATGCGCGCGATTCATCCGAACTGGTCGCCGGATGGCGCGAAGCTCGCGTACTGCACGGACGACGATCTCCAGCCGCCGAACAAGAACGCATCCGACATCTACGTCATCGACATGACGACGCGCCGCGCGGCGAAGCTCATCTCGGGCGGCATCAACACGTATCCCGCGTTCTCACCCGACGGCAAGCACCTGGCGTTCCGCAAGATCCTCGGCGAGCTCAACTCCGAGATCTTCGTCGCCGGTAGCGACGGAAGCGACGCCCACAACATCACGAACCACCCGGCGTTCGACGGCTGGCCGTCGTGGTCTCCCGATGGCAGTCAGATCGCGTTCGCGTCGAACCGGTTCTCCAGCTACGAGATCTTCGTGATGAAGCCCGACGGCAGTGATGTCCAGCTCGTCGCCAACACCGACGGTCGAGCCACCGCACCACAGTGGACACGCGACGGCGCGACCCTGTACTTCCCGATCTGTCACAACGTCGCCCTCGGGGTCGATTGCCAGATCTACACCGCCCCAGCGCACCCGCCACGGCCTTGACCCGCATGCTCGACGACCGCGCGACGGTCGGCACAGCGAGGTGGCGACGCAGATCACGGATCATGCTCAGCACCGGTGCGGTACGCTGCGACGCTGCGACGATGCGGACGCTGCCCAGCCGGTCTCGTCTTGGCTCTCTCAGGGTGCTGTGGTGCCGCGACCAACGCCGAACGTCAGCGGCGAGGCAGTTCGCGGGCAGTACGTGTGCCAACGGCTTGTCTTGGGTTCGCGCTGACGTGCGCCGATATCGCAAACACCGGCCTCATGTACCACGCGCTGGTTGCCGCACGGGATGTTGGCCGATTCGGCGACGTAAGATCCTTGTTTCTGCGCTCTGGACGATGATGCTCCTCCTGGGTAGCTCACACGAGAGAGAGCCGGCGGCTGCCTGCCGCCGGTGAGTTACTGGCACTGGTTGCCCGGTGCCGCGCGTGCTGCGGCAATGTTATCGCGGATCCACGAACTGTAGTAGCTGAGCTCGATATCCTTACCGGTAGGATTGCAGTTCGCGTCTTTCGGCGCATGACTGTCGCCTCTGGCGCTGCTGGTGATCCCGACGAGCCGATAGTCATCGCCCGCAATCTGGAGCCCAGGGCCACCACTGTCTCCACCACAGACCTCGACGTGGGCCCCATCCGGGTTCACGCCGTAGTATGTGTAGGTCTCGCTGCCGGCGGCCGGAGGGGGATCGAGCTTCACCGTGGCCTGCGACTCGGTCCCAGGATTGACCCACTGCACCGGATCGAGGCCATTGCGGAGATAAGCGCCATATCCAACCTTGAGCACGAGCACATCGGGATCCGGCACCGCGATTCGGAAATCATCGGCTGGCATCATTGAGACCGCGGTGCTGAGGTGCGCCAAGGCCAGGTCGGCCGAGCAAGGATCCTTCGACGCGCACACCATCCCATCGATCACGTGCAACACGGCCTCGAACGCAATTGGCTTCTTACCCTGGGCAAACGCTAGCGGATGGCCATAGGCGGGGTTCTCTTCACCGCCGCAGTATTCCCGGGTAAAGCAATGCGCCGCCGTCACAATGATGTCCGTATCGATCGCGATCGCTGAACAATGAGCCTCCTCGTGCTGGTCCTCGAACATAACGATGATCGCCCCGGCATCCCTGACACCCGACAAGCCCGTATTCGCGGGCTGGCCCTCCCATAGCTTTCTGGTCGGATCGTGCTGATGACGAAGCCGGCTGTCTTCCCGGATTGCCAGCGACCGGACTTCGAGGTCGCCTCGCACCACACGCATCTTCTCGATTTCCGGCACGCTACTACCGGACGCCAACTCTCGCTTTTCGATCATTTTCTTGCAAGCCGCGGTACACGACACGGCGACGACCAGCGCAAGGATGCGAAGCATTAGTTTGCTTGTAGCGCCGTGACCGCTGCACGTGCCGTGGTCACGAAATCCGGTGTGAGAAAGACGCTGAAGTACGGCCGCAGCATGTAATGATCTTCGTGAGCGATCGGCGGCGACATCCCAGCAATGCGTGGAATGAACTGCCCTCTGACGAACGCGAGACCGATTCCCACACCGAAGCCGGCGATCGGCTCCCAGGCACCACCTAGGTAGTAGTCCTTCTCGTCCACGCTGCGCGTGAAATCGAAGTCGGTCCCGATCTGGATGCCGAGCGATGCGCACCCGTTGACCCGGATGGCTCCCTTGGCGCGACCTGCGGGAAAGATGATCGCCGAGAGCGCCGCTCGCGGGGCGGTTGTCTCCTCGACATCCGATGGTGTCGTCAACACGCGATCACCACGAACGACGAAGGGCACGGCGAGCCCGAAGTCGACAAAGTAGCGGCCTTGGTCTACGGAGAGCTCGATCGAGCGGTGATGGCTCTTGCCGGTAAAGTGATCGATGCGCAAGAACGTGACGCGCAGTCCCTTCACATCTTCGCCGATCGCATCGGACACGCTCGAGGCGAGCACGTACACCGCGACGTCACCGGGCTTCGCCCCTCCTTTGTTCTCCGTGGTCTTGATCGGCGCCGTGTTCGCCAGGGTATCTCTGGCCTTGACCCCGGCGACCGAGATGCTGGCGGTTCCGACATCGTCGGCGTACGGTGAGAGCACGACAACAGTGACCTTGTCGCCTTTCTGCAGCACCTTGGCGGCGCCGAAGAGCTCGCCGTCGCGGTCGAGGCACAGGGTCGTCGGTGACGAGCAGTGGTGCTGGGCGTAGGCGGCAACCATCGCCAGATCAACCAATTGGCGAGCGGCGGCGGCCTGTGGATCATCGAGCACGTCCGCATAGGGGGTGCCGAGGGAGGCTGCCTTACGGCACGGACTCAACAAGTTCCGCCATTCGGCATCGAAGCAGGCAAACGCAGCCCCGGAAGACTGCGCACCGAGTGCCTTGTTATTGTCGCACGTCGTGGCGGGAACGCGCTTCAAGGTCGCGAGGTAGCTCAAGATATCGAGTTGATGCGCGGGATCGATGCAGTTGAGGTCGTCAGGGCCACATCCGCCATCACCGCTGACCTTACCTGTGATCGAACACGCGATCACGGACGGATCGTTGGCTGACGTGGGTGACGGCGCACCGGTATCCGGTGGCGTTTGACTGCTGCCGGAGGAACTGTTGCCGGCCGGAGGCTGCGTCGGTTTGGTGTTTGACGGGTTGCTGGCGGGCTGCGAGCCCACGCCGCTGCCCGTAGTACCGCTGCCGGAGGAGCCGCTGGCTGCCGGAAGCTGCGTCGGCTTAGTGTTTGGCGGGCTGCCGGCGGGCTGCGAGCCCGCACCGGTGCCTGTATTGCCGCTGCCCGTATTGCCGCTGCCGGTAGCCGAGCCGGCAGCGCTGCTCGCCGCCGACCCAGCGGCGCCGCTTGCTGATCCGGCCGCGCTTCCGGCAGAGCCAGTCTTGCTGCGATTGGAACTGCCTGCACTGCCAGTGGAGCGCGCAGATCCGGGGGCGCTGCCATCCGAGCCGGTGGTGTGACCACCCGCCTGCCCGTAGGTCACAGTTGCCGACAATGCGATCGCGCCGAGAATCACGAAGCCGGAGGCCATCCTTTTACTTCGCATCGGCGCCCCCCGCATCAAGCGCACGGCTCATGTGCGCTGCGACCACAGCCTCGGTCTCGGATAGCAAGGCTCCGTCGCACGAACTGGGATTCTTACCATCCAGCAAACGAGCCTGAACGATCGCCTCGCTCCGCCCACTGGCCGGAAACATGATTGCCCGAAGATTGGCGTCTTCGTGGTTCTGGCAGAACGTCGCCAAGGGGGTGGAATCGCCCGTGCGCAAGACTTGACCACCAATGATGCCGATCTGCAACAGGCAACTGCTCCGGTCATCGCCGCAGTAGGAGAAGATGTCCACTAAGACGCCATCGACAGGATCAGCCGGCTGTGTAGCTGCAACGGTAACTGCTACCACGGGATAATTACTGGCTCCCAGGTTGCAGGCTCCGAGCGCAATGCTGGCTATCACGAGCGAGAGAGGCCGCCTCATCTTGCTCACATAATTGCGGTAGTTCAGTGCAGTCAACGCGGCGTGGGATACCTTCTGGGTAGCGGAGGAGCCCGCCGGTACCCGATCAGCATGGCACGATCGTCGCGGCAACAGCGCCTCGAGAAGTACCGGACGCGTGCATTCACTTAATTGATGACTACCGAGTTGACTGCAAGCCATTGCCATATTCTCCTGTCTTGGTAGTGAGCGGCTCTCTAGGCGAGAGACACTCCTCAAGCTCGCTGAGGATCGCCATGCCGCGGCTCGTCACATGTCCTCCCCACCCAGGGCGGCGGCGCCGGCCGTGATGACTCCCCGCGAGCTCTCCAAAGCTCGCCACCACCCCCAACCCCCCGTAAGCCGGAACGCCGCCGCCCCCCGCCTCGCGTCAGGTGCAACGGCCGCACCAAGCCCGATGGGCGCGCTTCCCCGCGAAACTCCGCAGGAAGATCGGCCGCTCGAAATTCTGCCGGCAGGCTCTTGCCGGCAAACGTTTGCCGGTCAGCGCAGCCAGCAAGTTCTTGCCGGCAAGCGCTGTTAGCAAACTCTTGCCGGCAAGAACTTGCCGGCAGGAATTTGCCGGAGGTCGCAAGTTCTCGTAGGGGGCACGGACCGATTCTGTTACAAGTTTTTCTTAGGGATCATGTCCAGCGGCTCAGACCACTTCGCCAGCGCCACTCGGACCCGGACGTTGTCGACGGTCGATGCCGTGGCGCGGCGGGTCGATCCGAGGCCCCTGTTCTCCCTCGTGATCCAGCACGCGGGGGGGACCGAGATCGCCGCGCTCCACCCGGGCGTTCCCTTGATCATCGGGCGGGCTCCCGCGCGGGGCCTGCGCATCGAGCACACCACCTTGTCGCGCGAGCATGCGCAGTTCGAGCTCGTCGGTGAGCGGGTCATCGTTGACGATCTGGGTTCGAAGAACGGCGTGCTGCTCGACGAGCGGCGCCTGCAACGCGCCGAGCTCGACGCGGGCGCGGCGGTGATGCTCGGCGCGGTACGCGTGCAGGTGCAGGCGTTGGGGCTCGCCCGATCGGTGCTCGGGATCGACGATGAAGGGCAGTTCCGGCGGCGCGTGGAGGAAGAGATCGCTCGCGCCGTGCAGTTCCGGCGGCCGTTCGGGCTCCTCCTCGTGCGCGCGCTCGAGCGGCACACAGGTGGCGGGGATTCATCGCGAGCAATGGTCTGGGTCGAGGAGGTGCGGACCCGGCTGCGCACGGTGGATCGGATCGCGCTCTATGGTCCAAGCGCGGTCCAGATCCTCTTGCCGGAGATGGGCCTCGATGAGGCCGCTCGCCTCGCGGTCGCGCTCACGAGCCCGCTCCCCTCGCTAGGCGTCCATCTCTGTGCTGGGCTCGCCGTTCACGCAGGTGGCACCGGCGGCGCCGACGTGCTGATCGAGCGCTCGCGAGAGGCCGCGCACCGTGCCTCGCCCGAGCATCCCGTCGAGGTCGCACCCCACGACGCGTGGCTGCTCGACGGCGAACGCGAGCGCGCGCTCGACCCCGATGGCGTGGTCGGTGGTCACATGCGCGCGCTCCTCGGCGAGGTCAAGCGCGTGGCGTCCTCGCGCATCCCGGTCATCCTCCATGGCGAGACCGGCACGGGCAAGGAGGTGCTCGCGCGGCTGATCCACGAGTCTGGGCCGCGCAAGAAGCAGCGCATGGTGCGGGTCAACTGCGGAGCGATCCCCAAGGATCTCGTCGAGGGCACGCTGTTCGGGCACGAGCGCGGCGCGTTCACGGGCGCGCTGCAGCAGCAAAAAGGGGTGTTCGAAGAGGCCGACGGAGGGACCGTGTTTCTCGACGAGATCGGCGAGCTGCCGCTGGCAGCACAGGCGGCGCTCCTCCGGGTGCTCGAGACCGGGAGCTTCAACCGCGTGGGCACCGTCCGCGAGGTGACGGTGGACGTGCGCGTCGTGGCCGCGACGCACCGCGATCTCGAGGCGATGTCCAGGGCGGGCACGTTCCGCGACGACCTGTATTATCGACTGGGTGGGGTGACGATCGAGATCGCCCCCCTACGCGAGAGGATCGAGGACATAGAGCCGCTGGCGCTGCGCTTCCTGCGTCTGGCAAACGAGGCCAACGGTCGCGCGGTTCATGGGATCGCCGAGGACGCGCTCGCGCTCCTGTGCTCCTATACCTGGCCGGGCAACGTGCGCGAGCTACGCAACGCGATCGAGCGTGCCGTGGTGGTCACCGGCGGTGCGCTGATCGGGGCCAGCGATCTGCCCGTCCGCGTGCGCGAGGCGCGGACCGCGAATGCCTCGAGCACGCTTGGCGAACCCGCGTCCGTCGAGACGGTGCCTCCGAGCGCGAGTGGGTCGATCCGCGGGACGGTGAGGCATTACGAGGCAAGCAGGCTCCGAGAGGCATTGGACGCTGCGGGGTGGAATCGCAACGAGGCCGCGCAGAAGCTCGAGATCCCGGTGCGGACGCTGTCGTATCGAATGAAGGTCCTGGGGCTCAAGAAACCCGGCGAGTAACCCGGTCGTGACCGTCACCGCCCGGTTCGGCTCGCCATTCACGCCGTAGGTGTCGTTCGAGTCGTTGCGAGGTCGACCGGCGGCACCGTGAGATGGAACTGAGGTCGGCTCGGCACCTGCATACGATGTGACCGCCAATGGAAACGGGTGGCGTCGAGTCAGGGGCGGTTGCGCTGCGGGTGCATCAGCGGACTGCAAGCGGAGCAGGCAGTTCCCGTGAAGCGAGAGGAGGGCATGATAAGGTCGCGAGATCAATGCCTTCCTTAGACTCGGTTGCTTTGCCTGTCGTCCAGGGAT
>Ga0308176_10000585_pt1 | contig 23094 bp, 19 predicted proteins | sample PhyCR2_3_FD_203890 | JGI IMG/M metagenome (GOLD analysis project Ga0308176, IMG submission 203890) | Soil microbial communities from UC Gill Tract Community Farm, Albany, California, United States - DLSLS.C.R2 | ecosystem: Environmental > Terrestrial > Soil > Agricultural land | place: USA... | reverse complement strand
GCACCACATGGGCACCGACGAGCAGGACGCCATCGACTACGTCAAGGCGCTGCTGTCCTACCTGCCCTCGAACAACCTCGAGGACCCGCCCAGCTTCGCCGACGACGCCGACGAACCCGACTCCCTCGAGGTCACCGACCGCGACCGCGAGCTCGACACCCTGGTCCCCGACTCCGCGAACAGTCCCTACGACATGCACACGGTGATCGACCACGTCGTGGACGACGGGGAGTTCCTGCAGGTGCACGAGCTGTTCGCGCCGAACATCATCTGCGGCTTCGGGCGGGTCGAGGGGCGCTCGGTCGGGGTCGTGGCCAACCAGCCGATGCAGCTCGCGGGGACCCTGGACATCGACGCCTCCGAGAAGGCTGCTCGGTTCGTGCGCACCTGCGACGCGTTCAACATCCCGGTGCTGACCTTCGTCGACGTGCCGGGCTTCCTGCCGGGCACCGACCAGGAGTGGGACGGTATCATCCGGCGGGGCGCCAAGCTGATATTCGCCTACGCCGAGGCGACGGTGCCGCTGGTCACCGTCATCACCCGCAAGGCCTACGGCGGCGCGTACGACGTGATGGGCTCCAAGCACCTCGGCGCCGACATCAACCTGGCCTGGCCGACCGCGCAGATCGCGGTGATGGGCGCGCAGGGCGCGGTCAACATCCTCTACCGCAAGCAGCTCAAGGCAGCCGAGGACGCCGGCCAGGACGTCGAGGAGGCGCGGCAGCGGTTCATCACCGAGTACGAGGACACCCTGGCCAACCCGTACGTCGCGGCCGAACGCGGCTACATCGACACCGTGGTCACCCCGTCCAACACGCGCATGAACGTCACCCGAGCCCTGCGGGCGCTGCGCTCCAAGCGCGAGACCCTGCCGCCCAAGAAGCACGGGAACATCCCGCTCTGATGGACGCCCAGGACCCACCGCTGCGGCTCGTCCGGGGCGACGCGACACCGGAGGAGGTCGCCGCCCTGCTGGCGGTCCTGACCGCCGCCTCGGCGGGTGGCGGAGAGAAGCCGGCCCCGCGGCATACCTCGCAGTGGTCCTCGCGCGAGCGGGCGGTGCGCCGTGCACTCGCACCCGGCCCCGGCGCCTGGCGGGCCTCCGCCTGGCCCGGCTAGGACTCGAGTTCGGCGGGGGCGCGGCGGCGGTTGGCCACCCGCTCGCGCAGCTCGGCGGCCTCGACCTCGACCAGGCACCCGGCGGCGAGCACCCGTTCGGCGACCTCGAGGTCGCCGGTGAAGGCGCGGAACGCCATCGGGACCGTGATGCCGTGGCCAGGGCGCTCGACCACCTCGACGGCATCGCCCGTCCGCACCCGACCCGGCGCCACCACGGACAGGTAGGCGCCGGTCAGGCCGACCTCGGTGAACCGCCGCACCCAGCCGCGCTCGCGCATGCGGGCCTGGAAGGTCGCGCACGGGATGCGCGGCCCGCACACCTCGAGCAACACCTCGTCGCCGACGGCCCACCGTTCGCCGACGAGGGCGTCGTCGACCGCGACGCCGCGGGTGGTGAGGTTCTCCCCGAACGCGCCATTCGGCAGCTCGCGGCCCAGCTCGCTCGCCCACCAGTCGAGCTGCTCGCGGGCGAACGCGTAGACCGCTTGGTAGTCACCGCCGTGGTGGCGCTGGTCGCCGATGAAGTCGCCGTCCAACCCGCTGCCGAGCCCTCCATGCTTGGGTCCGGGTGCGCGGACGGTCGCCTCGGCCACTGGGAGCTTGTGTATGCCGGTCGGCAGGGTTCCCTTGGCGGCGTTGGGTTCGGGGGCGCCGACGTTGAGGGAGAGGACCTGCGCTGGCATGTCACCCACCTTAGGGAGCGCCGCCAACGGTTTTCGGGTCCGCCGGCAGTCGGCTGGCGGCGACGGCAGGGCTCTGGGGTACCTTCGCTCGCGTGAGCACCGAAACGACCGCGCCCCGTCCGGCCACCGAGATCGACCGCATCGCCGACGCCTACCTCGCCGACTACGTCGCCCTGAGCCCGATCACGGCCACCTACCAGGGCATTCCCGGCCACGACGAGGACCTCGACGACTTCTCGCCGGCCGGGCTCGCCGCCCACTCCGAGCTGCGCCAGCGGACCCTTGCCGAGCTCGACAGGGCCACCCCCGTCGACGACATCGACAAGGTCACCCTGTCGGCCATGGGTGAGCGCCTCGGCCTGGCCGAGGAGACCTACACCGCCGGCATCGACGAGATGTCGCTCAACGTCATCGCCTCACCGCTGCAGGAGATCCGCGGCGTCTTCGACCTGATGGCCACTGCCACCGACGAGGACTGGGGGCTGCTCAGCCGCCGCATGGGCAAGGTGCCACAGGCGCTCGAGGGCTGGAAGGAGAGCCTGCTCAGCGCGGCTGCGAAGGGCAACGTGGCGCCGCGCCGCCAGGTGGAGGCCTGCATCAAGCAGTGCGAGGACCTCACGGAGGACGAGGGCTACTTCGCCACCCTGCTCCGCGATGCGCGGCTGACCGACGGCGGCGGTGGCGGTGCGCTGGCCGACACCACCCGCGAGCAGCTCGGCACCGCCGTCGGGGCCGCGTCCGCGGCCTACACCGAGCTGGCGAGCTGGCTGCGCGACAACGTCCTCGACCGCGCACCCGAGTCGGACGCGTGCGGCCGCGAACGCTACGCGCTCTTGTCCCGCCTGTTCCTCGGAGCCGAGGTCGACCTCGAGGAGACCTACCGCTGGGGGCAGGCGGAGGTCGAGCGGATCACCGCCGAGATGCAGGCCGTCGCCGAGCAGGTGAAGCCCGGCGGCACCGTCAAGGAGGCCATCGCCGCCCTCGACGACGACGCGGCATACCAGTTGCACGGCACCCCGGCACTCAAGGCCTGGATGCAGGAACGAGCTGACGAGGCGATCGCCCAGCTGGCGGACACCCACTTCGACATCCCCGACCCGGTGCGCACGATCGAGTGCCTCATCGCACCCACCCACACCGGCGGCATCTACTACACCGGCCCGTCGGAGGACTTCTCCCGTCCCGGCCGGATGTGGTGGTCGGTTCCCAAGGGCGTCAACGAGTTCGGGGCGTGGAAGGAGCTCACGACCGTCTACCACGAGGGCGTCCCGGGCCACCACCTCCAGGTCGCACAGACGGTGTTCCGCTCCGAGCTGCTCAACGAGTGGCGCCGCATGGCCGCCTGGACCTCCGGCCACGGCGAGGGGTGGGCCCTCTACGCGGAGCGGCTCATGGACGAGCTCGGCTTCATGGACGACCCCGGCAACAAGATGGGCCTGCTCGACAGCCAGTCCTTGCGTGCGGCCCGGGTGGTCATCGACATCGGCGTGCACTGCGGCTTCGAGGCGCCCGACGAGGTCGGGGGCGGCGAGTGGACCTACGACAAGGCATGGCAGTACCTCGACGCCCACGCGAACCAGGGCGAGGCGTGGCTGCGCTTCGAGCTCGACCGCTACCTCGGCTGGCCGGGGCAGGCGCCGTCGTACAAGATCGGCGAGCGACTCTGGATGCAGCTGCGCGACCAGGTGCGAGAGCGCGAGGGAGATGCGTTCTCGCTCAAGGACTTCCACCGTCGCGCGCTCGACATCGGCGGCGTCGGCCTCGACACCTTGCGCGAGGCCGTGCTCGGCGAGCTGGGCTGAAAGCCTCCGACCCACGCGACACCCCGTCAGGTGCTGCAAGGATGTGCAGGTGGAGCTCGCCCTGACCCTGCTGGCCGTCGTGGCCACGGTGGTGGTCTTCTCCGGGATCGCCCGGCGCGCGGGACTGGTGGCGCCCCTGGTCCTCATCGTCGTCGGTGTCGTCGGGTCGTACCTGCCGTTCATCCACGAGCCCAGCCTGAGCCCCGACGTCGTCCTCGTGGGGCTGCTCCCGCCGATCCTCTACGCGGCGGCGATCCGCACCTCGCTGGTCGACTTCCGCGACAACCGGACCACGATCATCGGGCTCTCCGTGGGCCTGGTCCTCTTCACCGCCGTCGGGGTCGGCCTCGTGACCTACTGGCTGCTGCCGATCCCGTTCGCCGCCGCGTTCGCGCTCGGGGCGATCGTGGGGCCGCCCGACGCGGTGGCGGCGTCCGCGGTGGCCCGCCGGATCGGCCTGCCCCGACGCATGGTCACCGTCCTCGAGGGTGAGTCGCTCGTCAACGACGCGACAGCGCTGGTGTCGCTGCGAACCGCCGTTGCGGCCTTGACCGCCGCCGGCACGGTGTCGCTCGGCGGGGTGGCCCTGGGCTTCGGCTGGGCGGTCGTCGGTGGGGTCGGGACCGGCGTCGTGGTGGCGCTGGTCGTCGGCCTCATCCGGCGCCGCGAGGAGGAGACCGTCATCGACACGGCGCTGTCGTTCCTCGTGCCGTACCTCGCCTACCTGCCCGCGGAGAAGCTCCATGCGTCCGGCGTGCTGGCCGTCGTCGTGGCCGGCTTGCTGCTGAGCCACAAGTCGCCCGTGATCCAGACCGCGTCGTCCCGCATGAGCGAGCGGATCAACTGGCACACCCTGCAGTTCATCCTCGAGAACTCCGTCTTCCTGCTCATCGGGCTGCAGATGCGGCGGATCCTCAAGGATGTCGGAGCCTCCGGGCTCGGCTGGGGCACCATCGCGCTCGTGTGCGGGGCCGTGCTCGTGACCGTCGTCCTGCTCCGGCCGGTGTGGGTGTTCCCGTTCCGATGGCTCAAGGTGCGCCTCGGGGCGCGCTCCGGCCACGTGCTGGCGCCCTGGACCGACAGCGCGGTGCTGTCCTGGGCAGGCATGCGCGGCGTGGTGACCCTGGCCGCCGCGCTGACCCTCCCCCAGTCGACCCCGCAGCGGAGCCTGCTCGTGACCGCGGCGATGACGGTCACCGTGGGCACCCTCCTGCTCGAGGGCACCACGCTGTCGTGGCTGGCCCGCCGCCTCGGCGTGCGCGGGCCAGACCCGCGCGAGGACGCGCTGCAGGAGGCGAGCATCCTGCAGTCGTCCGTGTCGGCCGGCCTGGCCGCCCTCGAGGAGTGCGAGGACGTCGAGCCGGAGATGATGGACCACCTGCGCGAGCGTGCCGAGAACCGCACGAACATCGTGTGGGAGCGGCTGGGCCAGGGACGTGAGGACGGCCACGAGCCGCCATCGGAGACCTACCGGCGGCTGCGGATGGTGATGCTCCAGGCGGAGCGACGAGAGCTGCTCCGGCTGCGCGACACCCGGTCGGCCGACCAGGAGGTGCTCAGCCACGTCATGGCGCAGCTCGACGTGGAGGAGTCAATGCTCGACCGGATCGAGGAGCGCACTGCGGCCCTGCGCGACGACCCGCTGCTGCCTCCCGAGCGCCCCGAGGGCGAGTGCGAGCACCTGGCCGCGCACCACGACCGGTTCGTCCCACCGAAGACGCCGCACGGCTGTGAGGAGTGCCTCGCCGTGGGTGACACCTGGGTGCACCTGCGGCTGTGCCTCGACTGCGGGCACGTCGGGTGCTGCGACTCCTCGCCCAACCGGCACGCGAGCGCGCACTTCCGTGACGTGGGCCACCCCGTGATGCGCAGCTTCGAGCCCGGGGAGGCGTGGCGCTGGTGCTTCGTCGACGACCAGCTCGGCTGAACGGGCAGGCGAGGTATGCCGCGTGGTCACCACGCGGCATACGGCTAGCCTTCGCGTCGTGACCGTCTCGATCGTCCTCGCCTCAGCGTCCCCGGCCCGCAAGAGGCTTCTGCATGCCGCCGGCATCGAGCCCAGCATCGTGGTCAGCGGGGTGGACGAGGAGGCGGTGACCGCGAGGGCCCGGGAGACCTACGGCGAGCTGGCGGCGGAGGACGTGGCGCTGCTCCTGGCGCGGGCCAAGGCCGAGGACGTCGCCGACCAGGTGGCGCACGCCGTGGTAGTCGGCTGTGACTCGGTGCTCGAGCTCGACGGCGAGGTCCACGGCAAGCCGTCCTCGGTCCAGGATGCGGTGGCCCGCTGGCAGCAGATGAGCGGCTCCTCGGGGGTGCTGCACACCGGCCACTGGGTGGTGGACACCCGCGAGGACGACGACGGCGGCACCGGGGCCACCTTGGGCGCGACCGCCTCGACGACGGTCCACTTCGCCCGGCTCAACGACGCCGAGATCGAGGCCTACGTCGCCACCGGCGAGCCGCTGCGCGTGGCCGGTGCGTTCACCCTCGACGGGATCGGCGGCGCCTACGTCGCTGGCATCGAGGGTGACCCGAGCAACGTCGTCGGCCTCTCCCTGCCGCTGCTGCGCGACCTGCTCGGCGAGCTGGACATCCCCTGGCATCAGCTGCGGGCCCCCGGCCTGCCCACCTGACCCGAGGCGGCTAGACCGGCGGGATGTCGCGGCGCTTGGTGGCGAAGTGCCGCTCGCGGTGCTTTGCGTAGCGCAGCCGCAGCAGCAGCTCGGCGCGCAGGTCGTCGGCCTCGATGACCTGGTCGAGGACCAGGTCGGCCGCGAGCCGCTCGAGGTCGACGTCCTCCTCGTACTCCCGCCGCTTCTCCTGGACGTACGCATCGCGCGCCTCGGCACCCTGCTCGGCCTCGATGGCTGCGATCTTGTTCGCGTACACGGCATTCACCGCCGCCTCCGGGCCCATCACCGCGATCCGCGCTGTCGGCAGCGCGATGGTGGCGTCCGGCGCGAAGCCGGGCCCGCCCATGGCGTAGAGCCCGGCACCGTAGGCCTTGCGAACGATGACGCAGAACTGCGGGACCGTGGCCGACGAGACCGCCGAGACCATCTTGGCGCCGTGCCGGATGATCCCCCCGCGCTCGACCTCGGAGCCGATCATGAAGCCGGGCACGTCGGCGAGGTAGATCAGCGGGATCGAGTAGGCGTCGCACAGCCAGATGAACCGGGCCGCCTTGTCGGCGGAGTCGGTGAACAGCACGCCACCCTTGGCGGCGGAGTTGTTGGCGACGATGCCGACCGTCTCCCCCGCCATCCGCCCGAACCCGATGACGAGCTCGGGGGCGAACAGCGGCTTGATCTCGAAGAACGACTCGTCGTCGACGAGGCCGTCGACCACCTCGTGGATGTCGAACGGCTGGCTCTCGCGCTCCGGCACCGTGTGCCGGGTGAGCGGCCGCGCCGGCTCCTCGGGGGCGTAGGACGGCAGCTCCGTGCGCCACGAGGTGGGCAGGTAGGAGAAGTAGAGCTTGGCCAGCTCGATGGCCTCGGCGTCGTCGGACACGAGCAGGTCACCGACCCCCGAGACGGTGCAGTGCATGCGCGCACCGCCCATCTCCTCGAGCGAGACCTTCTCTCCCACGACCATCTCCGCCATGCGCGGGCTGCCGAGGTACATGGACGCGTTGCCCTCGACCATGATCACGAGGTCGGTGAAGCTCGGGATGTAGGCGCCACCAGCGGCGCTCGGCCCGAACAGGCAGCAGACCTGCGGCACCTTGCCCGACAGCGCGACCTGGTTGTGGAAGATGCGGCCGGCACCGCGCCGGCCGGGGAACATCTCGACCTGGTCGGTGATGCGGGCCCCGGCCGAGTCGACGAACCAGAAGACGGGCAGCTCCTCGCGCAGCGCCAGTTCGGTGGCACGCACGATCTTCTCGACGGTGCGCGAGCCCCACGACCCGGCCTTGACCGTGGGGTCGTTGGCGATGACGACAGCCGACCGACCGTCGACCGTGCCGCGCCCAGTGACCACGCCATCCGCGGGCAGCCCCTGCGCCGTCGAGTTGGCGTAGCGCCCGTCCTCGACGAACGAGCCCTCGTCGAACAGCATCGCGATCCGGTCGCGGACGTACAGCTTGCCCTGCGAGTCGAGCTTGGCCTTCGCCTTCTCCGGTGGCAGCGAAGAACGTTCGTGTGCCGCGGCGAGACGCTCGCGGACATCGGTCACCTTCGGGTCCGTGCCCGAGTCGGTGCCGATCGCGAACGGGGCGCGCCGGGAGCCGGACTTGGGCGTCGAGGAGGTCACCGTGACACCTTCTCGCACTTCGCTCGCTGAGCTGTCGACGGCCATGGCGCTCAGGCGGTGGGCAGGCCGAGGTTGCGGGCGATGACCATGCGCTGGACCTCCGAGGTGCCCTCACCGATCTCGAGGATCTTGGCGTCGCGGTAGAACCGCGCCACCGGGTACTCCTCCATGAAGCCGTTGCCGCCGAAGACCTGGGTGGCGATCCGGGTCGCCGTCACCGCGGCCTCCGTGGAGTAGAGCTTGCAGATCGCCGCCGCCTGCTTGACCTCGGCGACCGAACGCCGGCCGTGCTCGAGCTCGTCCTTGAGCCAGGCCGCCTTGTAGGTCAGCTGGCGCGACGCCTCGACCATGACGGCGAGGTCGGCGATCTGGAAGGAGACGCCCTGGTTGACGCCGATCGGCTTCCCAAATGCCTTTCGCGTCCTGGCGTACTCGGTCGTCTCGTCGAGCATCCGCTGGCTCATGCCGATGGCCAGCGCCGAGATGGCGATCCGGCCGTCGTCGAGGGTCTTGAGGAACTGCTTGAAGCCGTCGCCCTGGCCTCCGAGCAGGTTCGACGCGGGGACGCGGCAGTCCTCGAAGGTCAGGCCGTGGGTGTCGGAGGCGTGCCAGCCGAGCTTGTCGTAGGCCGGCTCGACGGTGAAACCCGGTGTTCCGGAAGGGATCATGATCGCGCTGATCTCGGCACGGCCGTCCTCGGTCGTGCCAGTGCGTGCGGTCACGGTGACGACCGAGGTGATGTCGGTGCCGGAGTTGGTGATGAACGCCTTGGCACCGTTGACGACCCACTCGTCGCCGTCGCGGACGGCCTTCGTTCGGGTGGCACCGGCGTCGGAGCCCGCGTCGGGCTCCGTGAGGCCGAAGCCGGCAAGGGCGCGCCCGGCGACGAGGTCGGGCAGGAAGCGCTCCTTCTGCTCCGGCGTGCCGTAGGTGAGGATCGGGTTGATGCCCAGGCCGACTCCGGCCGACAGGGTGATCCCGATCGACTGGTCGACCCGGCCGAGCTCCTCGATGGCCACGCACAGCGAGGTGAAGTCGCCGTCGTCACCCATGCCGCCGAACTCCTCCGGCACGACCAGCCCGAACAACCCGAGCTCGCCCATCTTGGGCACCAGGTCGGATGGGAAGTGGTGGTCCTTGTCCCACTTCGCGATGTGCGGCTCGACCTCGGTCTGGGCGAACTCCCGGACGACCTTGCGAAAGTCCTCGTGCTCCTTGCTCAGCTCAAACATTGCTACCTCGTCGCAGACGACCACGCGGGTCTTCGGGGAACACGGGGCGGAGCCCCGTGGGTTGACGTTGACGTAAACGTAAAGCAATACTCCCCGGTATGCCAACCCCGAGCGCGACCGACGTCCGTGAGACGTGGACCATCCGTGAGGTCGCCGAGGAATTCGGGGTCACCCACCGCACCATCCGGCACTACGAGGACCTCGGGCTCATCACCCCCGAGCGCCGCGGGACCCAGCGGGTCTACCACCGGCGCGACCGCACCCGGCTGAACCTCATCCTGCGCGGCAAGCGGCTCGGGTTCCCGCTCGAGGAGATCCGCACGATCATCGATCTCTACGACCGGCCACGCGGCAAGGCCAGCCAGCTGGAGTACGTGCTCGGCCAGATCGACGAGCGCCGGACGGACCTGGAGCAGCGGCGCCGCGACCTCGAGGACGCGCTGCGGGAGCTGGACCGGTTCGAGACGAGGTGCCGCGAGGACCTCAGCCGCCTGGGCTGACCGCCTCCCCGCGAGTCGCGAGGAACGCGTCGATCTCGGCGGCAGTCGGCGCAGTGGCCGGCCCCCGCCGGGTGACCTTGATCGCCCCGGCCGCGTTCGCGCGCCGCGCAGCCGCGACCCAGTCCGTCCCGGCGGCTCGCTCGGCGACCAGCACTCCGGTGTGGCAGTCCCCCGCGCCGTTGGTGTCCACCGGCTCCTGCGGGAAGCCCGGGAGGTATGCCGTGTGGCCGGCTTCCCGGACGTGGCACCCCTTGGGGCCGTCCCGGACGACGACGACCGCGTTGTCGGAGAGCAGTGCGGCGACACCCGCGATCGACTCCGCCGGGTCGGCCAGCCCCGTGACGGCGGTCGCCTCGTCGGCGTTGCTGGTCCAGAGGTCGGTGCGCCCGAGCATCCGCTCGCGGACGGCGGCATCCAGGCCGCCGAAGCCGGCACCGGGGTCGAGCACGACGACCACACCGCCGACCAACCTGTCGAGCCAATCCAGCAGGGGGTCGCACGTGCGGCCCGCCAGGCTGAACCCGCTGACGCAGACCAGGTCCCCGACCTCGGGCGTCGACGTCTGCAGCGACGCGGCACTGATCTGCCGCTCGGCGCCCTGGGTCGTCACGAAGGTCCGCTCGGCGCTCGGCTCGACCATGACTACACAGATGCCGGTGTCGAGTCCGGGCACTGGCGGGCTCGACACGGCGACGCCCTCGGCAGCCAGCGCCGCCCGCACCAGGTCGCCGTTCGGGCCGGTACCCACGGACCCGGCCAGCACTGCGGTGGCGCCCGAGCGCGCGGCGGCGAGCAGGATGTTCACTGCCCCACCGGCATACCGGCGGTAGCTGGTGGCCACCGCGTTGCCGCCGCGGACCGGCAGCGCATCGACCTCGACGACCACGTCCACGAGCGCCTGCGCCGTGTGGATCACTCGCGACATGACCGCGAGTATGCCCGCCTGCGTCAACGGATTCCGCGTGGAATGCTGCGGGTCATGGCGAAAGGCACCCCGCGGACGACCCTGCTCATCCTCGGCGCGGGCGGTGACCTCACCCACCGGCTGCTGCTCCCGGGACTCGCGAGCCTGCTGGTGGCCGAGCCGGAACGCGAGGTCCGCGTGGTGGGCGCCGACCGAGCCGACCTCACCGCGGCGCAGTGGAAGGCCCGCGTCACGGACGCCTTCGCGACGGTCCAGCCGCCAGCGAAGGTGACGAACGCGATCACGAAGCACACGGCATACGAGAAGACCGACCTGCTCGACCCGCAGGGACTGGCCGAGCTGGTCGCGAGCTGCGGCGACGGCCCGCTGGTCATCTTCTTCGCCCTGCCTCCGGCGGTGTCCATGAAGGTCTGCGGGCTGCTGCGCGACGTCAAGCTGCCCGAGGTCACCCGCCTCGCGCTGGAGAAGCCGTTCGGCACCGACCGGGCCAGCGCTGCTGCCTTCAACACGTTGCTGCACAAGGTCGTCGCCGAGGAGCAGGTCTTCCGGATCGACCACTTCCTCGGCCGGGCCACCGTCCTCAACCTCATCGGCCTGCGATTCGCCAACCGCCTCCTACAGCCAGTGTGGAACGCCGAGCACATCGAGCGGGTCGAGATCGTCTACGACGAGGACCTCACCCTCGAGGGCCGGGCCGGCTACTACGACAGCGCCGGCGCGCTGCGCGACATGATCCAGAGCCACCTGCTGCAGGTGCTGGCCATGTTCGCGCTCGAGTCGCTGGCGACGCTGGACGCCCAGGAGCTGCGCGACCAGAAGGCACAGGCGCTTCGTGCCACCAAGCTCTGGGGTGGCTCGCCGAAGCGGTCCTCCCGGCGCGCGAGGTACACGGCGGGCAGGCTCGGACGGCGCCAGGTCCCGGACTACGTCAAGGAGGACGGCGTCGACCCCGCCCGGGGCACCGAGACCCTCGCGCAGGTCACCATGGCCATCGAGAACAACCGCTGGGCCGGCGTGCCGTTCCTCCTGCGCAGCGGCAAGTCGCTCGGCACGCCTCGCAAGGAGCTGGTCGTGCACTTCCGCGACGTGGCCCACCTGCCGGGCGGCTTCGACGGTGTCGGCTCCGAAACCGACAGCCTCGTCATGGACCTCAAGACCGGCTCCGTCTCACTGACCCTCACCATGAATGCCGAGGGCGACCCGTTCGACCTGGAGCAGAAGACCCTCACGGCCACGCTGGCCCCGGCGGACCTCCTGCCGTACGGCGAGATCCTGGCCCAGATCCTCGACGGCAACCAGCTGCTGACGGTGCGCGGCGACGCCGCGGAGGAGTGCTGGCGGATCGTCGAGCCCGTGCTGAAGGCCTGGGCGGACGACAAGGTCCCCATGGAGACGTATGCCGCGGGGTCGGCTGGTCCCGACGGCTGGCTCACCGCCTGAGGGCAGGGTCCTTCAGGCCACCGGCGACCCGGCGAACCGCTCGAACCTGCGGTCCGGGACGAGCCAGACCAGGGCGACCGCGGTGTAGACGGCCACGCCCACCCAGCCCGCGACGAAGCACAGCAGGATGCCCGTGACGTAGATGACGGGCGACAGCTTGCCCTTGAGGTCGGTGCCGAGCGCCGCCCGCAGCCGGTGCTGCTCGTCCTCGGCGCGCAGGATGGTCGTCTGCATGACGTACCACGCGACCGCGCACATGAGCAGGTCGACGCCGTAGACCACGGTCGGCGGGGTGGCGAACTGCGACTCGTCCATCCACGACGTCGTGAAGGGCAGCAGCGAGAGCCAGAAGAGCAGGTGCAGGTTCGACCAGAGCACGCCTCCGGTGACCCGACCGACGAGCTGGAACAGGTGGTGGTGGTTGTTCCAGTAGATCCCGACGTAGACGAAGCTCAGCAGGTAGGTCAGCAGGCTGGTGGCCGAGGCACCGAGGGCGTGGAAGGTCGGCTCCTCCGGCGCCCTCAGCTCGAGCACCATGATCGTGATGATGATGGCGAGCACGCCGTCGCTGAACGCCTCCAGACGGTTGGTGGGCACCTGCCTCAGCCTCCGACGCTGGCTCGCACGGCGTAGAGCTCGGGGAAGAAGGTCAGGTCCAGCGCCCGACGCAGGAAGTCCACCCCGCTCGAGCCGCCGGTCCCCTTCTTGTGGCCGATGGTCCGGGTCACGACCTGCAGGTGCCGGAAGCGCCACTGCTGGAAGTTGTCCTCGATGTCGACGAGCTCCTCACACGTCTCGTAGACACCCCAGTGGTGGGTCGGGTCGGCATAGACCGCGGCGAAGACGCCGACGAGGTCGTCGTCCATACGGTAGGGCTGCGTGACGTCACGCTCGAGCACCGCAGCGGGGATGTCGTAGTCCTTGCGGTGCAGGAAGCGCAGGAACTCGTCGTAGATGCTCGGCTCCTCGAGCGCGGTGGCCAGCATTCGCTGCGCCTGCGGGTCGTGGGCGAACACGTCCACCATGTCGCGGTTCTTGTTGCCCAGCAGGAACTCGACCGAGCGGTACTGGAACGACTGGAACCCGGAGGAGGTGGCGAGGAACGGCCGGATCTGGGCGTACTCGCTCGGAGTCAGCGTCGCCAGGACCGACCACTGCTCGGTGAGCTGGGTCTGGATGTGCTTGACCCGGGCCAGTCGCTTGAGCGCTTGCGGCAGGTCGTCGGCGGCAAGCAGCGAGCGCGCCGACCGCAGCTCGTGCAGCATGAGCTTGAGCCACAGCTCGGCGACCTGGTGCTGGATGATGAACAGCAGCTCGTCGTGCTGCGGCGGCTGGCTGCGGGGGTGCTGTGCCGACAGCAGGCGTCCGAGGTCGAGGTAGTCGCCGTAGGACATCGCCGTCGAGAAGTCCCGCTGCACTCCCTCCTCGAGGTTGCGAACCGAGCGGGCTTCCTCCGAGGCAGTCATGCCGCCAAATGTAGGGCCTGCCTCGCGAACGGGCGGACCGCCGGTGTTGGGGATCCCACACCCGCCACAGGTGATGGGCGCGGTGGGTGAGCGGCTAGGCTCCGCCGCATGGCGCCCATCTCCAAGGTCCTGATCGCAAACCGCGGCGAGATCGCCGTGCGGATCGCCCGAGCCTGCCGCGACAGCGGGATCGGCTCGGTCGCGGTCTACGCCGACCCGGACCGCGACGCCCTGCACGTCAAGGTGGCCGACGAGGCCTACGCGCTCGGCGGCTCCACGCCCGGCGACTCCTACCTCGTGCAGGACAAGCTCATCGAGGTGGCCCACAAGTCCGGCGCCGACGCCGTGCACCCCGGCTACGGGTTCCTTGCCGAGAACGCCTCCTTCGCCCAAGCCGTGATCGACGCCGGGCTCACCTGGATCGGCCCCTCCCCCGAGGCGATCGACTCCCTCGGCGACAAGGTCAAGGCGCGGCACATCGCGGCCACCGCGAAGGCTCCGCTCGTCCCGGGTACCCCCGACCCGGTCGACGGTGCCGACGAGGTCGTGGCGTTCGCGACCGAGCACGGGCTGCCCGTGGCGATCAAGGCGGCCTACGGCGGCGGTGGCCGCGGCCTGAAGGTGGCCCGCACCATCGAGGAGATCCCCGAGCTCTTCGACTCGGCGGTCCGCGAGGCCGTGTCGGCGTTCGGGCGGGGCGAGTGCTTCGTCGAGCGGTACCTCGACAAGCCGCGCCACGTCGAGACCCAGTGCCTGGCCGACCAGCACGGCAACGTCGTGGTCGTCTCGACCCGCGACTGCTCGCTGCAGCGCCGCCACCAGAAGCTCGTCGAGGAGGCGCCCGCGCCGTTCCTGACCGAGGAGCAGAACGCCGAGCTGCGCCGCGCCTCCAAGGCGATCCTGCGCGAGGCCGGGTACACCGGCGCCGGCACCTGTGAGTTCCTCGTCGGGCAGGACGGCACCATCTCCTTCCTGGAGGTCAACACCCGCCTGCAGGTCGAGCACCCGGTCACCGAGGAGGTCACCGGCATCGACCTGGTCCGCGAGCAGTTCCGCATCGCGAACGGCGAGGAGCTGGGCTACGACGACCCGGAGCCGATCGCCCACTCGATCGAGTTCCGGATCAACGGCGAGGACGCCGGACGCGGCTTCCTGCCCTCACCGGGCGTGGTCGCGGTGTTCGACCCGCCGTCCGGGCCGGGGGTGCGCCTCGACTCCGGCGTCGTCGAGGGCGACGTCATCGGTGGCGCCTTCGACTCGATGCTCGCCAAGCTCATCGTCACCGGCCGGGACCGGCACCAGGCGATCGAGCGGTCCCGGCGGGCGCTGGCCGAGTTCGTCGTGGACGGCATGCCGACCGTGCTGCCGTTCGACCGCGTCGTCGTGCAGGACCCGGCCTTCGCCCCCGAGGGGGACAAGCCGTTCTCGGTGCACACCCGCTGGATCGAGACCGAGTTCGACAACCAGATACCCCCGTATGCCGGGTCCTCACCTGAAGTGCCCGAGGAGACTGGCGAGCGCCAGAGCGTCGTGGTGGAGGTCGGCGGCAAGCGACTGGAGGTCGTGCTCCCCGGCGGGTTGTCGCTCGGCGGCGGTGGCGCCGCCAAGAAGAAGGCGCCGCGCCGCTCGTCCGGTGCCAGGGCTGGTGCCGCGACATCCGGGGACTCGCTCACCGCCCCGATGCAGGGCACCATCGTCAAGATCGCCGTGCAGGAGGGCCAACAGGTCGCCGAGGGCGAGCTGGTCGTGGTGCTCGAGGCGATGAAGATGGAGCAGCCGATCAACGCCCACAAGGCCGGCACCATCACCGGCCTGACCGCCCAGGTGGGTCAGACCGTGACCAACGGCGCACTCATCGCCGAGATCAAGGACTGACATCGCCGAGATCAAGGACTGACCTCCGCGGGCGCCGTCACGGCCCGTACCCTCTCGCCGAGATCAAGGACTGACCTCCGCGGGCGCCGTCGCGGCCCGTACTCTCTCGCGACCATCACAGACTGAGGCTCCGCGCACCTTCTTGCGTCTGCGAAGTTGCCCACCAGCGGGGCAACTTCGCAGACGTTGTGTGAGTGGCTGTGCCGGGGTCAGCTCTGCCCGAAGGGCGGGAGCTGCTTCTCCGGGCCGCCGTCTTCCTCACCGGTGTCGGGTCCGGGACCGGGCACGGTGCCGGTGCCCGGCTCGTCGGTGGGGACCTGTGCCGGACCACCCGAGTCGGGCTGCGTCCCCCCCGGCGTGGGCGCGGACTGGGTCTCGCCCTGCTGGGTCGGACCGCCCTCGGGAAGGCTGCCACCGCCGCTGACGCTGGTGTCGCCGGCCGGGTCCTCGCCACCGGAGGGCCAGTCGTCCTGACGGTCGTCCGCACCTGCGGTGTCGCTTGTCTCGGAGCTCGGGCCACGGTCGGCGTCCCGTCCGGCGTCGGCTGCGGAACCGGTTTCCGACCCGGTCTGCCCCGGGACGGGCACCGACGACTGCGATGTCGGTGAGTCGCCGGGCTTGTCGGCAGGCCCACCCGCGGGCTCCACTGTGTTGCCTCCGTCGGCAGGAGCATCCTGCGTGCCAGTGTCGGACGGCCCACTGTCAGCCTCGTTCGTTGAGCTGGGCTCCGCAGTCGAAGCGGGTCCCGGCTGCGGGGATGGCGCCGGACCCGGCTGAGGGTCTCGACCCGGCCCGGGGTCGGGCGTGGGTGTGGGACCTGGCTCGGGTGCCGGGGACGGCCCGGGCTCGGGCGCCGGGGCGGGGCTCGGGTCGGGTGTGGGTGTAGGACCTGGGTCCGGGGTGGGTGCCGGACCGGGCTCACCGGGTCCGGGTACCGGTGACGGGGCGGGGCCGGGCGCCGGCACGGTGTCGCCCGGCTGCTGAGGCTGGGACGGCGCGTCGCCCGGCTGCTGAGGCTGCGAAGGAGCCTGGTCGGGCAGCCCGATCTGCTCCCTCAGGGTGTCCGCGCCCTTGTCGATCTGCTCGGTGTACTTGCCGCCGGTCTGCTTGTCGATGACTTCCTCGACCTTGTCGATGGCCTCCTCAGCCTGCTGCGGGTTGCCCCTCGCGTAGTCCTTGATCTTGTCCAACCATCCACTGGCCATGATCTGCCGCCTCTCGTTGGGACACGGTCGCCGCCACCTGCCGCGACGGTTCTCGATTCGGACCCTACTCATGAATCCGCCCCAGTGCCGGATGAGTGTTCGGGGCATCCCTGCCGCAGCGGGCACCGTCCCGACGGGCCGCTAGTCCAAGCCGTGCAGCTGACGAGCGGCCTCCGCGACCGACCCCGACAGCGACGGGTAGACCGTGAAGGTCCCCGCCAACTGGTCGACGCTCAGCCCGTGCTGCACGGCAAGCGTCACCGGGTAGATCAGCTCGGACGCGCGGGGCGCCACCACCACACCCCCGACAACCGTCCCCACCCCTCGACGCGCGAACAGCTTCACGAACCCTTCGGTGATCCCCTGCATCTTCGCCCGGGGGTTCGTGGCCAACGGCAGCATCACGGAGCTGGCGTCGACCCGTCCCTCGTCGACGTCCTTCTGGGAGAACCCCACGGTCGCGATCTCCGGGTCGGTGAAGATGTTGGCCGACACGGCGCGAAGGTTCAGCGGGGTGACGGCGTCCCCGAGGGCGTGCGCCATCGCGATCCGCCCCTGCATCGCTGCGACGGAGGCCAGCGCCAGGACTCCGGTGCAGTCGCCGGCTGCATAGACGCCTCGGACGGAGGTCCGCGACACCCGGTCGACCTGGATGTGGCCGGAGTCGGTGAGCACCGCCCCGGTCTCCTCGAGGCCGATGCCCGAGGTCTGGGGGACGGAGCCGATCGCCAGGAGCGCGTGGCTGCCCTCGATCTCGCGTCCGTCCACGAGCCGCACGCGCACCGTGTCGCCCGCGCGCGTCACCGACGCCATGCGGGACCGACCGAGCACCTCCATGCCGCGCTTGCGGAAGACGTCCTCGATCACCGTTGCAGCGTCGGCGTCCTCGCCGGGCAGGACGCGCTCGCGGGAGGACACCAGCGTCACCTCCGACCCGAGACCCAGGTAGGCCTGGGCGAGCTCGGCCCCGGTGACACCCGACCCGACGACCACCAACCGCTCGGGAAGCTCTGGCAGCGAGTACAGCTGCTGCCAGGTGAGGATCCGCTCACCGTCCGGCCGGGAGCTCTCGCTCGTTCGTGGACTCGCGCCCGTGGCGACGAGGACGACGTCCGCGGTGAGTCGCTCCGCACCACCGTCCGACTGCGTCACCTCGACCTCGCCAGGTGCCACCAGCCGACCGGTGCCGGCCACGATGGTGACTCCGTCCGCCACCAGGCGACGGCCGATGTCGCGCGACTGCGCGGCGGCGAGCGCCAGGATGCGACGGTTGACGGCGGTCAGCTCGGCCACGGAGTCGGACACCTCGTCGCCCTCGTGGTCCTCCAGGTGCACCCCGAGCTCCGCGGCGGTGTCGAACTGCGACATGAAGTCGGCCGTCGAGATGAGCGTCTTGGACGGGACGCAGTCGGTGAGCACGGCGGCGCCGCCGATCCCGTCGCGGTCCACCACGGTGACCGAGGCACCCAGGTGCGCCGCGACCAGGGCGGCTTCGTACCCGCCCGGGCCGCCGCCGAGGATGACCACCGAGGATGACTTCGCACTCACGGGGCCCATCCAACCATCGGCGCCGGCAGCGCGGTCAGCGCAGGTTCCCCGTGTGCCCCAGCGAGAACCGGCCCGGCTGCGGCCAGACGCACAGGCCGTGCGGCCCGGCGTCGACCGGAATCCGGTGGCTCACCTTCCCAGTCGAGGTGTCGAACACGTACACCACGGAGTCGTATCGCCCACTCAGCCACAGCTCACGTCCGTCCGCCGTCACGCCGCCCATGTCCGGCGACCCCCCACCGGGGATGCTCCACAGTGCCAGCTTGGCCAGCGTCGTGGCGTCGAGCACGGACACCGTGCCCTCGTCGCGGTTCGACACGAACAGCCGCCGGGCGTCGCGGGACGGGTAGATCCCGTGTGCTCCGAGCCCGGTGCGCACGAACCGGTCAACCTTGAGCGTCGTGGCGTCGACCACCCACACGCCGTTGCGCAGCATGTCGGCGACGACGAAGTACTTCCCGTCCGGTGTGAGGCGCACGTCCTGCGGCATGGCCGACGCCCCCGATCGCAGGCCCTGCTTCGGGCTGCCCTGCATGTGGATCGCCTGCTCGGGCGAGGTGGCCCCGGGGGTCTTCACCTTGTTGAGGTCGATGACCTTGAGGACCTTGGTGGCCTCCTTGTCGACCACGACCAGCTTGCCGCTGAACTCGCACGAGGCCACGAAGAAGGACAGGTCGGCCGAGTAGTCGGCATGGTTGATGCCATGGCAGGGGACTGCCAGTGAGCGCTGGAGCTTCATGGTGTGCGGGTCGCGCACGTCGATACGGCGCAGCCGCTCGGCCATCACGAGGGCGTGCGTGCCGTCAGGTGTGAAGTACAGGTTGTACGGGTCGTCAACGGGGACCTTCTTGCCCGCCCGCCCCGTCCTCGGGTCGATGGGGATGAGGTCGTTCCCGAGGTCGTCGTTGACCCACAGGGTCTTCAGGTCCCACGACGGCACCACGTGCTGCGGCTCACGCCCGGTGTGGAAGCGCGCGACGACGCGGTAAGTCGCCGGGTCGATCACCTGCACCGTGTCGGCCACCCCGTTGGGCACGTACACCAGGGGTCTCGCCGAACGTGCGGCGCCGGTCAACGCGTTGGCGCCGTCCGCGGCATACACGTTCGTGGTTGGCGCAGTGGAGGTCGCGCTGGAGGGGTCGGTGGGTCCAGCCGACGAGGGCTGCGCGGCGGGCACCTCGGGGGGAGCCGCCGGCACCCCGGACGAGCAGCCGGCCAGGGCCAGTGCGGCGCACGCCAGTATCCCCACCAGCAGGCCGCCTCCGGCTCTCGCGACGCGCTCGTGCACCCACGCACCCAGTCCTCTCCCCATCTGCGGTCAGTCCCGCAGCAGGGTCGACAACGACACCGGGCGCAGGCCCATGGACGACAGGTCGGCCAGGACCCCCGGCAGCGCCTCCACGGTGCCGGCGTGGCCGAGGTGCAGGCTCACGACCGAGCCGCCCCGCACCGCTTGTCGGGTCCGCGTGCGCACCAGCTTCGCGCCGGGGTCGAGGTAGTCCTCGGGGTCGACGTCATAGGACACGCACCTGTTGTACCCCGAGCGGACTGCCGCCGAACGGATCCGCGCCGTGCTGCGCTGCGTCCCCGACGGGCGGAACCACCAGCCGGGCGTGCCCACCGCCTCGCGGAGCGCCTCGGCGCCGCGCGCCACCTCTCGGTCTGCCGCGGCCGCGTCGAGCTGACGCATCTGCTGGTGGCTCCACGTGTGGTTGCCCAGCTCGTGTCCCGCCCGGACCACCGCGCGGCCCAGCGCCGGGTCGCCGGCGAGCCAGGTGCCGACCGCGAAGACCGTCACCACGGCGCCGACCCTGCCACACTCGTCCAGCACACCGCGGGTCAGGTCGGCCGGGCCCTGTCCGTGGAAGGTGAGCGCCACCTCCTGCCGGGTCCGCGGTCCGTGCACGATGTCGGGGCCGCTGGTGGCCAGGATGCCGGGTCGGGCAGTCGTGCCGCTCCCGTGGGCGGCCTGGGTGGCCGTAGGACGGGGGGCCGTGCGGCTGGGTGCCGTGGCGCGGGGCACTGCGGCGCTCGGGCCGGACGTGGGCGCCGCAGCCCGGTCACCGTCCGTCGAGCACCCGGCCAGCGCACCCACGGCGAGTCCCGCGGCTCCGAGGAAGAGACGACGCGGGTATGCCGGCGTGCCGGCTTCCTGCCGATGGGTCTCGCTGGGTGCCACGTGCGGCATCGTGCCATGCCGTCCTGTGACCATCGAGGATGAGCCGCGAGGGCAGGCCCGCCGGTACGCTGCCCGCGTGACCCAACCGAGCCACGAGACCCCCGACCTGTCGGACCCGGCGACCGACCCCTTCGACGTGGCGAGGGCGGCGGCCGAGGTGATCCGCGAACGCAGCGGTGGCGCGGGGCACGAGGTCGCACTCGTCCTCGGCTCCGGCTGGGGCCAGACGGCCGAGCTCGTCGGCGAGACCCTCACGACCATCCCCAACGACGAGGTGCCCGGCTTCCGCAAGGCCGCGGTCGCCGGGCACTCCGGCACCATGCGCTCGGTCGCGATCGGCGACACCGGGCGCCGGGCGCTCGTGTTCGGCACGCGCACGCACTACTACGAAGGCCGTGGTGCCCGGGCCGTCGTGCACACCGTCCGCACCGCAGCGGCCCTGGGCTGCAAGACGATCGTGCTCACCAACGGCTGCGGCGGCCTGCGACCGGAGTGGCATCCCGGCACGGCGGTGCTCATCCGCGACCACATCAACCTCACGGCCGACTCCCCCATCGAGGGCGCCAACTTCGTCGACCTCACCGATCTCTACTCCCCCCGGCTGCGGGCCGTCGCCCACGAGGTCGACCCCGGCCTGCCCGAGGGTGTGTACGTGCAGTTCCGCGGGCCGCACTACGAGACGCCGGCGGAGGTGCGCATGGCGCAGGTGATCGGGGGCGACCTGGTCGGCATGTCGACGGCGTTCGAGGCGATCGCGGCCCGGCAGGCCGGGCTGGAGGTGCTGGGCATCTCGCTGGTCACCAACCCGGCCGCGGGGATCAGCGACGTGCCGTTGTCGCACCAGGAGGTCATCGAGGCCGGGGAGGCGGCGGCGGAGCGCTGCGGGCGGCTGCTCGCAGCCGTGGTCGCCAAGATCTGAGGGGAGCACGACATGGCGTATGCCGCGCGGCACGGCCGCGGTGACAACACACCTCCCAGCGTGGACGCGGAGCAGGCAGAGCTGGTCCAGGCCGCGCAGGCGTGGGTCGACGACGACCCGGACCACGCGACCAGGGTCGAGCTTGGCGGCCTCATCGCCAAGGCCAAGGAGGGCGACCAGGACGCCCTGGCCGACCTCGCCGACCGGTTCTCGGGGATGCTCGAGTTCGGGACCGCGGGGCTGCGGGGCGCCCTCGGCGCCGGTCCGAACCGGATGAACCGCGCGGTGGTCATCCGTGCGGCAGCCGGCCTCACGGCATACCTCAAGAAGTCAAGGCCGGACCCCTTCGTGGTGGTGGGCTTCGACGCCCGCTACAACTCCGACGTGTTCGCGCACGACACCGCAGCCGTCGTGGTCGGCGCGGGCGGCGGGGCCTCCGTGATGCCGCGCACGTTCCCGACACCGGTGCTGGCGTTCGCGATCCGCCACCTCGGCGCCGACGCCGGCGTCATGGTGACGGCCAGTCACAACCCGCCGCAGGACAACGGCTACAAGGTCTACCTCGGCGACGGGTCGCAGATCGTGCCACCGGCGGACCTCGCGATCGCGCGCGAGATCTCCCGGGTGGACGCGGTACTCGAGGTGCCGCTCGCCGATGACGGCTGGCACACGCTCGACGACGAGGTGGTGGAGGCGTACCTCGACGCGTGCGCCGCCGTGGTGTCGCCGGACACGCCGCGTGACCTTTCCGTGGTGCACACGGCCTTGCACGGCGTCGGCAGCGAGACCTTGGTCAGCGTCTTCGAGCGGGCCGGCTTCCCTTCTCCCACAACGGTTCCGAGCCAGGCCGAGCCCGACCCTGCCTTCCCGACCGTGTCGTTCCCCAACCCGGAGGAGCCGGGTGCGATCGACGCTGCCCTGGCGCTGGCCCGCGAGACGAACCCGGACATCGTGCTCGCCAACGACCCCGACGCGGACCGTTGCGCCGTGGCCGTCAAGGACGGTGGCGACTGGCGGATGCTGCGCGGCGACGAGGTCGGTGCGCTGCTCGGCGCGCACATCCTGGCCAGGGGGGTCGAGCCCGATGCGGTCTTCGCCAACTCGATCGTGTCCTCGCGGCTGCTCGCGGCGATGGCCGCCAAGGCGGGGGTGCGGCACGAGGAGACGCTGACCGGGTTCAAGTGGATCTCGCGCGTCGAGGGGCTGCGGTACGGCTACGAGGAGGCGCTGGGTTACTGCGTCGACCCGGCGAGCGTCCGCGACAAGGACGGGGTGAGCGCGTGCCTGCTCATCGCGGAGCTGGCCGCTGTCCTGAAGTCCCAGGGAGACACCCTGCTCGACGTGCTCGACGACCTCGCGGTGGCGCACGGTGTCCATGCCACCGACTCGTTCTCGGTGCGGGTCGACGACCTCGCGCAGATCGGCACGCTCATGGGCCGGCTGCGGGACGAGCCGCCCACCGAGGTTGCGGGCGTTCCTGTGGCGCGCCTCGACGATCTGTCGGGCGGCAGCGAGGCCCTGCCGCCGACCGACGGGCTTCGCTGGTACCTCGAGGACGGCTCCCGGGTCATCGTGCGGCCGTCCGGCACCGAGCCCAAGGTCAAGGTCTATCTCGAGGTGGTCGAGCCGGTGTCCGACCGCTCACGTCTGGCTGAGGCCAAGTCCGTCGCTGGCGACCGACTGGCCGGGATCCGCAAGGCCATGACCGAGCTCACGCAGCTGTGACGGGGCAGGCGGCCGCTCGCCGTCAGGTCCTGAGGATCTTGTCCATCGACCGGCCCTTGGCGAGCTCGTCGACGAGCTTGTCCAGGTAGCGGATCTTCTGCATCAAGGGGTCGTCGATGGCTTCGACGCGCACACCGCAGACCACACCGCTGATCATCGAGGCGTGCGGGTTGAGGCGGGCATCGGCGAAGAACTTCTCGAAGGTCGTGCCCTCGGCCA
>Ga0308176_10000584_pt1 | contig 23094 bp, 22 predicted proteins | sample PhyCR2_3_FD_203890 | JGI IMG/M metagenome (GOLD analysis project Ga0308176, IMG submission 203890) | Soil microbial communities from UC Gill Tract Community Farm, Albany, California, United States - DLSLS.C.R2 | ecosystem: Environmental > Terrestrial > Soil > Agricultural land | place: USA... | reverse complement strand
CCGCTACGCCGCCCTCGCCGAGGCCGCCGGCGACCGCGCCGTCCTGCTCGCGCACACCCTCGACGACCAGGCCGAGACCGTGCTGCTCGGGCTCGGCCGCGGCTCCGGGCCGCGGTCGATCGCCGGCATGCGCCCGGTCGACGGCCGCTGGCTGCGCCCGCTGCTCGGGATCCGCCGGGACACCACCCGCGCCGCCTGCGCGGCCGAGCACCTGGCTTACCGGGACGACCCGCACAACGCCGATCCCCGCTTCACCCGGGTACGGCTGCGCACCGACGTGCTGCCCCGGCTGGAGGAGGCCCTGCACAGCGGCGTCGCCGAGGCGCTGGCCCGTACGGCCGAGCTGCTGCGCGACGACCTCGACGCGCTCGACGGCCTTGCCGCCACCCTCACCCCCGCGAGCTCGACCCTGCCGGTGGACGGCCTGGCCGCCCAGCCCCGCGCGATCCGCACCCGGGTGCTGAGGAACTGGGTCGGGATCCCGCTCAACGCCGCCCAGCTTCGTGCGCTCGACGCCCTGGTCGCTGACTGGCACGGCCAGGGTCCGGTCGCCCTGCCCTCGGGCCGAACGGTCCGGCGTGCGTCTGGCATGCTGCATCTCGCCGGACCTGATCGCTGAGCTGAGGGCAGACCCAGAACGGGGAGCGGTGCACAACTACGACGGCGACATCGACGAGGTCCTGCTGACCGAGCAGCAGATCGCGACCCGCATCCAGGAAGTGGCCGACGAGGTGTCGGCGGACTACTCCGACCGCGAACCGATGCTGGTGGGGGTGCTCAAGGGCGCCGCGATCGTGATGGCCGATTTCGCCCGGGCGCTCAGCCGGCCGGTGACGATGGAATACATGGCGATCTCCTCGTACGGGTCGTCGACGAGCTCGTCCGGGATCGTCCGCATCCTCAAGGACCTCGACCGGGACATCTCCGGCCGGCACGTGCTCGTGATCGAGGACATCGTCGACTCCGGGCTGACGCTGTCCTGGCTGCTGCGCAACCTCGAGGCCCGGCAGCCGGCAACGCTCGAGGTGATGGCGCTGCTGCGGAAGCCGGACGCGGTCAAGATCGACGTGCCGGTTCGCTATCTCGGCTTCGACATCCCGAACGAGTTCGTGGTCGGCTTCGGGCTCGACTATGCGGAGCGTTACCGCGACCTTCCGTACATCGCCCGGCTCAAGCCCGAGGTTTACACCAGGTAAAGGAACGCTACAGGCCGTTCGACCGTTGCCCCGGACGAGGCCATCGACCCTGGTGGCCTGCGTCTGCGTAGTGCCCGGTGTACCTTTCCTACCAGGGACTGATCGCCGTGCGCGCCGGGTGCGCCCACCAGCAGGAGCGGGAGGACCGGAGCTGCCGGGCACGGCGTCTCCGCTGAGATATGGATCGTCGTCGCATCCTCAAGTCGCCGTGGTTCTGGATCGTCCTCGGCCTGCTGGTCGTGCTCGCCGTGCCGACCCTGTTCCGCAGCAACGGCGGCTACTCGAAGGTCCCGACGTCGGTCGCGCTCACCCAGCTGGAGAGCGGCAACTACACGACCGCCACGGTCAACGACCGCGAGCAGACCGTCGACATCACCTTGAAGAACGAGGTCGACGGGCACGACAAGATCACCTCGGCGTACCCGACCGGGCTGGTCGACCGGGTCGGCGAGGTGCTCGACCAGAAGAAGCAGCCGTTCGAGACCAAGATCAGCTCGCAGAACATCTTCGTCAGCCTGCTGATCAGCCTGGTGCCGATCCTGCTGGTCGTGTTCCTGCTGTTCTTCATCATGAACTCGGTGCAGGGCGGCGGTTCCCGGGTCATGAACTTCGGGAAGTCCAAGGCGAAGCTGGTCAGCAAGGACACGCCCAAGACGATGTTCGCCGACGTGGCCGGCGCCGACGAGGCGATCGAGGAGCTCCAGGAGATCAAGGAGTTCCTGGAGAACCCGGCCAAGTTCCAGGCGATCGGGGCCAAGATCCCCAAGGGCGTCCTGCTGTACGGGCCGCCCGGCACCGGCAAGACGCTGCTGGCCCGCGCGGTCGCCGGCGAGGCGGGCGTGCCGTTCTACTCGATCTCCGGCTCCGACTTCGTCGAGATGTTCGTCGGCGTCGGCGCCTCCCGGGTGCGCGACCTGTTCGAGCAGGCCAAGTCCAACGCGCCGGCGATCATCTTCGTGGACGAGATCGACGCGGTCGGCCGGCACCGCGGCGCCGGCCTCGGCGGCGGCCACGACGAGCGCGAGCAGACCCTCAACCAGCTGCTGGTCGAGATGGACGGCTTCGACGTCAAGGGCGGGGTCATCCTGATCGCGGCGACCAACCGGCCGGACATCCTCGACCCGGCGCTGCTGCGGCCCGGCCGGTTCGACCGGCAGATCGCGGTGGACCGCCCCGACCTCGAGGGCCGCCGGGCGGTGCTGGCCGTGCACGCCAAGGGCAAGCCGCTGGCCCCGGACATCGAGCTGTCCGTGATCGCCCGCCGCACCCCCGGCTTCACCGGTGCCGACCTCGCCAACGTGATCAACGAGGCGGCCCTGCTGACCGCGCGGCAGAGCGGCAACCTCATCCACATGAAGGCGCTGGAGGAGGCGATCGACCGGGTCATCGCCGGACCGGAGCGCCGGACCAGGGCGATGAGCGAGAAGGAGAAGAAGGTCACCGCCTACCACGAGGGTGGGCACGCGCTGGTGGCCTGGGCGCTGCCCAACCTCGACCCGGTGCACAAGGTGACGATCCTGCCCCGCGGCCGGTCGCTCGGGCACACGCTCGTGCTGCCGACCGAGGACCGCTATACGCAGATCCGGTCCGAGATCACCGACCAGCTGGTCTACGCCCTCGGCGGCCGGGCCGCCGAGGAGCTGGTCTTCCACGAGCCGACCACCGGCGCCAGCAACGACATCGAGAAGGCCAGCGCGCTGGCCCGCGCGATGATCACCGAATACGGGATGAGCGCAAAGCTCGGGGCGGTGAAATACGGCCAGAAGGACTCCGAGCCGTTCCTCGGCCGCGACTACGGCCACCAGCGGGACTATTCGGAGACCGTCGCCACCGACATCGACAGCGAGGTCAGGCAGCTGATCGAGATGGCGCACGACGAGGCCTGGGAGATCCTGGTCGAATACCGGGACGTCCTCGACGACCTGGTGCTCGAGCTGATGGAGAAGGAGACGCTGGGCAAGGAGGACCTGGCCCGGATCTTCGCCCACGTCGCCAAGCGGCCGCCGCACAACACCTACGCGGGGTTCGGCCGGCGGGCGCCGTCGGACAAGCCGCCGGTGATGACGCCGGCCGAGCTGCGGGCCGTCAGCACCGGCCGCGGTCCGGTCAACGGGGCGGCCGCCGCCCCCGGCATGCCGTCGCCCAGCCCGCGACCGGCACCGGCGCCGGCCCAGTACGGCGCCAATGGCGCCGGTCGGCACGCGACGACGCCGGACGGGCACCCGGCGCAGCCGGGCTACGGGCAGCCGCCGTACGGGACCGGCCAGTTCGCCGGCGGTCCCGCCGCCCCGCCGCCGTACCAGGCGCAGCCCGGTGGTCAGCCGCCGCACCAGGCCCAGCCGCATCCGGGTCAGGCCCAGCCGCCGTACGCCGGCGGGCAGTCCGGATACGGGCCGGAGGAGTCGAGCCGCGGGTCCGGCGGTGACAACGGGCAGGCCGGCGGCTACGGCCAGGGCTGGACACCCGGGGACGGCCAGCCGGGATCGCGTTGACCGGGTCGTTCGACGCGGCCGGAGTGGAGCGCGCGGTCCGCGACCTGCTGGTCGCCATCGGCGAGGACCCCGACCGGGACGGCCTGCGGCGCACGCCGGAGCGGGTCGCCCGCGCGTACGCCGAGCAGTTCGCCGGCCTCCACATCGACCCGTCCGACGTCCTGCAGACCACCTTCGACGAGGGCCACGAGGAAATGGTCCTGGTCAAGGACATCGAGATGTATTCGACCTGCGAGCATCACCTGGTCCCGTTCCACGGGGTCGCGCACGTGGGCTACATCCCGAACGTGGACGGGCGGATCACCGGGCTGAGCAAGCTCGCCCGGCTGGTCGACCTGTACGCGAAGCGGCCGCAGGTGCAGGAGCGGCTCACCTCGCAGATCGCCGACGCGCTGGTGCACCGGCTGGAGCCGCGCGGCGCGATCGTCGTGATCGAGGCCGAGCACCTGTGCATGTCGATGCGCGGCATCCGCAAGCCGGGCGCCCGCACGGTGACCTCCGCGGTCCGCGGCCTGTTCCAGTTCGAGCCGTCCACCCGCGCCGAGGCGATGAGCCTCATCCTGGGTCGATGACCGAACCGAACCGCCGGCCGGAGGCGGCCGGGCTGCCGCACCCGGACCGGTGCGTGGTGATGGGCGTGCTCAACGTGACCCCCGACTCGTTCAGCGACGGCGGCCGGTACGCCGACTTCGACGCCGCGGTCGGGCACGGGCTGGCGATGTGGGCGGCCGGGGCCGACATCGTCGATGTGGGTGGCGAGTCGACCCGGCCGGGCGCCGAGCGGGTCGACGCCGTGGAGGAGGCCCGCCGGGTGGTGCCGGCGATCCGGGCGCTGGTCGGCAGCGGCGTCGCGGTCAGCGTGGACACGTCCAGGGCCGCGGTCGCCGAGGCCGCGCTGGACGCCGGGGCCCGGATCGTCAACGACGTCAGTGGCGGGCTCGCCGACCCGGCGATGGCCAAGACGGTCGCCGCCGCCGGCGTGCCGTGGGTGCTCATGCACTGGCGGGGGCACAGCCGGGACATGCAGGCGCTGGCCCGCTACGACGACGTGGTCCGGGACGTGAGGGCCGAGCTCGGCCGGCAGGTCGACACCGCGCTCGCCGCCGGCGTCGCCGCCGGCAACATCGTGCTCGACCCGGGACTCGGATTCGCCAAGACCGCCGCGCACAACTGGGCGCTGCTGGCCCGGCTGGACGAGCTGACCGCGCTCGGCTTCCCGGTGCTGGTCGGCGCGTCCCGTAAGGCGTTCCTCGGCCGGCTGCTCGCCGGTCCGGACGGCGCGCCGGCCCCGGTCGACGCCCGCGAGCACGCGACGGTCGCGACCAGCGTGCTGGCCGCGGTGATGGGCGCCTGGGGTGTGCGGGTGCACGAGGTGGCCCCGACCCTCGACGCGGTGAAGGTCGTCCGGGCGTGGAAGGCGGCCGGCCGTGGCTGACCGGATCACGCTGACCGGGCTGAAGGTCCGCGGGTTCCACGGCGTGTACGAGCACGAGCGCCAGGACGGGCAGGACTTCGTCGTCGACGCGACCCTCTGGCTGGACAGCCGCCCGGCCGCGGCCAGCGACGACCTGGCCGACACCGTCGACTACGGCGGGCTGGCGAACCGGCTCGCCACCGTCGTCGAGGGTGAGCCGGTGAACCTCATCGAGACCCTGGCCGCCCGGCTCTGCGAGCTGTGCATGGCCGACGAGCGGGTGATCGCCGCCGAGGTCACCGTGCACAAGCCGCACGCGCCGATCGTCCGCGAGTTCGCCGACGTCGCGGTCACCGCCCGGCGGTCCCGCCGATGAGCCGGCCAGGGAGTGGGCCGTGAGCCGGGCCGTGCTGTCGATCGGCTCCAACCTCGGCGACCGGCTCGCGCACCTGCGTTCGGTCGTGGCCGCACTGCAGCCGGTCGCGATCAGCCCGGTGTACGAGACCGCACCGTGGGGCGGCGTCGAGCAGGACGACTACCTCAACGCGATCGTCCTCGTCGATGATCCGGGCACCGACGCGTACGGCTGGCTGGCCAGGGCGCACGAGCTGGAGCGGGCCGCCGGCCGGACCCGGGAGGTCCGCTGGGGTCCGCGCACGCTCGACGTCGACGTGATCGACGTGGACGGCAGCGGCAACGCGGATCCGGAGCTGACGCTGCCGCACCCGCGGGCGCACGAGCGCGCGTTCGTGCTCGTGCCGTGGGCGGACGCGGACCCGGACGCGGTGCTGCCCGGGCAGGGCCGGGTCGCCGAGCTGGTCGCCGGGTTGGCCCCCGCCGACCGGTCCGGCGTGCGCCGGACGGACCTGGAGCTGCGGTGATCGGCCCAACCCGGATCCGTGACCTGATCGCCTACGCGGCTGCGGTCACGCTGATCACGTGGCTGGCCATGCGCCAGTGGTACGGCGATCTCCCGCGGCTGCGCTGGTTCGTCCCGCTGTCGCTGATCCTGCTGGCGATCGCCGAGGTCCTCGCGGCGAACCAGCTGCGCGACCGGATCCGCCGCCGCCCCGGCGCCCTGCCCGTGCAGCCGCTCGTCGCGGCCCGGATGCTGGCGCTGGCCAAGGCGAGCGCGGTCGTCGGCGCCGTGATGGTCGGGATCTGGGCCGGCCTGCTGGTATACGTCGTGCCCAGGCTCGGCCAGCTGAACGCGGCCGGCAACGACACCGTCGTGGGCGCGATCGGCGTTGTGGCTGCGGTCGCGCTGACCGCGGCGGCACTGTGGCTCGAGTACTGCTGCCGGACCCCTGCTCCGCCGGACGGCGATCGGCATGCTAGGCCGGACGGATCAGTGGAGTCGTAACTAGTTGTCGTAGCACCGAAGCGTCCACAAGAACGCGGGACGCACTGCGATCGGACTGTTAGCTTCACAGGGATCACCGGAGGGTCCGAACCGGTCCTGTTAGGGGTGGGATGGGCAGGCACAGTCGGGAGGGCGAGCTGGCGTCCGGCGGCGAGCCGGCTGCCGGTGGCCTTGTCGTCGGCCCCTCCGACGAGCACTTCCGTGCGCTCATCGAGCTCTCCCCGGATGCGGTGTTCGTGATCGTCGACGGCTACCACGCCTTCGCCAACTGGCGCGGCCTGCAGATGCTCGGCGCCAGCAAGATCGCCGACCTGCAGACCCGTCCGGCGCTGGACTACATGCACGAGTCGATCCGCGCGGAGGCCGAGCAGCGGCTGGCCGGCATGGTGGCCGGCAACAACCTCGAGTACGTCGAGGAGACGCTGGTCCGGCTGGACGGGCAGGTCGTCCACATCGAGGCGGCCGGGCGGCAGATCTCCTTCGGCAGCCGCAACGGCGCGCTGGTCGTCGCCCGCGACATCAGCGGCCGCCGTACCTCCGAGGCGAAGGTCAAGGCGGCGGAGGAGAAGTTCCGGGCCGCGTTCCAGAACGCGCCGACCGGGATGGCGATCGTCGACAAGGCCGGCATGTTCCTCGACGTGAACGCCGCGCTGGCCCGGCTGTTCGGCCGTCGGGTCGAGACCTTGCACGGCGACCTGATCTGGCACCACTTGCACCCGGAGGACTCCGAGCGGGTCCGGGGCGACTTCGCCCGCGTGGTCGAGGGCACCGAGGACGATGTCTCCGGCACCTTCCGCTACCGCACCGGCGCCGGCAGCGACGGCTGGGTGCACGCGTCGGTGTCCGCGCTGGTCGGCCAGAAGTCCTACATCGTGCACCTGGTCGACGTGACCCAGCAGAAGAACACCGAGTACGACCTGCACCGCAAGGCCACCCACGACCCGCTGACCGGGCTGCCGAACCGCGGGCTGGTGCTGCACAAGCTCGGCGCCGCGCTGCGCTCGCTGCGGGCGGAGCCGGGCCAGGTGCACGTGCTGTTCGCCGACCTCGACGGGTTCAAGCAGGTCAACGACGTGCACGGGCACGCCGTGGGAGACCGGGTGCTGCGCGCGGCGGCGGAGCGGATGCGCGGCGCGCTGCGGCCCACCGACACGATCGGCCGGCTCGGCGGCGACGAGTTCGTCGTGATCCTCAAGAGCCTGCCGCACGAGGTGCCGGCCGAGGAGATCGCGCACCGGCTGGCCCAGGCGGTCGCCGCGCCGGTCGCGTTCGAGGGCGGGATCGTCAACGTGCGGGCGAGCATCGGCCAAGCCTCGACCGACGACCCCGACTTCCCGGCCGCCCGGCTGCTCGGCGCCGCGGACGCGAACATGTACAAGGTCAAGCAGGCGACCCGGAACGCCGAGAGCTACCTGCCGCACCCGTCCTCGCCCCCGCTGCGGGCGGTGAAATAGGACAGGTCGTCACGGCCCGATGTCCTACCCTGGCGGCGCGTCGTGCGGCGCGCGTGATTGTCCGGTCATCTCGGCGACAGTGGTCGCCGGCCGGGCCCCTGGCCGGGACGGGATCCGGGCGCGGCCGCGGAGAGGGTGGTCGAGCACCGGTGAGGTCCGCGTTGCTGGTGGCGCTGGCCGTGCTGCTGGTTGCCGGCTGCACCGGCGACCAGCAGCCGGCGGCGGCCAAGCCGAAGCCCGAGGTCACCGTCGGCGCCGGTCTGTCCGACGAGCAGCAGATCATCGCCCGGATGTACGGGCAGGCGCTGCGCAAGGCCGGCTTCGAGGTGACCATCAAGCTCAACGCCGGCGCCCGCACCGCGTACGTCCCGGCGCTGGAGCGCGGCGACCTCGACCTGGTGCCCGACTACCTCGCGCCGGTCATGAACTACCTGCGGATCGGGGTGCCGGTGACGCACCGGCCACCGGCCGCGAGCGGTGACGTCGAACACACCGCGTACGTGCTCGACCAGCTGCTGGCGCACCAGCCGCTGGGCGTGACCCGGCCCTCGCCGGCCACCGACCAGACCGCGCTCGCGGTGTCCAAGACGCTCGCCGACGACGAGAACCTCGCCGACGTCTCCGACCTTCACCGGCTCAACGGCAGGCTGGTGCTCGGCGCCCCGTCCGGCTGCAGCACCGACGCATACTGCCTGGTCGGGCTGGAGGACCGGTACGGCCTGCGGTTCAAGCGGGTGGACGAGCTCGGCGGAGTCTCCGGCAAGCCGATCTTCGACGCGCTGCGCAAGGGCACCGCGGACGTCGGCTCCGTGCAGTCCTCGGACGGGGAGATCGCCGCTGAGAGCCTGGTCGTGCTGCGCGACGACAAGCTGCTCGAGCCCGCAGGCAACATCATCGCGCTCTACCGCAGCCAGCTGCCGGCCTCGGCCCGGGCGGTGGTCGACAGCGTGAACCGCGCGCTGACGACCGAGAAGCTGCAGGAGCTGAACAAGCGCCAGGACCTGGACGGGCAGGACCCGGACGGGCTGGCCAAGCGGTTCCTGCAGGACGCCCGGCTGATCTGAGCAGGTCCGGCCGGCGCACGGGGTCGCCGGCCCGGGGGGTCCCCTAAGGTTGGCCCCGTGGCGCGCTCCAGCTCGGGCGGCCGGGGCGGCCTGCGCACGCTCGCGCTGGTCGCCGCGGTGGCGATCGCGCTCGCCTCCACCGCGGCGGTGGTGCTCAGCGACGACCCGCGGACGCTGCGGCTGGCGGTCGTCGGTGCGCTCTGGGCGTTCGTGCTCGCCGCGTTCGCGGCGCCGCGCCGGCGGGAGCCGGACGCCCCGGCCGGCGATCCCGGCACCGCGCTGGAACTGCGCCGGACGTACGAGATCGAGCTGGAGAAGGAGGTCGCCGCCCGCCGCGAGTACGAGCTGCAGCTGGAGGTCTACCTGCGGCGAGAGCTGGAGCGCGGGCTGGCCGAGGACGTGGCCGCGCTGCGGGAGGAGGTCGGCCGGATGCGCGGCGAGATGATCGACCGGCTCGACGGCGAGCTGCGGATGGAGCGGATCGAGACCACCCGGCTGATCGGCGGGAGCCTGCGGGCGCTGCAGGACGAGGCCAGGCGGCTGGGGATCGGCCTGCCGGTCCCGCCCGAGCTTGCCGCCGACTACCCGCCCGAGCCGGCCCGTGACGGCCCCGCCCGCTTTGGACCGGCCGACGGCCCGGCCGGCTTCGGACCGGCCGGCTTCGGACCGGCGAGTGGACCGGCCGACGGCCCGGCCGGCTTCGGACCGGCCGGCTTCGGACCCGGCGATGGCCCGGCCGGCGGCCGGGTCGACGCCGGCGCGCCGAGCGGCCGGTCGAACTACCCGCAGCCGGGCGTGTTCGGGGACCCGGCGCCGCCGCCCCGGCCGGCGTACCCCGCCGGTCCCGCGTACCCGCCGTACCCGGCGCCCGAGCCGACGCCGCCGGTGCCGTCACCCCGGTCCGGTCCGCCGCCGGTGCCGAGAGCGCCCACCGCGGGCGAATCGGTCCCACGCCGTCGGCGTCGCGCCCGCGAGGACGGCGAGGACAACGAGGTGATGTCCCGGCTGCTGGGCCGCTGACCGGTCCCGGGCGGGCCGACTACCATCCGAGGGGTGACTTCCCCGATGCTGGCGTTCACCGGCGTCGGCCGGACCTTCCCCGACGGCACGCACGCGCTGCACGACGTGGACCTCACCGTGGACGCGGGCGAGTTCGTCTCGGTCGTCGGTCCGTCCGGCTGCGGCAAGAGCACGCTGCTGCGGCTGGCGTCCGGCCTGGACGAGCCGACGAGCGGGCAGGTCGACGTCGCCTCGAAGCGGCTCGGCTACGTCTTCCAGGACCCGACGCTGCTGCCCTGGCGAACGGTCCGCAGGAACGTCGAGTTGCTGGCCGAGCTCGAGCACCTGCCCAAAGCCGAGCGGCAGGCCAGGGTGACCGAGGCGATCGGGCTGGTCGGGCTGACCGGCTTCGAGAAGCACCGGCCGCGGTCGCTGTCCGGCGGCATGCGGATGCGCACGTCGCTGGCGCGCTCGCTGGTGCTGCAGCCGGACGTGTTCCTGTTCGACGAGCCGTTCGGCGCGCTGGACGAGATGAGCCGGGAACGGCTCAACGACGAGTTGCTGGCGCTGTTCGCGGACCGCGGCTTCGCGGCGCTGTTCATCACCCACTCGGTGGCTGAGGCGGTTTACCTGTCCACCCGGGTGGTGGTGATGTCGCCGCGTCCCGGCCACATCCTCGGCGACGTGTCGGTCCCGTTCGGCTATCCGCGTCAGCCGGACATGCGCTACTCGGAGGAGTTCGCCAAGGTCGCCGGCGAGGTCTCGGACCTGCTCCGGGACGTGCCGCGTCGCCCAGCCGGGTGACGGAGGCGCTGACGGCGCGAATCCGATCCTGACGCTTCGCAGTTTCTGGAGGCGTCGGGGCGTGTCGGCAACAGCGTGTCGGACCGCGCTTCGGAATGCGCGAAACGGACCCGCCCCCCGCCGGCACGACCCGGTTCCAGCCCTACGGGACCCTGGTGGCAGTGCCGGCTTCACTCCCGGCCAGTGAGAAGAACCGCAGGCCACGGCAGGTGCAAGCGGTGAGTGGCCGCTCGTTGACGATGCGTGGGCCCACCGCTGGCCGCCGGGGTGCGCCTGGGTGGCCCGCAAGCGCGCGGCCTGATCAGCCGAGCGCCCGTCCGGCGAGTCAGGCTAGGTTTCCGCGACGATCACTGTGTGTCATTGCTCCGCAACCCCGATGCAGCGTCAAAGGGAGGTGCTATACGGTGTCTCGACGCGGGGGTCCACCGAGGGGAAGATCGGCAACGCGGAAGGTCTGGTACGCACAGCACCGACAGTGATTGCCGGCGCCAGGGTCGAGGTCCGGGAGGCGTTCGGATGAGCGTGGACACCCGTTTGCCGGAAACGGGTGCGGTAGGGGTTGTCGGCTCCGCCGTCGGCAAGCCGCCTCCCCGGCGTCGTCGCCGCAGCCTGCTCCGCACCTGGGTGCCGCCGCTGGTGACGCTCCTGGTGTTCCTCGGGGTCTGGTACTACATCTCCTACGTCGCGCTGGACGCCGATCGCCGGTTCCTGCTGCCGCCGCCACACCGGGTGATCCAGGTGTCGTTCCTCGACTCGGGGAACCGCACCGACATCCTGACCGCGCTGTGGTTGTCGACCTGGATCGCGGCGCTCGGTCTGTTCATCTCCATCGTCGTCGGGATGGCCCTCGGCATCGCGATGTCACAGGCCCGCTGGGTGGAGCGGTCGATCTACCCGTACGCGGTGATCCTGCAGTGCATCCCGATCCTCGCGCTGGTGCCGGTGATCGGGTTCTGGTTCGACTTCGGCCTGGCCAGCCGGCTGATCGTGACGGTGCTGATCTCGATCTTCCCGATCATCTCCAGCACGCTGTTCGGGCTTCAGTCGGCCGAGCGCGGCCAGCACGAGCTGTTCACGCTGCACCACGCCAACCGCCTCGTCCGGCTCAGGAAGCTGCAACTGCCCGCGGCCATGCCCGCGATCCTGACCGGCTTCCAGGTGGCGGCGACGCTCGCGGTCGTCGGGTCGGTCGTCGGCGACTTCTTCTTCAAGCAGGGGGACGCCGGCATCGGCGTGCTCATCGACGTCTACCGGGCCCGGTTGCTGTCGGAGCAGCTGTTCGGCGCGGCGCTCGCCGCCTCTCTGCTCGGCGTGTTCGCGTTCTGGCTGTTCGGCTTCATCAACCGGGTCGTGACCGGCCCCTGGTACGGCTCCACTGCGTACGACAGGCCCGCCTGACCCCACTCTTTCCTCCCCGCGCCGGCCCGGAGCCGGACCGCACCACCCCGCACAAACGAGGAGAACAATGCGTCCACGCAAGCTCGTTCCGGTGGCAGCCGGACTCACCCTCCTGCTGGCCGCTGCCGCCTGCAGTAGCAGCGACAACGGATCCACCGAAAAGAGCGCGCCGGCGCCGAAGGCATCGGGGGCGGCCCTCACGCTGAAGGGCACGTGCCCCGACACCATCGTCATCCAGACCGACTGGTTCACCGAGAGCGAGTACGGCGGCGTCTACCAGCTGCTCGGCCCGAACCCCACCATCGACACCAAGAAGAAGCTGCTGCGCGGTCCGCTGGTGGCGTCGGGCCAGGACACCGGCGTCCAGGTGGAGATCCGCAACGGCGGCCCGGCCATCGGCTACCAGACGGTCACCGCGCAGATGTACGCGGACAAGTCGATCACCCTCGGCCAGGTGAACACCGACGAGGCGGTCGCGAACTCCAAGTCCCAGCCGACCATCGCGGTGATCGCTCCGCTCGAGATCAGCCCGCTGATGATCCTCTGGGGCACGAAGGCACACCCTGACTTCAACACGATCGCCGACATCGGCCAGACCGACACCAAGATCCTCTACTACCAGGCCGACGCGTACGCGCAGTACCTGATCGGTGCCGGCCTGGTCCGGGCCAGCCAGATGGACGGCTCGTACGACGGCACGCCGGCCCGCTTCGTCGCCTCGAAGGGCACGATCGCCAACGCCGGCTTCGCCACCTCGGAGCCGTACATCTTCAAGAACGAGCTGCCCAAGGGGCAGACCGGGTTCGACACGCGGCTGCAGCTGATCAACGACACCGGCTACCCGCTGTACAGCCAGGCGCTGTCCATCCGGGCCGAGGACAAGGACAAGCTGGCGCCCTGCCTGAAGAAGCTGGTCCCGATCGTGCAGCAGGCCTCGGTCGACTTCATGGCGAACCCGGGCCCGACCAACCAGCTGGTCATCTCGACGGTCGAGAAGATGAAGGACTTCTGGACGTACTCGCCGGGCATGGCGGATTACGCGGTGAGCACCTTGAAGAACCTCGGCCTGATCAGCAACGGACCGGACAAGACGCTCGGCAACTTCCAGGACAACCGGGTCCAGCGGATGATCGACATCCTCAAGCCGATCTACGCCACCCAGCACAAGGAGCTCAAGGCCGACCTGAAGCCGTCCGACGTGGTCACCAACGAGTACATCAACCCGGCCATCGGGCTGCCGACGTCCTCCAAGTAGTGACGGTGGAGCAAGGGGGCGCGCGGGCCGCCGCGCGCCCCCTTCTCGTCCGGGCCCGGCACGTGCTCACGTCCGGGCCGGAGGGGCACCTGCGCGACGGCGCGGTCGCCCTCGCCGGCACGCTGATCGCCGCGGTCGGGCCGTACGAGCGGCTGCGCGCCGACTTCCCGGACGCCGACGTGGTCGGCGACGGCAGCGGCATCCTCACCCCGGGCCTGGTCTCCACCCACGGCCACTTCTCCGAGGGCCTGGTCACCGGGATCGGCGAGACCCACACGCTGTGGGAGTGGTTCGTCCACGTCACCGGCCCGATCGAGGCGCACCTGACCCGCGAGATCGCGTACGTCGGCACGCTGCTCAAGGGCGCGGAGATGGCACTGTCCGGGGTGACCACGACCGCCGACATGTTCTGCCACGCGCCTGGGCCGGAGCCGTCGACGCCCGGCGTCGTGCAGGCGCTGACCGAGCTCGGCCTGCGCGGCGACGTCTCGTACGGGGCGCAGGACGACAGCAACCCGCGGCCGCTCAAGCTCGTGCTGGCCGAGCACGAGGCGCTGCGGGAGGCGGCCGCGGCCAGCGAGCGGTGCCGGTTCCGGGTCGGCCTTGCCACCGTGCCGGCCGCCTCGGACGAGCTGATCGGGGCCACCGTGGAGCTGCTGCGGGACACCCCGCGGCTGCACGTCCACCTGCACGAGGTGCGCGAGGAGGTCACCCACTCGCGCAGCACCCGCGGCGTCGGCTCGGTCGAGTACGCGGCCAGGGCCGGGCTGCTGGACGCGCAGGCGGTCGCCGCGCATTGCGTCTGGCTCGACGACACCGACGTGGAGCTGCTGCGCGAGCACCGGGTCGCGGTGGCGCACAACCCGGTCTCGAACATGATCCTGGCCTCCGGGGTGGCACCGGTGCCGCGGCTGCTGCGCGAGGGGGTCACGGTCGGCCTCGGCCTCGACGGACCGGCCAGCAACGACAGCCAGGACATGCTGCAGACGATGAAGGTCGCCGCGCTGCTGCAGAAGGTGCACCACCTGCAGGCCACGGCGATGACCGCGCCGCAGGTGCTGGAACTGGCCACGATCGGCGGCGCCAGGGCACTCGGGCTTGACGCCGAGGTCGGCTCGCTCGAGCCGGGCAAGCAGGCCGACCTCGTGCTGTTCGCCGAGGCCAGCCCGTCGCTGTCGAACGTGCACGACCCGTACCAGGAGCTGGTCTACTGCGCCTCACCGCGGGACGTGCACACCGTCTGGGTGGCCGGCACGCCGGTGGTCAGCCAGGGCCGGGTGCTCGGGATCGACCTGGCCGAGCTGCTGCCCCGGGCCCGCGAGCTGGCGGTGAAGCTGGCCGTCGACGCCGGGCTCGACTCCGAGCTCGCCCGGGACGGTTCGACGGATCCGGGCAGGTAGCGTACCGCGAGTGCCGATCCCCACCTCGTCCGGGCCGAGAAGGAGGAACGGCTCTCCGTGCCAGTCTTCGTGCAGCCCGCGCCGCAGGCGGTGGTCACACCGGTCCTGCCGCCCGCGCCCGGCACCGAGGCCGGCCAACCGGTCGAGTTCGGCGGCTACTTCGCCGAGCGATCGGGCTGATGTACGCCGAGCCCTGACGCCGAGTCCCGGAGGCCGTCGTCTAGCCCGAACGCGCTCCAGTGCCCGGCGTCAGCCCGAGGAGTTGGGGAAGACGGCCTTGGCGCCGCGGGCGGCAGCGTCGCTCGGGTAGACGATCGAGAAGGCGCGGTTGTGGTACTGCTCGATGAGCGCCTCGGCCAGTGTGTTCTGGTGGGTCTCGTCGAACTGGATGCCGGCCCACGGCATGATCGTCTGCTCGCCCGGAATGTGGAGGCTGAGCAGCGCGCTGCGGACCCGCTGCTCGTCCAGCGTGCCGGCGTTGTTGACGGCCTGGGCCACGGTCATCACCGCCGTGAAGGCGGAGGCGGCGGCTTCGGTCATGGGGCTGTTGAAGCGGCGCTGGTAGAGCCCGGTCACGGCCTGGGCGGCCGGGTTGCGCTGGGCCGCCTCGATCGACCAGGAGGTCGACCGCATGAGCCCGTCCACCGCCGCGGCGGCCGGGTCGAAGGTCTGCGCGGTGACGTAACCGAGCGAGAACGACATCGCCGCCCTGGGCTTCAAGCCGCTGCCGACGACCGCCTGCACCAGCGGTAGCACGCTGGCTGGTGAAGAGTAGAGCAGCAGCGTGTCCGGGTTGTACGCGCGGACCTTGAGCAGCGCGGTCGCGGCGTTCGAACCGCTGGGGTCGAAGCCGAATGTCGCCACCGGGTGCTCCTGGTCCAGGCCGCCCTCCTTGGCCAGGTCGGTCGTCGTGGTCACCACGTCCTGACCGGCCTTGTCCTGCGCGTACAGGACCGCGATCTTGCCGGGCTCGATCTTCTGCTGGCTCAGCAGCGAGAAGAACGCCTGGCCGGCCGAGCGCCAGGTCGGGCCGATCCGGAAGAACCAGTCGCGGCCGGCGTCGGTGAGGAACGTGGCCGGGCTGTCGGCGTTGACGAACGGCACCTCGAACCTTTCGGCCCGCTGGCTGGCCGCCTCGGTGACCTCGGGGTCGTAGGCGCCGATGAGCGCGTTCACGCCCTGGTTGGACACCATGTCGGAGACCGCGTCGCCGGCGAGCTTCTGGACGTTGCCCGTGCCCTGTTGGGGGTCCTCCTCGCGCTTCTTGGGGTCGGTCTCGGCGGCGGGGGTTACGTCCTTCACCACCAGGCTGACCTTGACTCCGCCGAGGTTGGGCAGGCCGGCGTCGGAGGCCAGCGGCAGCGGGATCGACGGGTTGAGCCCGTTGATCACGTCGACCGCAAGCTTCGCGCCGTTCTGCGCCTCGCTGCCGGCCACCTTGCTCGGCCCGTTCAGCTGGGTCAACAGCCCGATCTTCAGCGCTTGATCGCCGCTGGCCGCGGCCCCGGAGGAGTTGTCGCCACCGCCGGTGCAGGCGGTGGCCAGCGCGAGCGCGGGGACGACGAGCAAAGCGAGGCGGGATCGCCGGGTGATCATCGAGCAGGTCCTCAGGCGGCAGGGGGCGGGGACTGCTCGGGCACCCACCCCGTTCGGGCGCCGCGAGACCCGCGAAGGCTACCTCGTCACGAGTGACACCGATCCATCGGCGACGTACGGTGACCGACCGGCAGCGCAGAGCTGATGCCACCAACGGCGTTCACGGCGCGGTCGCCCGTGGCCCTATAGTGCCCGGGAAGTACTCGAAACTGCGTCGGCACGTGGGAAGGTCGCGAGAGCTGGTGGAAAGACTACCCGCGGAGCACCCGGCCGCCTCGGGCCCGCCACTGCGGGCCAATGGCGAGTCGGAGGGTCACCCCGGCGGCGTCGGCACGATGACGCTGCAGCGACCTCCGGAGCCGTCGCCTGACGACGTACCGGCCGGCGCCACGCTCGCGCCGCAACCGCAGAAGAACGCCTGGTCCCGCGGCAGCTTGTCGCCGCGGAACTGGAAGGTGCGCACCAAGCTGGCCGCCGTGCTGCTGGTGCCCGCCATCGCGTTCCTCGTGATCGCCGGCATCAACATGGGCTCTCAGATCGGCAACGCGCGCGACTACGGCCGCAGTGCCAACATTGCGGCCTTCGGCCGGCAGGCGAGCACGCTGGTGCACGAGCTGCAGGCGGAGCGTGACATCGCCGCCGGCTGGGTCGGGGAGGGTCGCCGGCCGGACAACTCGGCCCAGATCAAGACGATCACCGACGCCAACGACAAGATCCAGGCGGAGAACGCCAAGATCGACCCGGACAAGCCGTTGAAGACGGTGCCGCTTCCCAGCGACCAGATCGCGCTCAAGGCCCAGCAGGGCAACGTGGACGCCGCGTTGTCGGCATACCAGTCCGCGGACGCCTCGCTCGGCGACGTCGCTCCCGAGGCGCAGGCCGCGGTCGACAACGCCCGGACGGAGTTGGCCGGCCTGCCGCAGCTGCGCCAGGCACTCAACCGGCAGCTGCTCACCCAGGACGCGATCACCGGCAAGTACACGGCGATGATCACGTCGCTGCTGAACATCAACCGGCAGATCGGCGTCGGCACCGACAGCACCGAGCTGAACAACGAGGTCGCCGGTCTCACCGCGCTGGGCGACCTGAAGGAGACGCTGTCCCAGGAGCGCGCGTTGCTCTACAGCGTCACCTCCAACGGCGGGTTGACGCCGGACGGCTCCGAACGCCTCGGCGGCCGGTTCCAGTTCGGGCAGCAGGTAGCGTTCTCCTCGGCTCTCGCCGAGCGGCTGGCCGCACTGCAGCGGTTCCGCTCCGCGGCCACCCCGAGCCAGGTCGGCTCGTACGACGCGCAGGTCAACGGCCAGGCCGTGCTGGCGGTCAAGCGGCTCGAGGACAGCATCACCGCCGACCAGAACTCGACCAAGCTGACCGCGGACGCCGAGCAGTGGTATTCGGCGGCCACCACCTACATGCAGGCGATCCGTGGGGTCGAGAGCGGCCTGCTGGACCAGGTCGTCAGCACCACCAGGGACCTGCGCTCCGACGCACAGCGGCAGGCGATCACGACCGGTGTGATCATCGCGACGATCCTCGTCATCGCGTTCCTGACCTCGCTGCTCATCGCCCGGTCGATGATCGGCCCGCTGCGGCGGCTGCAGGCCGGCGCCCGTGACGTCGCCGAGGTCAGGCTGCCGGAGGCGATCGCCCGGTTGCAGCGGCCGGACGCACCGGCGGCACCCGACGAAGTCGAACCGATCGGGATCGACTCCCGGGACGAGATCGGCGATGTCGCCAAGACCTTCGACGAGCTGCACCAGCGGGCCGTCGAGCTGGCGTCCGAGCAGGCCGGTCTGCGCCGCAACGTCAACGACATGTTCGTCAACCTGTCCCGCCGGTCGCAGGGCCTGGTCGAGCGCCAGCTCAAGCTGATCGACGAGCTGGAGACCGGCGAGCAGGACCCCGACCAGCTGGCCAACCTGTTCAAGCTGGACCACCTGGCCACCCGTATGCGCCGCAACTCGGAGAACCTGCTGGTTCTCGCGGGTGAGGACGCGGGTCGCCGGTGGGGCCGGCCGATCCCGCTGGTCGACGTGCTGCGGGCGGCCACCTCCGAGGTGGAGCAATACCACCGCATCCAGCTGACCGGCGTGCCGGACGTCGAGGTGATGGGCCACGCGGTCAACCACCTCGTCCACCTGGTGGCCGAGCTGCTGGAGAACGCGACGGTGTTCTCCTCGCCGGAGTCGAAGGTGCTCGTGCACAGCCAGCGGCTGTCCGACGGCGGTGCCATGGTCGAGATCGAGGACCGCGGCATCGGCATGAGCCCGCACGAGATCTCCGACGCCAACGAGCGGCTGGCACACCCGCCGGAGTTCGACGTCTCGGTGTCCCGGATGATGGGCCTGTACGTGGTTGGTCGGCTGGCCACCCGGCACGGCATCACGGTCCGGCTGCGCCAGTCCGAGACCGGCGGCGTCAGCGCGTTCGTCCGGATCCCGATCGACGTGCTGGCCAACCGGTTCGAGCAGCGTCCCGACGACGCCGCCGGCGGCCTACCGCCGGCAGCCGCGTCCCCCGACGGCCGGCCCGGCCGGCCCGCCGCGCTCGCGATGCCGCCCGCGCCCGGCCCGCAGCAGGGGCTCGGTCCGCGGCCGCTCGGCCCCGGCCCGGCCGGCGACCTGCCGCGCCGCCCGCTCGCCGGCCGTCCGGGCGGTCCGCCCGACCAGCCGGTTACGCCGGGTGCGGCGCCGCTGCCGCGGCGTACCCCGGCCCAGGCCGCCGGAGGCGACGGCGCCGCGGCCGGTGGCGCCGAGACGACGCCGCCGGACAACTCGCTGCCGGTGAACGGCGCGATGCCGGCCAACGGCGCCCCGTCCGGCCGGCCGGTGCTGCCTCCGGGCGGCAACGGTCCCGGCCGCCGCCCCGGTGGCCCGGTCCCGCCCGGTGACCAGCCGGCGCGGCCGCCGCTGCCGATGCGGGGCGGCCCCGGGGTCGGCTCCGGGCCGCGGCCGGTCCCGCCGCTCGGCACCCCGGCCAGCCGGCCGGTGCCCCCGGGCGGCCCGTTCGACCAGCCGTACCCGCGGCCGGACGGCGGCGAGGAGAGCACGCCGATCTTCGAGCAGCTGCAGTCGGAGTGGTTCCGGCAGCGGCCGGCGGCCCAGCGGCCGGCGGCCCGCCCGGGCACCCCGGCCGCCGCGGCTGCGCAGGCGGCTCCGGCCGCCGCTCCGGCGGCGACCGAGGAAGCCTGGGCGTCCCCGGCCGACGAGGGCTGGCGGCGGGCCGAGCAGCTGCTCCAGCCGACCAGCGGCGGCACCACCCGGGCCGGGCTGCCCATGCGGGTGCCGCAGGCCCACCTCATGCCCGGCGGCGCTGACGTACCCTCGGCCGCGCCGCCCGAGCCGGTCCGCCCCGCATACCGGTCCCCCGAGGCGGTGCGCAGCCGGCTGGCGAGCTACCACCAGGGAGTGCGCCGCGGCCGGCACGCCGACCGGGCGGAAGACGGCGACAACCGCGGCAACCCGTCCGAACTCGTCCAGCAATCCCAGGAGAAGTCGTGACTACGTTGAGCCCCGCCGCCCAGAACCTCAACTGGCTCGTCACCAATTTCGTCGACCGGGTGCCGGGGGTGGCGCACGCGGTCGTGGTGTCCGCGGACGGACTGCTGCTGGTCGCGTCCGAGGGGCTGCCCCGCGACCGGGCGGACCAGCTCGCCGCGGTGGCGTCCGGCCTGACCAGCCTCACCCAGGGCGCGGCCCGCTGCTTCGAGGCGGGCAACGTCGTGCAGACCGTGATCGAGATGGAGCGGGGCTTCCTGTTCCTCATGTCGATCAGCGACGGGTCGTGCCTCTCCGTCCTCGCGGCCACCAGCTGCGACGTCGGCCTGGTCGGCTATGAGATGGCCTTGCTCGTCGAGCGGACCGGTGACGTGCTCACGCCGGCGGTACGCAACGAGCTGCAGGCCGTCCTTCCTCGATGACGTCGGCGATATCGACCAGGCCTCCGAGAAAGCAGCCGCGGGGTGAGCACTTTCCAGCCGGAACAGGGTCCGCTGGTCCGCCCGTACGCGGTGACCGGGGGACGGACCCGGCCGGACTACGAGCTCGCCATCGAGGCGCTGGTGTCCACCACCAGACTCGGCGACCGGAGCGCGGAGTCGACCGCGCCGGAGCGGCAGCAGATCTGCGACCTGTGCCGGCGGGCCCGGTCGGTCGCGGAGATCGCCGCATACCTTCGGATGCCGCTCGGGGTGGCGCGCGTCCTGGTGGGTGACATGGCCCAGGAGGGCCTGGTGCGCGTCCACCAGGCGCAGACCTCGACCGACCGACCTGATCTTGCCTTGATGCAGAGGGTGCTGAATGGACTTCGAAACCTCTAGGCAGACCGCCTACGTGGACTCCAGCGCGGCGACGACTTCGGCGAAGATCGTCATCGCCGGTGGGTTCGGCGTCGGCAAGACGACGCTGGTCGGCGCGGTCTCCGAGATCGAGCCACTCACCACCGAGGCCGTCATGACCGAGGCGAGCGCCGGGGTCGACGACCTGTCGCACACGCCCAACAAGACCACCACCACGGTGGCGATGGACTTCGGCCGGGTGTCGCTGGACAGCGACCTGATCCTCTACCTGTTCGGCACGCCCGGGCAGCACCGGTTCTGGTTCATGTGGGACGACCTGGTCCGCGGCGCGATCGGCGCGGTCGTCCTGGTCGACACCCGCCGGCTGACCGACTGCTTCGCCGCGATCGACTTCTTCGAGGCCCGCCGGCTGCCGTTCATCGTCGCGGTGAACCGGTTCGACGGCATCCTCACCCACTCGATCGAGGACGTCCGGGAGGCGCTCGCCGTCGGCGGGACCACGCCGGTCATCCAGACCGACGCGCGCAGCCGGGAGTCGACCAAGCAGACGCTGATCACGCTCGTCGAGCACGCGATGCGCCGGACCCAGGAGGAGCTGACCGCGCGCCGCTGACGCGCGCCCGGCGCCGCCGGCGGACACCCGGCCGGCACGAGGCCGGCACCAGGCCTCAGCGGTCGATGTCGCCGACCACGAAGAACAGCGAGCTGAGGACCGTGGTCAGGTCCTCGACCCTGGTGCCGGGCAGCAGCGCCCCCAGCGCCTGGACGTTGTTGAAGGAGGCCGAGCGCAGCTTGAGCCGCCACGGGGTCCGCTCGCCCCGGGACACCAGGTAGTAGCCGTTGATGCCGAGCGGGTTCTCGGTCCACTCGTAGACGGCGCCCTCGGGTGCCTTCACCGTCTTCGGCAGCCGTACGTTCACCGGGCCGGACAGCCCGGGTAGCCGGTCCAGCACGGCCTCGGCGAGCTCCAGCGACGCGTGCACCTGGTCGAGCACGCACTCGTACCGGGCCAGCGCGTCGCCGGCGGTCCTGGTCACCACCCGGACCGGCAGCTGCCCGTACGCGAGGTAGGGCTCGTCCCGGCGTAGGTCGACGTCCAGCCCGGACGCGCGGCCCACCGGCCCGCTCACCCCGTACGCCTTTGCGTCGGCCAGGCTCAGCACGCCGGTGCCCGGCGCGACGTCGAGCTCGGCCGGCAGGTCCGGGCGCAGGCCGTCGACCGCCCGGCGGACCCGGTCAGTCCAGCCGGCCGGCACGTCCTCCTTGAGCCCGCCGACCCGGTTGGCCATGTAGTGGATCCGCCCGCCGCTGGCCTCCTCCAGCACCGCCTGCAGCGGCTCCCGGGCGGCGAACGTGCCGGGCAGGAAGGCGAGGTGGTTGACCACCCGGTTGAGCTCGGCCAGCAGGGTGCGCAGCCAGACCGCGCGTTCGGGCACCTCCATGCCGAGCATCCGCTCGACCGCGAGCACGACACCGAGCTCGCTGCCGAACGCCGACAGCCAGTCGTGCCGGTTGGCCAGCACGGTGATCTGCCGGTAGTCGCGCACCTCGAACAGCTTCTCGGCGCCGCGGTGCAGGAAGCCGATCCGCGGCTCGGCCGAGACCACAGTGTCCCCGTCGACGGTCAGCCGCACCTGCAGGACGCCGTGGGCGGACGGGTGCTGCGGGCCGAGCGGGAGCACGACGTCGGTGCCGAGCTGGGCGGCACCGGCGCCGGTCCCGACGATCAGCTCACGCAGCGCAGCTCACCCGGAGAACGGCCAGGACTCCGCGGCCGGCTGCTGCCGCTGCGCGGCCATCGCCGAGCGGTACATCCGGTCGGCCGCGACCTGCACCGCCTGCCCGGTGTCGACGCCGGTCTGGTCGGCCAGGGTGATCAGCGCGAACGCGACGTCGCCCAGCTGCGCCTCCCAGTCCCGGGTGGGCCGGAACGGCCGCCGCCCGTGCTCGGTCGCCCGGATCACCTCGTCGGCCAGCGCGCCGACCCTGGCCTGCAGGTCGAGCAGCAGGGTCGCCGGCGTCGCGTGCAACCCGAGCCTGTCTGCCGTCTCCGCCACGTACTGCTGCAGCTCATGCACGGCAGGAGAAACTAGCGCAGTCCGGCGGATGGCGCGTTAACCTCCGAGTGCGCGCGCAGGGCGCCACCGGTCCGCGGGAAGGGCTCGACCCACCTGAGCACGGCCTGGAGCACGGCCCGTACCGCTCCTTTCGGCCGACCTCGCGGACGGCGGGCGTACGAGAGGAGTCCGCGTGCCCACCCTCAGCCTGCCCGACGACCCGACCGTCGAGCACTTCCGCCGGCAGGCCCGCCGGCTGCAGCGTGCCGTGCGCGCCGGCGATCCGGAGGCCGCCGCGCTGGTCG
>Ga0308176_10000582_pt1 | contig 23134 bp, 16 predicted proteins | sample PhyCR2_3_FD_203890 | JGI IMG/M metagenome (GOLD analysis project Ga0308176, IMG submission 203890) | Soil microbial communities from UC Gill Tract Community Farm, Albany, California, United States - DLSLS.C.R2 | ecosystem: Environmental > Terrestrial > Soil > Agricultural land | place: USA... | reverse complement strand
TGGCGGGTGCGAAAAAACGGTAGCCGGTTCTGGGCCAACGTTGTCATTACACCCATTTACAATACGGCCAACATTTTAATTGGTTTCTCAAAAGTAACAAGAGACCTCACCGAGCGGCAGGAAGCCGAAAGAGCCTTGCGCGAAAGCTACGAACGCTACCGCGAGTTGGCCGAAGAGTTGCGCACCACCAACTACGAGCTGAGTTATGCCAACGAAGAACTGGAGCAGTTTACTTCTATCGTTTCGCACGATTTGCAGGAACCCGTCCGTACCGTCAAAAGTTTTCTGCAACTCATTCAAGTGAAGCTTGATCAGCAAAAGGCCGAAGACCTGAAAACCTACATTGGTAAAGCCATTCATGCATCCGACCGGATGCGAGAACTGATCCAAAACCTGCTCCATTATTCACAACTCAGCAAAGGCGAAATTGTAGAAGAAAAAGTGGTTGTGGAAGAATTGGTAAACGAAGCGCTTCAAAACCTGCGCACGACCATTGAAAGGGCAAACGCTGAGATTACGCTGGACAGCCAGCTTGAAACGGTGGAAGGCGACCGCGTGCAACTGGTGCAGCTTGTGCAAAACCTTTTAAGCAACGCGATAAAGTTTACGACGGCTGGCCAGCCGCAAATAAAAATTTCTTGTTACGAGGAGAACGACTACGTAAAGTTTGCCGTGAGCGACAACGGCATTGGCATTGCCGAAACAGACAAGAACAAAGTTTTCGAAATTTTCCGACGGCTTCGTACAAAAAAAGAATACCCCGGTACCGGCATTGGCCTGGCCATTTGCAAAAAAATTGTTGATCGCCACCGCGGCAAAATATGGCCCGAGTCGAATCCGGGCAAAGGCACCACGTTTTATTTTACGCTGAACGAAGAAAAAGAGAAGGAACCTGCTTGATGAAAATTTATCGGATCATTATTGTTGAAAACGACGAGGACGAACAATTCTTCATGAAAGAAGGTTTTGATGCAGCCGGTGGCTTTCACATTGTTGCCCAACTGAAAAGCGGTGATGATTTGTTTGAATGGTTGGACGAGCACAAAGACGATTTACCCGACGTGATTTTATCCGATCTGAACATGCCCGGCAAAAACGGCTACGACATCATCCAGGAGCAGAAAAAGACCGGCTGGTGGTCGCAGGTTCCCGTTATCATTACCTCTACATCGTCAACAAAATCCATTATGGACCGTTGCCTTGCACAGGGCGCTGCCGCTTACGTTGTAAAGCCTGACACCTTTGTAGAATACGTACCGTATGTAAAAGGGCTGCACAAACAAATGGAAGAAAGAAATTAAGCCTTGACGTCCGTTTTTCCTCCGCCCCGCGTTTGTCTGGGGTTTCTGCCTGCACTTTCCCGCCTTAGTTTTACAAGTCATGATTAAGCTGGAAAACACAGAAGGCTTCCGCATTGTAAAAGACTGGCTGGCGGCAAAAGAATTCAAGCCTTTTGCTTACCAGCAGGAAGCCTGGCAACACATTATTAATGCTGAAAGCGGGCTGGTGAACGCTCCCACCGGCACGGGCAAAACCTTCTCTGTTTTTTTGGGCGCTGTTATTCGTTTCATCAACGAAAATCCCGCAACTTTTCAAGGCAAGGCAAAGAACGGCCTGCAACTTATTTGGGTTACACCGCTTCGTGCCTTGGCCAAGGACATCGGTCGGGCGATGGAAGAAGTCATTAACGAACTGGGCCTGCAATGGAAAGTCGGCATTCGCAACGGCGACACGTCCACTGCTGAACGTGCAAAGCAAAAACGCCAGATGCCCGAAGTGCTCATCATTACACCCGAAAGCCTGCATCTTTTGCTGGCGCAAAAAGATTATCCCGCGGTTTTTCAATCGCTCAAAACAATCGCGGTTGACGAGTGGCACGAACTCATCGGAAGCAAACGCGGTGTGCAAGTGGAACTGGCCATCAGCCGGATTGTTGGCGTGGCCCATCCCGACCTTCCCGGTGGGAAGGCCACCAATGCACAAACCCAGCCTGTCAACAAAGCTGAAAGAAACACCGCTTCTTTGCAAAGCGAGGGGCGCAGCGCAGATGGCCTTCCCACCGGGAAGGTCGGGATGGGCTGTATTTCCATCTGGGGCATCTCTGCAACCATCGGCAATTTGGATGAGGCAAAAGATGTTTTGTTGTCGCCGCTAAAGACAAAAGGAATTATCGTTCGTTCGCACTTGCAAAAACGAATTGAAATTGAATCGGTCTTCCCCGACGAAATAGAAAAATACCCGTGGGCGGGGCATCTCGGAATCAAGCTCGCCAAAAAAATTGTTCCCATCATTGACAACAGCCGCACAACGCTCATCTTCATCAACACACGAGGCATGAGTGAGTTGTGGTATCAAACCTTGCTCAACGTTGCGCCGCATCTTGCAGGTGCTATTGCCCTTCATCACGGCAGTATTGACATGGAGTTGCGTACCTGGATTGAAGAAGCGCTTCACGAAGGAAAATTAAAAGCCGTGGTGTGCACCGCCAGCCTCGATCTGGGCGTTGATTTTCGCCCGGTGGAAACCGTCATCCAGGTGGGTTCACCAAAAGGCGTTGCACGGTTTTTACAACGCGCCGGACGAAGCGGCCACAGTCCTGATGCCGTAAGCAAGATCTATTTTTTGCCTACGCATTCGCTTGAATTGGTGGAAGCCGCCGCACTCAAAAAAGCCGTGAGCCGGCAATTCATTGAAAGCCGCGAACCCATGCTTTTGTGTTATGACGTGCTGGTGCAATACCTCGGCACGCTGGCCTGCGGCGAAGGTTTTTATCCCGAACAAATTTTTGAAGAAGTAAAGCAAACGAATTGCTTTAGCGAACTAACGGAAGACGAATGGGGCGAGATGCTCTACTTCATCACGTCGGGTGGCAACGCTTTGCAGCAATACGACGAATACAAAAAAGTGGAGGTGTTGAACGGTTTGTATAAGATCACCTCGCGGCGCATTGCGCTTCGTCACCGCTTGCACATTGGCACCATCGTTAGCGACAACATGATGAAGGTGAAATTCATGGGCGGCGGTTACGTGGGTGTGATTGAAGAAAGTTTCATTACTCGACTTGAACCCGGCGATGCTTTCACGCTTGCCGGAAGAACCTTGGAGTTGGTGACGATAAAAGAAATGACCGCCTTTGTAAAAAAGTCAAGCAAGAAGAACGCAAAAATTCCAAGTTGGATGGGCGGACGATTACCGCTGTCGGCAAGCCTTGGAAAAGTGTTGCGGGAAACGGTGTCACAATCGGCAATCAGCAATCGGCAATCGGCAATTAGCGAGATGCCGGTTGAGTTAAAAAAACTTCAGCCTTTGTTCAAACTGCAAAGAACTTTGTCGCACGTGCCGGGCGAGAATGAACTGCTGATTGAACAGATTGAAACCCGCGACGGCTTCCATCTTTTTGTTTATCCTTTTGAAGGACGTTTGGTGCACGAAGCAATGGGTGCTTTGCTGGCCTACCGCATTGGACGATTATTACCCATTACCTTTTCCATTGCGATGAACGATTACGGCTTTGAACTGTTGAGCGATCAGTCCATTCCCGTTGACGATAGTAACGTGTACGAACTTTTTTCTCCCGATAATTTGATGGAAGACATTCAGCGCAGTGTGAATTCAACGGAGATGGCAAAGCGCAAGTTTCGTGACATTGCCGTTATCGGCGGCTTGATTTTTCAGGGCTTTCCTGGCGAATACAAAAAAGCAAGGCACTTGCAGGCGTCGGCCGGATTACTGTTTAACGTCTTCAACGAGTACGATCCAGACAACGTTTTAATTCGTCAGGCTTACGCCGAAGTTTTTTCGCAACAAATGGAAGAAGTGCGTTTGCGCGACATGCTGCAACGCGTTCAAAAGTCAAAAATCATTTTGACGTATCCCGAACGCTTAACCCCGTTCTGTTTCCCGATTAAGGTGGACAGCATGAGAGAAAATTTGACTTCGGAAAAGCTTGCGGATCGCGTAAAAAGAATGCAGGAGCAACTTAACAATTTGTCATGATACCCCTTAGTGGCAACAAATTATCCCACGCTAAATTGCGTCCTGATAATTCTGTTCGTTAAGGCCGCAGAAGAAAAGCAAACACAAAGAAAATTCTCTGCGAAACGCTGCGCCTCGCTTTCTCCGGGTTATAAACTATGCAAGCACCCATCTTACATAAACTTCATTCGCAAAACCTTTGGCTCTCGGCACAACGTTCACTTTTCTGGGAAGAAGAAAAAGCCTTGGTAGTTTCTGATTTGCACTTTGGCAAAACCGGCCATTTCCGAAAGGCGGGCATTGCCGTTCCGCAAAGCGTTTACAAGGAAGATTTGCAAAGACTTGTTAGTTTGCTCAATCATTTCAGACCGCAAAAACTGATTGTCGTTGGTGACTTTTTTCATTCCTCTGCCAATACGGAATTGGATTGGTTCAAACGCTGGCGCGAAAGTTTTTCTTCGCTTCAAATCATTCTCGTTCGCGGCAATCACGACATCTTAAACGATCAATGGTACGCCGGTGCCGCCATTGATGTTGTTTATCCAACCCTGCAATCAGGGCCATTTCTTTTTAGCCATGATCAATGCGATGTAAACGGTCCGCTTTATTCTTTTTGCGGCCACATTCATCCCGGGGTTGTCATTCATGGTCTTGGTAAACAATCGCTGCGCTTTCCGTGTTTTTATTTTGCGGAGGAGCATTGCATTCTTCCGGCCTTTAGCAAGTTCACCGGCGCGGCTGCCATGGACAAATCTTCGGCAAAAGCCCTATATGCCGTGGTTGAAAATGAATTGGTAAAACTGAAATGAAAGAGAAGAAGCTGCACATTGCTTTCGATCCCGTTTATGCGCATCCCTTGCCGAAAGGACATCGCTTCCCGATGTTGAAGTACGAACTTATTCCGCAACAACTTTTATACGAAGGAACCGTAACAGAAGACGCTTTCTTTTCGCCCAAGCCTTGCACCGATGATGTTGTTTTGCTCACCCATAACAAAGACTATGTTGACAAATTAAAAAACCAAACCCTGTCGGCGAAAGAACAACGGCACATTGGTTTTCCACAATCGCCGCAGTTAACGCTGCGTGAGTTTGTCATCACGCAAGGCACCATTGATTGTTGTTATTATGCGGTTGAAAACGGCGCGGCGCTGAACGTTGCCGGCGGCACGCATCATGCGTTTAAAGATAGAGGAGAAGGCTTTTGCTTGCTTAATGATTTTGCGGTAGCGGCCAATTATATTTTGCAAAAAAATCTGGCAACGAAAATTCTCATCATTGATTTAGACGTGCATCAGGGGAACGGAACAGCGAAGCTTTTTGAAGACAATAATGCCGTGTTTACGTTCAGTATGCACGGCCGAAACAACTATCCTTTTCACAAAGAGAAAAGCGACCTGGATATAGAACTTGAAGACGGCACATCTGCAGACCCATATTTGCAAAAACTGAACGACAGCCTTCCACCGTTGCTCAATGAAGTTCAACCTGATTTTGCTTTTTATTTGTCCGGCGTTGATGTTTTGGAAACGGACAAATTTGGAAAATTGAAAGTGACGATGGAAGGCTGTAAAGAAAGAGACCGGCTTGTCTTTTCGCTGTTGAAAGAAGCGAAAATTCCTTGTGTTGTTTCAATGGGCGGGGGTTATTCGCCTCGTGTAAAAACCATTGTGGAAGCACATTGCAACACCTTTCGCATGGCGAAAGAAATCTATGATTTGCAATAGCCCCAATAGCTGCGTACATTAATCAAAAAAGTTTTCATCACGAAAACTTTTTGAATTTTGGATCTTGGCTTCGATAATTTTTTACACCATTTTCTTTTTCAATACGCTGACCTGCTGTTGCAGGTTGGTTACAAGGTTAGCGAGGTTATTTACGTCCCAGCGTTGCTGCGTATTGGCCCTTGAAATAACCATTTGCGCCTGCCACATCTCTAAAATCTCCTCAGCGTTTACCGTGTAAGGCTGGTAAGCAGGGTTATCGCTCACAAAGGTAAACTTGGCCTTTTGCCTTGGATTCTTTAAAACGCGTTTGTAAACGATGCCATCGGTTTTGGAAACCACCACGTAGGTATTGTTGGTTTTAATGTCGTCCATGTTTTGCACTTTCTCGCCCACAATCACGCTGCCACTTGGCGTGGGCATCATGGAGTCGCCCACTATTTCAAACGCACGGTAGTCGCCACCGGCCAGCATGGGCAAGGTGAAGGTGTTTAATTCATCAATAAATTCCGGATCGGCATAACCGGCCAGATAACCCGCTGCGGCTTTCACCGGAACAAAGGGAATGTCGCCACGGCCCTGCACCATTTTTTGTGCCCGGCGCTTTGACAAATAGCTTGTTTTGTTATCGCTCACATCGCGGCGCAGTAAATCGTCAAGCGTGAGTTTGAACATATCGGCAACGGCTTCCAGAATATCTATTCGTGGTTCGGCTCTTTCTTCTTCGTAGGCGCCAAGCAAAGAACGTTTGATGCGCAACTTTTGCGCAAATTCTTCCTGTGTCCATCCGCGCAGTTTGCGCAAGTATTTCAGGTTTTTATTGGCCTGTGACATAGCACTAAGTTATTTAGCCGCAAAATACTAATTTATTTAGAACGACAAAGCGGGAGAAGAGATATTGAGATATTCGGATATCGGGCTATTCTATACTTGCGATGAAACAATATCGCAATATCTCAATCACGCAATATCAACAAAAAGTCCCCCGTAAAAACAGAGGACGTATAGATTAGTACATTGCAGCCCGGTTATGGCTAATCAGGCAGCTTCTTTAAAATATTTTTACAGGAAGGTTTTGGAAAATTTTTGCGAAGAAAAAAAGTGCCCCGCTAAGAATAGCAGGGCTTCACCCTTAACCATACGAAACCAAGTTCTTTATCTGAGACAATCCGCGTGGCGGATAGCTGATTTCAAATTGACGGTGTAAAAATAATTTTCCTACAACTTAATTCCTATGGTGTTTCGGTGAAACCCTTTAATCCATCGTTTCAGGAAGAAGACGCGCCGTCAAAGGTTGACGTTGTATTTAGCCGGTGAGGAAAGGCCGAAGTTTTTGTTAAAGCACCGCATTTTGGAGCACGGCTTGCGCTTCCTCAACGGCAGCGGCACACTTTGATTTTACGCAAGCAAAATCAACGAGCATGCTGCCGAGTCTGTGGGCTGCCGCATCCTTTTCAATGCGGTCCAGATAAGGGTTAAGTTCGTCTGAGAGGCCCACGTAGCCAACGGTTGACTTGAGGCTGTGTGCCGTTTGGCGAATCGTATTGAATTCTTGTTTTTCAATAGCCAGCTCAAGCTCACGCAGCTCTTCGGGTAGCTGAGAGATAAACTGTTTTAGAAGCTGCTGCTCAAACTCAGCATCGCCACCTGAAAGCGAATGCAGATAGTCGAGGTGAATGTGTTGCAACTCGACTATCTGAACGTCTTCTTTGTCGGGAACGTTTTGTGCGTGGCGGCCAATCATATTGTACAACAGCGTTTCTTTTATGGGTTTTGAAACGTAATCGTTCATGCCCAGTTGCAGACATTTTTCTTTCTCGCCGGCCATGGCGTGGGCCGTCATGGCAATGACGGGAATGGACAAGCCCAATTCGTTGCGGATGATTTGCGTGGCTACGTAGCCGTCCATTTCGGGCATTTGAATGTCCATCAGCACAAGCGAATAAGGCCGCTGTTTTAATTCTTCCACGGCTTCGCGACCATTGCTTACAATAACGTAATCAATCTCCCAACTTTTCATCAGGTGCGAAATCAATTGCTGGTTCATCGCGTTGTCTTCCGCAATGAGCACGGTGATTTTTTGCAGCGGCACGGCTTCCTCCTGCGCCGACAAAGCTGCCGCATACAACTGAGCCATATCGGGTACGGCATAGCTTAATTCCACAATGAATTCGGAACCTTTTCCGGAACTGCTTTTAAGCTCGATCGTTCCGTTTTGCAAAGTGATTAATTGCTTTACAATGGCGAGGCCAAGGCCTGTGCCGCCAAATCGCCGCGTGGTTTCGGCCTCGGCCTGGTGAAAGCGTTCAAAGATGGTTTTCTGTTTTTCTTCTGAAATACCAATTCCCGTGTCGCAAATAGCAATGCGAATGCGCACCTTTTCTTCGGTTTGCTCAAGCAGAGAAATGTGTACGTCTATTTCTCCTTCCTCGGTAAACTTTACCGCGTTGCTCAACAAGTTTACCAGCACTTGTGTTAAGCGTACCGCATCGCCCGATAAAATATCGGGCACGTCGGGTTCAATGCGAACGTTGAATTGAAGTTTCTTTTCTTTTATTTTTTCGCTGAACATGGCGCTCACCGAACTGACCAAACTGTGCAAACTGAACCTTGTTTCTTCCAGCGACATCATGCCCGCTTCAATTTTAGAAAGATCAAGAATATCATTTACAAGGGCCAATAAGTTTTCGCTGGCGGAATGAATGTTTTGTACGTATTGGCGTTGGTCGGGATTGAGATTGGTTCTTCGAAGCAAGGATGTAAAACCGAGGATGGCATTCATCGGCGTGCGAATCTCGTGGCTCATGTTGGCAAGGAATTGCTCTTTCATGCCCGCAACTTCCTTGCTGCGTTTCTCCGATTCGTTTAGTAGGTGAATCATCTTTTGCTGCTGTCTTCCCTGGTTGAGTATGTACCAAAAAGCCGAGACCACGGCAAGCAAAGCAATAACTGCAATGATCAGTCCCCAAAGGCGGGCCGTTCTTCCGGTGTTTTCAATATCGCCTGAAATGGCCTGCAGTTCGGTGTTGCGCAAGGCATTCAACCGGTCAATGGTGAGCTCAATGCTGTCGCGAAGTACTTTGCCACGATTGGTATTGATCATTTCTTGTGCGGCCTCTTTTCCATTTTGTGAAAAAGCGGTGCACACTTCGTTACTGAAACGAAGCTTGCGTTGGATGGCGGCATCAAGAATTTTTAATTCTTTGGCTGCGGCCCCCGAAGGAAAGGTGCGGTGAAGGGACGCCAGTTCGGTTTGGATGGCGGCAACTTTTGCGTCCACTTTTGCCAAGTCTTGCGAGTCGCCGCTAAGCGCCGCGCCGCGTACATCGCTTTCAATCACCAGCAAGTCGTTTTGCAATTTGCGCAAACTGTTCTGTACATGCATTTCCGTTGCCAGTTGACGGTTGCCGTCAAGCAAGCGGGTGATGTTGTAGCCCGAAACTACCTGCAGGAAAACGATGACCAGAATGCCCAGCAGAAACAACCACAGTACCCAATATCGGATGTCCGGTTTGCGCATGAAAGAGTTGCCGAATATACAAATTTCATGCTGCGAAACTTAGCGCGGAGAAGAAGCTGTAACCGAGTGTTTAAAAAAGCGAAGAAAGACAAAGATGCAGAGAACCACGACGGCCAAACTTCCGGCAATTACCGGTAAACGCCTGCGGGTAAAAATTTCGGTAAGAAAATAATACTCGGAAGCAACGAGGAAAAACAAGGCCGCTATGAAGAAGATAAATTTTTTCATGTTCGTAAAAGAGAAAGGCCGCGGGTGCGGCCCGTCCCTTTAGTTAGTTTTAAAATTTGATACAATATTCGTTTTCCCTGGAGGAATGTTAGCTTTAGCTGCGACCCCAATATTGTATCAGCAAAGGGTTACGGTTTTTCATAATGGCCAAAGGACCGGATATTGGACGGTTGCAGAACAAACATACTCTCCCTTTTTCGCTCCTTTCTGATTGTTAGGCTAACGCAAGCAAGCCTTCGGCGAAGGTGCGGGAATGAACGTTGAGAGAGCATCAAGTAGCGAGTAGCGAGTAGGCGTTAACCGGCAAAAAATTTCAATGAAAAACCTCTCCGAAACTCAGAGAGGCTTTCTTAGTAAACGGCGATTATTACTTGCTACTTGCTACTCGCTATTTACTGCTTACAACAAATTCAGCCGTTTGTTCAAATTGGCTTTGTGCGTATCGGCGACAGGGATAGACGTTTTGCCAATGGAGATGGTACCTTCCTGAATAAAATCTATTTTGTTGATGGCAACAATGTAGCTGCGGTGTACGCGAAGGAATTTGGAGGCCGGTAATTTTTCTTCAATTGATTTGAGTGTTGCGTGCACCACGTGAAACTTCGGCGCGGTATGCACTTTCACGTAATCGCCCATGGCTTCTAAAAACAAAATGTCTTCAATGGAAATGCGCTTGAGCATGCCGTTGTCTTTCACAAACACAAAGCCCTGTTCTTCCACTTTCACTTCCTGTTTGTTGCTGTCCAATGCTTCCTGCGCTTTCTCCACAGCTTGTACCAATCGAGGTTGCGTAATGGGTTTTACAAGATAATCCACTACGTTCAGTTCAAAGGCTTCTGCAGCGTAATCGGTTTTGGCCGTAGTAAAAATGATGAGGGGTTTTTTTGCGCCCAGTTTTTTGATGAGATCAATGCCGCTCATTTCGGGCATTTCAATGTCGAGGAAAAGAAGATCAATGCCGTTATTGGCTAATTGGTTGTATGCCTCCATGGCATTGCTGCATTCGGCTACCAATTCCAAATTCTGCACCTGGCTGACCAATTGCTTCAGGGCCATGCGGGCCATCTTGTTATCGTCTACAATTATACACTTCATAGCTAAGGGGGTTGCAACAAATATAAGATGATGGGATAAACGAACGAGCGGGCTGATTGATTTTTTGTGTGGATGCAAGAACGGAAATCGCAAGCGATTCTTTCAACGGTTCATGCATTTGTGGTGATGGAAACGGTGTGATTTGTTGCAAATTCATAAGCCGGATTCGCACATGCTATGGCTATACAAACGCGAAACAAACACGCTACGGTTTCCATTCTATTTTGGAAATTACCTTGATGGTTTTGTATTCCTTTTCCACTGCCTGGTAAACTTCCATTTCTTTGTAAAAAATGGTGACGGTTTTGTTGAGACCGGAGGCAGGTTGTGTGGTCAATCTGTTGGCGCCTTCGAAGTATTCAAGCCAATAAAGTTTATCAGTACGGCCCTGGTTGTTTTGCACCAACAGGTAAACAAAGGGTTGTCCTTCGATCTTTAGAATTTTACCGCTGTATGTTTTGGACGCTCCCTGCCCGTTTTCCGAAACAATTTCCTGCAGGTTGTTTTTGATAAAGGTTAAAAAGGCCGGGCACTTTAAAGCGGCTAGCTGCCCCACTTTTTCACCGAAACTTCGTATGCCTTCTTTGCTGCTCATGTCAATGCCCCAGTAACTCTTTACATCGTTGTTGTACCGGCTCATGAGCGGAACAATCATGGCACCCATTTCTACGGTCATGTTGTCTTTGGTAAGACGCGGCGATGCACTTTCGAAAGAGTCGCAAAATTCTTTGACAATGGCGTTCTCAAAGTTTTCTTTTGAAGCCGATTGTGCAGAGGCAGAAGTGAAACCGGCAAAGGCAAAGAACAAGGCGCAAAGAGTTATGCGGGCCTGCATGTTTTTACGAAGTTGCATAAGCAGTGCTTATAGATAAAGATTAAAATTTTGGGCAGCTTACACTTTTGGCGTAAGGGTCTGTTGGCTTTTTGGTATAGATAAGAGAGAACTCTGCGCCACCGCGAAGATTGGAACCCGGCTTGAGCGAAGAAGTATTTACGTCGTAGGTTGCGCCGATGTGAAAGCTGCCAAACTCCAGACCAACATAAGGAATTACGGCATCGCCAAAACGGAACCAACTACCAAAATAAAGATTGGTAGGGCTTTGCGGATCGGGGTTTACGTTGAGCATGTAGGCGCCGCCAATCACGGTGTTGATGGCGTTGGCCTGCCGGCTGTGAATGGCGCTGAAGTGAACGGCATTGTTATCGGCCAGCGGCAGTCGTCCGCCGGCTTGTATTGTCAGCCGCGGGTCCAATACAAACGTTCCGCCGCTGAAGCTTTCTTTTGGCCGCGTAATATGGTACATCGAAGCGCCAACGTAGTAGTTGTTGCTGCCGTCTGTGGTGCCGTTGTAAAGCAGGCCCACGTTCAAATCAAAATAAGAAAGGTTGAGGCTCGATTGATCAAAGACTTCGTTGGTTAAACCGGTAAAACCGTCAGAGCGCAGTTGATCCAAAAATTTAACCTTCGTTACATCAAGTGTCTTTGTGACAAACGTTCCTTGAAAACCGAGACCCAGTTGATTAAAACCGTTTTCGTCAAGCGACTTGTGATACGCCGTTGACAAAGCAACGGCATTGTTTTGCAGTACGCCATTTCCACTTTTATCGGAGAAAGCCAAAACGCCAATACCAAATTGGTCGAATTCGGGAATGTTACTTTTTAAAATGCCGGCGTCCACCGAAGCGGTATATGTTGTATAGGCATTGTTAATGGTGGGCCATTGGTTACGGTAATTGCCTGCCACCCGCAAGATGCCTTCAAATTTTCCGGTTAAAGCAGGATTGAGCGTGAGGGGAGAGGCAAAGAATTGAGAAAAATTAGGGTCTTGTGCTTTTGAAAGAAAAAAGGCACACGAAAAAAAAATCAGAAGGACGGTATTTCTCATATTCTTTGTTAGATGCGGTATGAAAATTACGACAAATAATTTTCGGGTTTGGGAATAATTCCACCGGCTTGGTAACGGTGGTTCGGCAGTGTGTTTGGTTTGCCCTTCTGCTGAAATTAATCCTTAAGCTTTGTCAAGATTGAACTTTGGTGCCAAATGCCAAGTCTCCCGCATCGCCAAGGCCCGGAACAATGTAGCCTTTGCCCGTCAGCTCGTCGTCAATGGCGCCGCACCAAACAATGGCTTCGGGCACTTCGCGCCGCAGGTATTCAATGCCCACCGTGCAGGCAATGGCGGTAACGATGTGAATGGCTTTCGGCTTTCCTTCTTCTTTTAAGTATTGAATGGTTTTTACCAACGAAGCGCCGGTGGCCAGCATGGGATCGGAAATGATCAAAACGCGGTTGTCAATTTCGGGGCAGGAAAGATATTCCAGCATGATGTCAAAGCTGCCGTCGGGTTTGTGTTTGCGGTAGGCCGAAACAAAAGCGTTATCGGCCTTGTCAAAATAGGAAAGCAGTCCGTTGTGCAGCGCAAGGCCGGCACGTAAAATTGTGGTGAGGACGGGCTGTTCTTCCAGCACTTCGCACACGGCCGTACCCAACGGCGTTTGAATTTCTTTTTCCACATAAGGCAGTCGCCGGCTGATTTCAAAAGCCGCCACTTCGCCGATGCGCTCTAAGTTCCGGCGAAAGCGCATCCGGTCGGTTTGCACGGTTACGTCGCGCAATTCCGCTACCCAGTTGCTGACGAGTGAATGTTCTTTACTTAGATTAATAACCATCGGGCCAAAGATAAGTACGAGGTACAAGATACTTAGTGCTAAGTACGAAATACAAAGTACAGCTATAGGACAAGAACACGAAGAAGGAGGTATTGATGGCCTTCGACAAGACTGTGAACTACTTTAATTTAGTCATCATGCAGGACCTTAAATTAAGATTCTTTGAATTTGCCGTTTCTGTTGGCAGGCTCTATGATGAAATGAAAATGGATGACAGGAACCGGGCATACATGCGCCAACCCATCCGATGCTCTTCGTCGGTAGGAGCAAATTACAGGGACGCTTTAAAAGGAAAATCAACGGCTGATTTTTAAAACAAGCTGAAAGTTGTGGAAGAAGAAGCGGACGAAACTGTTTATTTTTTAGAGTTGTTGCTGCGATTTAATCGGACACATGAAAGCATTCTCAATCCTCTAATTAAAGAAGGAAACGAGATTTGCAAAATCGTCATAGCAAGTATCATTACGACAAAAGCAAGAACGAAATGAAAATCGTCTCGTTTCTGCTCGACCGCTTCCTATTTTGTAGCTCGTACTTCGTAATTCGTACTTTGCGCTTATGACATACAGGGCACTTGGTTTAATGAGCGGGAGTTCGCTCGATGGATTGGATATAGCGTTTGTTGAATTTACACACAACGCCGGTGAGTGGAGCTTCGAAATTCTTGCGGCGGATTGTTATAGTTATGATGAAGAATGGAAAAACAGATTGCAAAACGCGACATCGTTAACGGCGTTGAATTATCAACGGCTTCATGCCGATTACGGTCATTACATCGGTGCAGCGGTAAATCGTTTCGTTGAAGAAAACAACCTGCACTATAAAGTCGGATTGGTTGCCTCGCACGGGCACACCACCTTTCACGAGCCGCAAAACAGGCTGACCGCTCAACTGGGCGATGGCGCGGCCATTGCTGCTGAAACCGGACTGCCCGTGGTGAGTGATTTGCGGGCACTTGACGTTGCGTTTGGCGGACAAGGCGCACCCATTGTTCCAATTGGCGAGAAACTGTTGTTGAGAGATTACGACATGTATTTAAATCTTGGCGGCATTGCCAACATTTCTTTCAACGATGAGAAAAATTACATAGCCTTTGATGTTTGTCCGGCCAACCGGGTATTGAACATTTTTGCGGCGAAAGAAGGAAAAGAATACGACGCAAACGGAGCAATGGCCGCAAACGGAAAGGTGCATGAAGACGCATTGCAAAAACTCAACGAGCTTTCTTATTACAAACACCCCTATCCAAAATCACTTGCCAACAATTTTGGAACGGATGAAGTTTATCCTTTGCTTGCTTCCTTTAATCTCTCATCCGCCGATGCTTTACGCACTTATGTTGAACACATCGTACAACAAGTGAAACCGGCAATCGGCAACCGGCAATCAGAAATCGGAAATCAAAAATTGCTTGTTACTGGTGGCGGTGCGCTTAATTCATTCTTGCTGAAACGTCTCTCGGAAGAATTGAAAGCGTTAAACATCGACGTTATTATTCCCGATGAGAAGCTTGTGCAATACAAAGAAGCACTAATCATGGCTTTCATGGGCGTGCTTCGCTGGCGGCAGGAATACAACGTTCTTTCCTCCGTTACCGGTGCGGCGAGAGACAGCATCGGCGGCGCGGTGTGGATAGGGCAGGAGGCGTGAATGATTAGCTGATCGGCTTGCGCCGGTGTAGGGACATGCTCCCGGCATGCCCTGAAAAATTAAGCGCTAACTCGAATTGAGAATGGATTGATCAACTGATGAAAGTAAAACTGTCTCCATCAAACAGGCCAAGATCACTTAGTTTTAAATGTGGGATTACCAGCAAGGCCATAAATGAAAGCGTCATGAAAGGCGCTGATAACGTTGAGCCCAATGCTTTCGCTGCTTTGTCAATTTCGGAATATTTTTTGGCTACTTCGTAACCGTCTTCTGCACTCATTAAACCGGCAACAGGCAAGGGCAAGATCAAATCATGGTTACCAACGCAACTCACGCCGCCTTGTTTTTCAATGACAAGATTTACCGCCCGGCAAAGGCTTTCGTCATCCACGCCTACGGCTACAATGTTGTGCGAGTCATGTGCAACAGATGACGCAATAGCGCCTTTTTTTAAGCCAAAATTTTTGATGAAGGCCTTTGCAACCGGTGCATCTTTGTAACGGTTAACGACAACAATTTTCAATACGTCGTTTTCAACATCAGAAACAATATTGCCCTGCTCAATTTTTGGTTTGAAAGGAATTTTATTGGTGATGAGTTGGCCATCTAACGCTTCCATTGCAAGCCTTGGCAAAGGATCATTGCCTACGGCCACTTCAAAATCCTGCGCTCCCTTTTTCGAACAACTAAAATTGTTCACCGCATTGCCGATTGCTAGTTGCTGATCGATTAAACTCTTCCCGTTCTCCGCAACAAGTTCTCCATTCACATACGTCTGCAGCACCTCGAAATTTTTTAAATCCTTTATCACCACAAAATCCGCAAAATCATTTTCACGCAACAAGCCAACTTTCAGTTTGTAATGGCCAACGGGGTTGACACATGCCGCTTGCAAAATCTTAAAAACATCAATGTCTTTTGCCACGGCTCTTGCGCACAACTGATTGATGTGACCTTCCACCAAACTGTCGGGGTGTTTGTCATCGCTGCAAAACATCATTTGATCCGGATAAACATTCAATAACTCAATGAGTGCTTCAAAATTTTTTGCGGCGCTGCCTTCGCGGATGATGATCTTCATGCCGTGCTGCAATTTGTCCAGGGCTTCTTCGGCGGTAAAACATTCGTGATCGGTAGAGATGCCGGCATCAATGTAACGCTTCGCGTCGCTGCCGCGCAAGCCCGGTGCGTGACCGTCAACCGGCTTCTCAAATTTTTTTGCGGCGGCTATTTTCTTCATGACCTCTTCGTCACCGTTTAAAACACCGGGAAAGTTCATCATCTCGCTTAAATACGAAACATCTTCTCTTCGCAGCAAATCTTCTACTTCTTTGCTCGTTAGCTCAGCACCGGCTGTTTCAAATACAGTCGCCGGTACACAACTCGGTGCGCCGAAGTTGAACTTGAACGGTACTGTGTTGCCGTTCTCAATCATGAACGCTACGCCTTTCATGCCGCACACATTGGCAATTTCATGCGGGTCGCTAACCGTGGCAACCGTTCCGTGTACAACGGCCAGCCGCGCAAACTCCGACGGTATCAGCATTGAGCTTTCGATGTGTATGTGGGCATCAACAAAGCCGGGAAGAACAAAGGATATCGGGATATTGGGATATTGGGATATTGGGGTTATGGAAATTATGCGTTCGCCTTCCACTTTGATTTCTGCCGGGTAAATTTTCTTTTGATGTACATCCACCAAATTGCCTGTGATTGTAAACGATGCCATGCAAGAGTTTTGGCGAAGATGCAAAAAGCTTTGCATCTCGAAACGTTTTGTATGGCGCAAAAAGGCGTTGGCAAAATTCTTTGTGCCTCCATCCCGCAATTGAAAACGGCTTCTTACATTCACCTAAACTTTAAAGTAATTAATATGAAAGCACTCCGCACGGCCTTGCTTGGCCTCGCTACCGCGGCCACTTTGTTCGCACAGGCGCAAACCGCCGACGAAATCGTCAGCAAACACGTTGACGCCATTGGTGGCGCCGATGCCTGGCACAAAGTGAACACCATGAAAACCGAAGGCACGCTAACCGTGCAAGGCAACATTCCCGTAACGGTTGTCAGCACGGTGCTGCATACCAAAGGCATGCGGCAAGACATTACAGCCATGGGCATGAGCGGCTACCAGATTTTGACGCCTACGGCTGGATGGGGCTACATGCCATTTCAGGGACAAACAAAAGCAGAACCACTAACCGAAGACCAGGTGAAGGAAGGTGCCGACGAATTGGATGCTCAAGGTAGCTTGGTTGACTACAAGCAAAAAGGCCATACCGTTACACTTCTTGGCAAGGACGATATTGAAGGCGTAGAGGCATACAAGCTGCAGATTGTGCAAAAGAGCGGCAAAACCGAAACCGTTTTTATTGATCCGAAGTCGTATTACATCATTCGCGCCGTGAGCAAGATGAAAGCCAACGGCCAGGAAGTAGAGCAAACCGTAAATCTTGCCAACTACAAAAAGTTGCCCGAAGGCATCGTTGTGCCCATGAGCATTACCCTGCCCATTGGTGAACTGGCCATCAGCAAGGTTACCGTGAACGGCCCGGTGGACGAAGCTATTTTCAAGCCGTCGAATTGATTTTGTCTGAACGGGGATGAGTGGGATGGACCGGATTTGTGTGATAAATGATCCTGTTCATCCCACTCATCTCATTAATCCCGGTTCAGACATCCTCCACCAAACTGCACATCATGAAAAAAAAATTACCTGCTTTTTCACAAGTCGCCACCGGCTTGCTCTTCATTCTTTCCTCAAACCTTTTTGCACAAAGCAATATCAGCTCCGCCACCTTCGGCATGTTGGAAGCCCGCTGGCTTGGACCCGGCACCATGAGTGGCCGCATCACCGACATTAAAGGCGTGAACGCTGACGGCAAAACACTTTACATCGGTACCGCCGGCGGCGGCGTCTGGAAGAGCACCAATGCCGGTGCATCTTTCAAACCCATTTTTGACAAGTATTGCCAAAGCATCGGGGCAATCGCCATTGATCAGAAAAATCCAAAAGTGCTTTACTGTGGCACTGGTGAAAGCAACATGCGAAACTCGGTAAGCATAGGCGTGGGTTTGTACAAATCAACCGATGCGGGCGACAACTGGACGAAGATTGGTCTCGACAGCACCGAGCACATTGCAAAGGTTTTAATTGACCCGTCTAACTCAAACAACATTTACGTCGCCGCTCCCGGTCCGCTTTGGAGCGACAGCAAGCACCGGGGCTTGTACAAAAGCACCGACGGCGGCGCTACCTGGAGCAAGAGTCTTTACATCAACGAAAAGGCAGGCTGCGCCGACGTGGAGATTGATCCGACAAACACAAACATTTTATACGCATCGACCTGGGAGTTTCGCCGCACGCCGTATTCGTTTAACTCCGGCGGCAACGGCAGTGGTTTTTACAAAAGCACGGATGGCGGCAAAACATGGAAAGAAATTACCAGAGGCCTTCCATCAAAACCGTTTGGCCGCATAGCTTTTGCGCTGGCACCAAGCGCTCCGCAAAACTTACTGGCCATTGTGGAAAGCAACAACACAGGACTGTTTATTTCAAGCGACGGTGGTGAAAGCTGGAAACAGCAAAGCGCTACGCTTAATGTAACAGCACGGCCGTTTTATTTCAGCACCATTGAAGTAGATCCGAACGATCCAAAACGTGTGTACCGTCCTTCCTATGGGTTTTCGTACAGCAGCGATGGCGGTTATTCTTTTGCCGATGCCAGCGGCGATGGTGGCTGGGTGCACAGCGATATGCACGCACTCTGGATCAATCCGAATAATACAAACCAATTATACGTTGGTACAGATGGCGGCGTGTACATGAGCCTTGACCGCGGCGCTACTTGGCGTTTTATTGACAACCTTCCTGTTGGACAGTTTTATCACGTGGCCGTTGACAAACAAAAGCCTTACCGCATTTACGGTGGCTTGCAGGACAACGGCAGTTGGATGGTGCCGTCGCAAACACCGGGAGGCTTGGGCAACGGCGATTGGAAAGCAGTTTACGGTGGCGACGGTTTTTGGACGCAGCCCGATCTCATTGATCCGAATATTGTTTATGCCGAATCGCAAGGCGGCAACGCAGGCCGCGTGGACTTGCGCACACTGCAAGGCGTTACCATCAAGCCGCAAGCAGAAGGCGATGAAAAGCTGCGCTGGAACTGGAATTCGCCGATTGTGATTGGTGCAAAAAATCCTGCGAATCTTTACATGGGTGCACAGTTTCTTTTTAAGAGCACCGACAGGGGCAGCAACTGGACACGCATCTCTCCCGACTTAACAACGAACGACAAAAAGAAACAGGCGCAGGAAGAAAGCGGCGGTCTTACGGCTGACAATACTTCGGCTGAAAATCACACAACAATTTTCACGATTGCTGAAAGCCCGCTGGATGAAAAAAACATTTGGGTTGGCACCGATGACGGCAACCTGCAAGTAACATGGGACGGCGGGAAAACCTGGACAAACCTCGCAAAGAATTATGCGGCTGCGGGCATACCATCGCAAACATGGGTAAGTTCAATTGAGCCAAGCCGTTTCGATAAGAACACGGTATTTGCAACCTTCGACAACCATATGTACGGCGACATCAAAACTTATGTGGCGAAGTCAACCAATGGGGGCAAAACGTGGAAGGCCTTTGCGAGCAACGAGTTTACTGGCTTTGCGCACAAGATCAAGCAAGACATCAAAAACAAAGACCTTCTTTTCCTCGGCACCGAAATGGGTTTGTTTGCCTCAACCGATGGCGGCGCAAACTGGTTTCGCATGAAGAACCACATTCCGGAGTATGCATTGGTGCGAGACATTCAAATTCATCCGGCAACAAACGATTTGTTGCTCGCAACGCACGGCCGCGGCATTATTGTAGTGGACGATATTGCGCCCATTCGTTTAATGACGCCTGCCGTTGCAGACAAAGACGTTTACTTGCTTCCGATGAAGGCCGTGCCGCTGGCTACGGGCCTTGGCGCCGGCGGTTTTCCAAGCACCGGGGGATGGAACGGCGGCAATCCAAATCAGTTGCCGTCCATTCAATATTATTTGAAAGAAAGGCCGAACAGCGGCGATTTAAAAGTGGAGATTTTAGACAACAAAGGACAGCTTGTGCAAACGCTTACGCCGGGCAAACGCAAAGGCATCAACAAAGTGGTTTGGAACCTGCGCGGCACGCCGCCAAAAGTTGCGGCCGGTGGAACGAAGATGGATCCCGCAGGCTTTTCATCGCCGATGGTATTGCCGGGAATGTACACGGTGCGTCTAAAAGTGGGCGAGAAAGAATACACCGAACCAATAACCGTGGTACATGATTCGACTAATAAAAACTTTACGATGGCCGACCGCATTGCACAATACAAAGCGGCGCAAGATGCGTTGAAACTTTACACAACGTTAACCGAGAACATTGAAGAAGTGAGCAAGAAACAGGCAGACTTAAAACGCTGGATGACCCTGAGCAAAAATGAAGAAAGCAAGAAGGTGTTGAAGGCTTACAATGACTCGCTGGAAGCCTTGCGCAGCACAATGCTGGCGACGAAACAGAAATCCATCTTCGCCGACGAAGAGCAATTGCGTGAACGTGTAAGTGAATTGTACAGCACCATTGTTGGGCAAGAAGCAAAGCCTTCCAACCTGCAAGTCAAACGCATTGACGTTCTGGAAAAGCAGCGTACAAAAGTGGTGCAGAAGCACGATGAATTAAAGAAGCAGTTTGATGCGCCGGTGAAAGCAATTGTGGACAAGGAAGGCTTGAACAACGCCGCGTCGTAGAAATTAAGGTATACCCCTTGGGACAAACAGCTCATTTTAAAATGAAACGAAAGTTAACTGTCAACCGAAAGAAAGTCGTTGGTGTACATCCGGTAACAAAAGAATCGGTTGATTTAAAATGGTATCAAGGTGCGAATCGATATAATAATGGAGCAACAAGATTTGGACATAAATATGAGTTCAGGTACATCATTAGTTCTTCAAAGTTTTAATGCGATTAGTTCCGAGTAGTATATCGTTACCAGAATTAAAAATTAAGAAGCGATATGCAAAAGCCGGTATCACAACCGGCTTTTGTTTCGTTTAAGGAAGACGTAGATTCGTATTCAAATTGTACGATTATGGACGAAGAAGCAAGAAAGCTGCGCATTATAGCAAAACTGGAAAAAATACATAATGATGCGATATTGCAGGAACTGGAAAACGTAATAGATAAAAACACAGTGCCGATAGGTGAAAAGAAAAGTTTTGCAGAATTTGCCGGCACGCTAACGGACGAAGAAGCTAATGAATGGCTGAAAAATATTGAAGAGGGCTGCGAACAAATCAATCCCGATGATTGGAAATGACACATGCCTGCTTGATACAAGCATTATCATTCTTGCCCTAAAGAAAAATCCGCTTGTGGGCCGGAAGCTTGACGAACTGCGAGAAATATTTGTTCCGCTTACCGCAGTTGGCGAATTGTTTTACGGAGCTTATAAATCACCCCAACTGTTGAAACACTTGCAAGAAACGAATGCCTTCCTCAAGAAATGCACGGTTCTGCATCCCGACGTTCAAACCTCCGAACTATACGGCAAAACAAAAGCTGCTCTGGAAAGAAAAGGCAATCGAATACCTGAAAACGACATCTGGATTGCCGCCATTGCCTTGCAACATCATCTTCCTCTTTATCAAAATGACAAACATTTTAAAGATGTGGACGGCCTGCAACTTTTCAATCCGCTTTCTTCCATCTGACAAAAAAGTTCAGCCCGCATTCTCATCGTTAGTAACTTTTGCGCCTAATCACACAACATGAGAAAGCATTTCCTGCTATTACTCCTTACCGCATTTACTATCCTTGCCTTCGCACAAAAAAAGAAAAACGCCAACGAATCCGGCAACACCGATTCATTCTTTCTTTCCAAAGTCAAATACCGTTTGATTGGTCCGTTTCGCGGCGGAAGAAGCGGTGCGGTAACCGGCTCGTACAAAAGCAAAAACACCTTTTACTTTGGTGCCACTGGCGGTGGCGTTTGGAAAACCACTGACGGCGGCAGCAATTGGAAAAACATCAGCGATAAATATTTTGGCGGCACCATCGGCGCAGTTGCTGTCGCGCCAGGCGACGAAGACATTATCTACGTTGGCGAAGGTGAAAACACCATCAGGGGTAACGTAAGCGAAGGCAAAGACGGCATGTGGCGCAGCGAGGACGGCGGACGAACGTGGAAGAACATCGGTTTGAAAGACGCGGCTCACATCATCCGCATCATCGTTCATCCAAAAGACCCGAATACGGTTTGGGCCGGTGTTTTAGGGCACGCATTCGGCTCTAACGAAACAAGAGGTGTTTATAAATCAACCGATGGCGGCAAAACCTGGAAGCGAACACTTTTTGTCAACAACCTTTCAGGCGTTTCCGACATGGTGATGGAGCCAGGCAACCCTTCGGTGTTGTACGCCGGAACATGGAGAATGATTCGCACACCGTATAGCATGGAAAGCGGCGGCGAAGGCAGCGGTCTTTGGAAGAGCACCGACGGCGGCGAAACATGGACAAACATTTCTGCAAAAAAAGGATTGCCGAAAGGCATTTGGGGAATTGTCGGTGTGGCCGTTGCGCCAAGCAATCCCGATAAAATTTATACACTGGTTGAAAACCCTTCTGGCGGCATGTTTATGTCTGCTGACGGCGGCGAAACATGGACCCTAACCTCAAGCGACAACAACGTTCGCCAGCGTGCCTGGTACTATTCAAAACTGTTTGTTGATCCCAAAAACGAGAACACGGTTTATGCGCCCAACGTGAATTTTATGCGCAGCCGTGATGGCGGTAAAACCTTTCAGTCTCTTCGCACACCGCACGGCGATCACCACGATTTGTGGATCGATCCTGCTGATGGCAACCGAATGATTGTAGCCGATGACGGCGGCGCACAAATTTCGTTTGACGGCGGCGACAACTGGAGCAATTACAACAATCAACCCACGGCGCAATTCTACCGCGTATCAACAGACAATTCATTTCCCTACCGTATTCTCGGTGCACAACAAGACAATACAACCGTTCGCATTAAAAGCAGGACAAGCGGTGCGGCCATTACCGAAAACGATTGGGAACCTACAGCTGGCGCGGAAAGCGGTTATGTGGTTGCCGATCCGCTCAATCCCGACGTTGTTTACGGCGGCAATTACGGCGGTTATATTTCGCGGCTCGATCACAAAACGGGAGAGAACCGTGCGGTATCGCCCTGGCCTGATAACCCAATGGGCGCAGGCGCTGACGTTCTGAA
>Ga0308176_10000578_pt1 | contig 23163 bp, 14 predicted proteins | sample PhyCR2_3_FD_203890 | JGI IMG/M metagenome (GOLD analysis project Ga0308176, IMG submission 203890) | Soil microbial communities from UC Gill Tract Community Farm, Albany, California, United States - DLSLS.C.R2 | ecosystem: Environmental > Terrestrial > Soil > Agricultural land | place: USA... | reverse complement strand
CCGGCGCGGTGCGCCTCGTGCAGGCCCTCGGCGGCACCGCGGATCAGCATCACCTTCTGCTCGACGGTGAGCTCGCCGGCGATGCTGCCAAGCGACTCGCCATCGATGTACTCCATGGCGATGTAGACCTTGCCCTCGACCTCGCCGACCTCGTGGACCTTGCACACGCGCTCGTGGCTCACCCGCGCCTGGGCGCGCGCCTCGGCGATGAGCCGCCGGACGTACTCGGGATCGTCGCCGCGCACGAACTTGATGGCGACCTCGCGGCGCAGCCTGAGATCCAGGGCGAGGAAGACCTGGCCCATGCCGCCCTGGCCGAGGAACCTCACGCTCGCATAGCGATCCCAGGCCGCGACGGGGAACGCAGGGCCCGCGGCCGCGCGGGCCTCCGGTATCGTCGGGCCGGTGATCGTCGAGCCAGCCAGATCGGTGCCGGTGGCGGCCTTCGAGAGCAGGGACCGGAGGCTGTCCTCGGACAGCCGGCCTCGCTCGACGAGCAACGCGAGCGGGCTCTGCTGCTTCTCGCGGGCTTCCTCGGCCAGCACCTTCGCGTCCGCTCGGGTGAGCAGCCCCTCGGCGATCGCGATCCGTAGCTCGCCCTCGTACGGCTCACGCATCCGGCCATGATACGCCTGCGGCGTGCCGGCCGCGGGCTACTGCGGCTTGGGCGTCGCCCCACCCGCAGCTCAGGATCGTCGAGAATGCGGCTCACGATCTCGCCGGAGCTCGGGCTGATGCAGCGCCACGCACGGAGCGGTGAACGAGCGACCGCTACGTGAGGAGCTCATCGACCGAGGCGACCGAGAATGCGCGATCTAACCAGTGATCCACGGTGGCAAGGTCGGTGCACGTGATGATGCGACGCTGCTGGTCGTCGGTCATCGCCAGGCCACGTCGTCGCAAGATCAGCACCAGGGCCTCCGCTTTGCCCTCCGCCTTACCCTTGGCCTCCCCTTTGGCTTCCCCCTCGACCTCACCTTTGGCCTTGCCTTCGGCGTAGGACCGGCGGTGCGCTTCGCTGAAGAATTTCTCGATCTGGGGTTCCATTTCCAGTGCCTTTCGCGCGGCTTCGCTCAGGGCCTGCGCGATCAGGAGCGAGTACAGCAGCCGCTGCTCTTCCGGCAGCGGAAAGATCGCGTGGATCGCGGCGCGCCCGATCGCCACTGCCGTCTCGACGTCGCCGCCGCCGTGCGCCAGCACCGACAGCACGGCGAGCTGCGGCTCGCGCAAGGCCAGGTCCGGATCGGTTACCTGGGGGATGCCCTCGGGCCCGATCACGCGCGGCCGGAAGACATTCCCGCCTCCCAGCGCGATCGGCTGGCTGGCCCACCGCGCGGTCGCCGGGTCGGACGTCACGACCGTCACGACGAACGGACACTCGTGGCGGGCCCGGGCCGCGGCGGCCAGGTGAACGGCTTGCGCGCGTCGGGCTGGAGCTGGACTTCGAAGATGGTGCCGAGGACCGGCTTGCTCGCGTGGTCGATCAAGTCGACGAACAGCACGACGGCGTCGGCGTAGTACTCGACCGGTACCAGCTGATGGAGCGTTGCTTCGTGAGCCTTGCCTCGGTGAAGTGCGGGACCTCGACGTTCAGGAGCTCGCGGAGCAAGCTGGCGGCAAACGCTGGCCGATCCCGGACCAGCGCGATGACGCCCTCGTGATTCAGGGACGGCGGCATGTCGATACACGTCACGTTACGCAGCGCATCTGATGATGGAAAGCAGAATGGCCAGCATACAGCGAGAGCATCGAGCGCCTGTTGCGACTGACGCTGCCAGGTGTTGTGGCCGTGCCGCAGGTAGACGTAGGACTCGCCGGCCGGCCACCGCGCGAGCCGCGCGCCCACCAGGCGTTGAGGCACCAGTTCGACACGTTGGACAGGGCAGCTTCGACACGTCGAGAACGAGCCTGACAGCCCGCGTCGATGTCGTAGATGATATAATGCTCGTCCGCTTCGGTCATCGACACGAGAACGCGAGCCATGGTGACGCGCTCCCTGCGCGACAGGTATCTCGGCACATGATCTGCAAGGTGTCCTAAGATGGCGGGTCTGTCTGGATGTCGTCCGGGGAGAGGACTATCGAGAAGCACCCGAAGATCCGGACTGCGAGGGATCTCGCAGTGGACGAGATCACGTGGTGTTTTCACGACTGCGAGGGCGATCTGGACAGGCGCGCCACGTTCGCCGGAGCGCGATCGTGCACGATGTCAGATCGAAGGTCGGGCTCGGCGCCCCTCCAAGCACTGCAGCGACGCCGCCTACGACGATGAAGTCAACGTGATGACGTGCGAGCACTTCAAGCGCGTCCTTGAACTTTGGCGGCTGGCGAATCATAGGGCAGCTCCGCGATGCTATCGGTGAAGCCCTGCAACACGGCGAGGCGCTCCTCGAGCGAAAGTGACAGCATCCAGCGGATCAGCGTGACATCGACACCGTCGTCGGGCTCGATCTGCGGCGCGGGATGGCGGGGACCATTATTCTCGCAGGATATCATGGGACCAGGCGCTGGGCAGTGCTAGGAGGATCAGACCGCCCGAACGCGCAGACTGTCAGGCCAGGCCTCGGGCGTCCCGCTCGGGCTCGACTGGCCAGTCAGGAACCGAGCAGGTTCCACGTCCCGTCGGCTTCGTTCACGAAGGTGGTGGCGGTCTCGAGGATCCGCACCTGGTAATTCGAGGCACGCGATGCGATGTGAACCTCGACATGACCGTTCGGCGTGTTCGCGGTCTTGATGAAAACGAGGTCCTGGTTCGGCAGGAGCTGCCAGACGCCGTCGGCTTCGTTGCCGAAGGTGGTGGCGGTCTCCAGGATCCGCGTCTGATAGCTGGAGGCGCGCGATGCGATGTGGACCTCGACGTGTCGGTTAGGCGTGTTCGCGGTCTTGATGAAGACGAGGTCCTGGTTCGGCAGGAGCTGCCAGACGCCGTCGGCTTCGTTCCCGAAGGTGGTGGCGGTCTCCAGGATCCGTGTCTGGTACTTCGAGGCGCGCGATGCGATGTGGACCTCGACGCGTCCGCTCGGCGTGTTGCTGGTCTTGATGAAGGCCAGATCCTGGTTCGGCAGGAGCTGCCAGACGCCGTCGGTTTCGTTCCCGAAGGTGGTGGCGGTCTCCAACGTCCGGTTCTGGAAATTCGAGACTCCCGATGCCAGGTGAACCTCCACGTGACCGTTCGGCGTATTCGCCGTCTTGATGAAGGCCAGGGTGGTGCCTGGCGGCTGGACATGGAGACCGTCGAGTTCGCTTCGAGGAGGAGACATGTTATATTCCCTTGGCGGTTGGGTTTGCGCCGCCGATACGCACACAAAGCAGCTCTCGTGCCATGCTATCCGCGCCTCTCGCTCGCCAGATAATGGGGCACCAACGCATCGCTGGGGGTTGGCGGAGGAAACGCAAAGGCCCCACAGGGCGTCGACGTGTCGAGCGCGTCGTTCGACGAGTCGAGCGGCCCTCCTGGATCAGCGCATCAGCGAATCCGCCGGGATGGGAGAGGCGCTGCGCGGGAGCCGGTTGGTGCGTCCGGCGAACGAGCAGCCGCCGACCTTTCCCTACCTGTGGCGATCCACGGCGAGGGCGGCGCCCGTGACGAGGAGAATCGCCCGGCTATCAAGGGTTTGCGCGAGGGAGCAAGCGCCGACAGGGCGTCGACACGTCGAGCGTAGCGGTTCGACGCGTCGAGCGGCGCTCCGGGAACCTGCATGTCAGCAAGTCCGCCGGGGGATCCCTGCGATGGACCAGTTGGTGCGCACAGGGATCGAGCCTGTAGTGCGTGGACAGGACGTCGATGAGGTCGCCAAGGGATATCGCGCCGGGCGCGCCATCCGACGCGCCGAAACGACGCGTCGAACGCGACGACGCGGCACCCGGAACGCATAGTGCGTCTGTCGAGCGCGGGGCACGCTGGCACATCACTTGGATACATGACTGGCTGCACCAGCTCCGTAACGGGCGCCAGCGTCATGTCATTGTCGCGGAGCCATTACCCGCCGGTCTCCAGAGGGCCGGTCAATGTAGGAGAATCTCATGCCCAGCTCAGACACCATCGCCATCACTTTGTCGTCCCTCAGTCAGTTCCACTTCGTTCCCCCAGACTCCACGGTGGATATGAACGGTACAGTCAATTTTGTGGGCAGACCGGGCTCGGTGACCACGCTCGTATCCGGTGCGCCTAAGCAGATCTTCATGTCGGGGCCGCCACCATACACCGTCCCGCTGAGCTACCAGTTGATGCATGATTTCCAGGGGGTCGTGGACATACAGTTCACGACGGGATCGATCGAAGCCTCGGGGACGACCGGCAGTAGCGCCGGCGGGCCCGGCGGTGAAGACGACCCCACCAATGGGACGCTGCGCGTCGGCTCCACTTCTGGTGGTCACCATCGTTGACATCCCATCGTCGTCATCACGAGTAACCGCGCCAATCCGTGCGCCTATGGTAACGCAGAGGCGAACTGCTGCGCCAGCGCCACTTGACGCTTCCATGGTTTCTCGAGGCCAGGATTGACCGCCAGCGCCTTGGCGAAATCGTCCATGGCCCTCGTGCCCCGCTCGCGCCGCGTGGCGGCATCCGCCGTGTGCTGCGCCTGTACGACGAGCAGGCTCGCTCGCAGGATGCGTGCATCCGGCCAGGTAGGTCGGGCGGCGAGCACCTGATTCACCAGTTCGAGGCCTCGCTGCAGCGAGGGAGTAGGGTCGGTTCCCGTCTCTTGCTGGACGGCCGCCCATGCGCGGAAGAACTGGCCGAAGGCGATCTGAGAGTCCTGATTCTCGGGTGCCAGATCGACCGCCTGCTGGAACGCCTGCGCCGCTTCTTCGAAGTCCGCTGCCTGGGCCTGCCCGCCCCGCGCCCGGAGGCGGGCGAATAGCCCGAGTGTCTCCCCGAGGTAACGCTGGGCGAGCGCGTGCTTCGGATTCTTCTCGAGCGCGTGGCGGATCGCCGGCAAAGCTTCCGCCAGGATCGACTGCGGATCACGTCCGTGCTCCAGGTCGTACGCGGCCAGGATGGCGTACGCCATCCCGAGATTGGCCCAGAACATCGGGTGGTCCGGAACCCGCTCGATGGCCTGTTTCAGCGCCGCCACCGCTGCCTGGATACTCGCGCGCGGATCCTCGTCGCGGGCGCACTGGAAACGCGCACGCAGCACGAGCATATCGCCCAAATTGTTGTAGCCATATCCTTGGTCCGGGGCCACGGCGATGGCCTGCTCGAAGGCCGCTCGGGCCTGATCCAGCAGCGGCTCGATCTCGGCGCCTTGATCCCACGCCTGCTTCACTTGATCCACCAGGACCCGGCCGATGCCGTTGTGCAGGTGCGGGAGCTTGGGGTTGATAGCCAGCCCTGCATTGTACGCGTCCAGGGATCGGACCAGATCGGGGCCGGTGTCGACGCCGCGCGACCGCTCGCGCTCGGCGATCAGCGTGTAGATCTCCCCCTCGTAGAAGTAGGGCACGACGTGCTTGGGATTGATCGACCGCGCCTTGTCGAGCGCGCGGATCGCCTGCGCCAGGTCGCCGTCTGGATCCTTGGCGCGCGGCTGTGACGCCCGTGTGAAGTAGTTGATGCCAAGGTTGATCCAGATGTCGCTCACCCTGCCGTTGACCTGGATCGCCCTGGCATAGGCATCGATCGACTTGCTGCGGTTCACCTGCGCATCCCCGCCGACCTGATCCTCGTAGTCGGCCCATACGCTGAAGATCAAGCCGAGGTTGCCGTAGTACACGCCGTCCCGGTCCTTGGTGCTGATGCTCTCGGAGGCCTCGACCGCCTTGCCGAGCTGCTCGCTGGGGTCCTGTTTTTTGTCCTGACGAACCTCCCCCCATTGCCGGTAGATCCGCGCGATCTCCTGCCGGGCCTGGGGTCGCGCAGGAGAGACCGCGATGGCGCGTTGCGCGTCCGCGATCGCCTTCGTCAGTAGATCCTCTGCGTTGCTTCCCCGGCTCGCCTGGTACTCTGCCAGGCTGCGGTGGGCGCGCGCCTCGAGCACCAGCGCATCGTAGTGCTCGGGCATGATCGCGAGCGCGTGCGTCGTCGCCGCGACCGCGCGGGTGAAGGCAGGCAGGACGCTCCCCGCGCCGTAGAGCTCCATCACCTGCTCGGCGTATTCGAGCTCGCCCAGGGACTCGTACACGGCCGGCACGCTCTCGCCGACGGCGCCGGCAGTGGCATACGCCTTGCGGCCTGCCTCGAAGTCGACCCGTGCCCGCTCGCGCTCGCCTTGATTGCGCAGGTTCAGGGCCCTCGCGAGCAAGATGTCGCCGCGCAGCTCGGGTGCCTCGTAGAACCACGGCAGCCCGTCGCCGATCGCGTCGAGGTGCTGCAGGGCCGCGTCGAGGTGACCCTCGTAGAACGCGACGAGCGCGGCGACGTACTCGGGCGAGGGCACATCTGCGCCCTTGCTCGCCGCGAGGTACGCGAGCGCCGGGTCGCGGTATTGCTTCTCGATTTCGCGCTTCTTCGGTTCCCGCAGCTCCTTCGGCTCGCTCCGCTCCGCCGCGAGCAGGTTCCGCTGGTAGAGGTGCCCCATCACCAGCGCCAGCGCGTAGGCGACCCGCGGCTCGCGGTAGTCGAGCTGCCAGGCCAGCTCTAGCTGCTGGCGCGCGCTGGCATCGTCGTCGAGCACGAGGTAGCCGCGCCCGAGCGCATAGTGCCCGGGCCCGGCCGCGACGGCGCCGGCCCCGCGGATCTGGTCTTCGAGCGCGGCCATCCGCGTGCGGATCGCCGCCTGGTCGCCCCGGATGTCGTGTAACGGCGACAGCGCCGAGTAGCGAGCCATCTGATCGATGCGCTCGACCCGCTCGGTGAACCGGCGCGCCAGGCGCTCGCGCTCGCTCGCCTGGTGACGCGCCTTGAGCCCCCAGCCAATGGCGACCCCCAGCACGGTCAGCGCCACCGCGCTCGCGGCGACCAGGCGCCGGTGCTTCGCGAGCCGCTTGCGCAGCCGGTACCAGGCCCCGGCGGCGCGCGCGGTGACCGGATCGCCGTTCAGGAACCGGCCCAGATCGTCGGCGAGGGCGCGCGCCGAGTCGTACCGGGCCGAGCGGTCCTTCTCGAGGCACTTGAGGACGATGGCCTCGAGATCGACCGGGATGTCCGGATCCAGCGCGCGCGGCGGGCGCGGCTCGCGGGTCGAGAGGTTGTGCAGCACCTCCATGACGGTGTCGCCCGGGATGGGCGGCTGCCCCGTGAGCAGGTGATAGAGCGTCGCGCCGAGGCTGTAGACGTCGGCGCGGCGATCCAGGGTGCCAACATGGCCGCGCGCCTGCTCGGGCGCCATGTAGCGGGGGGTGCCGAGGACCGCGCCGCTGAGCGTCTGGCCGTCTTCGGACGCGGCGCGCGCCAGCCCGAAATCCATGACAAACGGCGCGAGCTCACCGTCCTCGCGGCGCGCCACCATGATGTTGGAGGGCTTGATGTCGCGGTGGATGATGCCGGCGCGGTGCGCCTCGTGCAGGCCCTCGGCGGCACCGCGGATCAGCATCACCTTCTGCTCGACGGTGAGCTCGCCGGCGATGCTGCCAAGCGACTCGCCATCGATGTACTCCATGGCGATGTAGACCTTGCCCTCGACCTCGCCGACCTCGTGGACCTTGCACACGCGCTCGTGGCTCACCCGCGCCTGGGCGCGCGCCTCGGCGACGAGCCGCCGGACATACTCGGGGTCGTTGCCACGCACGAACTTGATGGCCACCTCGCGGCGCAGCCTGGGATCGTGGGCAAGGAAGACCTGGCCCATGCCGCCCTGACCGAGGAACCTCACATTCACGTAGCGATCCCAGACCGCTACGGGAAACGCCGGCTCGTCGGGTGAGCATGGCAGAAGCGGCATCGTGTACGTGCTCGCGGAGCCTTCCTGGCCGGCGGCACGCCACGCCGGGTCGTTCAACGCCTCGGCAAGGAGCGACTGGTAGCTGCCCCTGGAGATCCGGCCCTGCTCCACGAGTAATGCGAGCGGGCTCTGCTTCTTCAGGCGGGCCTCCTCGCCCAGCGCATCGGCCTCCGCTCGGGAGAGGACACCCTCGGCCACCGCGATCCGTAGCTCCATCTCCCGCAGGTCAGGCATCAAGTCCATCGTACGCTGGATCGCGGGCCATTCGATTGTCATCGGCGGCGAGCGAGGCTCAACCATTCGATCGTCAGCAACGACGAGCGAAACTCAGCCATTCGTCAGATCCGGTGCACTGGTCGGGAGCTCCGTGTGCTGCAAATGGCGAGGTCGGATGTGAGGTGCCTACCCCCGAATACAGACCGAGCCCGACAGCCCCAAACCTGCTCATCCGACGAGATCACGCGCGATCACCTCGTCGGCGGCGCGCTCGCCGGCCTCGATCGCGCCCTCCATGTAGCCGGGCCACTGCACCGCTGCCTCGGCGCCGGCCAGGTGGATCCGGCCGTGCGCGCCGCGCCAGATCGCGCCGCCGATCAGCGCGCCGGGCGGCGTGCCCGCGACGCATCCGGCGCTCCACGGATCGATGGCCCAGTCGGCCTCGAGGTAGTCGAGCGGCGCGCGCGCCGGATCGCCGAACAGCTGGGCGAAGGTCTCGAGCACCTCGCGACGCCGGCCGTCGGGATCGCGCTCGTGCCAGCCGGCCGCCGCGGTCCCGACGGCGAACGCGAGCAGCACCGGCGTGCCGGCATCGGGTGGGCTGGCATCGACGACGGCGCGCACGGTGCCGGACGGCCGGTACGCCTCGCCCGACAGCCCCGCGTCGCGCCAGAACGCGCGGCCGTAGGCGGCGAAGCACTTGATCACCGAGCCGCGCTGCATCGCGGCGCCCAGCTGCCGGATCGGCTCCGGCAGCGTCGGTGCGATCCGGATCGCGAGGCTCGGCGGCAGCGCGAGGACCACGTGGCGCGCGGCGTGGCTGCCGGCCGGTGTGCGCACGACGAGCGAGGCGCCCTCGGGCTCGATCGCGAGGGCCGGTTCACCGAGCCGGATCGCGTCGCCGAGCGCGTCGGCGAGCCGCACGGCGAGGGTCTGCGCGCCGCCGACGAACTGGTGGTCGCGCCCGCCGCCGGGGAGATCGGGGCCGCGCGGGGCGAACCCGCCGGTCGTGCCGAGCCGCGCGAGGTAGGCGAGCAGCGAGAGCCCCGCCGGATCGGCCGCGAACACGAGCTCGGCGTGCATCGCGATCCGCGCGCGCGCGATCGGGTTGCCGATCGTGCCGGCGAGCCACGGCCCGAGCGCGATCGCGTCGAGCGCCGCGGCGCCAGTTGCCTCGGCCGGCGCTTCGGCGGGGATCGCGCGCATCATCCGGCCGATCCGTCGCGCGGCTCGCCACTGCGCGATCGCCGCCAGAAGCTGCGCGAACAGCCCGGGCGCGGGCCCGCCGTCGTCGAGGAGCACGCGGCCGTCGCGGCGCTGCGGCACCGAGGCCACGCCCAGCTCCGCCGCGAGGGCGAGCAGGCGGGGCTGGCCGACCGACAGCCAGTGGCCCCCCAGATCGACGATCGCGTCACCGACCCTGCCGTTCCACAGGCGCCCGCCGACCCGCGAGCGAGCCTCGATCACGATCGCATCGGCGCCTGCCTCGGTGAGCCGCCGCGCGCACACCAGGCCGGACAGCCCGGCGCCGACCACGATCGCGTCGTGGATCATGGCCGCCGGGCGCGCCGGCGGCTGCGGCCAAACCACATCAGCGCGATGACCATCGCCGCACGACTATATACGCGACTCACGGCCGCGGGCGTCCAGCAACGGGCTTGTTGTACAACAGTATTATTATACACCGACTTTGCTGTACATGGCGCCGCAGCTTCGAGTAGCCAGGCGAGCTGATGCTGCGTTCTGCGAAGATCACGGTGGCCCACCCGACCTGATCGTGCCGCGCTCCTGGCCACGCGGCTGGCCGTGACGATGAACATGGTTATGCGTATTGATGAGGTATCGAAACCTTCATAGGATCAAGTGGTGCCTGATGACGCTATACACCGACACATCGCGACGCGGGTCCGGGTGCTCGCCCATCGACGGAACTGGAGCGGGAACTACCTCGCCGACACCGCGGGTGTGAGCCGCGCGCAGCTGTCGCGGCTGCTCACGCTGCAGACCTCACCGACGGTCGGCCTCCTGGCGAAGATCGCGGCGGCGCTCGAGGTCCACACGCGCGATCTGCTGCCGCCGAAAGACTAGCGAGACAGGGCTGAAGCAGGCTGCTCAACTGGTTGAGATTGTTACGGACCAGCCGAATTGCTGGGGGCCTCTATGGATCCTCGGGGCGAGCGTGTAGACAAGAGCCAACGTGACCACGAACGAAGCTCCTCCCGCGGCCGCACCCGAGGGAACCAACGACGCGCCCCAGGCCCCGGCCGCTGCACCTGGCATTCCCCGCAAGACCTGGCTGTGGATCGGCGGCATCACGCTCGCCGCCTGGGCGTTCGCGATCAACACCGGCAGCACCGTCGTCCTCAGCATCGTCGGCGTGCTGACGGCGGTCTTGATCGGCGTCCTGTTCTGGGCCTTTCGCACGATCCGCAAGCACAAGACCACGATGTCGCTCATGCAAGGCGCGATCGCCTCGCCGGAGGCGCGCCGGGAAGCGCTCGCCAAGCTGTCGGAGGGCAAGGACGCCAACTCGCCGACCAACGTGCTCGCGCGCGCGCAGCTGCTCTCGCCCGACGAGCCACAAGCCGCGCTCAAGCTCTTGAGCTCGGTCGAGCTCAAGAGCTATCCCCCCGCGATGCAGGATGACGTCTCGCTGCTCCAGACCCAGCTGTACCTGCGGCTCGGCCGCACCGGCGACGCGCGCAAGACGGCCGACGTCATGAACCTCGACAACCCGCAGCGCAAGGAGATCCGCCCGCTCGCCGCGACGATCGTCGCCGAGGCGTGGGCGCGCTCGGGCAAGCCCAAGGAGGCGCTCGCGCTGCTCGAGACGATCGAGCTACCCAAGAAGGACGCCGAGCAGATCGCCCTGCAGGCCCGGGTCGCGCGCATCTTCGCGCGGTTCGCGGCCAACCAGCGCGGCCCGGCGCGCGCCGAGCTCACCGCGCTCGCCGACGAGGACGTGAACCAGCTCGGCCGCTTCTTGCTGCCGCAGTTCCGCGTTCACCCCGAGCTGCAGAAGCTGGCGCGCAGCGTGTACGAGGGGCACCCGTCCGCCCGCCGCCATATCAAGACGCAAGCCAAGACGCAGACCCGGCGGCGCTGACGCAACCTTCAGGCGAAGCTCCGTGCGCCGATCAGGTGGCCGGCGGCGAGACTGTGCCGCCGAGCGACGTCGGCGGAACGCCGAACACGCGGATCACCCCGGCGCCACCGCCGCCACCGCCGCCACCGCTCTCATTGTTGTTGGTACCTTGCAGGCCGGCCGTGCCGGGTTGCGCGGCAACCGAGCCGCCACCGCCGTTGCCCCCCCCACCCCCGCCACCGCCACCGCCGGAGGCTGCGGTCGTCACCACCGTTGGATCGGCGCCTGGCTGACCCACGGCGCCCGGCGAACCACCACCGCCACCACCGCCACCGCCACCGTTGGCATAGAGCGAGCCCGAGACCGTGATGCGGGCCGCTTCCAGTCCGATCATTCCACCCGCGCCGCCGCCGCCGCCACCGCCGCTACTGTCGACGCCTGTGCCACCGCCGGCACCACCGGCGCCGGATGCGTTGATCTTTCCGGTGACGGCGATCGAGTCGCCCGCGAGCAGGTAGATCGCGCCGCCCGCGTTGCCGCCGACCGCGCCACCCCCCCCGTTATCGCCGTCACCTCCGTGCCCTCCCGGGCAACCACCGACGAGCACGCTGGGAGGAGCGAGCGCGGGCGCGGGGGTACCGTGCGCGACGTTGCCTTTGCCGCCCGCGCCGCCAGCGCCACCCGCGCCGCCGAAGCTGCCGCCAGCTGCACCACCACCACCATAGAAGTTCGTGTTGACCTGCTTGCCGGGCGACCCGTCGAGACCGATGACGGCGCAATCCGCCGCGGTGCGCGCACCGGCACCTAGTACGGCCCCGCCGGCGATCGTATCGTTGGAATGGCTCGAGACATCGAGCCCACCGTCGATGTTGATCGATTTCGTGGCGATCAGGACCAGCGGATTGGCCCCGATCGCCCGCACCGTCGCGCCGGCCGCAACGCTGATCGTCGTCCCCGCGATGATGCACAGCGATGGCCCGCCGGTCTGCGCGTGGATCTCGCTGCAGTTACCAGCGCCGACGCTGGCGGTGTTGATCGTTGCGGCGAGCGAGAGCGACATGGTCGGCGTGCGCTGTAGACACACGCTGCCAAGGAGCTTGTCGCCGAAACAGCTCCCGGCGTCGCTGAGCGGCGGTGCATCCACGCTGGCGTCCCCCCCGCGCGTGCCGCCCGTCATGCAGTAGTTGCCGCTGCCGACCGGCTGGCAGGTCTGGCCGGTCGGACAGCTATCGCGGCTGGGATCGCAGGGGGCGCCGCCCACGACCTGGGGCGCGTAGCACGCCGAAAGCGCGAGAATCGCGCAGTAGCCGAATCGCATGTCCGTCAAGATACATCTTCAACCTCCCGCTTGCCGATCACAGTTGATGGAATGGAGGAGGTAATCCGACATCTACCGATAACAAGCTCATGCGGGCGGTCGCTCGATGTCCGTCAGATCACGCAAAGCGGGCCGCGATCGCCATGTATTCAAGTACATCCCAGCTTCCGGGAGCGTGACGCAGAGCATCAGGTCGCCCGATATATTGTAAGGATCGCTACACTGACTGCGGTCGGCGGTAACAGGCTGATGCGAAGTGGATCACGGACTTGCCGCAGCCGCACGCAATGATCGCCGTGCGTGCTCGCGCGGAGCTCCGCGACGCGATCGAGCGCGACGATCGTCGACCGGTGGATCCGCACGAAGCGGCGCGGATCGAGCCGAGCCTCGAGGTCGCGCATCGGCTCGCGATGGAGGTACGAGTTCACGCGGCGCGCAGCGAAGGGTGCACGAGCCCCGAGGGAGCCGGCCGCGGCCCCAGACCTCCACCGGCTGCGGCGACGCTGCGACCACGTGCGACGGCCGAGTGTGACGGCCTCCGTCGACAACATCAGCACCGGCGACTGGCGTGCTCGCGTGGGCTCTGCGAATGATCGCCGGGTCATGAACCCGAACGCCAAGACCCTCTGCGTCGCGCTCGTGGCGGCGTGCGCGCCGAACCACGCCGACGTTCCCACCAACGTGGCCGCGTCCGGATCCGCGGGCCTCGATCTCGCAGGCATGGACCGATCGGTCACGCCGGGCAACGACTTCTTCGCCTACGCCAACGGCGGCTGGATCAAGAGCCACGAGATCCCGCCCGATCGAGCCTCGTACGGCACCGGCGCGATCCTTCAGGAGCTCACCGCGAAGCGCACCGCCGACCTGATCACGCTGGCCGCCAAGGACGCCCCCCCGGGCTCGGAGGCCCGGAAGATCGGCGACTACTACGCGAGCTACCTCGACCTCGCCGGCATCGCGGCCAAGGGGCTCGCGCCGATCACGCCGGCCCTCCAGCGCATCGCGGCGATCGGCGATGCGCACGCGCTCGCCACGGCGCTCGGCCAGACCTTGCGCGCCGACGTCGACGTGCTGAACAGCACGAACTTCGACACCGAGAACCTGTTCGGCCTGTGGGTCGCGCAGGATCTGAGCGATCCGACGCGCTACGCGGCGTTCCTCCTGCAGGGCGGGCTCGGCCTGCCCGATCGCGACTACTACCTAGATCCGTCGCCGCGCATGGCCGAGATCCGCGACAAGTACCGCGCGCACATCGCCGCGATGCTCGGGCTCGCGGGCGTCGCCGGCGCCGACGCCAGGGCGGCCCGGATCCTCGACCTCGAGCACAAGATCGCCCAGGCGCACATCCCCCGGGTCGACACCGAGGACGTGCAGAAGGGCAACAACCACTGGACCCGCGCCGAGCTCGCCGCACGCGCGCCGGGGCTCGACTGGCCGGCGTTCCTCGCCGCCGCCGGCCTCGACCGGCAAGCCGGCTTCGTGATCTGGCAGCCCGGGGCGGTCGTCGGGATCGCCGCGCTCGCCGGCGACCAGCCGCTCGAGGCCTGGAAGGATTACCTGACCTACCACGCGCTCGCCCGCGACGCCGAGGTCCTGCCCAAGGCGTTCGACGACGAGACCTTCGCGTTCTACGGCAAGCAGCTCCAGGGCACGCCCGAGCCACGCGAGCGCTGGAAGCGCGCGGTCGACGCCACGAGCGGCGCGCTCGGCGAGGCCGTCGGCAAGCTCTACGTCGCCCGGTACTTCCCGCCGTCGGAGAAGGCGCGCGCCGAGGCGATGGTCGCGAACGAGATCGCCGCGTTCGCGCGCCGGATCGACAACCTGGCGTGGATGGCGCCGGCGACCAAGGCCAAGGCCAAGGCCAAGCTCGCCGCGCTCAAGGTCGGCGTCGGCTACCCCGACACGTGGCGCGACTACGGCAAGCTCGAGGTCGTGCCCGGCGACGCCTACGGCAACGCCCAGCGCGCCCAGCTGTTCGAGTACCACCGGAACCTCGACAAGCTCGGCCGCCCGGTCGATCGCGGCGAGTGGGTGATGAACCCGCAGCTGGTCAACGCGGTCAACCTGCCGGCGATGAACGCGCTCAACTTCCCTGCCGCGATCCTGCAACCGCCGTACTTCGATCCCGGCCGGCCGATCGTCATGGACTACGGCGCGACCGGCTCGGTGATCGGCCACGAGATCAGCCACAGCTTCGATGACCAGGGCGCCCTGTTCGACGCGACCGGCCGGCTCGCCAACTGGTGGACGCCGGAAGACTTCGCGCACTTCAAGGCGTCGTCGGCGCAGCTCATCAAGCAGTACGACGCCTACCGCCCGTTCCCCGATCTGGCCGTGAGCGGCGCGCTCACCGTCAGCGAGAACATCGCCGACGTCGCCGGGCTGGCCGCGGCCTACGACGCCTACCGGCTGGCGCTCGGCGGCAAGGAGGCGCCGAGCTTCCAGGGCCTCACCGGCGATCAGCAGTTCTTCGTGAGCTTCGCGCAGAGCTGGTGCCGCAAGGCCCGCGAGCAGGCCGTCCGCCGGCAGGTCTTGACCGACGGCCACTCGCCCGCCGAGTACCGCGCCGACACCGTGCGCAACCTCGACGCCTGGTACCCCGCGTTCGGGGTCAAGCCAGGCGACGCGCTGTACCTGGCGCCCGCCGACCGCGTCCACGTCTGGTGAGGCGAGGCGGCGCCCATCACCGCCGGCGGCCGACGTAGACGATGTGGCTGCGCGTCTTGCCCAGCCGGTGGGTGGCGACGTCGAAGCCGGCGGCCTCGAAGCGGCGCGCGAACGCGTCGTCGGGCTCCTCGGACCACACCGCGAGGCTGCCCCCCGGCGCGAGCGCGGCGTGGCTGCGTCCGAGCGCCGCGCTCCCGTAGAACGGATCATCGGCGCGCTGGGTCGCGGCGTGCGGGCCCTCGTAGAGATCGAGCAGGATCGCGTCGTAGCGGCCCCGCGGCGCGCCGGCGATCACCGCCGCGACGTCGTCGATCACCACGGCCACCCGGGGATCGAGCACCGCGGCGCCGGTCAGCGGCGCGAGCGGACCACGGCACCACGCGTCGACCGCGGGGGTCAGCTCGGCGACCGCGACCTCGGCGCCGGCGGGGAGCACGTCGAGCGCGGCGCGCAGCGTGTACGCCATGCCGAGCCCACCGATCAGGACGCGCGGGCGGCCGGTCAGCGCCGCACACGCGAGCGTCGCGAGCGCCTGCTCGGAGCGGCGGTCGCGCGTGGTCATCAGCACGCGCCCGTCGATCACGATCAGGAACTCGCGTTCACCGCGCTGGCGGAGCTCGAGCGCGCCCTCCGCGGTCGCGACGGTCGCCAGCGTCTTCCAGGGAGTCATGTGACTTGCGACCGTAGCAGCCTCGAACCGGTGGACGACAGCTGGTGAACAGCGGGCACACCCACTACAGTCAGGCCATGCATCGTGGAGTCCTGCTGTTCGCCCTCCTGTTCACGGTCTCGTGCAAGAAACACCCGCCGGCCGGCGACCAGCCGCCCGCGACCCCGCCGCCCGCGACGGCACCCTCTGCCGCCGGAGCGACGCCTTCGGTGACCACGACGACGAAGACGGCGCCGGCCAATGGCACCGTCGATCCGGCGAGCGACGGCACGCGCGCGGTGACGGTCGAAACGAAGATCGCCAAGGTGCCCGACAAGCTGCCCGACGGCCGGCTCGTGGTGGGGCCGTTCTCGTTCGTCGCGCCCGCGACCTGGACGGCCTCGCCGCCGACGTCGGGCATGCGCGCCGCCGAGTTCGTGCTCCCCGCGAAGCCCGGCGCCGAGGCCGCGCTGGTCGTGTTCTACTTTGGCCCGAAGGGCGCCGGCAGCGTCGACGACAACCTCGACCGCTGGCTCGGCCAGTTCCAGCAGCCCGACGGGAAGGATTCGCGCAGCGTCGCCAAGATCGAGAAGACGCAGTTCGCCGGCCAGGACGCGACCTACGTCTCGGTGACCGGCCGGTTTGTCTCCGGGCCGATGCCCACCGCCGGCGGGCCGATCGACAAGCCCGACCAGCAGATGCTCGGCGCGATCGTCGCGAGCCCGTCGGGCCCGTACTACTTCAAGCTGGTCGGCGCGAAGTCGACGGTCACCGCCAACGCCGCCGCGTTCCGTTCCATGCTCGAGTCGCTCAAGGTCCAGTAGTCGGGCCGTAGCCCCCGGCCAGATCGCGATGCTCGCGATAGCTGGCCTGCAGCTTCTTGCGAGTACTGCGCTCGTACGCGCCGGTACGCTGGTACGCGCCAGCCGGCGCCCGCGGCCCGTCGATCAGGGCGCGCGGAGCGAGAGCGCGCCGAGGTAGTCGCGCTTGCCGAGCGGGACGCCCATGTGGCGCAAGATCGCGTAGGCGTGGGTCGTGTGGAAGAAGAAGTTCGGCACGGCGTGCTCGAGGAAGTAATCGGCGCCCGTCATCACCTTGCCCTCCCAGCGCGGCTGGCTCACGACGCGGGTCGCGGCGCCCGCGAAGTCGCCGGCCGTACATCCGTCGAGGTACGCGCGCACGGCGCGCACGCGGGCGGAAAGCTCCTCGATCGTATGCTCGGTGTCGGGGTGGCTCGGCGCGTCCTTGCCGGTGAGCCGCGACGCCGCGAGCTTGGCGGTATCGCATGCCACTTGCACCTGGCGCGCGAACGCGAACTGATCGGGCGCGAGCCGGTAGCCGAGCATCGTCGCCGGCTCGATCGACTTGCTCTGGGCGAACGTCGCGGCCGCGCTCAGCCACTGGTCGAACTGGCCGAGCTGCTTGTTCATCTGACGAAAGATCTCGTGGTACATGCGCGGCATCTTATGCCCACGCCCATGGCCTGACAGCCCGGCGCGCCGGAGATCATGCTTTCGTGCGGGGCGCGTCGCGCACCTCGCGCTCGTCGTCGTCACCGCCACCGTCGCCCAGCCCCGGGCCGCGCGCCGCCGCGAGCAGCGTGAGGAGGTCCTGGGTCGACAGCCGCGCCGCGACGTCGGTGCCATCGAGGATGCCGGCGACCAGGGCGCGCTTGTCCTTGTGCAGCGACAGGATCTGCTCCTCGATCGTGCCGCGCGCGATCAGCCGGTACACCGTGACCGGCCGGGTCTGGCCGATGCGGTGCGCGCGATCCGTGGCCTGATCTTCGACCGCCGGGTTCCACCACGGATCGAGGTGGATGACGTAGTCGGCCGCGGTCAGGTTGATGCCGGTGCCGCCGGCCTTGAGCGAGATCAGGAACACGTCGGCCTCGCCGGCCTGAAACGCGGCGATCAGCTTGCCGCGCTGCGCTGCGGGGGTGGCCCCGTCGAGGTACAGCGCCGTGTAGCCGGCCTGCTCGATCGCCTCGCGGACCAGCGCGAGGTGCGAGGTGAACTGGCTGAACACCAGCGCGCGGTGGCCCTCGCGGCGCAGCTCGTCGAGGAGCTCCAGGAGGCGGCGCAGCTTCGACGACGCCACCTCGGACCGCCCGTCGTACAGCCGCGGGTGCGACGCGAGCAGCCGCAGCCGGGTCAGCGCCGCCAGGATCTGGAACCGGCGCTGCTGGTCGCGCACGCCCTTGCCCTGGACATCGAGCTCGGCGACCGCCGCGAGCCGCGCGTCCTCGTAGAGCTGCCACTCGTCGCTCGACAGCGCGACCGGGACCTCGATCTCGGTGCGCGACGGCAGCTCGCGGGCGACCTCCTGCTTGGTGCGCCGCAGGAGGAACGGACGCAGCACCCGCGACAGCGCGGCCCGGGCCTCGGGATCCTTGGCGCGCTCGATCGGCCCGGCGAACCGCTCGCGAAATTGCTCCCAGCTGCCGAGCAGGCCCGGAAAGATCGTCGCGAACAGGCTCCACAGCTCGCCGAGGTGGTTCTCGAACGGCGTGCCAGATAGCGCGATGCGGAACGTCGCGTCGAGCCGCCGCGCCGCGCGCGCCCGCCGGGTGTGCGGGTTCTTGAGCGCCTGCGCCTCGTCGATGACGAGCGTCGCGAACGGCGTGGCCGCGAGCAGCTCGGCGTCGCGCACGAGGAGGCCATAGCTCACGATGACCACGTCCTTCTTGCGCAGCTTGCCCAGGCGCTTCGCGCGATCGGGCTCGCCGGCATAGAGCACCGGCGACAAGGTCGGGGCGAACCGCGCGAGCTCGGCCGCCCAGTTGTAGGCCACCGACGTCGGCGCGAGCACGAGCGCGGGGCCCTGCTTGGCGCGATCGATCAGCACGGCGATCGCCTGCACGGTCTTGCCGAGCCCCATGTCATCGGCCAGGCACGCGCCGGCTCCCCACGCCGCGACGCGCGACAGCCAGGCATGGCCTTCGACCTGGTAGTCGCGCAAGGTCGCCGCCAGCGCGGTTGGCGGCTTCGGCTGAAGGCTCCGCGACGTCGCGAGCCGCCGGGTCAGCTGCTCCCAGTCGGGTGCAGCCTCGACCTCGGCGCCGGCCAGGGCGAGCGCGCGGATCGCCGGCACCGCGCCCGGCGACAGCTCCAGGTGATGCCGGCCGGCGAACGTCTGATCGGCCACCGCGAGCAGGCGCTGCCGCAGCAGCTCCGACAGCTCGACCCAGCGCCCCTCGTCGACGCGCACGAACCGCTGCTGGCGGCGCGCCGCATCGAGCAGCACCGCGAGCTCGAGCCGCCCGGTCTCGAGCGTGAGCTCGCCGGCGATCCCGAACCAGTCGCGGCGGCGCTCGACATGCACCCGCAGCGCCTCCGGCCCCACCCCTCGCGTGATCGCCGGCCTGGCATCGAGCCACTCGACCTCGAGCCCCGGCGGCGGCGCCTCGAGCGCGCGCACCAGGTCGAGCGCTCGGTCGGCGTCCTCGATCCGGTAGCAGAACGGCGGTCCCTCCTCGGCGCCCGTGAGCGGGAGCCCCGCGAGCGTTGCGCGCGCCCGCTCCGGCTCGGAGGTCAACGCGCGGCGGACATAGCCGCGCTCGCCGCCCGCAAGCAAGAGCACGTCGCGCGGCCCCGAGCCCGGCTGGAACAGCGGCGCCCCGGGGCCCGGCCGGATCAGGAGCTCGAGCTCGAGCGTGACGTCGGGCAGGAGCCGCAGCCGGACCACCGTGGCTGCTTCGCTCGCCAGCTCCTTGCCCTTGAGGAGCCTGGGCACCACGACCGGCAGCCTCCCCTCCAGGCGCCCGAGCCAGTCCAGGAGCTGGTCGTGGCTCTCGGGCGGAAACGCGTCGCCGTGCTTGCCGAGCAGGCCCCACACCTGGCGCGCCTCGTCGCTGACGTCGATCACCAGGCAGCGCTGGCGATCCGGCTCCTCGGTCACCAGCGGCTCGCCCGGCGCGAACGCCTCGAGCAGCCCGGACAGCAGCTTGGGGCGCATCCGCTCGCCATCGAGCGACGGCTCGAGGCAGATCTGCTCGCCGGTCAGCTGCGCGGTGAACCCGAGCGGCACGCGCACGACCTGGACCGGCCGATCCGACCACTCCGCGAGCACCCGCGGGTGACCGACCAGCGCGAGGAAGGCCCGCACCGGATAGGTCCCTACCGCGCGGCTCACCTGCGCCGACGCCGATCGGCTCGGCGGCGCCCACGCCGCGACGTGCTCGGCGATCCGGAGATCGACCTCGGCGAGGCTGTCGCGGTGCTCCTCCAGCATGCGCGCCACCGTCGGCCTGGCCCCCGCGCTCATCGCGCCGCCCTTCAGCTGCTTCTTCACGATCGGCGACAGCGTCAGCGTGCCGAGCTCGCGGTCGATCTGCCACCACACCTCGAGCGCCGTGCGCGGCTTCGCGGCGCGCGCCTCCAGCTGATCGAGCTCCCGGAACAGCCGCGCCCAGCCCGGCCGCAGCAGATCCTCGGCCAGCGTGCGCGCCTCGCCCTGGCGCTTCGGAGCCTCGAGCATATCGAGCGTCGCGTCGACGAGCGCGAGACCGTGCGTGCACCGCGCGTCCGGCGCCGAGCACGTACACTCCAGGCGCAGCGCCGCGCCGCCGGGCGCGAGGAGCCGCGTCGTGACCGCGACCGCGCCGTAGTCGTACGCACCGCGCACCACGCGCTCGCGCTCCTTCCACACCACGGCGCTCGCCGGCGCGTCGAACCGCCACGTCGCATTCGCTCGCGACGCCCGCGAGCGCGGCGCCGCATGGCCGCGGATCACGCGGCGCGCTTCGACGAGCCGCGACCACAAGGGCGCGATCACCGGATCGGCGTGCCGCGCGGGCCGCGCGCCCTCCTCGTCGCACCCGGCGCGCACGATCGCCGCCGCCTGCGCCAGCGCCCGATGAGCCGCCTCCGCGATCAAGCCCTCGAGCGCGCGCACCGCGATCATCCGGGCCACGCCCTCACGCGAGCCGATATCGCGGAGCGCCAGCCGCCCCAGCACGTAGCGCAGCCCGTAGCGCTGCGCCTCCTGGGCCGGCAGCTGCGGGAGCAGGATCTCTGCCGACAGCGACAGCGCGTGCGTCACCTGGTGCGCCTCGGCCCACGCCTCGAGCTCGGCCCGCGTCGCGAAGCTGTTTGCATCCACGGCCACCGCACCCTGGTCAGCGTCGCCGCGCTCGGTCTCGGGCAGCGGCCCGCGCGCCGCCAGGCCAGCGGCTTCGGCCGTCACCGTCGCCTGCGGCTGCGGCAGTGGCAGTGGCAGCGTCGCTTGCTGCGGCGCGGGTCTGGTCTGCTTGGCCACGAACGCCAGCGCGAGGGCCACCGCATGCTTGCAGAACGTCGCGCCGACCGGGCACGTGCAGCTCGCGTCCAGCCCCGTCACGCCGATCGTGAGCCGCACGTGGTAGCGATCGCCGCCCACGACCACCCCCTCGACTGCGTCATCGCCAACGACGGCGTACGACTCCACATGGCCGTCGCGCCAGTACGCCTCTCCGCGAAAATACGCCATGCCGGCCGCCACATCGCGGAGGCGGCTGGCGGTGATCACGGTGGCGAGCGAGTACGACACGAGCGCGCGCAGTGTAGCGACACTCCGCCGGCCCGTCCCCTGGCGATCTCACCCGGGATCGGCTCGTGAGGTGTCGGGAGTCGGCCCTCACGAGAACTTCCGCTGCTGCTCCCGCATCATGGGTCGATCGCCGCATCCGGATGTCCCAGCCACGCGCTCGCCAGGGCGAGGGTCCGGGCGTTCTCGGGGACGTCCTCGAGAAAGCTCGTCCTGTAGGCCAGATCGGCGATCTTGCTGGCGATGGTGACGAGGCGCGCGCGCGCTTCACCGATGGCCTGCCTGGCGGCGTCGTGCGCGCCGGTCGCGTGGAGCGCCTCGGCGTGAGCGAGCCGCACGAACGCGCCACGGAACATGCCGCAGCCGCCCATGGCCTCGTAGCGCGCCATGGCGTCCTCGGCGGCGGCGAGCGCGTCGGCGGCGCGGCCCTGGGCGAGGCGGAGCGCCGACAGCGTCGCGAGGATGCCGGGATGGTTGAGGGGGACCGCCATGGCGAGCGCGACTCCGACCTCGCGGTCGGCGCCGTCGAGGTCGCCGTCGCGGCGCAGCACCTCGGCGAGGACCCAGCGGCCTCGCCCCTCTTCCAGCGAGTTGTGGTGCGCGCGTCCGGACTCGGCGAGCTGGGTCGCCAGGGTGCGTGCCTGGTCGAGCGCGCCGAGGTCGGCGTACAGCCAGGACAGCATGAAACGCCGCACCGAGCTCCCGGTGCCCAGCGCCGTGTCCGCGATCGGGATGGCTTCCAGGGCCTGCGTCGCGGGCGCGAGCGCGCCGAGGTACCACTGGTTCATCCCGCGATAGAGCTGCATGGCCACGAAGGCGAGCTCGCCGCCGATCGCGTTGAACAGGTCGTGGAGCGCCTCGGTGTGCGAGAGGGCGGTCCACGGGTCGTCGTACGCGTAGGACGCTCGGTCCGCGACGGTCGTGTGCCAGTACTTCCGCACGAGCGGCTCGTGTTCTCCGCGCGCGCGGACGATCGGAAGGAACGATTGCTCCAGCGCGGTGCCCTGCCGGACTCGCCCCAGGATGTCGAGGAACATCACCCCGAGGAAGAGGGCCAGCGACGTCATCCCGGCGCCGTCGGGGGCCGGGGTGACATCGTGAAGCCGCGCGATCGATGCCAGGAGCTCCTCGATCCGGCCGGTGCGCAGCATCCCCGAGTTGTACGCGATCATCGCCTGCGCCCAGGGCCGGGAGCCGGGCGTCGCCAGGCGCAACAGCTCCGCGGCGTCGTCCAGCGACACCTGCTGCGCGATGTCCGCGACCTCGCAGCGGAAGCCGAGCAGGGTGATCCGGAGCTCGGGCGGAGGTGCGCAGGCCAGACCGAGGGCGGCGCGGGCCAGGGCGGCCTGGTGATCGAGGACGTGCATCGCCTGCTCTGCGGCGCGCAGGTAGCAGCGGGCGGCGCGGGCGCCGTCCCCGCCGCGCTGGAAGTGCCCGGCCAGGACCATGGGATCGGCCTCGCCGTGCTGGTCGAGCCATTCGCCGGCGAGGCCGTGCGCGATCCGCCCGTCGTCGACGGTGAGGGTCGCGTAGGCGCCCTCGCGGTAGAGCGCGTGGCGGAACGCGAGCTCGCGCTCGCCGGGGAACCGGCTCGCCGGCCGCACCGCCAGGACCTCCTGCTCGATGAGCCTTGCCAGCCACTCGGCCACCGTCGTCGCTTCCATGGCGCCGCCGAGCAGGACGACCACACCGGCCTCCCAGCAGATCTCGCCGAACACGCTGGCGGCGCGCAGCACCCGGCGAGCCTCGAACGGGAGGTGGCCGAGCCGGGTCTCCACCATGGCCAGCACCGTCGCGGGGAGCGGGCTGCCCTTGTCCTTGCCCTCCGCCACGGCGCGGATCAGCTCCTCGAGGTAGAACGCGTTGCCGTCGGCCTG
>Ga0308176_10000577_pt1 | contig 23175 bp, 20 predicted proteins | sample PhyCR2_3_FD_203890 | JGI IMG/M metagenome (GOLD analysis project Ga0308176, IMG submission 203890) | Soil microbial communities from UC Gill Tract Community Farm, Albany, California, United States - DLSLS.C.R2 | ecosystem: Environmental > Terrestrial > Soil > Agricultural land | place: USA... | reverse complement strand
CACCTCAGCTCACGCGGCCGAGGTACGAGCCGTCGCGGGTGTCGACCTTGACCTTGGTCCCCTGCTCGAGGAAGAGCGGGACGTTGATCTGCGCGCCGGTCTCGAGGGTGGCGGGCTTGGTGCCGCCGGTGGAGCGGTCGCCCTGCAGGCCCGGCTCGGTGTAGGTGATCTCGAGGACGACCGAGGTCGGCAGCTCGACGTAGAGGACCGCACCGTCGTGGGTGGCGACCTGCGCGGTCTGGTTCTCCAGGAGGTAGTTGGCGGCATCGCCGACGGTGGCCTCGGGGATGCTGATCTGGTCGTAGGTCGACCCGTCCATGAAGACGTAGTCCGACCCGTCCTTGTAGAGGTACTGCATGTCGCGACGGTCGACGTTCGCGGTCTCGACCTTGACGCCCGCGTTGAAGGTCTTGTCGACGACCTTGCCGGAGAGGACGTTCTTGAGCTTGGTCCGCACGAAGGCCGGGCCCTTGCCGGGCTTGACGTGCTGGAACTCCACGACGGACCAGAGCTGGCCCTCGAGGTTGAGGACCAGGCCGTTCTTGAGGTCGTTGGTCGATGCCACGTGTCAGTCGCTTTCGATGAGCCGGTACCCAGCGGCGCAGGCGCGCGCGAGTGCTCCGGAAGTGTTCGGGGTGGGAGTCGCCCGACAGTCTAACCGTGCTGGTGGGTGTCCCCCGAATCGCTGCGGGCCGCACCGACCCCGCGCAGACCCCGCCGCCCGAGGCCACCGACCGGTCCCCGCCCGAGCCCACCGACCGGTCCCCGCCGACCGGCCCCGCCCCGCGGGCCGACCTAGGGTGGGGACATGAGCGACATGGAGTACCGACCCCTCGGCGGCAGTGGACTCATGGTCAGCGCGGTGGGCATCGGCTGCAACGCCTTCGGCCGCCGCGTCGACCAGGACGGCCTCGACGACCTGCTCCGCGCCGCCCGGGAGACGGGGGTGACGCTGCTCGACACCGCGGACATCTACGGCGGACACCCCGGCCAGAGCGAGGAGATGCTCGGTGAGGCGCTGCGTGGCCAGCGTGACGAGTTCGTGGTGGCCACGAAGTTCGGGATGGACATGCAGGGGGCCAACGGCGAGGACTTCGGCGCCCGGGCCTCGCGCCGCTACGTCCGACGCGCCGTGGAGGCGAGCCTGCGGCGGCTGCAGACCGACCACATCGACCTCTACCAGCTGCACCGACCCGACCCCCTCACCCCGGTGGCCGAGACGCTCGAGGCCCTCACCGACCTGGTCCGCGAGGGCAAGGTGCTCTACGTCGGCTGCTCCAACTTCGACGGCTGGCAGGTCGCGGACGCGTCGTGGACGTCGGCGACCGCCGGGCTGGCCTCGTTCGTGTCGGTGCAGAACGAGTACTCCCTGCTCGACCGGGGCGTCGAGGTCGAGGTGACCCCGGCCTGCGAGCGCTTCGACCTCGGCCTGCTGCCGTTCTTCCCGCTGGCCCGGGGGCTGCTCACGGGCAAGTACCAGCGCGGCGCGGCGGCGCCCGAGGGCTCGCGGGCAGCCCTGGAGGCGGACCGGGCCGGCTGGCTCGACGAGGCGGACTGGGACCGCCTGGAGGCCCTGCAGGCGTTCGCCGACGAGCGCGGGGTCGAGCTGCTGGACGTCGCGATCGGTGGCCTGGCCGCGCAGCCGCAGGTGGCCTCGGTCATCGCCGGCGCCACCTCCGCCGCCCAGGTGGAGCGCAACGCCCGGGCGGTGGCGTGGACGCCCGGTGCCGAGGACCTCGTCGAGCTCGACGCGATCTAGGGGTCAGAGGCTGATCGCCCCGCCGGGGCGCAGGTCGGCGCCGATCTCGGCATACGCCGCCTGGAGCAGGGCCGGGTCGGGACCCTCCAGCCGGATGGGCCGGGCGAGGCCGGACAGCACGACGAAGCGCAGCAGCGACCCCCGCGACTTCTTGTCGCGCTTCATGGCGTCGAGCAGCTGGGGCCACCGGTCGGACCGGTAGGTCACGGGCAGCCCGAGGCTGGTCAGCACCGACCGGTGCCGGTCCACGAGGGCGTCGTCGATCTTGCCGGCCAGCCGGGCCAGCTCGGCGACGTAGACCATGCCGATGGAGACGGCTGCTCCGTGCCGGAACGCGTAGCGCTCCACGTGCTCGACGGCGTGCCCGAAGGTGTGCCCGTAGTTGAGCACCTCGCGCAGGGAGGACTCCTTGAGGTCCTGGGCCACGATGTCGGCCTTGACCCGCACGGCCCGCTCGATGAGCTCCCTGACGTGGGTGCCTGCAGGGGTGCGCACGCCGTCGGGGTCTGCCTCGACGAGGTCGAGGATGACCGGGTCGGCGACGAACCCGCACTTGACGACCTCGGCCAGCCCAGCGGTGAAGTCGTGCACCGGCAGGGTCTCCAGGGTCGCGAGGTCGCACAGCACCCCGGCCGGCGGGTGGAACGCCCCGACGAGGTTCTTGCCCTCGCTGGTGTTGATGCCCGTCTTGCCCCCGACCGCCGCGTCGACCATGCCCAGCAGCGTCGTCGGGACGTGGACGACCCGGATGCCCCGCAGCCAGGTGGCCGCGACGAAGCCGCCGAGGTCGGTGGTGGCGCCTCCCCCCACCGTGACGACGGCGTCCGAGCGCGTGAAGCCGGCCTGGCCCAGGACACCCCACAGGAAGGCCGCGACCTGCGCGGTCTTGGCCTCCTCCGCGTCGGGGACCTCGGCGGCATACGCCTCGAAACCCTTGGCGCGCAGGTCCTCCCGCACCGCCTCGCCGGTCGCTGCCAGGGCGCGCGGGTGCACCACGAGGACTCGTTGCGCCCCCTCCCCCACCAGGCCGGGCAGCTCGTCGAGCAGCCCCGTCCCGATGACGACGTCGTAGTCGCCGCCGACGCTGATGCGCGTCGCCTCACTCATGCGTGGCCCTCCGGTGCGTGTCCCAGCGCAGCGACGATCTCCTCGACGATCTCGCCCGGCTTGCGGCCGGCGGTGTCGACGCGGACCGTGGCCAGGCTCTCGTACGTGGCCCGGCGCTCGTTCATCATCCTGGTCCAGCTCGCGCGCGGGTTGACCATGAGCAGCGGGCGGTTGCCCTCGAAGCCGATCCGCCGCGCCGCGTCGGCGATGCCGACGTCGAGGAAGACGACGGTGTGGCCGCGGAGCAGCTCCTGCGTTCGCGGGTCGACCGGGGCGCCGCCGCCGAGGGAAACCACGACGTCCCCTTGCGTGAGGGCGTGCGCCACCTCGTCGCGCTCGAGCGCGCGGAAGTGCTCCTCGCCGTGGTCCACGAAGAGGTCGGAGATCGTGGCGCCCTGCGCGGCTTCGATGGCGGAGTCCGTGTCGTGCCAACGCACTCCGAGCGCAGCCGCGAGCCGACGCCCGATGGTGCTCTTGCCCGCCCCGGGCGGCCCGATGACGACGGCGAGCGGGCGCGCGGACGCAGGCCCTGCCGTGGGCGAGGTCACCACGTGCGCATCGCCTCCGGGATCGAGGAGAGGTAGGCCGCGTGGTTGCGCGAGGTCTCGGCGACCGAGTCGCCGCCGAACTTCTCGACGCAGGCCTGCGCCAGGGTGAGCGCCACCATGGCCTCCGCCACGACTCCCGCGGCCGGCACGGCACACACGTCGGAGCGCTGGTGGATCGCCTTCGCCGCCTCCACCCCGGTGGTGTCGATGGTGTCGAGCGCGCGCGGCACCGTGGAGATCGGCTTCATCGCCGCACGCACGCGCAGCACGTCACCCGTGGACATCCCGCCCTCCGTGCCGCCCGCCCGACCGGTGCGGCGGTGGATGGTGCCGTCGGTACCGCGCTCCATCTCGTCGTGCGCGGCCGAGCCACGACGCGCGGCGGTGCGGAAGCCGTCACCGACCTCCACGCCCTTGATCGCCTGGATGCCCATGAGCGCGGCCGCGAGCTGCGCGTCGAGCCGCCGGTCCCAGTGCACGTGCGAGCCCAGGCCGGGCGGCAGCCCGTAGGCCAGCACCTCGACGACCCCACCGAGGGTGTCGCCGTCCTTCTTCGCCGCCTCCACCTCCGCGACCATCGCCGCGGACCCGGCCTGGTCGAGCGTGCGGACCGGGTCGGCGTCGATCTGCTCGACCTGGTCGGGGGTGGGCAGCGCGGCGTCGTCGGCGACGCCCGCGGTCCCGATGGCCACGGTGTGCGACACCAGGCGGATGCCGTAGGCCTGCTCCAGGAACCGGGCGGCGACCTCGCCGAGGGCCACCCGGGCAGCGGTCTCCCTGGCGGAGGCCCGTTCGAGCACCGGGCGGGCGTCCTCGAACCCGTACTTCTGCATGCCCACGAGGTCGGCGTGCCCGGGACGCGGACGGGTGAGGGGCCGGTTGCGGGCCACCTCCTTCTCCGCGTTGACGTCGTCGGACGCCGCGAAGTCCTCGGCCGACACCGGGTCGGGCGCCATCACGGTCTCCCACTTGGGCCACTCGGTGTTGCCGATCCGCACGGCGACGGGCGAGCCCATCGTCACGCCGTGGCGCACCCCGCCGAGGAACTCGACCTCGTCCTGCTCGAACTTCATCCGCGCCCCCCGGCCGAAGCCCAGACGGCGGCGGGCCAGCGCGCCGGCAACGTCCTTGGTCGTCACCTCGACCCCGGCCGGCAGGCCCTCGAGGGTCGCGAGGAGCGCGGGGCCGTGGGACTCACCTGCAGTCAGCCAGCGGAGCATGGGCCGATCCTCCCATGCACCTTCGGGGCTCTTCCGCCTAGGCCACCCACTGGTACTCGACCACGAGGGCCAGGAGCGCCCCCACGAGCATCGCCGGGCCGAAGGCGATGTGCGAGCGCAGCCCCACCCTGCGGCCGACCAGCATGACGACGGCGGTGACCCCTCCGACGAGGAAGCCCCCGAGGACGCCCATGACGAGCTGCGGGATGCCGATCCAGCCCAGCAGCAACCCGATCAGGCCGGAGAGCTTCACGTCGCCGAAGCCGAGGGACGCCGGCGACAGCAGGTGCATCACGAAGTAGACGGCGTAGAGGCCGGCGAGGCAGGCCAGCGCGCGCCACAGCTGGGTCCAGTCCCCCAGGCCGGCCGTGGCCACGACCACGAGCGCGAGCAGCGCGGGGTAGGCGGGCAGCACGAGGCCGTCCGGGAGGCGGTGGACGTCGGCGTCGATCCAGACCAGGGCGACGGTGAGCCAGGCGAAGAAGAGGAACGCAGGCAGCGCGGCCCACCCCGCGTAGTCGCCGATGCGCCAGCCCACCACGGCCCACAGCGCGGCGAGCACCGGTGCCGGCCACCACCGGGCGCGCGGCAGGGCGTCGCCCACGTCATCGGACTCGACCCGGTAGCCGCCGTCGGACAGCGTCCGGCCGGTGAGCGCCCCGAGCGTGGCGCCGGCGAGGGCGAGGACGACCAGCACCCATGCGGGCAGGTCGGTGCCGGCCGCCAGGACGATCACCGGGGCCCCCCGGCGGCGCGTCCGAGGGCCGCGCGCCCGGCGGCGAACATCGCCTCGACCGGGGCCTCGCGACCGGTGAAGAGCCGGAACTGCTCGGCGGCCTGGTGCACGAGCATGTGGAGCCCGGAGACGACGCCGAACCCCGCGCGGGCCGCCTCGCGCGCCAGGGGCGTCGGCCAGTCGGCGTAGACCACGTCGAGCAGGGTGGCCCCGCCGAAGGTCGGGCCGGCCCCGGCCCCGGCCGCCGACGCCACGGGACGGCCCGCGTCCTCACTCGCGGCGGGCGGCAGGGTCGAGACGACGACTCCGGTGGCCTGCGCCGCCCACTGCTCCAGCGGCACGACCACGGCCCCGGCGCCGAGGCTCTCGACGAGCGCCACGACGTCGGCTGCCGACCCGGGGTTGCGGGCGGCGACACGCACGTCCTGCACGCCGAGCCGCACCAGGGCCGCCGCGGCCGACCGCGCCGTGGCCCCGGAACCCAGCAGCGTCGCCGTACCGTCGTGGTCCACGTGCGCGAGCGCGCCGACGATGCCGACCACATCGGTGTTGTGCGCGTCCCAGCCCAGGTCGTCGCGGCGTACGAGGGTGTTGGCCGCGCCGGTCAGCCGTGCCGTCTCCGAGGTGCTGTCCGCCAGGGTGAGGGCGGTCTCCTTCAGCGGCATGGTGAGGCTGAGCCCCCGCCAGGACGCGTCGCGCTCCCCCACCCACGCGGCCAGCTCGGCGGCACCGAGGTCGCGCACGCCGTACGCCCAGTCGTCCATGCCGAGGGCGCGGTAGGCGGCGGAGTGCAGCACCGGGGACAGGGAGTGGGCGACGGGCCGCCCGAGCACGGCGGCGTTCAGCACCGGTCGGCGTGGCCGCGGCACCAGGCCTGGAACTCCTGGACGTTGCGGGCGTGCTCGGCAGCCGTGGTCGCGAACTTGGTCTCGCCGGTGTCGGGGTCGACGGTGACGAAGAAGAACCACCCGCCGGGGGTCGGCGCCGCCGCCGCCTGGATGGACGCGGCTCCCGGGCTGTTGATCGGGCCCGGGGGCAGGCCCGGGTGCTTGTAGGTGTTGTAGGGGCTGGTGCTGCGCCGGTCGGCGTCGCTGGTGCCGGCGCGGCCCCGCTTCTGCACGGCGTAGTGGACCGTGGAGTCCATCTGCAGGTAGCCGTTGGTCGGCGGCCCGCTGGTCCTGAGACGGTTCTCGATGACGCGGGCCACCTTGCCGCGGTCGGCGTCACCGCTGACCTCGCCCTCGACGATGGACGCGACGGTGAGCGTCCGCTCGCGGTCGGCCGCGGGGACCCCTGCGGCGTCGAGCTCGCTGAGGGTCTTGGCGACCATGGTGCGCAGCTGCTCGCCGGCCGTCGCCTTCGCGGGGAACTCGTAGGTGGACGGGAAGAGGTAGCCCTCGAGGTTGCCCTTCGCGGAAGCCGGGAGGCCCAGCGAGCCGGGGTCCTTGGCGGCCGCGACGTACTGGGAGAGCGGCACACCGGTGGCCTTCGACAGGGCGGCGAAGACCTCGTTCTTCCACAGACCCTCGCGGATCGTGACGCGCGGGACGGTGCGGTTGGCGGGGTTGACCAGGGCCGTGAGGGCGCCCTTGGCCGACATCTGCTTCTTCAGCGTGTAGGTGCCCGGCTGGATGGCCGCGGCGCGGGAGTCGCCGGAGGCTGCGTCGAGGAAGGCCTTCGCGGACTTCACGACGCCGGCCTTCTGCAGGGTGGTGCCGATGGCGCGGCCGGAGTCCCCGTCGTTGACGACGACCTGCACGCTGCCCGAGCCCGGGCCCGGGTAGTCGTTGCTCTCGAGGAAACCGTCGACGACCGGGCGCAGGACCGTGTAGGCGGCGAAGGCGGCGGCGGCGACGATGGCGAGCGCGACGACCAGGATGCCGAGGCGGCGTCCGCGGCTCCGACGCCGACGCGGCGGCGCCGTGGTCCGGCCGTGGGCCTGCGCACGCGTCTGCGGCGACCCCTGGTCCGTGTCCACCGGCTCGTCGTGGTGTCCCCCGAAGATCGAGTGCTCCAGGTGGGGCTCGGTCATCGGTTCCTGTCCTTCGTCCGGGGCTTTCGCCCGTCGGTCCTCACCAGCTCCCCGGGCGGGCGCCCGGAGCCGCGCTCCGTGTCGAGGGCGACCTGCAGGATCAGGACCGCCGCCGCCTGGTCGACCACCGCGCGCTGCCGCCGGCCGTCGACCCCGCTCTCGCGGAGCGAGCGGTGTGCGTCGACCGTGGTCAGCCGCTCGTCGACGAGCCGGACCGGTACGGGCGCGACACGAGCCGCCAACCGCACAGCATACGTGCGTGCGGTGTGCGCGGCGGTACCTTCGGCGCCCGCGAGTGTCCGGGGCAGGCCGACGACCACCTCGATGGCCTCGCGCTCGGCGACGATCGCGGCGATCTCCTCGAGGTCACCCTCGCCACCCTCGGGAGCGCGGGCCACGGTGCGCACCGGCGTCGCCAGCAGCCCCGAGGGGTCGCTGGCGGCCACGCCGACCCGGACGCTGCCGACGTCGACGCCGACCCGCACCCCGGTCCTCGTGACCGCCTCCGTCACCGCCGGGTCACCCGGTGACGCCCGCGGCCTCGCGGACCGCGGCGTCGATGCGACCGAGGGCGTCGCCGGTCCGCGTGGCGTCGGTGCCGCCGCCCTGGGCCAGGTCGTCCTTGCCGCCGCCGCCACCGCCGAGCGTCTGGGCCGCGACGCGCACCAGCGCGCCGGCCTTGACGCCGCGTTCGCGGGCGCCGGCGTTGGTCGCGACGACCACGCCGGGCCGACCCTTGGCCACGCCGGTCAGGGCGACCACGACCGGTGCTGCGTCGCCGAGGCGCCCGCGCAGGTCGAGCGCCATGGTCCGCAGGTCGTCGGCGCTGGCGCCCTCCCCCGCGTCGTGCGTCAGGAGCCGGATGCCGTCGAGGTCACGGGCGTACTCGACGAGCTTGCCCGTCGCGGCCTGCACCTGCTCGCGGCGGACCTTCTCAAGCTCGCGCTCCGCGTCGCGGACCCGGGACACGAGCGCCGCCACCCGGTCCTTGAGCTCGCCCGGCTGCACCTTGACGATCTCGCTGAGCTCGGCCACGAGGGCGCGCTCCTTCGCGAGGTGGCGCAGCGCGTCCATACCGACGAACGCCTCGAGCCGGCGCACTCCGGAGCCCACGGACGACTCACCGGTGACCGACAGGGCGCCGATCTGCGAGGAGTGGCCGACGTGCGTGCCACCGCACAGCTCGCGCGACCACGGGCCGCCGATCTCGATGACGCGGACCTGCTCGTCGTAGGTCTCGCCGAACAGCGCGAGCGCGCCGAACTCCCGAGCCTGCGGCAGGGTCATGTACTGCGCCGACACCGGGAGGTCCTGGCGCACCGCGAGGTTGGCCACCTCCTCGATCTCGCTGCGCGTCTCGGGCGACAGGGCCTGGCCCCACGCGAAGTCGAGGCGCAGGTAGCCGGGCTTGTTGTAGGAGCCGGACTGCAGGGCCGAGGGGCCGAGCACCTGGCGCAGCGCCGCGTGGACGACGTGGGTGCCCGAGTGCGCCTGGCAGGCGCACACGCGCCACTCGGCGTCGACCTCCGCCGACACCTCCTGCCCCGTGCGCAGCGGACCGGTGAGCACCTCGACCGTGTGGGCGACGAGGCCCTTGACCGGGCGCTGGACGTCGACGACCCGCAGGTGGGCGCCGTCCGCGACGATGACGCCCTCGTCGGCGACCTGGCCACCGGACTCGGCGTAGAACGGCGTGCGGTCGAGCACGACCTGGCCCCGCTGGCCGGGCTCGAGCTCCTCGACGCGGTGACCGTCGACGACCAGGCCGACGACCTTCGCCTCGGAGGTGAGCTCGGAGTAGGCCCGCCAGTCGGTCGCCCCCAGGGAGCGCAGGTCACGCCACACCTCGGTGTTGGCGTGGCCGCCCTTCTTGGCCTTCGCGTCGGCCTTGGCGCGCTCACGCTGCTCGGTCATGAGCCGGCGGAACCCGTCACGGTCGACCTCGAGCCCCTGCTCGGCCGCCATCTCGAGGGTGAGGTCGATCGGGAAGCCGTAGGTGTCGTGGAGCTGGAACGCCTGGTCGCCCGCGAGGGTCTTGCCACCCTGCGACCTGGTCCGCGTGACCGCGGTGTCCAGGATCGTCGTGCCGGCGGCCAGGGTGCGCCGGAACGCCTCCTCCTCGGCGTAGGCGATCTGCGAGATCCGGTCGAAGCCGGTCTCGAGCTCGGGGTAGGAGTTCTTCATCCGCTCGACGGAGACGGGCAGCAGCAGCGGCAGGCTCGGCTCGTCATACCCGAGCAGGCGCATCGAGCGCACCGCGCGGCGCAGCATCCGGCGCAGGACGTAGCCGCGGCCCTCGTTGCCCGGGGTGACGCCGTCGCCGATGAGCATGAGGCTCGAGCGGATGTGGTCGGCGACCACGCGCAGGCGCACGTCGTCGGGGTGGGACTCGCTCGCCGCGTGCCCGGAGTGGGCGCCGTACCGCTTGCCCGTGAGCTCGGCGGCGCGGTCGAGGACGGGGTAGACCTCGTCGATCTCGTAGAGGTTGTCGACGCCTTGGAGCAGGGTCGCCATCCGCTCGAGGCCCATGCCGGTGTCGATGTTCTTGTTGGGCAGCTCGGACGCGATGTCGAAGTCGTCCTTGGCGCGGACGGCCGACAGCTCGTCCTGCATGAAGACGAGGTTCCAGAACTCGAGGTAGCGGTCCTCGTCGACGGCCGGGCCGCCCTCGCGGCCGTACTCGGGTCCGCGGTCGAGGTAGAGCTCGCTGCACGGGCCACCGGGGCCGGCGACCCCCATGTGCCAGTAGTTGTCGAGCTTGCCCCGTCGCGTGATCCGCTCGGCCGGGACGCCGATGGTGCGGTGCCACAGCTGGTAGGCCTCGTCGTCGTCCTCGTAGACGGTGGGCCAGATCTTGTCGGCGTCGAGGCCGTAGCCACCCTGGTCCTGGGGCGTCGTGATGAGCTCCCAGGCGAACCGGATGGCGCCCTCCTTGAAGTAGTCCCCGAAGGAGAAGTTGCCGTTCATCTGGAAGAACGTGCCGTGGCGCGAGGTCTTGCCGACCTCCTCGATGTCACCGGTGCGGACGCACTTCTGCACGGAGGTGGCGCGGTCCCACTGCGGAGTCTGCTGCCCGAGGAAGTAGGGCTTGAAGGGGACCATGCCGGCGTTGACGAACAGCAGGTTGGGGTCGTCGTAGACGAGCGGTGCGGACGGGACGACCGTGTGCCCCTTGCTCTCGTAGAACGAGAGGAAGCGGCGCCTGATCTCGGCGGTTTCCATGGGTTGATCAGTCCTTTGCGCATGCCCTCGGGGGGTGGGCGGGCATGACGAATCGTACGGGTAGGGAACGTCGTGGTGGGTCGGGGCGAGCGCGCGGGAGCGCGGCGCCCCTACCGAGCTCGGTGCGTGCCGTCCGTGCGGCGGCCGGTGGGGTCGTCGAGCAGCGCCCGCGCCGAGGCGGCGTCGAGCCGTGCCGCGCCCGCCTCGGGGTCGTCGGCCGTGCCGGCGTCGATGCCCAGGGCCAGCCGCAGCTCGCCCTCGCGCTCGGCCATCCCCTCACGGACGGCCGCGGCGAGCTCGCGCAGGCCGTCACCGAAGTCGGCCAGGCCGTCGGCGACTCCGGCGGGCGTGTAGGCCTGTGCCGCCTTGCCGACCTTGCGCACCGCGTAGACACCGGCGGCGGCGCCGAGCGCGACCCAGAAGAGGCGTGCCACGGCGATCAGCCCCGGCGGCGGCGACGGCCGCCGCTCGACTTGGTGCCGGCACCGCTGAGGGCCGAGCGCACGCCGTAGGTGAAGGCGGCGACCTTGACGACGGGACTGCCCAGCGTCGCGGCGAACAGCGCCGTCAACGCGCTGGCGTTGGTGGTGATCGCGGAGACGTTGGTGGTGATGCCGTCGACCCGCGCCAGCTGCTCGTTGGTCAGGCTGACCGTGTCGGTGAGCTTGAGCAGGGTGGGCTGGACGTTCTCGGTGGTGGTCCGCAGACCCACCCGTGTCTCGTCGAGGATCTTGCCGGCCTTGCCGATCACGCTGCCCAGTCGGAAGACCAGGAACGCGAACGCCAGGGCCGCGATCATGCCCGCGATGTCGCCCAGACTCACATCCATGGCGGCAACCCTACCCCGCCGGCGGCAGGCACCACGGCGGCGTTCCCCGAGGCCACCGCACCGCCGCCCCCGCCCGCGCCCGCGAGTCCGCCAGCGCCCGCCCCAGCGAAGTTCGCCGGCGGCGGCCCCGGGGTGGGCGGGTCAGGACCTGCGGATGCGGCCCTTCAGCCAGGACCAGCGGGGGCCGAGGCGCTCCTCGAACCCGCGGTCGGTCGGCCGGTAGTAGTCGGTCTGGCCCTGCAGGTCCTCGGGCAGGTAGTCCTGGCGGGCCACCCCGTCGGGCTCGGAGTGGGCGTAGACGTAGCCGTCACCGTGGCCGAGCCGCGCGGCGCCGGCATACCCGCTGCCCCGCAGGTGGGGCGGCACCGCTCCCCCGCGCCCGGCCCGCACGTCCGCGATCGCCTCGTTGATCGCCGTGTAGGCCGCGTTGCTCTTGGGTGCGAGCGCGTTGTGGACCACGGCCTGGGCGAGGATGATCCGCGCCTCGGGCATGCCGATCTGCGCCACGGCGTGCATGGCGGCGACCGCCGTCTGGAGGGCGGTGGGGTCGCCCATGCCGACGTCCTCGCTCGCCGAGATGACGATGCGGCGCGCGATGAAGCGGGGGTCCTCGCCGGCCTCGAGCATGCGGGCGAGGTAGTGCAGCGCGGCGTCGACGTCGGAGCCGCGCATCGACTTGATGAGGGCCGAGGCCACGTCGTAGTGCTGGTCGCCGGTCTTGTCGTAGCGCACGCTCGCGTGGGCCACCGCCTGCTCCGTGTGGGCGAGGGTGATCTCCACCGGGCCGTCGACGTCTGCCCCGGGGGCGACCTCGTCCAGGGCCACGCCGGCGGCGGCCTCCAGCGAGGTGAGGGCGCGCCGCGCGTCGCCGCCGGCGATCCGCACGAGGTGGTCGCGGGCGTCGTCGGCGAGGCTCAGCTCCCCTGCGAGGCCGCGGGCGTCGGACACGGCCGAGACGAGCACCTCGGCCACCTCCTCGTCGGTGAGCGAACCCAGGGTCACCAGCATCGAGCGGGACAGCAGCGGCGCGATGACCGAGAACGACGGGTTCTCCGTGGTCGCGGCGACGAGGATGACCTGGCGGTTCTCGACGCCCGGCAGCAGGGCGTCCTGCTGGGCCTTGGTGAAGCGGTGGATCTCGTCGAGGAACAGGACCGTCTGCCGGTCGTACAGGTCGCGGTCGCGGGCCGCCTGCTCCATGACCTGCCGCACGTCCTTGACGCCGGCGGTGACTGCGGAGAGCTCGACGAACCGGCGGTCGGCCGCCGTGGCGACGAGGTGGGCCAAGGTCGTCTTGCCGGTCCCGGGCGGGCCCCAGATGATCGCGGAGAGTGGGCCCGCAGCCCCGGCGGAGCCCTCGATGAGGCGCCGCAACGGGCTGCCGGCACGCAGTACGGAGCCCTGGCCCCGCACCTCCTCCAGCGACTGGGGGCGCATGCGCACCGCGAGGGGCGGCAGCGCCGCCCCGGTGGGCATGCGGTCGGCGGTGGCGCCCACGCCGCCGGTACCGGCGCCGGCTCCCTGGGCGCCGTACCGCGCTCGGGACGCCTCCGCGAAGAGGTCGTCGCCGTCACCAGTCACCACGGATGGCAGGGTATCTCCCGTGACCGACGCGCCCGACCACCCCGACCGGACGGCGTCCGCCCTCTCCCACCTAGGCAGCCTGATCGGCCGGCACCCCAGGACCGTGGTCGTGGTGTGGCTCCTGGCTGTGGTCGCGGCCTTCGCCGGCGCGACCGGGGCGTTCGGCAACCAGTCGCTGTTCGACCGGCTGAAGTCCGGCGACCCGGCCGTCGCGGGCGAGAACCTCCAGGGTCGCGACCAGCTCGTCGCCGCCGGGAGGTCGGCCACCTCGACCCACCTCCTGCAGGTGACCGCCGCCCAGGCAGCCTCCCCTGCGAGCGTGGCAGCGGTGCGGGCGGCCGCGACCGACCTCCGCCGCATCCCGGGAGTCGTCTCGGTGGCCGCCCCGCAGCTCGTGCCCGGGGGGATCGGCAGCCCCGGGGCCAAGGCGCTGCTGCCCACGTCCGGTGACGGCTTCGCCGCGGTGGTCACCTTCGACCCGTCGCTCAAGGGGGCCGCCCGCGACCGCGCCCAGGCCCAGGTCGACACGCGGTTCCGCCAGCTGGTGGCCGCCGTCCCCGGCGCGAAGGGCACGACGGGCGGCCTGGCCGACCTCATCGACTCCATCACCTCCCAGGTCGAGAAGGACCTGCGCGCCGGCGAGGGCATCGCGCTGCCGGTGAGCTTCCTGGTGATGGTGCTCGTGTTCGGTGGCTTCGTCGCCGCGGGCATGCCGATCGTCGGGGCCATCGCGTCCATCGGCGGCGCGCTGGCCTCGCTGCTGGCCTTCTCGCACCTCATCGACCTCGATGCCACCGTGGTCAACGTCGTGACGGTCCTCGGCCTGGGCCTGTGCATCGACTACGGGCTGCTCACGGTGAGCCGCTTCCGCGAGGAGCTGCGCAGCCGCGTCCAGGGCCGTCCGGCCGCCGAGATCACGCACGAGGAGGTGCTCCTGTCGATCGCGCGCACCGTCGACTCGGCGGGCCGCACCGTCGTCTTCTCCGGCCTCACCGTCGCCATCTCCCTCGGTGGCCTGCTCGTCTTCGAGGCCTCCATCCTCAAGGCCATCGGCTCGGCCGGCCTGTCCGTCGTGCTCGTCGCCATGCTCGTGGCACTGACGCTCGTCCCCGCCCTGTGCGTCCTGGGCGCGCGGCGCCTGCTCAGGCGCGGCACCGAGCAGGCGCCGGAGGAGGGGGTCTTCTCGCGCCTGGCCACCCGCGTCTTCCGCCGCCCGGTCCTGGTGATCCTGGCCGTCCTCGTGGTGCTGGGGACCCTCGCCGCTCCCGCCTTCCAGCTCAAGCTGACCTCCTCGGGCAAGGAGCTGCTGCCGGTCAGCGCCCCCCAGCGCCAGTTCTTCACCCAGCTGGAGCAGCGCTACCCGCAGCTGTCCGGTCCTGCCCTGCAGGTCGTCGCCGAGACCGACCTTGCGCGGGCCCAGGAGTACGCCGCCGCCCTGCCGGTCGTCGACGGCCACCGCCTCGTGGGGCGTGCGGAGCGGGTGAACGGCTCCCTGAGCCTGGTCTCCGTCGAGGTGCCCGGCGGACCGCTCGGCGACACTGCCCGCCACGCGGTCACCGCCCTGCAGTCCGAACGCCCCGACTTCCCCACCAAGGTGATCGGCCAGGCCTCCGGGCTGCACGACTTCACCGACTCGCTGCGCGAGCGCGCTCCCTACGCCTTCGCGCTCGTCGCCCTGGCCACCCTCGTGCTGCTGTTCCTCATGACCGGGTCGGTCGTCATCCCGGTCAAGGCGTTGCTCATGAACGTCGTGTCGCTGGGCGCGAGCCTGGGCGTCGTCGTCTGGGTGTTCCAGCAGGGTCACCTCGAGGGGCTGCTGGGGTTCGCCTCGGTCGGGGCCATCGAGTCGACCATCCCGCTGCTCGTGCTCGCCTTCGGCTTCGGGCTCTCGATGGACTACGAGGTCTTCCTGCTGTCGCGCATCGTCGAGCTGCACGAGCGGGGTGTCGACAACGACCGCGCCGTGATCGCCGGGCTGCAGCGCTCGGGACGCATCATCACCTCGGCCGCGCTGCTCGTCGTGATCGTGTTCTCGGGGTTCGTCGCCGGTCGGCTGCTCGTCATCAAGGAGACCGGTGTCGGCCTCGCGGTCGCCGTCCTGCTCGACGCGACGCTCGTCCGCATGCTGCTGGTGCCGGCCACGATGAAGCTGCTGGGGACGTGGAACTGGTGGGCGCCAGCCCGGCTGCGCCGGTGGCACGCCCGGTTCGGGATCACGGAGTGAGCGGGGCGAACGGCGCCGTGCTGCACCAGGTCTCGAGCCATGAGGAGCTGCTCGGCCTCAGTGGCGGCAGCGCGTTCCTGCGCTGGGACATCCCCGCACCGCTGGGCGGCCCGGCACACCGGATGGGCAGGGCGTTCGCGCTCCCCCGCCGGACCCACACCCGTCGCCACGGACTGCTCGTGATGGGTCCTCCGGACGACGTTGACCGGCTCGTGGCGGTGATGCTCGAGGACGGTGCGCTGCCCGACGGGCTCGGCTCGGTCACCGTGCAGCGCGGGTCCCTCGACGCGGTGGCGCGGCACCTGCCGCTCGACGGCGGCAACGAGTGGGAGTGGCTCTGCACGGTGGAGCCACCGCCCACGGTGGCGACCGAGGAACGGCTCGTGGCCCTGGGCCACGACGACGAGGCCCCGATCCGCGAGCTGTTCGCCGTGGCCAACCCGGGCACCGACGCGAGGCCCTTCGAGCACCCGGCCCAGCACTGGGTCGGGGTGCGCGACGGTGAAGGCGCCCTCGTGGCGTGCGGGGTGCGCGAGCCCAACCTGGCCGGCAACCCCCTCCTGTCCGGCATCACCGTGCACCCGGCCGCGCGCGGTACCGGGCTCGGGCTCGCCGTGACGGCAGGGCTCACGCGCGCGGCGGTCGCGGAGGCGGGCGTGTGCACCCTCGGCATGTACTCGCACAACGACGTCGCGCGCCGGCTGTACACCGGGCTCGGCTACGGGCACACGCACGCCTGGTCGAGCCGGCGGGTGCGCCGAGCCTGACCGCGGGACGTCGTCGGAGGTCTGCAGACGAGCCGGGCTCAGCCGGGCTCAGCTGGTGACGGGGCTGACCTGGTCGGCGCCCTGGGCGGCGGGGGCGTCGGCGGACGGCCTGGCGTCCACCCCGGCCTCCTTGCGCTGCTCCGGCGTGATGGGCGCCGGGGCTGCGGTGAGGGGGTCGAAGCCGCCACCGGACTTCGGGAAGGCGATGACGTCGCGGATCGACTCGGTGCCGGCCAGCAGCGACACGATGCGGTCCCACCCGAAGGCGATCCCGCCGTGCGGCGGGGCGCCGAAGGCGAAGGCGTCGAGGAGGAAGCCGAACTTCTCCTGCGCCTCCTCCTGCGACAGTCCCATGACCTGGAAGACCCGCTCCTGCACGTCGCGGCGGTGGATACGGATGGAGCCGCCGCCGATCTCGTTGCCGTTGCAGACCATGTCGTAGGCGTAGGCGAGCGCCGACCCGGGGTCGGTGTCGAAGGTGTCGAGGAACTCGGCCTTCGGCGAGGTGAACGCGTGGTGCACCGCCGTCCAGGCGCTGTAGCCGAGGGCCACGTCGCCGGAGGCCGTCGCGTCGGCGCTCGGCTCGAACAGGGGCGCGTCGAGCACCCACAGGAACGACCAGGCGTCCTCGTCGATGAGGTTGCAGCGGCGGCCGATCTCGAGCCGGGCCGCCCCGAGCAGGGCCCGCGAGGCCTTGGTCGCACCGGCGCCGAAGAAGATGCAGTCGCCGGGCTGGGCGCCGACGTGGGCGGCGAGGCCCTCGCGCTCGGCGTCGGTGAGGTTCTTGGCCACCGGGCCGCCCAGGGTGCCGTCCTCCTGGACGAGGACGTAGGCCAGGCCCTTGGCACCGCGGCTCCTGGCCCAGTCCTGCCAGGCGTCGAGCTGCTTGCGCGGCTGCGAGGCGCCGCCGGGCATGACGACGGCGCCGACGTACTCCGCCTGGAACACGCGGAAGGTGGTGTCCTTGAAGTAGTCGGTGCACTCGACGAGCTCGGTGCCGAAGCGCAGGTCGGGCTTGTCGCTGCCGAACCGGCGCATCGCCTCGGCGTAGGTCATCTGCAGGAACGGCGTCTTCAGCTCCACCCCGATGAGCTCCCAGACCTCCTTCACGACGGCCTCACCGAGCTCGAGCACGTCGTCCTGCTCGACGAAGGACATCTCGATGTCGAGCTGGGTGAACTCGGGCTGGCGGTCGGCGCGGAAGTCCTCGTCGCGGTAGCAGCGGGCGATCTGGTAGTAGCGCTCCATACCGGCGACCATGAGCAGCTGCTTGAACAGCTGCGGGCTCTGCGGCAGGGCATACCAGGACCCGGGCGCGAGGCGCGCGGGCACCAGGAAGTCGCGGGCGCCCTCGGGTGTCGAGCGGGTCAGCGTGGGCGTCTCGATCTCCACGAAGTCACGGGCGCCGAGCACCGAACGGGCAGCGGCGTTGACCTTGGAGCGCAGCCGGAGGGCGGTGCCGGCCGACGACCTGCCGGGTCGGCGCAGGTCGAGGTAGCGGTGCTTGAGCCGCGCCTCCTCGCCGACCGTGACACGCTCGTCGATCTGGAACGGCAGCGGGGCGGAGGCGTTGAGGACCTCGAGCGCCGAGGCGATGACCTCGATGTCACCGGTGGGCAGGTCCGGGTTGGCGTTGCCCTCCGGACGCGACCTGACCTCGCCGACGACCTTGACGACGTACTCGTTGCGCAGGTCGTGGGCGCCACCCTGCGCCAGCACCTCGTCACGCACGACCACCTGCGCGACGCCGCTGGCGTCCCTCAGGTCGAGGAACGCGACTCCGCCGTGATCGCGCCGACGGGCGACCCAGCCCGTGAGCGTGACGGTCTGGCCGGAGTGGTCGGCACGCAGCGTGCCGGCCTCGTGGGTGCGAAGCACAGGAGTTCCTTCGATCTCGGGGACGATGGTGCTCGGACGAGCCCGCCCATCCTACGGACCGGGTCCGGGGCCCACGAATCGGTTTCCGTGCGCTCAGTAGAGGCTGCTGCGGGCGGAAGCTGCTGCGGTCAGCCGAGGACGGTGCCGTCGAGGTAGACCCACCGGCCGGCGCGCCGCACGAACCGGCTGCGCTCGTGCAGCGGCCCGTCCACGTGGGTCGCGACGAACTCGACCTCGCCGGTCTCGTCGTCCTCGCCACCCCCGGTCGTGTCGAGGACCTCGAGCCGCAGCCACCCGGGGTCCGGGGCCACCTCGAGCGGGTCGGGCCGGTTGCGCGGGTGCCAGGTGCGCACGAGGTACGGCGCGTCGCCCACCACGTACGCGGAGTAACGGCCGCGCATCAGCTGCTCCGCGGTGGCGGCGGCAGTCTCCCCCGTGTGCAGCGGGGCGCAGCACACGGCGTAGGCGGAACCGCGTCCGCACGGACACGGCTCGGCAGCGGTGGACCCGAAGGCCCCTCGGCCGCCGGGCACCTCAGGAGCCCTGTGACGGGGCGCGGTGGTCGCGATGGATCGGCCAGGGCGCGTCGACGGGACGCAGGGTCGCCCAGCCCTGATCGCGGGAGGCGAGGGCGCTCAGGGCGGCGATCCCCAGGGCGGCGTTGTGCACCTGTCCGGCGAGGAACGCGTCGCGCACCTGCTCCAGCGGTACCCAGCGCAGCGGCATGCCGAGCTCCTCGCCGTCGCGGGTGTGGCGGTCGGCGTGGGGCACGGGCGACAGGTCGCGCGCCAGGTAGATCCGCAGGGCCTCGTCGATGCCGCCGGGCGAGCTGACGTAGTCGACCAGGACGTGCCAGGTGTCGGCGACGAGGTCAGCCTCCTCGTGCAGCTCGCGCGCCGCAGCGACGTGCGGCGCCTCGCCGTCGACGTCGAGCAGCCCGGCGGGGACCTCCCACTCGACCATCCGGACCGGGTGCCGGTACTGGTGGACGAGCGCGATCCGCCCCGTGTCGTCGAGCGCGGCCACCGCGACGGCACCCGGGTGCCGCACGAACTGGCGGGTCACCTCACCGGCTTCGCCGAGGTCGACCTTCTCACTGACGACGTCCCACACCATGCCCTCGAAGACGGTCTCCTGCGCCACGACGGGTCGCGCCTCGAGGCGGTCGGCGAGCGGGCCCTCGAGGTCCGCGCCCGCGGTGTCGCTCACGCGGTGTCGCTCACGCGGTGACGTCGGCCGTGGCGCGGGGGCGCTCGACCTCGACCAGCCGGGCCGCGCGCTGGGCGTTGATCGCGGCCCCGACCAGGCCGGCGAACAACGGGTGGGCGCGGTGCGGGCGCGACTTGAACTCGGGGTGGGCCTGGGTCGAGACGTAGTAGGGGTGCACCTCGCGGGGCAGCTCCACGAACTCGACGAGGTTGTTGTCCGGGGACAGCCCGGAGAACACCAGGCCGGCCTCCTCGAGCTGCTCGCGGTAGCCGTTGTTGACCTCGTAGCGGTGCCGGTGCCGCTCGTCGACGGCCACGGCTCCGTAGGCCTCGGCGACGACCGAGCCCTCGGCGAGCTTGGCGGGGTAGGAACCCAGGCGCATCGTGCCGCCCAGGTCTCCGGCGCCCTCGACGAACGCCTTCTGCTCCTCCATGGTCGCGATGACCGGGGCCGGCGTCTGCGGGTCGAACTCCGTGGAGCTCGCGCCCTCGATGCCGGCGACGTTGCGGGCGTACTCGATGACCATGCACTGCAGGCCCAGGCAGATGCCGAGCGTGGGCACCTGCTTCTCGCGGGCCCAGCGCAGGGCGCCGAGCTTGCCCTCGATGCCACGGATGCCGAAACCACCGGGCACGAGCACCGCGTCGACGCCGCCGAGCGCGCGCTGCGCCCCTGCCTCGGTCTGGCACTCGTCGCTGGCGACCCAGCGGATCTTGACCTTCGCGTCGTGGTGGAAGCCGCCGGCGCGCATGGCCTCGGTGACCGAGAGGTAGGCGTCGGGGAGGTCGATGTACTTGCCGACCAGGGCGATCTCGACGGTGTGCTCGGGGCTGTGCACCCGGCGCAGCAGCTCCTCCCAGTCGTGCCAGTCGACGTCGCGGAAGTTCAGGCCGAGCCGGCGGATGACGTAGGCGTCGAGGCCCTCCTTGTGCAGGACCTTGGGGATGTCGTAGATGCTCGGCGCGTCGACGCACGCCGCGCAGGCCTCGGTGTCGACGTCACACATGAGCGAGATCTTGCGCTTGATGCCGTCCGGGATCTCCCGGTCGGCGCGCAGGACGAGGCCGTCGGGCTGGATACCGACCTGGCGCAGGGCCGCCACGGAGTGCTGCGTGGGCTTGGTCTTGAGCTCGCCGCTCGGGGCGAGGTACGGCACCAAGGAGACGTGCAGGAAGAACACGTTGTCGCGGCCGACGTCGTGGCGGACCTGGCGGGCGGCCTCGAGGAACGGCAGCGACTCGATGTCACCGACGGTGCCGCCGATCTCCGTGATGATCACGTCGGGGGCGGAGGAGGCCGGGACGCCGGGGCTGCCGGCGGCCTGCGCCCGCATCCGCTCCTTGATCTCGTTGGTGATGTGCGGGATCACCTGGACCGTGTCACCGAGGTACTCGCCGCGACGCTCCTTGGCGATGACGTGGTTGTAGACCTGCCCGGTCGTGACGTTGGCCTTGCCGACGAGGTTGCTGTCGAGGAACCGCTCGTAGTGCCCGATGTCGAGGTCGGTCTCGGCCCCGTCGTCGGTCACGAAGACCTCGCCGTGCTGGAACGGGTTCATCGTCCCGGGGTCGACGTTGAGATAGGGGTCCAGCTTCTGCATCGTGACGCGCAGGCCGCGCGCCGTGAGCAGGTGTCCGAGGCTTGATGCCGTCAGGCCCTTGCCGAGAGAGGAGGCAACGCCCCCGGTCACGAAGATGTGTTTCGTCTGCTCCACCACGGGATTCAAGCCTACGTCATCCCGGGGAGGGCTGAGTACCACTCGTGCCAGCGGCGCGCCGTCGCGAGGCCGTCGTCCCACGACGACGCGCGGTCCCGCCCCTGCTGGGAGAGCCGTCCGCGCAGCTCGGGGTCGCCGAGGACCCGTTCGACGGCGCTGGCGAACCCGGGCGTGTCGCCCACGGGCACGAGGACCCCGGCCCCCTCGACCAGGTCGTGCAGGCCCCCGGTGTCGCTGGCGACGACGGGCAGCCCTGCGGCCATCGCCTCCTGGACCACGAGGGCGCGGGCCTCCCACCGGCTGGGCAGCACGAAGACCTCGGCGGCCTCGAGCCACGCGGTGGGGTCCGCGACCGCGCCGACGAAGTGGACGGGCGCGTCGAGGTGCCGGGCCCGCTGCCGCAGCTCTGCCAGCAGGCGCGGGTCCCCGTCGCCGACGACGACCCACTGCACCGGCGTGTCCAGGTGCGCGGCTGCGTCGACGAGCACGTCGAGGCTCTTCTGGGGGGCGATCCGCGAGACCGTGAGCACCAGGGCACCGGTGTCGGGGAGGCCAGCCGCCTCGAGCAGCTCGGAGGCGCGCGTACGGCGTGCGGCCACGCCGGCAGCACTGGCTCCGAGCAGGGTGGGCACCCGTGGCGACGGCACTGCGGCCAGCCGGGCGTCGCGGGCCCCGTGGCCGGCCGCGACCGCCACGAGGTCGCTCGACGCCCCCGTGACCAGCGTGGCCCTGCGGGCGACGATTGACTGGACGAGACGGCTGAGCGCGGCCCTCGGACCGGCGCCCCCCGGTACGGCGTTGTGCTGGCTCACCACGACGGCCGTGCCGGTGCCCAGCGCGGCGGTGACGGCGAACAGGCCCGCCTGGTGCCCGTGGGCGTGCACGACGTCCGAGGTCCGCGCGAGACCGCGCATCCTGCGCAGGCCGGCCAGCACGCCACGTACGCCACTCCCCCGGGGCGGCCACCAGCGGAGGGCGTCGTCGAGCCCGAACCGCTCGGCGGTGAGGTCGTCGGTGACCGTGACGACGTCGTCGCCGAGCTCGCGCAGTCGGGCGGTCAGGTCGACCACGTGGAGCCCGATACCGCCGGTGCTGCGGCCGACGACCATGGCGACCCTCATGCCGCACTCCCCCGGCGTCGGCTGCGCCCGCGCTCGCGCATCGCACGGAACGTCGCCCGGTCGCCCACCGCCATGACGGCCAGGTAGACCGCGGCCGTGGCGAGCGCCACCCCGATGCCCGCGCCGAGGGCGCTCCACACCGAGGGGGTCGACAGGGCGCGGGCGATGCCGTCACCGACCGCGAGAGCCAGCGCGACGGCGACGATGGCCGAGCCGAGCGTGCGGTAGCTGCCGGCGAGGGCGAGCGGGCCCCAGGCCTGCCGCACGAGCACGACGAGCACGATCGCGGAGAGGATCATGCCGGCCGAGGAGGCCACACCCAGGACCCCGAGGGTGGCGCCGGCGCTCGAGCCCTCGGGCAGGACGGCGAGCGGCAGCAGGGCGGTCACCGCCCAGCCGGCGGCGACGGCGAGCGCCGCGTGGGACGGGCGCCCCCGCACGTAGAGCGCCCGCGTGAGCAGGGCGGCCACGCCGAACCCGACGACGCCCGGCGCATAGGCCGACAGGGCGCCGGGGATGGCGGCGAGCGCGGCCCCTCCCCCGAGGGCCGAACCCCGGTCGAAGTGGGAGAAGAAGGCGCCCACCGGCCGGGACACGGCCATGAGCACCGCGGCGGCGCCGGCGGTGAGCAGGAGGATGCCCTGCAGGCCCCGGGCCAGGGAGTCCCTCGCCGCGGTGCCCACCATGCCCTGCGTCTCCTGGCCTGCGGTGTGGGCCAGCGCAGGGAACACGGAGGTCGCGATCGGCACGGCCAGGACGGCGTACGGCAGCAGGTAGACGGCCTGGACGTAGGCGTAGGCGTTGACGGTGCCCACGACGTCGGTGCGGTGGTGGGTGATCCACAGGACGGTGAGGACGGCGGCCTGCTGGGCGACCAGGGCCACCAGGCCGGCACCGGCCAGGGAGGCGGCACGCCGGGCCAGTCCCTCGGGGAAGCCCAGGGTCGGTCGCAGGCGGACCCCGGCCCGGACCGCCGGGCCGAGGAGCGGCAGGCTGAGGACCACGACCCCGAGCGTGGTGCCGCCCGCGAGGGTCCACACCGCGGCGTCCGAGACACCGCTCGCACCGTCGGCGGTGCCGGCGAGCGCGCCGTACGCGACGTAGGCAGCGATGACCACCAGGCTTGACAGCAGCGGCGCCAGGGCGGCCGCGAGGAACCGCCGGCGGGCTTGCAGGACGCCGGACAGCACGATCCCCACGCCGTAGAGCAGCACCTGGGGGG
>Ga0308176_10000576_pt1 | contig 23201 bp, 15 predicted proteins | sample PhyCR2_3_FD_203890 | JGI IMG/M metagenome (GOLD analysis project Ga0308176, IMG submission 203890) | Soil microbial communities from UC Gill Tract Community Farm, Albany, California, United States - DLSLS.C.R2 | ecosystem: Environmental > Terrestrial > Soil > Agricultural land | place: USA... | reverse complement strand
CTTGATGGAGTTGGCAAGGAGGTTATCGACGATCTGCGTCAGCCGAACGGGATCACCCCAGACCCACAGCGGCTGGGGCGGGACGTGGGTCCTGAGCTCGAGACCTCGAGCCGTGATCTCCGAGAGCCGACTCTCCACTGCCCCCTCGATGACCTGGCGCATGTCGAGCGTCTCCCGGTCGAGGCGGATCTTGCCGCGAGCGATGCGCGAGACCTCGAGCAGGCCGTCGATCAGTCGGGTCATGTGCGCCGACTGTCTCTCCAGCACGGCTTGTGCCCGCTGAAGGCGGCGATCCTCGGGAGCGGTGAGCTTCAGCAGCTCCGCCGCGTTGCGGATGGCCGCGAGCGGGTTGCGCAGCTCGTGTCCCAGCATGGCCAGGAACTCGTCCTTGCGGCGATCCGCTTCGCACAGCTGCTCCGCGTAGCGCTTGCGCTCGGTGATGTCGTTGAACAGCACCGCCACCCGGTGCCGCTCGGGGGCTCCGACACGGAACGCGTAGATGTCGAAGTACCGGCCGAACTCCAGGGTAGGATTCTCGAACCGCACGGACTCGCCGGTCCGGGCCACCTGCCCGTAGATCTCGAGCCAGCGCGCACCGTATTGTGGAGCGATCTCGCTTACCGTTCGCCCGCCTGCGTGCTGGATCCCGGTCTGGCTCTCGAACGCCGGGTTGACCTCCAGCAAGCGGAAGTCGATCGGTGTTTGCCCGTCATCGAAGATCATCTCGATGACGCAGAATCCCGCGTCGATGGAGTTGAACAGCGAGCGGTATCTCGCCTCGGAGTCACGCAGCGTCTGCTCGGCTCGCTTCTGCTCGGTCACGTCCATGGTGACGCCGGCAAGCACGGCCGGATCAACCACGCTCGCGCGTCCCCGCGACCGGAGCCACCGTCCGGCTCGCGATCCCGAGGTCAGCTGCAGCTCGATCTCGAACTCCCGATCGGGCGGCACCGCGACCCCGCGCGCGACCGCCACGAGCTGTTCGAGGGTCTCCGGCGGGATCCGGTCGGCGAGCACCGCGAGCGGCAGCGGTTCACTCGACGGCGGCAGTCCAAACAGCGCCATGAACACCGGATCGCCCGTCGCCGTGCGCTCGCGAAGGTCCCACTGCCAGGCTCCCATCCGGCCGCTCTCCAGCGCCACGCGCCGGATGCTCTCGCTCCTCTGCAAGGCCGCTTCGGTGCGCGCCCGTTCGACCGCCGCCCACGTTCGCTCGGCGGTCTCGTGGAACAGCGTGATCTCCGACTCGGTCCAGGCCCGCGGCGTCGTGCTGTGTGCTTCGAACGCAGCGACCCAGCGGCCGTCCTTGAGCAGGCCCGCGCCGATCGAGGCGGCGACGCCGGACGCCGCGAACGCCTGGCGCGACGACTCCGAGAGCCGAGGATCCGTCGCGACGTCGGCGAGCACCAAGGTCTCACCACGCCGCAGCGCCAGGGCGACGTCCGGACCGTACGCGGCGACCGGAACACGTCCTGCGATGGACGGCAGGCCGTCCACCCAGTCGCGCTCGATCACCGCCTCGTTCTCGTCGACTATGTCGATGTAGAAGACGCGGTTCACCCCGAGGTGCTCGCCCAGCACGCGCGACGCGGCGAGCTCGATCTCGGCGGGTTCACGCAGCGGCCGGAGCGCATCGCTCAGCTTCAAGAGGAACGTCTTGCACGCCTCGCGGTCGCGCAGCGCCGCGTCGATCCGCTTGCGCTGCGTGATGTCGTCGTAGACCACGGCGCAGCGGTCGCCGCCGTAGGGAAACGCGGTCAGGTCCCACGTCCGACCAAGTGACGCGACGCCTTGCTCGAAGCGCTTCGCCGTCTGGGTGTCGACGACCTCCGCGTAGACCCCGAGCCACCATGCATAATCATCGGGGAACAACTCGCTCGCGAGGCGGCCGATCGCGATGTTGCTGTCGAGTCCGATCAGGCGCTCGAGCGCGTGGTTGCTCATGAGCCACCGGAAGTCGACCGCCCGTCCCCCGGCATCGCGCACCAACTCCAGCACGGCGAACCCCTGGTCCATCGCGTCAAACAGCGAGCGGTTGTTCTTCTCGCCGTCGCGCAGCGCCGCCTCGGCGCGGGCGCGCTCGACGGCTTCCCAGGTCCGCTCGGCGACCGCTTCGACGAGCGCGATCTCGCCGGGTCGCCAGTCGCGCGGCGACGGATCGCTGACCACGAACCCGCCGCGGAGCCGGTCGCCCTTGATCAGCGGCGCGATGACCACGGCAGCGATCCCGAGCGCAGGGAGTGCGGCGTGCTCCTTCTCTCCCAGCAGCGGCGAGTTTGCTGCATCCGAGACGACGAGCGTCTGCTCTCGGACGCGCTGGGCGATGACCGGAAAGTCCTCGATGCGATAGACGCCCGTGATGCTGGTCTCCCCCGCCCGAACATAGTCGCGATGGATGACGGCCCGCCTGGCGTCTTCGTCGTGCTCGTAATAACAGGCGCGAGCTAATCCGAGGTGCCGTCCGATCAGGCGGGAAGCCGCCGCCTGGATCTCGACGGGATCGGACAGCGATCGAAGGGCGTCGCTGAGCTCGAGCAGGAATGCCTGCTGCTCCTCGATCTCCTTGGTCCGCGATCGTGCGGAGCCCGCATCTCCCTGCGGATCGCGACGCTCGTCGTTCGTCGTCTGTTTCACAGCGCTGCTCTTGCTTGCGGCATCTTGGTGCTAAAGGTGATGGCCTGCTTGTGGGTAATATGAGCCGATGCCGCCAAAGCTGCGAGCATAACTGCCAACGTACGTCGTTGTGCTCGCCTATCTGTGCGAGTATGTCTCAACGTGCGTCGAGCGAGCATACGAGTTATTTCGCAGGCGCGGGCCCCCACCGCCGGGCTTGCCGCTCGTGAGAGCAAATAGCCCCGCCGGGCCGCGACCCGCGGGGCTCCTGGTCAGAGCAGGCCGACGAGGAGCGCGCCGTAGACCCGCAGGAGCACGGCGATGTCGGCGTCGTTGAACACCAGCGTGGTGCCGACGAAGTAGTCGCGGCCGTAGCGCACCTGGTCGAACGTCCTGGGCACGCTGGTATTGCCGGAGACCACTGAGAGATAGCCCGGCGAGTTGAGCGCATCGTCGATGCCGGCCAGGATGTAAACCGAGCGGAACACCGCCAGCGCGCCCGCGAGCTTGAGCCGCGGCGTGGCCTGGAACGCGCCGTAGAGATCGGCCGACAGCTTGAGGCGATCGCCGAACAGCAGGGCATCGCCGCCGACCCCGAACGTGGAGTCCTTGAGCCCGCCGCGCACCGAGAACATGCCGAGGTGCTTGCCGAACTGCGCCGTGAACCGGACCGCATCGTGGATCGCTTGCTGGCGCAGGTACGCATTGGTGCCGGCGACCTCGGACAGCTCGTCGTTGGGCACGCCGCCCAGCGGGCCGCGCTCGAGCTCGACCAGGTAGAACTTGTCGTCGCGCGCGTGGATCTCGGCGGTCGCGTAGAACCGGAAGGCGTGCGAGAACACGTCGTACTCGAGGCGCATGCCGAGCCAGGTCTTGAAGCGATTGAAGCTGGCGGCCGCCTCGCGCCCGCTGCTCGTGACGTCCTCGAGCGTGTCGCCGAGCCCCGGATCGTTGACCATGCGGCCGAGCGTGCCCCGCCAGTCGTCGCCGCGGCCGTCGTTGACCGCGGACAGGAGCTCGGTTGCCTGGTCGATCTGCGGATCGATCCCGTCGATCCCTTCGCGGACGTCGTGGAGCGCGGACGACAGCCCCTGCTTGGTATCGCGCATCCGCGCGCGCGCGGTGACGATCGCCTGATCGATACGATCGAGCGTGCGCGTGACCTCCGGCCCGGTGTTCGCGAGCGCCCCGGCCCCGCGCGTGGTCAGCCCGTCGATCGCGATCATCGCACGATCGGCCGACGCCATCGGGCCCTCGATGTGGCCCTGCGACAGCCAGTCGCCGCCGGCGCCGAGCCGGTCGTCCAGCGGCCCGCTGACCCACTTGCGCCCCTTGACCGCGGCGCCGTGGGCGACCCCGAGCGCGTTGTCGATCTTGGGGAGCGCCTCGGCCATGCTCCGCAGGATCGCGTCGGTCGAGCTGCCCTCGATGACGTGGGTGATCGGCTCACCGGACTTGAGGCGCCGCGCGTTACCCGCGCCCTGGTCACCGCCGGCCGGGATGATCTCGACGTAGCTGTCACCGAACAGCGAATCGGCGCGCCGCGTCGCGAACGAATCGACCGGGAGATCCAGGCCGTTCACCAGCCGCATGTCGACCCGCGCGACCCGACCTTCGACCGTGAGCCTCTCGATGACGCCGACACGCACGCCGGCGATCACGACCGCCGAGCCGACCGCGAGCCGCGAGCCGTCGCGGAACTTGGCGTAGGTCAGGAAGGAGCCGGCGACCTTGGTGGTCGGCACCTTCGCCCGGATCAACAAGCCGACGCTGGCCGCGATGATCAAGATCACCGCACCCGTCGTCAGCCGCGAGACCCAGCGCACCCCCACATCCTAGCACCGCCGCGCACGGTCCTTCGTGTCCGGCGCCACGCGCGCCTACCGCACGCAGTTGTCGGTCAAGGCGATCGGCGCGCCGTGATCGATGACCTCGAAGTCCGTGACCTTGAGCGCGGCGAGGTCGCTCGGGCCGAGCAGGCCGGTCCACTTCGCGGCGGTGTGGCGATCGCTCTGCGCGGTGAGCGCGATGTTGCCGCCGTCGGCGTGGTACATGCCGTACTTCTGCATCGCGCGGGCGACGACGCGCGCACCGGCCGGAAGGCTCGCGATCGGATAGTCGGCGCGCAGCCGGAGGTGCACGCCGTAGAGCGGCGCGCTGGTGCCGCCGGTCGTGTTCGTGCCGTGCGTCGCGGGCCGCACGAACCCGCGCTTGACGCGGCTGTTCGGCAGGATGAAGCGGATCGCGTGATCGATATGGCCCGCCGTGACCTCGTCGGCCGTGAACAGGAGCGGCGAGATCGGGAACCCCGCGGCATCGGCGCTCGTGCACTGGTCGCCGCGCAGCGTGCTGGTGTATGCGCGCGTCGCGTCCCACACCGCCAGGCAGCCGCCTTGAAAGGTCGACGTGATGTTCGCGCGCCACATCTCGTAGAGCCGGCTCGCGCTGGGATCGAACACGAGGAGGTGGCAATCGCCGTCACCCGTACAGGCATATCCGGTCTCGTCTTCGACGTTGCCGCCGGGCGGCACCGGAACGGTGGTGTGATCGCAGTCCGGCGTGAAGAAGTCGCCGGTCGGCGTGAACGCCAGCTGGGGAGTGCTCGCGTTCGCCGCCAGGACGTCGAGCGCAAAATCGATCTGCATCTTGTTGCCGTTGCCCCAGCCGCCGGCCGCCGCGAGCGCGGCGATCGTCTGTGCCGAGTTGGCCGCCTTGGCGGCCGCGCTGACATCGACGTTCCAGAACATCGGCGCGGTGAAGTACGGTCCCGCGGCGGCGGCGATCCCGGGCGCTGGAGCGCCATCGCCCGCTGCGCCACCAGGGTCATCGGGGATTCCCCCGGGCTCCCCGGCGCCCGGATCACTCATGCACGCCGTGGTCGCCAGAACAACTGCGAGTACATATGCGGATTGCATCCCGAGCAAATAAGCACATGTGGCAGCGGCGCTCTATTGGAGGATTTCTGAGAGCGATTCTGAGGGCGATGGCGCTCGCTGAACGCGGGTTCCGGGGAAGCCGGCTTACTTCGCGCGACGCAGGTAATAGTGCACGCCGCGCTGCGGATGCGACAGGCGGATCGCCAGCGCGCTGCCTCCGGGAATCCCGACCTTGGCGGAGAACCGCCGCTGCTTGTCGATCGGGATCGCGATCGCATCGACGGCCGCGGACCAGCCCGGCAGCACCGCGCCGCGGACATCGATGTCGCCGGTCCACGGCTGGCCGTTGATCGGCGACTCGATATACACCTGCGGCGCCGTCTGATCGAAGTCGATGATCAGGGTCGAGACCTTGTCTTGCTTGACGCCGTCGCGATCGATCCAGTAGGAGTACGTCCCCTCGTGGAGCTGCGCGCCGGGCACCGTGATCGACGGCGTGCTCGAGTCGAACGTCTGCTCCTTGCCCGCCGCGGCGAGGTGGAGCTCGTGCGCGGCCCCGGGAGCCTTGACGTGCACCACGACGTTGGGGATCGCGCTCTGGTACGAGATGCGGTAGTTGCGCCCGTCGGCGTCGATGTCGTTGACGCCCTGGTTCTTCGGCAGCGGGCGCCGGCCATCGTCGCGAACCACCCCGACCCGCCCCGACGCGACCGCGTTGCCCTCCGTGCCGTTCGCCGTGCAGCGCAGGCGGTACGACCACGTCCCGGGGGCGACCATCACGTTCGCGAAGTCGTGGCCGCTGCTGATCTTCGCGGTGCGAAACCGCGGATCGCGATCGAACTCGATGATCCCGCCGCCCGGGCACTTGCCGTCGAACTGGAACTGCACGGCCGTGGGGGGCTTCGGATCGTGGATCGTCAGCGACTCGCCGGCCGGCACCCGGAAGTCGAAGAAGTTCGGGATCGCCTCGACGACCCGGATCTGGCCGGCCTTGGTGAGCTGGGCGGTCTCGCCGCGGTTCATCACGAGCGACGCGCCGTCCGAGCCGGTCAGCTTCGAGCCGCCGCGTTGCATCGTGACCTTGGTCTCGCGGCTGGTGGTATCGATCTTCGCCTCGGCCGGTGCCTCCGGCGAGCCGGCGAGCGCGACCGCTCCTCCGGGGACCGCGATCGTGGCCGGCGCGGTCGCCGCTGCCCTGGCGCCGCCGAGCTCGAGGGAGAACGCCAGGTCATCGCCGAGCTTGGCCCGCGCCCCGCCGCCGAGCTCGAGCGTCGTCCCGCCGGCGACGAGCCTGGCCGTCGTGCCCGTGCCGACCCGGACCGCGCTGCCCTTCGCGAGCTGCCCGGCACCCGCCGGTAGCGGCTTCCACGCGGTCTGGCCGGGCGCGAGCACCTCCGCCCGCCGGCCGGTCACCTCGATCGTCGCGGTCCCGGTCACCTCGGCGGCGCCGGTCGCCGCGTCTTGTCCCGCCTCGCCGGCGTCGACCGTCTCCGCCGCATCCGGCGTCACGACTCGCGCGTCGCGGATCTTGGCATCGACCGGGGCCTTGCCGGCGGCCTCGACATCGACCGACTTGCCGACGGCGAGCGCGAAGGTCTGCCCGTTGGCCGCCACCTGGGCCTCGCCGAGCGTGAGCTCGACGCTCGACCGGCCGATGCCCTGGAACGTGACCCGGACCTTGGCCTTCGGCGACAGGTTCACGTTGCCGACATCGAGCGCGTAGCTGCCGGTGCCGGCGAGGTCGATCGCGCCGGCCTCCACGGAGATCTTGCTCGCGCCGGCCTCGCCGCCGAACCTGAGCACGGTGTGGCCCTGCATGATGATCTGCGCCCCGCCGCCGATCGTCAGCGTCGCCGCGCCATCGGCCGTGCGCGCCGCGTCGCCGATGAAGTACCGGGTGCCGAGCACGGCGGTGTTCCACGCGGCGCCGTCGGTCTGACGCTCGACCGGTCCGTCGGCCTTGGTCAGCTCGGCGATCGCCGCCGGCTTCTTGCTGCACGCCCACAAAAGGAGGCCGAGCAGGCACGCGTAGCGCACGCTACTTGTGCAGTTCGATGTTTTTGATCGCGACACCGTTCTGTTCGATATTCACGTCGAGCTGTTGCTGGGCGAGGCCGCGCGCGGTCACCGTGAGCTTGTAGCGCCCCGGCGGCAGATCGACCGTGAACTTGCCGTCCGGCCCCGACGTCGCGGTGACCCCGCCCGGATCGATCGTGACCGTCGCGCCGGCGACCGGGCGACTCGTCCCGACGTTGATGATCACCGCGCGCAGCTGACCGGGCGGCAACATCGGGTCCAGCGTGATCGGCGGCACCGCGTTGGCGCCCTTGCCCAGCGTCAGGGTCGCCGAGCCGGGCTTCTTGTTCGCGACCTCGACCGCGACCTCGGCGCCGGTGTCGTCGAGCACGGTCTTGCCGTCCACGGTCTTGCCGATCGGCAGCTTCCCGATGGTGTACGCGCCCTTGCCGTCGGTGACCGCGGTGCCGGTGTTGTTCTTGAGCTTGACCGTGATCCTGGCGCCGACCACGGGCTTGCCGGCATCGTCGAACACGCTGCCCGCGACGTCGGCGGTCTCGATCACCATGACCGGCACCGGCGTGGGGTTCTTGACGATCCGGCTCCCCACCGCGGTCCGCCTGGGCCCGCCGAACCGCGCCTGGAGGCCGAGGCCTCCGGTGACGGTCGGCTCGTAGGGCACGAGCACGACGTTACCCGCCATCACGTCGCTGTACGAAACGCCCGGGACCTTCGCGGCCTCGACGAAGCCTACGAGCGTGAAGGCGCTTGAGACCGCGATGCCGACCTCGGCGCCGCCGCGCAGGATCGGCCCCGGCGCGCCGCTGCCGACGAACAGATCGGTCGAGCCTTCGAACGAGACGTACGCGCTCGCGCCGATCGGGACGCGCAGCGAGACGCCGCCGAGCATCGCGCTCCAGTCCGACACGCCGAGCGACACGCGATCTTCGACCGACAGGCTGCCCGGTTGATCGACCGACTTCTTGCTGTTGTCGAGCCGGAACCCGGCGTCGATCGAGAGCAGGCCGAACCCGGCGTCGATCGAGAGCAGGCCCCGGGCGTCGACCGAGGTCGCCGACGCGACGACCGAGGGCGCGTTCTTGCCGGGCACCCAGATGCCGAGCTGCCCACCGAACGCGACGTGCCCGCGCGAATCGCCGAGCCGGACCAGGAGGTGAGGATCGCCGACGTAGCCATCGTCGGTCATGGTCCCGAGGCCCTGGTGCTTGTCGTAGCGGCCATCGAGCGACAGCCCCAGCACGAGGCTGGGCAGCGGGGCGTACGCGAGCGCGACGTCACCGATCGCCCGGTTGAAGGTGTGATCCGGCCCGAGCAGGCCCTTGCGATGGCCATACCCGCTCAGCGCGGCCAGCTCGACGGTGCCCTGCGGCAAGGTCTCGGCCGTGGCCACGTGCAGGCCGCCGGGCATCGCGCCGTAGCCGACGCGGGGAGGTGACTCGGCGCTGGCGTCGTCGGAGGTCGTCGCGACGACGCCACCGACATCCCGAGCCTCCGGGGCCTCGGCAAGCGCTCCCGAGGGTGCCCCGGCGGACGCGAGAACCAGGACCGCTGCAGTTCTCCACCGGCGCATCGCGCGAAAGTCTACGCGCCTTTGACGACAATTTTCCACTTTACGTTCGTTTCAATAGCGCAGCCAGCGAACCAGCTCCTGGAGGTTCGGCCGCTTGCCATACATAAGCACGCCGACGCGGTAGATCTTGGCCGCTGCACGCGCGAGCAGCACGGTCGAAACGATGAGGATCGCGAGCGAGATCGCGACCTCGCCGAGGGTCGCCCCGCCCAGGACGTAGCGCATCGGCATGAGCATCGACGACCAGAACGGCACCATCGTCATGATCGCCGACGTGGAGCCCCGCGGATCGTTACTCACCAGCTGCAGGCACAGGACCCCGATCACGAGCAGCATCGTCACCGGGGTCTGCACCTGCTGGGTATCTTGCTCGGACGAGACCATCGCGCCTACCGCGGCATACATCGCGGCGTAGAAGAAGAAGCCCAGGACGAAGTACACGACGACGATGGCGACCACGTCGAGCGCCATCGACGGCAGCGCCGGCCCCTTGCCGGTCACGCCGAACGCCCCGAGGATCTGATCGCTATACGCCAGCGTGATCGCGCCCATGGCGAGCCACGCGACGATCTGCACCAGGCCCGCCGCGCCGACGCCGAGGATCTTGCCGGCCATGAGCGAGCGCGGCTTGACCGTCGCGACCATGAGCTCCATCACGCGCGACGTCTTCTCCTGCACCACGCTGCGCATCACGGCGACCCCGTACAGCGTGATCACCATGTAGAGGATGAACGCGAGCATGTAGGCGATCACGAACGACGCCATGCCCGAGGCACCCTCCGTCTCTCCGTTGGTATGCTGGGCTTCGAAGTTCGGCGGCCGGAGCAACTCGGCGAGCTTGGCGTCGGGGATCCCGGCGCGCTTGCCGCGCTCCGCTTGAACGACCAGGCCCACGATCTGGTGCAGCGTCACCTGGACGACCTGGCTCGAAGCGTTGTCCCCGCGATACACGATCTGGCCGCCGTCGAGCGCGTCCCTGGGGATCGTGATGAACCCGTTGATCTTGTTGTCTCGAATCCGGCCCATCTCGGTTCGATAGGTCGCGTCATCGGCGGTGCTCGCCGGGTGGATCGCCGGCTTCCACTTGGCCTCTTCGAGCTTTGCGGCCAGCGGCTGGGCGATGACGCCCGTCTGGTCGACGATCTCGACCTTGGCGCCCTCGGCGCCCCGCCCGGCGATCAACGCCGGGATGAGCACCATCGCGACCATGCCGATCGGCCCGAGCAGCGTGATCGCCACGAACCACCTCGACCGCACGCGCTCGAGAAACTCGCGCCGCGCGATCACGAACATGTCGCGGAAGTCCCTCATGATGCCTCCGGTCGCCGCTCGGCGACGGTCGCCGACGCCCCGACGCGATCGACGAAGATCTGATGCAGCGTCGGCACGACGACCTCGAACCGCCGCACGCTGGCCCCGGCGGTCACCAGCGCGGCCAGGAGCTGCTGCGACGTGACCCCCTCGGCGAGCTTCACTTCACAATCGGCAACATCTCCGGCCCGCGGGGGGCGCTTGTCGGCGACCAGCGCGCGGTCGGCGAGCAGCTGGTCCGCGGTCGCCTGCGAGGCCGTGTCGGCAAAGCCGAGCGAGATCAGCCCGTCGGCCGCCTCGCGCCGCTTGATGTCCTTGAGCGCGCCGTCGAGCAGCTTCTTGCCGCGCGCGATGATGCACACGTGGTCGACGATCTTCTCGGCCTGCTCCATCTGGTGGGTCGAGAACAGGACGGTGCGGCCGCTCGCGCGGATCTCGCCCACCACCTCGCGCAGGACCTCGGCGTTGATCGGATCGAGGCCGCTCCACGGCTCGTCGAGGATCACCAGCTCGGGCTCGTGGATCAGCGCGGTCGCGAACTGGACCTTCTGCTGCATGCCCTTGGACAGATCTTGCACCTTGTTCTTGGCCCACTGCGCGAGGCCGAGCCGGTCGAGCCAGGTCCCGGCACGGCGCCTGGCCAGGGCGCGCGACAGCCCGCGCAGCTCGCCGATGAACTCGATCATCTCGCCGACGGCCATCTTGGGGTACAGCCCGCGCTCCTCGGGCAGGTAGCCGATCTTCTGCGCGGCCTCGCCGCCCGGCTTCATGCCGTCGAGCACGACGATCTCGCCAGCGTCGGGCGCATAGATGTCGTTGATCATGCGCAGCGTCGTCGACTTGCCGGCGCCGTTGGGCCCCAGGATGCCGTACACGACGCCGCGCGGCACCTCGAACGAGATGTCGTCGACCGCGACGTGGTTGCCGAACGCCTTGACCAGGCCGCGAACGATCAGCGCGTGCGTCATGCGGCCGCCGATCGGTCGGAGCTGCGGTCGGACGATCGCTCGGGGCCCGTCACGCCGTCGCTGCCGGTCGCCCCGTCAAACCCGATCACCGCGCGCTCGAGCACCGCCATGCGGATCGCGACGCCCCAGCTGACCTGCTGCAGGATCACCGCGCGCGGCCCGTCGGCGACCTGCGGCGCGAGCTCGACGCCGCGGTTGATCGGCCCGGGGTGCATGACGATCGCGTCCGGCTTGGCGAACCCGAGCGTGCGCTCGCTGAGCCCGAACGTCCGCGACAGCTCGCGCGTGTTCGGGAACCGGGGCGCCTCGCCCTCGAACCGCTCGTGCTGGATCCGCAGCATCATGACGACGTCGACCCCGTCGAGCCCGTCCTCGAGCCGGGTGACGATCCGAACGCGCTCGCGCGTCACGTCGCCGCCGATCAGCTCGATGCCGCGCGGGATCAGGGTCAGCGGCGCGACGAGCCGGATCCGCACGCCGAGCTTGGCGAGGCACAGGATGTTCGAGCGCGCCACGCGGGAGTGCGCGATGTCCCCGACGATCGCGACCTCCAGCCCGTCGATTGATCCCCCGGGGGAGGACCCCCGCCCCGCCGGCACAGCCGTCGGGGTCCCCACCCCCCGCGACTCCGCTTCGCTCGTCGATCCACCCGGCGATCCAGCTTGCGACCCACCCGGCGCTCGGCCGGCCGCTCCGCCCGGCTTGCCCTTGATCCGCCGGATCGTCGCAGCGTCGAGCAGGGCCTGCGTCGGGTGCTCGTGCTGGCCATCGCCGGCGTTGATCACCGCGCAGCTGACATGGCCGGCGAGCATCGCGGCGGCGCCGCCGAACGAGTGCCGCACGACGATCACGTCGGGCGACATCGCCTCGAGGTTGTCGGCGGTATCGAGCAGGGTCTCGCCCTTGGAGATCGACGCTCCCGAGCTCGAGATGTTGATCGCCTCGGCCGACAGCCGCTTGGCCGCGAGCTCGAACGACGTGCGCGTCCGCGTCGAGTTCTCGAAGAACAGGTTGATGACGGTGCGGCCACGCAACGACGTCAGCTTCTTGATCGGCTCGCTGGCGAGCGCCCAGTAGCGGTCGCCGTGATCAAGGATGCGAACGATCTCGGTGGCATCGAGGTCGGCGATGCTGACCAGGTGACGCGGCACGCACCTCATATAGCAGAATCAAAGTGCTAAGGTCTCGCGATGTCCGCAGATCGGGTGGATCGCACCGGACAGGTGGTAGGTCAGCGGTTTCGCATCGACGCCATGATCGGCCGGGGGGCGATGGCCGAGGTCTACCGCGCGCTCGATCTCGCGACCCAGGTCTATGTCGCGGTCAAGATCCTCAAGAAGAGCCTGTCCGGGGATCCATCGGCCAAGCTGCGGTTCAGCCGGGAGGCCGACGTCCAGGCCAAGCTCCGCCACCGCAACATCGCGGCGGTCTACGCGACCGGGATCACCGAGTACGACGAGCCCTACCTGGTCGTCGAGCTGCTCCGCGGCAAGAGCCTGCGCCACGTGCTCAAGGCCGAGACCCGGATCTCGCCGCGTCGCGCCACGAGCTACGCCTGGCAGGCGCTGCAGGGCCTCGCCGTGGTGCACGCAAGCGGCGTCCTGCATCGCGACCTCAAGCCGGCGAACCTCATGCTCGAGCCGTCGCCGGGCCCGATCGAGCGCGTCGCCCTGATCGACTTCGGGTTCGCCACGCTCGAAGGCGCGGTCAAGCTCACCCAGACGGGCGTGGTGGTCGGCAGCCTGACGTACATCGCCCCCGAGCGGCTGCGCGGCGAGCTGCCCGACCGGCGCAGCGATCTCTACTCGATCGGCGTGATCCTGTTCGAGATGCTATCCGGTGGGCCGCCGTTTCGGGCTGACAACGAGATCGATCTGGTCGAGATTCACCTCGACGTCGAGCCGCCGCCGCTCGACACCGCGCTCCCCGAGGCGCTGCGCGACATCGTCGACCACGCGCTCGCGAAGTACCCGTCGGAGCGCTACGCCGACGCCACGGCGATGGCCCAGGCGCTCGAGGCCGCCGCCCAGACCCTCGGCTAGCCTACGGTCACCTTGCGGCTACTGCAGTGCCTCGTCAGCAGTTGCTGCGAGGACGGCCTGATCGTGCCAGCGCTGAAGCGTCGCGAGATCCATGCACGCGTTGATCCGCGCTTCGCCATCGGCTTTGAGCCTGAGCTTGCGCAACGCGAGCACGCTGCGCAGGGCACCACGCCTCTCCTCAAGCCGCCCCCGCTCGTAGCCTTGGTCTTCACCAAACTTGACCAGATCCTCGATGATCACCGGCCCAAGGTTCGCCTGCTCCATGGCCATCACCATCGATTTATACCGTCCTCGCATCGCCGCTGCAACCACCGCCATGTGCCGCTCGGGCCAGCTCGCCCCCCGCGCTCGGAGCGCCGACGCCACCTGCGCGCACAGCACGTCGTTCGTGCGCCCCTCCGCGTCCGAGCCCGCCGCAAAGCACGCCGTCGCCGGGTCGGACAGGAGTGAACTCGCCGGTACTTCGGGCAGCACGATCGTGGTCACCTTCACCGTGATGTCCCCGGCGGCGACCTCGTTCCTCGGCTGTGTGCTGGGCAGCGGGATCAGCCATAGCGCCACGGTGCGCACGCGACGCTTGCTCCGGTAGCGCAGGGCGAAGCCCACGTGATACCAGAGCACCCGCTCGGAGAAGCCGCTGTCCCGGTAGCCCTGAGATTCCATGTGCAGGAGCTCCTCCGACGTCATGCGCGCGGCGAAGTCGGCATCGATCTCCGGAGGAAGACCGTCGAGGTGAGTTGGCGCGACGTCGTCCGGAACGGGCACCGCATGCGGCGGCAAGAGCGTAGGCGTGATGGCACGCAACAGCCCGACAATCACATCCGGCTGCGCACGTGCAAGGGCGCGAAAGGCTCGATCCGATGTCGGCATGACGGCACGATGCACGGACTCGCGTCAGCGCGCTACTTCTCACGTCCGCGTAGGCACAACCGAGCTTCACGCCGGACGCATCCATCGAAGATAACGCAAGATGCAGTACTTCAGAACACAGCCTCAACCTCGGATACTACGCAATGCTGCCCCTCAGATCTTCGCGAGCAGCATCGGGCAATGCCATGTACGCATGCTCTTGATGCTCTCCAGTACATGCTCTCGAACAGCATTGAACAATGCCATGTACGGATGCTGTTGACACTCATGATGCGGCGCGCAAACGAAGCGAGTCATTGTGCTATCTCCGCTGGAACGTGACTGTCATACCCCTCTGGTACGCATCAAGGGACCAGGAGACACATGTCGAACTCGAAGTATTCCCATCTCCACTTACCCCCGAGGACGAGGAATTTCTCATGGCTATCGAAGGCATCGTGCAGCAGCTCAAGGACGAGGGCAGCAGGTCGCGAGGGCAAACCGACCTCCTGGCCATCTACCGGGCGCGTTTCGGCTCCGTGCCGCGCAAGATCCGCGCCGCCATCGAACGCACCCGCGATGACGCCGCGCTCACGAAATGGGTCGAGATCTTCGTGACCCGCTCGGCGGCCGAGATCGCCGCCGCCGTGACCAAGAAGTAGGTCTGACACCCCCCATGCGGTCGCGAGTTGCCCCTGCTTCTCGCGGCACCCGGCGAGTTGAGCAGCGTCGTCACCGCCGGCTCCAGCTTCTGGCCGTCTTCGAACGCGTTGCACGCCTCGATTTTGCCGTCGCCAAGAGGTCACGCCGCTGGCGGAACAGCACCTCGGCCTGCGCGCTCGCGGGCTGCCCGAGCGCGGCAGAAGACCATGCAATGAAGACAACGAAGACGATGGCGATGGATTGATTCATGACTCCCCAGCGCGCGAGGATGCTTCCCGCCCTCCGACGCTACTTGACGGCGTGACGGAGTAGGAGGATGGCGTTGGCGTCGCTGATGACGAGGGAATCACCGGAGATTGCTAGAAAGCGTGGAAACGCAAACCGGGGTGCTCCACCAAGTACGATTCCGACCACGCCGGCCATGCCCGCAACTGTCGTCGTGTCCCCGAAGGGCGTGATCTTGCGGATCGTGGCGTTGCCAGTGTCGGCGACGTACACATTACCAGCGCCGTCGGCCACTACGCTTGTCGGGAAACTGAAGCGCGCCGCGGCCCCTGTGCCGTCCGCACTACCAGCTGTACCTGCAGAGCCCGCCAGCGTTGTCACGACCCCACCAGCGGTCACCTTGCGGATTGTGTGGTTGAAGTGGTCGGCGACGTAGACGTTGCCGGGACTGTCGACCGCCACACCACTGGGGTTGTTGAACCTCGCTGCTGCGCCCGTGCCGTCCACGCTGCCAACCAGATCCGCGGTCCCCGCCAGCGTCGTCACGGCCCCGCCTGCAGTCACCTTGCGGATGATGGAGTTGTATTGGTCAGCGACGTAGATGTTGCCGGCACTGTCGACCGCCATGCCAGTGGGTTGGTAAAAGCGCGCCGCGGCGCTCGTGCCGTCCACGCTGCCAAGCATTCCCGCGGTCCCCGCCAGCGTCGTTACGCTCTCACCTGCCGCCACCTTGCGGATGGTGTGGTTGTTTTGGTCGGCGACGTAGACGTTGCCGGCACTGTCGACCGCCACGCCACTGGGAAGGTCGAAACGCGCCGCGGCGCCCGTGCTGTCCACGTTGCCAACCAGATCCGCGGTCCCCGCCAGCGTCGTCACGACCCCGCCTGCGGTCACCTTGCGGATGGTCGAGTTACTAGCGTCGGCGACGTAGACGTTGCCGCCACTGTCGACCGCCACGCCACTGGGAAAGTCGAAACGCGCCGCGGCGCCCGTGCCGTCCACAAAGCCACCACTTCCCCCGGTCCCCGCCAGCGTCGTCACGACCCCGCCTGCGGTCACCTTGCGGATGGTGGAGTTACCAGCGTCGGCGACGTAGACGTTGCCGCCACTGTCGACCGCCACGCCACTGGGAAGGTCGAAACGCGCCGCGGCGCCCGTGCCGTCCACGCTGCCAAACAGATCCGCGGTCCCCGCCAGCGTCGTCACGCCCCCGCCTGCGGTCACTTTGCGGATAGTGTGATTCCTTTTGGTCGGCGACGTAGACATTGCCGGCATTGTCGACCGCCACACCAGTGGGTGAGTAGAAGAGCGCCGCTGCGCCCGTCCCGTCCGCGATGCCAGCCATCCTCGCAGTCCCCGCCAGCGTCGTCACGACCCCGCCTGCGGTCACCTTGCGGATGGTGTAGTTGTCTCGATCAGCGACGTAGACGTTGCCGGAGCTGTCGACCGCCACGCCAGTGGGGTAATTGAAGCGCGCAGCAGCGCCTGTACCGTCCACGCTGCCAAGCATCCCCGCGGTCCCCGCCAGCGTCGTCACGACCCCGCCTGCGGTCACCTTGCGGATGGTGTAGTTGCCTTGGTCGGCGACGTACACGTTACCGGAGCTATCGACCGCCACGCTGTAAGATCCCAAGAAATGCGCCGCGGCGGCGGCTCCATCTTCATTTCCGCGGCCACCGATATCGCCTGCAAGAAGCTCGAGCCCAAACGGTAGCTCCATCGCGCCATCACCGCCACCTGCATCTGCAAGCCCCTGCAATTTCGGGAATCCACACGAAGCCACTGTCAATGCGATGAAACAGGCACCCAACCACGTGCTTCGCATCTTGGTCATCATCGTCTCCTCCTGCTAAGGCAACCTCGTGCGCGCTGTTGCTTCAGAACGAGCCCGCGAGAGCCAGACCGGTCACCGTCGGCACGACCTGCACGCTCGCCTCGGCCGGGGCAGGCCGCTCACGCTTGCCATCGCGCAGGTACAGCCACACCGCCGCTCCGCCCGCAGCAAGCCCACCCACCGCAAGCGCCTCACCGACATACCGCCTCGTGTTGGCCGCGCTTTCCAGCGAGTCTCGCCGCGGCTGACTCATCATCTCGGCCTTCGCCGCGTTGTATCTCGACTCAGCCCACAGCTCGAACCCCAGCCCGCCTCCCAGCAGCGCCAGCACACCCGCGCCCACCGCGAATGGCACGACCTTGCGCGATGGGTGCGATGGCCCGATCGGCCGCGTACTCCGCGGCTCGCTCGCCGGTGCAGCAACCGAAGCAGGTGGTGGCGGCGAGGGCGACGGGAGCGTGGGAGGCTTTGCGAGATCACGCGGCAGGTTGCGCAGATCGGGAATCTCCACCGTCTTGGTGTCGCCCTCCGCCCCGACCGTGACCTGGGTCGACCACGCGTTCGATCCTGGCGCGTGCGCTGTGATCGTGTAGGTGCCCCCGTCGACCGGCAACGCACGATTCCACATCCCCGCGTTGATCCGATCCCCACCACGCGCGACCTCGAGGCCATCGATCTGACTCTGCTGCGGCACGCTGACCGTCAGCTTGGAGACCCGAGGCTCGAGCTTCTTCGCGCGTGCCTGCGCGACATCGTGTAGCTGCCGGCTCGTCGCATCGGTGGCTGACCGGGTCTGGCGCACGGCGTCCAGGAACAACCCCCATGCGGTCGCGATCTGCCCCTGCTTCTCGCGACACCCGGCGAGGTTGAGCAGCGTCGTCACCGCCGGCTCCAGCTTCTGGCTCTCCTCGAACGCGCTGCACGCCTCGACGACCTTCCCCGCCGCCAGCAGGTCACGCCCCTGGCGGAACAGCTCCTCGGCCTGCGCGCCCGCGGGCTGGCCCAGCGCGGCAGAAGACCATGCAAGGAAGACGACGAATACGATGGCGATGGATCGATGCATGACTCCCCCCTAGGCGCGATCGGCAGACCGTTCTCGTCGAACTGCACATCAGGTGCTGGTTTCGCAGGTGCCTCGGCCCGTGCTGGTTTGGCCGGCACCTCGGACAATGCCGGCTTCGGCGTCCCGGCGGCCGATGCTGATTTCGTGGGCACACCGGGCCTGGCTGGCACGTGCGCTGCAGGCCTCGGCTTTGACGAACCTATCGACCCCCGCCGACCGCTGCAGCACGCCGGGCCACCGCTCACCATGCACGAGGTCCGTGACGTCGGGTCCGAGCTGCCACGACGCGATGTCGTCGGCGGTGCCGCGCTTACCGTCGGACCCGACCGAGATCGCGCCGGCAATCTGATCGCCGGGCTGATCCGTGCACGTGATCGCGAGCGGATGGCCCCACGGATCGTCGAACGCGCCGAGGATCGCGGCGTCGGGACACGGGGCGCCCGGGTGATCGTGCGCCCATGCGACGAAGCGGGCGAGCGCGTCCTTGACGATCGGCGCGACCTGGACCGCCGGCGCGAGCTGCGCGGGCCGTGGCAGCGATGCAGACCCTGGTTGCTGGCCCAGCGGGGACGCGGGCGGTGGGACCGGCGGCGGCGCGGGCGGCGGGACCGGAGCCGACGCGGAGGGCGAGGGCGGGGCCGGCGCAGGCGGTGGGGCTACCACGAGTGCGGCTAGCGGAGCCGCCGGAGCCTCCCGGTGGGCGCCGCGAACCACGATCAGTACGATGACAACGCCGGCAACCCCTGCGCCCGCGGACGCCGCCTTCAGTCCGACCCGTGATCGCCTCGCCAGCGGTGCCCCGCTTGCGCCGGCAGCCCCCGACAGCGTGGTCGGCCCCGTCGCCAATACATAGCCACCCGTGCGTGCAGCCGCGACCTGAGGCGACGACCCGATCAGCCATCGCGAGCTCGCCCGCGGTCGGGAAGCGCTGCGCCGGATCCTTGGCGAGGCAGCGCAACACCAGTTGATCGATCTCGGGCGGGAGGCCCGGGCGCAGCTGGGACGGCGCCGGCGCCGGCTCGCGCAGGTGCATCGCGATGATGTCGCCGATGCCTTCGGCGTTGAACGGCGGCCGCCCCACCACCAGCGTGAACAGCACGCACCCGAGTGCGTAGACATCCGACCGCTGATCGACCTGCCCTGCGCCACGGCACTGCTCGGGCGACATGAACATTGGCGTGCCTATCATCGCGGCGGTCTGCGTCTTGACGCCGACGTGATCGCCCGCGAGCTTCGCGATGCCGAAGTCGAGCACCTTGGCGCGCTCGCCACCCGGGACCTCGGGATCGCGGACGATGAAGATGTTCTCGGGCTTGAGATCGCGGTGGATGATGCCGCGCGCGTGGGCCGCACCGAGCGTGCTCGCGACCTGGCGCATGAGGCGCAGCCCATCGGCGAGCGACAGCGCGCCCTCGCGCTTGAGCCGGCGGTCGAGCGGCTCGCCGTCGAGCAGCTCCATCACGATGTACGCGCTGCCGTCGAGGTGCTGCCCGAAATCGAAGATCTGGACGATGCCGGGATCGACGATCGAGGTCGCCGCGCGCGCCTCGTTGAAGAACCGGGTAACGATGTCGGGCCGGGTCGAGAACTCGGGGTGCAGCATCTTCAAGGCCGCGCGCCGGCCGAGCGCGATGTGCTCGGCTAGCCAGACCGAACCCATCCCGCCCTCGCCGATCGGCTTCAGCAAGCGATACGCGCCGACCTGGGTGCCCTCAGTCATGCGTCACCTGGATCTGTGAACAGCACGACGCGCGCCCACGCATACTGTTCATTTCTGAGTCACACTAATCGAGCCTGTCGCATGCGAGCAAGCGATAAGCGAGCAGTCACCGTGGTAAATCCAGATTTCACTCCCGACATACAATCAAGACAAGCTCCAGTTCGATCTGCTCGCAATATTGCACAGGCAACGGACCAGACGCCCTTCGGGAGTGATTCGCATCCGGAGTGATTCTCGCCATCCGGAGTTAGAATCGTCTCGCCATCCGGAGTTGATTAACAACAGCAGGGCTAGAATGCTCACACTGGATCTCCGGAGGTGCACGGCCGGGAACAAGTCCAGGGTTTCAGGTGAAGAACATCCGGCGCAGCTCGCGGCGGCAGCGCGAAACCGCCTCCCGGGGGAGAATCTGCACGTCGCTGGCGTGGCGGAGATCGCGCTGCCGGTCTGTGACCTGCGAACGCGGCTGGTTCCACTGCTGCGGGACGCAGCTCACAGCCCTGATGCCTGTACGATCCCTCTCGGGATTGTTTATGTATTTATTGATTTATATTCGTTGGTAAGTGTAATTTGCCGACGCTCGCGGGCTTACCGCGCAAGCCCGGCCAACGCCCATCGGCAATGGGCGCGGCGAGATTTGCCGCGATGTCCCCGGTACGGCGGATCAACTCGAGGTTCGCGTGCCGCCCCGCCAAGATCGGTTGAAACGGTTGGCGCCCACGCAAATACGATCTATCCGGTTGACGCCCACGTGGGCACGGTCGCCAATAGCAATGCCCACGTGGGCGCGCCACGAAGCTCGATTCGGCGATCGGTCGCACACAGGCCAAGGAAGCCCTGGTAAGTCTTGGCTGGAAACCGGCCGTCGCCCAAACCGCTGTTACCGCTGCTTCCGTGGCGCTGGGTGCCGAAGCGACACTCAAGCGGCTGATCTTCGAGGCGCCGCGCCGATGTCCACAACCAACCTCGTGAACATGGCGACATGAACGCGCACCCTCCTGCTTCGAGTCCGCAATCGAGGCGGGATGGTCGTGTGCGCGGGCCCGGCAAAGCCCACGCAGACATCGATGTCCGTGGAAAACGCCTATGTCACTGGACGCTGACGCCCGGACCCGACTCGAGCCTGTCCGTCAGCCCCAAGAACAACACGATACCCTGGTCGATGGTTCCCAGCTCCGCGGCGCCGAATTGTCCGAAGACGCGCCGCACCCGGCGCTTGTCCACGGAGCGGAGATGATCGACGAGAGCGTAAGAGGCCTTGGCGAGTCCACTCTTCCCTGGCGAGAGAGCTGGGTAGAGCGCTCCTTCACCGGGGATTCCTGTGATCGGCACGATACCTACGAGAGGGAATCTCTGATCCGCGATGACGTCGGGATCGCTCACCACCACGCACGGGCGTACGCCTCGCTGCTCGTGGCCGACGGTAGGGTCCAGATCCAAGAGCACAACGGTTCCGCGCTCGAGCCTCATTCCTTGACCTCGATCCAGCCTTCGCCCGGCGTCCAGCGAATCGGCGTGCCCTTCGACATGTCAACCAAGCCCATCGCGTCCTCGGCCGGCAGAGACTTCGCCCACTCCGGCATGCCCTCGTCGGCACACTCCGCCGTCTCGGGATGAGGCGCCGCAAGCGAACGTCGAAGCTCCTCTCGCCGACGGCGAACCAGTTCGTGACGGACTGCATCCGCGATGAACTTGCTTCGGTTCTGCTCAACGCGGTCAATGTCCCGGACGAGGTCGACGGGCAAAGTGACGGTCACTCGTTCGGTTGTCGCCATGGCATGTCTCCGAATATGATCATACCATAATGCATACCCAGCCCTGTCCAGCGACGACTGGGCAGAGCATGGCTATCGTCTTGATATCACGATGCACGCTGGCGGTCCCGGCGGCGCTCGTCAGTCGCAGGCGCCGGTCGCGCAGTCGCACGCCGCCGGGCTGCCGGCGAGGGTGCAGCCATCCACGGCCGCCTGGGTGGGCGGCAAGAGGAAGCTCTCGACCATGCGCAGCGCGGCGGGCTTGCGGTTGATCCCCGCGTGGGTGCCGTTGTCCTTCGCCGGCGGCTCGTTGGTGTCCGGCGGCAGCGGCGTCGGGTGATCGTTGAACACGACGATGCCGTTGCCCTGCGCGCCGGTCGCCTGGGTCAGGCCCCACGGCATCTTCACCGACGGGCCGATCATGTCGATGCCCATCGTGCGCGCGACCATCTCGGTCGTGATGTTCGACACCAGGCAGTCGCCGATCGAGTACCACATCAGGATGTTCTTCACCGGATTGCCGAACAGCGGGTCCTTGATCACGTGGGCCGCGGTGGTGATCGGATCGTAGGGCTCGAACGCCATGCCGAACAGGGCGACGTTGAGCTGGTAGACTTCGGGGTCCATGTAGGCGCCCTGGACGAGGGTCTTCAGCAGGTTCCACGCGTTCGAGCGTTCGATCAGCAGCGACCACGCGCCGCCGGGGACCGCGAGCACGCCGCGCGTGAGGTTTGGATCGTACGCCATGATCACGTTGCCCATGATCCCGCCGAGCGATCCGCCGACGTAGAACGTATTGTTGGGGTCGATCACGGGCTTGCCGCCGACCTGGAACTCGGGCGCCGCCGCCATCGGCCCGCGCGCGATCGACTCGAGCGCCATGAAGTCGATAACCGACTGGCCGAGCTTCTCGGTGATGGTATTGCCGTGGTTCAGGTCGAGGACCGCGAGCCCCGCGGCGCCAAGCTGGCGCGAGGTCAGGCCGATGAAGTCACCGGCGAGGATGACCAGGCAGTGATCCTCGGCGAGCTGCTGCACGAAGCCGTCGTTCAGGTAACCGGCCGACGAGCCGAACAAGCCATGGCCGAAGATGACCGTCGGGCGCGGCAGCGGCTGGGTCGCCACGCAGGCGGGGATGATCGCCGCGAAGTTGGCGTCGCGCAGGCCGTGCATCTGGGGCTTGCCGGCGGCGTCGCGCTGGATCACCGAGTCGTCGGCCTCGCCGTTGGTCAAGAAGTCGGGCGACTTGAACGTGCCGAGATAGCGCAGGTAGCTCTGCGCCGTGTTGGGCTGCACCTGCGCGGTGAAGCTCAGGTTGGCGCCTTTGTCGCCGATCGCCGGCAGCGCCGCTTGCCGCATCGCGGTCAGATCCGTGCGCAGCATGTCGTCGGACGCGGTCACGAAGTCCCACGCCAGGACCAACTCGGCCCGGGCGACACCGGCGGCCGCGAGCTTGTCGAACATCTGCGCCGCGCGCGCGGCCATGGCCGCGAACCGCGGGTGGCCAAAGCTCTTGCCGTCGCGCAGCGCCGCGAAGCCGGGCGAGATCGGCAGGTCGCTGCCATCGGCGCTCTTGACCGTGTTGCGGATCGCGACCGCGTAGTGGGTCTTCTCGTGCAGCCGCATCAGCGGCCGGATCACCAGCGCGCGGCTGTTCGGATCGATGACGTTCTGAT
>Ga0308176_10000575_pt1 | contig 23217 bp, 22 predicted proteins | sample PhyCR2_3_FD_203890 | JGI IMG/M metagenome (GOLD analysis project Ga0308176, IMG submission 203890) | Soil microbial communities from UC Gill Tract Community Farm, Albany, California, United States - DLSLS.C.R2 | ecosystem: Environmental > Terrestrial > Soil > Agricultural land | place: USA... | reverse complement strand
TTCGTCCGGGACCGGGAACGGGGCCCTCCGCTCATATACTTGGCTCTCCCGATTGACTGGTCAATCAACCGGAGGGCATGGCAGATTGCGGGTCGCTGCGATACAGCTTAATTCCGGCGCGGACAAGGCACGGAACCTCGCCGTGGCCGAGCGGCTCGTGCGCGAGGCGGCCGGCGGCGGCGCCGAGCTGGTCGCCCTGCCGGAGAAGTGGAACCTCCTCGCCGAGGGGGCGGTGCTGGCAGAGGGCGCGGAGTCGCTCCAGGGGCCGAGCCTGACCGCGGCACGTGGATGGGCTCGCGAGCTTGGCATCCACCTGCTCGCCGGCAGCATCTCCGAGCGGGGCGAGGAGCTCGGCAGGGCCTTCAACACGTCAGTGCTGATCGGGCCCGACGGCGGGGACCTCGGCGCTTACCGCAAGATCCACATGTTCGACGTCGACGCCGGCGGCGTCTCCTATCGCGAGTCCGACCACGAGCAGCCGGGGGAAGAGCCGGTGACGGCGCCGGTGGCGGACCTGACCGCCGGCCTGACCGTCTGCTACGACCTGCGCTTCCCCGAGCTGTTCCGGATCCTCGCCCTGCGCGGCGCCCGCCTGATCCTGGTGCCCTCCGCCTTCACCCTCGCCACCGGCCGCGACCACTGGGAGGTGCTGCTGCGGGCGCGGGCGATCGAGAACCAGCTCTTCGTGATCGCCCCGAACCAGGTCGGCGAGGCGCCGCCTCACTACAGCTCCTTCGGCCGCTCGATGGTCGTCGACCCCTGGGGGGTGGTCCTCGCCACCGCCGCCGACGGCGAGGGCGTGGTGGCGGCCGAGCTCGACTTCGACTCGCAGGACCGGGTGCGGGGGTCGCTTCCGGCGCTCGCCAACCGCCGGCCGGAGGCGTACCGCTGGCCGCAGCCGACGGAGAGCCGCGGCTGATGGCGCAGGCGCCCCCCGCCGACAAACGGCGGCAGATCCTCGACGCCGCGGTGCGCGTCTTCGCGCGACAGGGATTCCACGCGACCCGCGTCTCCGACATCGCCGACGAGGCGGGGGTCGCCTACGGGCTGGTCTACCACTACTTCAAATCCAAGGACGAGGTCCTCGACGAGCTGTTCAGCGAGCGCTGGGCGCTGCTGCTGGCGGCGATCGAGGAGGCCGATCGCACCGAAGCCGCTCCCCGCGAGAAGCTGGGAGCGGTCGCCACCTTCATCTTCGAGTCCTACCGCCACGACCCCGACCTGATGAAGGTGATCATCGTCGAGGTGACGCGGGCGGCGAACTCGTTCGGCAAGACCCACCTCGAGCAGATCCGGCGCGCCTACGAGTCGATCGCCAAGATCGTCGCCGACGGGCAGCAGGGGGGAGCCTTCCGCGGCGACGTCGCGCCGATGTTCGCCTCGATGTCGTTCTACGGGGCGGTCGAGCAGGTGCTCTCCGGCTGGATCTTCGGCACGATCCCCGCGTCGGAGACGGACTTCGACCAAGCCCGCGATCTCCTGGTTACGACGATCTGCGACGGGCTGCAGCCGAGGTGAGCGGCCCGCGCCGCTGCGGACGCGGCGGCGTCCGAACCTGGTTTACTGCCGGTTTCCCCTGGGAAAGGTTCGATGAACGTGGATAACGACCTAGTCAAGCGCCTCGTCTGGAGCGGCCTGCTTGCCGCCACCGGCGCCCTCGCCAGCATCGCCGCCGCCCGCGCCGCCGCTCTGATCTTCCGGCGCATCTACGACGAAGATCCGCCGGATTGAGCGCCGTGGCCGATTCGAAAGAGACGCTGCCGCCGGTGCCCCCGCCGACGCCCGCCGTCAAAGAAGAGGAGCGGACGCTCGGGGAGCTCGTCACCGAGGTCTCCGAAAGCGCCTCGACCTTGGTCAGGGAGGAGATCGAGCTGGCCAAGGCCGAGATCTCCGAGAAAGTCGGCAAGCTCGTGCGAGGGTCTGTGGTCGGCATCGCCGCCGGCACCTTCGCCTTCCTGGCGCTGATCCTGATCCTGCACGGCATCGCCTGGCTGCTGGGCGAAGAACTCTTCAGCGGCAACATCTGGGCCGGCTACTTCGTCACCGCAGGCATCTTCCTGCTGATCGCCGCCCTGGCCGGCTTCGTCGCCTTCCGCGCGCTGCGCTCGGGCACCCCGCCGGTTCCCGAGCAGGCGATCGCCGAGGCGAAGCTGACCAAGGAGATGCTGGAAAGGGAGGGATCGTGAGCACCAGCAGCTACCCGACGCGGCCCGGCACCGCCGGCCGGCCCGGCCGCTCGGCCGCCGAGATCCGCCGCGACATCGCCCTCCAGCGCCAGCAGCTCGGGGTCTCGGTGGAAGCGCTCCGCGACAAGGTCACCGAGCTCGCCGACTGGCGCCGCCAAGTCGAGGAGCACAAGCAGCAGCTGGTCATCGGCGCCGCCGCCGTCGGCTTCCTGATCGGCGCCAGGGCGATGATGAAGCGCCGTAAGCGGCGCTGACGGCCCCAGGCGCCGCCATACGGCGTCCTCGGTCGCCCGAATAGCGCTGCTATTCGGGCTTCCTGCGTCCTTGTCTGGCGACGCCTGGACCTCGTCAGGGTCTAGGTGACTAAGTCGGTGCGGACGCTGCCGACGCCGAGCAAGCCCGGGCCCACGTGGGCCCCGAGTACGGCGCCGACCTCGGAGCAGAAGACCGGGCCGCAGCCGAAGATCTCGTAGCAGTCTTCGATCAACCCGTCGGCCGTCTCCTGGTCCTGGATGTGCTGGACGACCCAGCCGAAGGCGCCCGATTCCTGACGCTGGCGGGCGTAGCCCCGCAGCCGCTCGAGGGACCGGGCGCGGGTGCGGACCCGCTCCACCGGCGTGATCTCCTCCTCGAGGGTGAGGATCGGCTTGATCTTCAGGGCGCTGCCGATCCAGGCGCGGGCGCCGCCGATCCGGCCCCCGCGGCGCAGGTACTCGAGGGTGTCGATCGCGAACCACATCTTCAGGGACTCCCTTGTCTCCTGTGCCTGCGCGAGGGCGGCGGCGCCATCGGCTCCCGCCGCGGCGGCCGTGGCGGCGCCGAGGGCGCAGAGCCCCATTCCCCCGGCGGCCGAGCGGGAGTCCATCAGGTGGATCCGCTCGCCCCCCTTGCCCTCCTCGATCAGCCGCTCACGGGCCTGGCCGGCGGCCTCGAAGGTGCCGGAGATGCCGGCCGAGATGTGGACGGAGACGATCTCCCTGCCGTCATCGAGGAGCGGTTCGTAGACCGCGAGGAAGTCTCCGATTGACGGCTGGGAGGTAGTCGCGCCGCCCTCGGAGGCGCGCAGCCGCTCGAAGAACTCGCCGTAGTCCCCGATCTCCGTCTCCCGCTCCTGCTGGCCGTCGACGGAGACGTAGAGGCTGATCATCTGGATCCCCCGCTGCTCCAGCACCTCCGCCGGCAGGTAGCAGGTGCTGTCGCAGACAACCGCGGTCTCGGCGGAGGAGGTCAAGGGAGCGATTCTCGCAGACGCCCGGGGGAGGCCGAGCCGACCCCAAGCCCCGCTACACTTTGTGAAGTGACCGATACTTCACAAGAGGCGATCACCCTCAGCGACAAGGCCGTCACCAAGATCGGCGAGCTGCTCGGCGGTCAGGCCGGCGAGGAGCAGGCGCTGCGGGTTGCCGTCCGCGGCGGGGGATGCTCGGGCTTCCAATACGCCCTCGCCTTCGACAAGCCCAAGGAGGACGACCACGTCTTCGAGGCCGACGGCGTCGCCGTCGTCGTCGACAAGGTCAGCATGCAGTTCGTCTTCGGCAGCGAGGTCGACTACGTGGAAGGGCTCCAGGGGGCCGGCTTCCAGGTCAACAACCCCAACGTCGTCGCCGCCTGCGGATGCGGGTCCAGCTTCCAGGTCAAAGACGACGCGGAACAAGCCGCCGTCTAGGGCACCGTCGCCCTTCTCGCTTCTCTTATTCGATCTGCAGCGGGGGCGACTGCTGCGGAGAGGACGGCTGTGCCGGCTCCGGGACCTTGACGTGCTCCGGCTGCTCGACCCCGAGTGTCTCGGCCAGCTCGCCTGACTCGAGCATCTCCTCGACGATGTCGCAGCCGCCGAGCAGCTCGCCGTTGACGTAGAGCTGGGGGAAGGTCTGCCAGTCGGAGATCTCGGCGGTCACCTCGCGCAGCGGCTGCAGCGCCGGCAGCACGTCGATCGCCCCGTACTCGACGTCGACTTGGTCGAGCGCCTGGACAACCCGCATCGAGAAGCCGCAGCGCGGCGCGTCGGGGGTCCCTTTCATGAACAGCAGGACCGGGTTCGCGGCGATCAGCTCTTCGACTTTGGACTTCAGCTCTTGGTCGGCCATGAAGCCATTGTAGAGAGGCACCCTGGGCGGCTATAGCTTGGTGATGATCACGCCTGCAAGCCCGAGGAAACCGGTGACCAGCGTCGCCATCATGACGACGAAGCCCTGGACCATCGTGTGCTGGATCGCGTCGACCCTGCTGCTGAGGACGTCGACGCGCCCACTCAACCCGTCGATCCGGCCGTTGAGGTCGGTCTTCAGGTCGTCCAGGCGCTCGTCGGTCCAGGTGGATCGCATCGACTCCATGCCTCCAGCGTAGAGGGAAAGTCACGCGGGTGGCGCTTCAAAGCGTAACTTTTTGTCGGAGGAGGCGCGAGTCAGCTCGGCAGGCTGGTCTTCACCGACAGCGCGTGGATCGTGCCGTCGTCGAAGCGCTCCTTGACCGCGGCCTTGACGAGGCGGTGCTGGTCGAGGCGGGAGAGGCCGTCGAACTGCGGGGCGCTGACCGTCGCCCGCAGGTGGTCGCCGGCGCCCGTTTCGTCGATCACCTCGACCTCGGCGCCCGGCAGCGCCGCCTCGATCATCGCCTTCAGCTCGGCCAGGTCGGCGGCCAAGGCGATCAGCCGGAGACCCGCTCGCCGACGGTCTCCAGCATCTCCTCGACCCGGACGAACTTGACCCGCGGCCGGCCGTGCGGCTCGCCGCGGCCGACCTCGGCCTGGTCGATCGCCTGCCAGTCCTCGAAGCTGACGTAGCGGACGCCGCGCTCGTGAAGCAGCGCCTCGACCGCGTCGGGATCGGTGCTCTCCGGGCTCAGCAGCTTGCCCTCGGCGACGTCCGCGAGGAGGTGCTGGACCGTCTCCAGCGCGTCTTTCTTGTTGGTCCCGATCACGCCGGAAGGCCCGCGCTTGATCCAGCCGGCGGTGTAGTGGCCGACCTTGTGGCCGGAGTCATGGGAGTCGAGCACCCGGCCGCCCTCGTTGAGGATCAGGCCGCGCTTCTCGTCGAAGGGGACCCCTTCGATCGGCACGCCGGTGTAGCCCACCGAGCGCAGCACCAGCCCGCACTCGAGCTCTTCGCGCTCGCCGGTGTCGCGGGCGCGCAGCGAGCCCCCTTCCTCGACCAGCTCGTTGCGGCCGACCACGATCGACTCGACCTTCCCGTCGCCCTTGATCTCCACCGGCGAGGTGAGGAAGCGCAGCACGATCCGCTGCTTTTTGCCCTGCGGCTCGCGTTCGGAGAACTCCTTCAGCGTCTCGACGTTGACGCGGGTGGTCTTGTCGGCCTCATCGGAGGCGAGGTAGGCGGCGCTGGCGGGGTCGAGCTCGACCTCCTTCGGGTCGACGATCACGTCGGCGTCCTCCATCTCCCCGAGCTCCTTGATCTCGGGGTTGGTGAAGGCCGCCTGGGCCGGCCCGCGGCGGCCGAGGACGACGATCTCGCGGACGCCCTTGGCGTCGAGCATCTCGATCGCGTGGTCGGCGGTGTCGGTCTGGCGCAGCTCCTGGTCGGTGAGGGCGAGCATCCGGGCGACGTCCATCGCGACGTTGCCGTTGCCGATCACCACCGCCCGCTCGCAGGAGAGGTCGAACTCCTCGTCGGCGTAGTCGGGGTGGGCGTTGTACCAGCCGACGAAAGCGGTGGCGGCATGGCTCCCGGGGAGGTCCTCGCCGGGGATCCCGAGCTGGCGGTCGGTCTCGCAGCCGACGGTGAAGACGATCGCGTGGTAGAGCCGCTCGAGGTCCTCGACCTCGAGGTCGTGGCTGATCTTGACGTTGCCGAAGAAGCGGAACCCGTCGCGGGCGGCGGTTTTCTCGTAGACCCGGATCACCGACTTGATCTTCGGGTGGTCGGGGGCGACGCCGCCGCGGACCAGCCCGAAGGGGGTGGGGAGGCGGTCGAAGAGGTCGACCTGGGCGTGCAGGCCGTCGCCTTTGAGGATGTGCTCGGCGGCGTAGAAGCCGGAGGGCCCGGCGCCGACGATGGCGACCCTGAGCGGGTTCTCTTCGGTTCCGATCTTGCTCATCGAGCGCGAAAGAATAGGGAAGTCGGGCTCAGCCGAGTGCGGGAGCGCCGGCGGAGACCGCCGAGGCGGTGCCGTCGAGCGCGTCCAGCGCCTTGCCGACCGACATCGCCACGCAGGTGAAGATCGGCGTCTCGCGCTCGGTGTAGGCGCTCGACTCGGTCGGCCGCAGCTCATTGACCAGGTCGAGGAACATCCCGGGGTCGTCGCCCTCGAAACCGACGACGAACTCCTGGTCGTCGAGGCCGTACGAGTAGGTCGTGTTGATCGTGATCTCGGGGTAGCGACGGCCGACCTCGATGTGGCGTTTCATGATCTCGGCGCGCTCCTCCGGCCGCAGGCCGTACCAGCGGCGCTGCTTCACCATCGGGTAGAGGAACAGGTACTTCCGCTCCGTGACGCAGACCTGCGGCCGCGCCCGCTCCTCCGAGTAGGGGGAGGCTTTCGTCATCGAGAGGAAGGAGTAGGGGCTGGTCGACCACTTCGCGAGGCCGCTCTGGCCGAGGACGACATGGAAGGTGTGGATGTCGTCGAGGTTCGGGCTCTGGCTGACCAGCAGCAGGTCGACGTCGCCGCGCGTGCCTATGGTTGAGTAGGCGCGCAACGGGCGGTCGAGGGCGAAGTCCTCGCAGGCGGCGAGGAACTCCTGCTTGTCCGCGGCGCGCAGCTCGGGGTCGCGGCGGCGCCAGGCTGGATCAATCTTGAAAAACGTGAACTTGGCGAACGTGCGGTCGGCCATCGGGATGACGATAGCGCTCGGCCTGCTCCTGCTCGCCGCCCCCGCGCACGCCGCGGCCTCGGCGGCTGTCCGGCTCGTCTGGCTGCCGCCACAGACCACCGTCTCCGCGCTGGCGCGCGCCAGCCTCTCGCCGGGCCTGATGAGCGCCGGCCTCGGCACCGTCCCCCCCGAGCAGACCTACCTGGACGTCGGCCAAGGCAACCGCCTCTTCGACTCCCTCTACGCCACCGACCTCCCACCCCTGACGCAGTCGAACTGCCGGTCCTGGTGGCACGCCGTGGAAGCTCGCGCCGCCTCCGCCCCCGCCGAGATCGCCCCCGGCCTCCTCACCCGAACCCTGGAATCGGCCAACGTGGCCGTGCGGGCGAGGGGTGGAGCGTCTTGTACTTTTTCGCCGCCGCCCATCTCGGACGGCCGAAGCCGCGCCTCGAAAAAGTTAAGCGGAACCCCTCGCCCGCACGGCCAAGGGAGCCTCTTCGAAGTCCGAGAAGGGACCCTCCGCGACCTCCCGTCCCTGCGGAGAACCCTGGGCGCGCAAGGCCTGCTGATCGCCATCGCCCGCCCCACCGGCCGCTCCGACGACCCCCTCCCGATCGGCATCGCCGGCCCCGGCTTCGCCGGCGACCTCACCTCCGACAGCACCCGCATCGACGGCTACGTCCTCGCCACCGACCTCGCGCCGACGGTCCTCGACTGGCTCGGCATCCCCGTCCCCTCGCAGGTCTCGGGCCAGGCGATCCGCTCCGAAGGATCGCCCGACCCGGCGGGGGTGGAATCGCTAGCGGCTCGGATGGAGGTGATCTCGGGTCGCCGCGGTCCGGTGATCGGGATCGCCGTGGGGCTCTGGTTAGCCACCCTGGCGCTGCTAGCGCTCGCCGGCGGCGCCCGGCTGGCCCGACCCGCCGTGCGTGTGGTCGCCCTCAGCGTCGTCTACCTGCCGCTGGTCCTGCTGCTCGGAGCGGCGCTGGAGCCCGGGCAGGGGGCCGAACGGCTGCTGGTCCTGGCGCTCGCGCCGCTGCTTGCGGCGGTGACCCTTCGCGCCGTCCCCGGCTACGGAGCCCTGGCGGCCGCATCGGCCGCCACCGTGGCCGCCTACGCGGTCGACGTCGTCGCCGGCTCTCCCCTCACCTCGCTCTCGCTGCTGGGGCCGAACCCGGGGCTCGGCGTCCGCTTCTACGGCATCGGCAACGAGCTGGAGGCGCTGCTGGCGGTCCTGGTCGTGGCCGGCACCGGCGCCGGCCTGGCGGCCTTCGGCGAGGGGCCGGCGCCGCGCCGGGACGCGGTCTGGTTTCTCGCCACCGGCCTGGCGGCTGCGATCGTCTTCGCGGCCGGGCGCTTCGGCGCCGACGTCGGCGCCGCGATCGTCCTCCCGATCGGCGCCGCCACCGCGGCGGCGGCCATCGCCGGACACCGCCGCGCCCGGTCGGGGATCGCAATTGTGGCCGCGCCGCTGGCGCTTCTCGCCGTGCTCGTGGTGGTCGATCTGGCCAGCGGCGCCAACGCCCACCTGACCCGCTCGGTGCTCGACGCCGGCGGCCTGCAGGACCTCGCCGACGTCGCCCAGCGCCGCCTGCAGCTCTCGGCCGATAGCTTCGCCCGACCGGTGCTGGTGGCCTTCCTGCCGCTCGTCGTCCTCTTCGCCGCGCTTGCGGTCGCCCGCCGCGACGTGGTGGGGTCGTGGCTGGCGGGGGCGGCGGCGATGCGGGCGGGGCTCGTGGGGGCGGTGGCGGCGACCGGGGTGGGAACGCTCGCCAACGACTCGGGGGCGCTGCTGCTGGTGATCGGGACCGCCTACCTCCTCACCTTCGTCGGCTTCGCCTGGGCCCAAAGCGGCGGCCCATCGGGTTCCGAGCGATGATCTACCCTTAGCTGTCCGTGCGCATAGGTCTCGTCTCCCCATACTCCTGGTCCTATCAGGGGGGCGTCAACCGGCACGTGGAGGCGCTGGCGGAGGAGTTTCTCGGCCGGGGCCACGACGTCCGTGTCCTGGCACCCGTCGACCCCCCGGGGCGGACCAGCCGCGTCCTGCACCGGGCTGCGCCCGAACGGCGCCAGAACCCCGATTATCTGATGCCGCTCGGCCGCACGGCCGGCTTCGGCGCCAACGGCTCCGTCTCGAACCTGGCCCCGTTTCCGGTCGGCGGGATGATCACCCCCCGCCGCCTCGTGCGTGGCGGCGAATTCGACGTCATCCACGTGCACGAGCCGCTCGTGCCCCTGGTCGGATGGAACGCGACCCTCGGAGCGCGCGACCCGGTCGTCGGCACCTTCCACGCCTACTCGACCAAGCCGCTCCCGAACCACCTCGCCAACGGCTTCGGCGCCCGACGCCTCTTCAATCGGCTCTCGGCCCGGATCGCCGTTTCCCAGGCCGCCGCCTGGACCGGTCGCCGCTGGTTCGGCGGCGAATACACGATCATCCCCAACGGCGTCGACGTCGATGCGGCGCCGCGGGAGCCCCGCCAGCCGGGGGAGGAGCTGCAAATTCTCTTCGTTGGCCGACCGGAGGAGCGCAAGGGGCTGCCGGTCCTGCTCACCGCCTTCAATGCGCTGGTCGAGCACGTGCCGTGCCGCCTGACCGTGATCGGCGCCGAGCGGGAGGACGTCCTGCGCTACGTCGCCGACCCCGAGCTGCTGGGCTGGATCGACGTCCGCGGGCGCGTCTCCGGGCCTGACCTGTGGAAGGAGCTGCACCGGGCCGACGTTCTCTGCGCCCCGTCCCTCTCCGGCGAGAGCTTCGGGATGGTCCTGACCGAGGCCTTCGCCGCGGGCACCCCGGTGATCGCCTCGGCGATCGCCGGCTACAGCGACGTCGTCACCGACGGCGTCGACGGGGTCCTGGTGCCGCCCGGGGACCCGCAGCGCCTGGCCGAGGAGCTGCAGCGGATACATCACGAGCCCGAGCGCCTGGAGGCGATGGGGGCGGCGGCGCGCCACAGCGCCCAGCGCTATGCCTGGCCCCGGGTCGCCGACCAGGTGACGAAGGTCTACGAGCGGGCGATCGAGGCCCCGCGGCCCGCCACCGTCGGCGAGAAGGCCGCGCACTGGATGGGCCTGCGCCCGGCCGACGGGATGCCGCGGACCCCCCCGCGACGACTGCCCTCGCTCGACCCCGAGCCGGCGCGCGGCGGCGGCCGCGGGCGGGCGGTCGCCCGCCGCCTGGGCCTCGGCGTCGCCGGGGTGCTCGGCGTCGGCCTGACGATCCTCGCCGCCAAGAGAATCGGCTTCGACAACGTCGTCGAAAGCATCGTCCGCTCGGACCTCACCTGGGTCCTGGTCGCCTGCGCGCTGATGGCGAGCTCGATGTTCTTCCGCGCCGCCTCCTGGTACTGGATCGCCCGCGCGGCGCTGCCGAACCGCCCGATCAGGCGGCGCGACGTGACCTCGGCGACGATGATCGGCGTCCTGATGTCGGCGACCCTGCCGGCGCGCCTCGGCGAGCCCGCCCGCGCCCTGGCTCTGTCGCGGCGCACCGGCCGGATGCGAGAGACGTTCCCGGTCCTGCTCGGCACGCTGGTCTCGCAGACGATGCTCAACCTCCTGGCGCTGGTGCTGCTCGGGGTGATCATCGTCTCGACCACCCCGCTCTTCCACTCGGGGACGAAGAAGCTCTTCGCCTTCAGCCTCGTGCCGCTGATCCTGCTCCTGGTCGTCCTCGTCGCGCCGCTGCTGATGCGCCGCAACGGCAGCGGCCGCTTCGCCCGCGTCGGCGCCACCGTCCACCGCGCGCTGATCCAGGTCAGGGCCGGCCTCGCGGTCTTCCGCGATCCTCGCCACGGAGCCGCCGCGGCGGCCGCCCAGCTGACCGCGTGGGCGATCCAGCTCGCCGCCTGCTGGGCGCTGCTCTACGCGCTCGGCTTGGACGGGCAGGCGGGCATCGGCGCCGCCGCCGCCGTCCTCTTCGCCGTCAACGTCACCGCCGTGGTCCCCGCGACCCCCTCCAACATCGGCGTCTTCCAGCTCGCCGTGATCAGCGTCCTGCATACCGGCTTCGGCGTCGGCACCGCCGACGCCCTCGCCTACGGCGTGATCCTGCAGGCGGTTGAGATCGCCACCGCGGTCGCCCTGGGCCTGCCCGCCCTGGTGCGGGAGGGGCTCACCTGGAGCGACCTGCGCGTCCAGGCTCTCTCCACCGCGCCCGTCAGGCTCGATCCGAAGCCCCGGGCCCGCTCGCGGCAGGCAAACCGCGAGGGCGTGATTTGAAGATCGATAAAAAAACCTTGATGTATTAGCTAGGATCGGTGGCAGAGGCGTGCTGCCACCATTCCCAGGCCGGCACGCCTGGTCGGGAGGAGGCGCGGAGCAGGAGGCGGATCCATCCAGCCGTCGCCATCCCGCCTCCTCGCCGGCCGCCTGGAAAGACGCTCCGGCCCGGTTGCGCCCGCGTCGCTACTCGGCGCCGGCGACGGCGTCCTGCGGCACGGCTTCGGGCTCAGGCTCGGCGTCGGGATCGGCCTCCGGCGGCAGCTCGCCGCCGCGCGGGGTGCCGGCGATCAGCTCGTCGGGCGCCTTCTCTTCCGGGATGAAGCCGGACTTCATGCCGAAGTAGACGGCCTGCGGGTGGTGGGCGACGATCGCCACCGTCGACTGCTCCGGCATCACCGCGTAGCCGCCGGAGAGGGTCATGCCGATCTCCTCCAGGTCGAGCAGGCGCCAGACCTTCTCGTGCTCGGACTGGTCGGGGCAGGCTGGATAACCCCAGGAGTAGCGGCGACCCTGGTCGAGATCGATGCCGAGCTGGCGCCTGACCTCGGAGTGCAGCCACTCGGCCAGGCCCTCGGCGGACTGCACGCCGAGTCCGTGCACGTAGAGCTGTTCGGCGAACTCGCCTTCGGCCTGCAGGCGCTCGATCAGCTCCGTCACCTCCGGGCCGACGGTGACCCCCTGCAGCGCGACGACGTCGCGTTCTCCGGATTCAAGCGGCCGATAGAAGTCGGTGAGGCAGATGCGGTCGTGCCGGGGCTGGCGCGGGAAGACGAGGCGCTCGAGCTCCCGGTCAGGGTCCTCCGGGTCGAAGACCACCAGCTCGTTGCCGTCGGCGTTGCAGGGGAAGTAGCCCAGCCGCGCCCGCGGATGCAGGTAGTCCTGCTCCCGCCACATCCGCTCCAGCCGCGGCGCGAAACCCTCCTCCTCGTCGGTCCCCTCGACCAGCTCGCGCCAGGCCTCGCCCTTGACGCCGCGCCCGCCCCAGTGCAGCTTGAAGAGGACGTGACGGTCGAGGTAGGGGAAGACCTCGTCGAAGTCGACGGGGATCTCTCGCACGCCCCAGAAGGGCGGCTGTGGGATCGGCACGTCGGTGCGGGCGCTCGAGCGGGCGCTGTCGTCGCTGGTCGGCGGCGCGTCGTCGACGACGACCGGCTTTTCGCGCAGCTGCTTGGCCTCGGCCTTGATCCGCTCGACCAGGGCGGATCGCGCCTCCTCGTCCACCAGGGCGTCCATCGTGTCCAACCCCTGGAAGGCGTCCTTGCAGTAGAAGACGCCCGGCTCGTAGACCTCGTCGGACTCCTTCCCCTTCGGGTAGAGGACGCGCCGACCGAAATCGCGGTTGATCGCCGCGCCGCCGATCAGCACCGGAAAGCCGAGTCCGCGTTGGTGCAGCTCGGCGACGCAGGTCGGCATCTGCTTCGAGGTGGAGACCAGCAGCGCGGAGAGGCCGATCGCATCGGCCTCGTGCTCGACCGCCGCCTCGATGATCGCGTCGACCGGCACCTGCTTGCCGAGGTCGATCACGGAGTAGCCGTTGTTGGTGAGGATCGTGTTGACGAGCGACTTGCCGATGTCGTGCACGTCGCCGAAGACGGTGGCGATCACGACCTTGCCCTTGGCGTGACCCTCGATCCGATCGAGGTAGTTCTCGAGCTGCGCTACGGCGCGCTTCATCACTTCCGCCGACTGCAGGACGAAGGGGAGGATCAGTTCGCCGGCGCCGAATTTGTCGCCCACCTCCTTCATCGCCGGCAGCAGCACGTCGTTGAGGGTGGGAACCGCGCCGATCTTCTCGACCGAGCGGTCGATCCAGTCCTCGACCCCGTCCTTCTTGCGCCGCAGGATGTGCCAGTGCAGCGCCTCCTCGGGCTCCATCCCGGCGGTGGGGTCGGCCGCCTCGGCCTCGGCCTCCTCGCCTTTGGACTCGAAGTGGGAGATGAAGCGCTCCAGCGCGTCCTCGCGCCGGTTGAAGACCAGGTCGTCGGTCAGCTCGCGCTCGTCGTCCGGGATCTCCGAATAGGGGGTGATGTGGTTCGGGTTGACCATCGCCAGGTCGAGCCCGGCCTCGACGCAGTGGTGGAGGAAGACGGAGTTCAGCACCGCGCGCGGCCGCGGCGAGACGCCGAAGGAGACGTTGGAGACGCCCAGGGAGGTCTTCACGCCGGGGATCTCCGACTTGATCCTGCGGATCCCCTCGATCGTCTCCACCGCGGAGGGCTTCCACTCCTCGTCGCCGGTGGTCAAGGTGAAGGTGAGTGCATCGAAGATCAGCGCTTCGGGGTCTAGCCCGTGCTCTTCGCAGGCGATCCCGTGAAGGCGCTTGGCGATCTCGACCTTGCGCTCCGCCGTCTTCGCCATCCCGACCTCGTCGATCGTCAGCGCGATCAGCGCGGCGCCGTGCGCCCTGGCCAGCGGAATCACCCGGTCGGCCTTCTCCCGCCCCGCCTCGAGGTTGACCGAGTTGACGATCGCCCGTCCGGGGATCTGCTCGAGCGCGGCTTCGATCACCTCGGGTTCGGTCGAGTCGACCTGGATCGGCGCCGGCTGCGTCAGCGAGATCCGCTTGACGACGGCGCTCATCTGCTCATCCTCGTCCTGGCGCTCGGTCAGCGCCACGCAGACGTCCAGCAGGTGGGCGCCGCCTTCGACCTGGTCTTCGGCGACCTGGACGAGGCCGTCGTAATCGTCGGCCAGGAGCAGTTCCTTGGCCCTTTTAGAGCCCTGCGAGTTCACCCGCTCGCCGATCAGGGTCGGGCGGGGCTCCTGGACCAGGGCCGTGGAGGTCATCATCGAGGACACCTCGATCGGTCCCGGCGCCGGACGCTCGCCGGGGACCCGGCCGCCGACCCGCTCGCGGATCGCGGCGACGTGCTCCGGCGTGGTGCCGCAGCAGCCGCCGACGATGCCGACCCCGTAGCGCTCGACGAACTCGCCCAGGGTCGCCGCCAGCGGTTCCGGCTTTTCCGGGAAGATCGTCTCGCCGTCGGGCCCCTGCAGCGGCAGGCCGGCGTTGGGGATGCAGTGGACCGGAAGCGAGCTGGTCTCGCCGAGGAAGCGGATCGCGTCGCGCATGTCCTCGGGGCCGGTCGAGCAGTTGAGCCCGATGACGTCGATCTCGAGCGCGGTGAGGGTGGTGAGGACCGAGCGGATGTCGGTCCCCAGCAGCATCTTGCCGCCGTTGGGCAGCAGCGAGACGCTGCACTGGATCGGCAGCCGCCGCCCCGCCTGCGCGAAGGCCTCGCGGGCGCCGAAGACGGCGGCCTTGACCTCGAGGATGTCCTGCGCGGTCTCGATGATGATCAGGTCCGCGCCGCCCTCGACCAGGCCCCGCGCCTGCTCGGTGAAGACCTCCACTAGGCGCCCGAAGGAGATGTCTCCGAGGGTGGGATCGGTCGAGGCGGGGAGGAAGCCGGTCGGGCCGATCGAGCCGGCGACGAAGCGATCCTCGCCGGCGGCGCGACGCGCGATCTCGGCCGCCTTCGTGTTGATCTCGAGCGTGTGCTCTCCCAGGCCCCACTCGTCGAGCTTCAGCCGTGAGCCCTGGAAGGTGTCGGTCTCGACCACCTCGGCGCCGGCCTCCAGCATCGAGGCGTGGACCCCCTCGATCACGTCGGGGCGGTTGAGGACGAGCGCCTCGTGGCACTTGCCCTCCAGGCCGCCGTAATCCTTCTGGGTGAGGTCGAACTGCTCCAGGGTGGCGCCCATGCCGCCGTCGAAGACGACGACTCGCTCGTTCACCGCGGTCATGTAGTCGCGTTCGGCCATGACTTGGAGAGGCTACCGAGGAGGATGGGGGAGGAGTCCGGGTGACCCTCTTCACTCGCCTGACTGGGTGGGTCGCGACCAGCCGTCCGAGAGGGTTTGCGGCCCAGCGGCGCAAAACGTTCAGAGGGTCACCCGGACTCCTCTCGACACGCCCGGCGGGACAGGCTCAGGTGACGGCAGCTATCGCAAAAAGCGCCTCCGCTCGGATGACGGAAGCTCGCGCGAAAGCTGCCGATCTTCGGGCGTCAACCGGAGTTCGTCGGGGGAGGGGGCGGATGCCCCGAGGCGGGAATGTTCGGCGAAATGCAATCTGTCTTCTGCGCGGGCGCAGCCCGCGCTCTAGGTTGCACCGGAGCGAAGCGGAGGTGCTCAATTCCCGCGGAGGGGCATCCGCCCCCTCCGGCCACGCCCTACCGCTTGAGCCCGAGGCGGCGGCGCCAGTCGCGCGCGTTGAAAAGGCGCATCAGCGGCGCGATCAGGAAGCGGCGGGCCGGGGTGTAGGGGTACCAGCTCGGCTCCCGCTTGCCGCCGAAGCGGGTGATCACCAGCGACTCGCTGCGGCAGAACTTCTTGATCCCCGCTTCGCCGTGGCGGCTGCCGATCCCGGACTGCTTCCAACCGCCCATCGGAACCTCCGTCGCGAAGTAGTTGACGAGCACGTCGTTGACGTTGACCGCTCCGCACTCGACCCGTCGCGCCACCTGCTCGGCCCGCTCCCGCCGGCCGAAGACCGAGCCGGAAAGGCCGTAGCGGCTGTCGTTGGCGAGCCGGACCGCCTCCTCGGCGTCGGCGACCTTCATCACGCCGACGACGGGGCCGAAGGTCTCCTCGCGCATCACCTTCATCGAGTGGTCCACGTCGACCAGCACCGTCGGCTCGAAGTAGTCGCCGGGGCCCTCCGCCCGCCGGCCACCGGTGAGGGCCCGGGCCCCCGCCGCCAGCGCCTCGGAGACGTGCTCCTCGACGATGGCTGCCTGGTTGGGGGAGGTCATCGCGCCGACGTCCTGCGGCTGGCCCTGGGCGTCGGCGCCCTGGCGCAGGCGGCTGACCTCCGCGGTCAGCTTCGCGACGAACTCGTCATAGGCCGGCTCCTCGACGTAGATCCGCTCCACCGACATGCAGATCTGCCCAGCGTTCATCATCCCGCCCCAGGCGGCGGCGTTGGCGGCGCGGTCGAGGTCGGCGTCGTCGAGGACGATCATCGGGTCCTTGCCGCCGAGCTCGAGGCTGACCGGCGTCAGGGTCTCGGCGGCCCGAGCCATCACTTGCTTGCCGGTGCGCTCCGAGCCGGTGAAGTGGATGAAGTCGACCTCGTCGACGAGCGCCCCGCCCGTCTCCCCGGTGCCCTGGACGCAGTCGAAGACGTCCGGTGCGCCGATCTCGTTCTTCCAGGCGTCGATCACCTCGATCACGCCCAGGGGGGTGAACTCGGACGGCTTGACGACCACCGCCGCGCCGGCCTGCAGGGCGGGGATCGCGTCCCCGATCGAGAGGATCAGCGGGAAGTTCCAGGGGCTGATGATCCCGACCACGGGGTGCGGGCGGTACTGGACCCGCAGCTTCTTCGCCGCCAGCAGCGCCGAGTGGGGACGGAGGCTCTCCTCGGCGAGGAACTTGGCCGCCCTGCTGCCGTAGAAGTTGATCAGGTCGGTGAGATAGACCGGCTCGTTCATCGCGTCCGGGCGCACCTTTCCGGTCTCGCGCTGCATCGTGTCCAGGACCCGGTCCTGGTTGTCGAGCAGCCAGTCGCGAAGCTTGCCGAGCCAGTGGTAGCGGCCCTCGATGCCGATGTCCTCCCAGGCAGGCTGGTTGGCACGAACCCGGGCGACCGTCTCTCCGACCTTCTCGGGCGGGTCGACCGGGACCTCGGCGATCCTCTTCCCGGTCGCGGGGTTCTGGACCTCGATGGTCTCGGCCGCGGTGGCGGCCGTTGCGATCTCCACCCGATGCTCCTTCCTGACCCAAATTGGCTGGTCAGCCAACTGTAGCGGCAGGTCTAGAGTTGGGTGCCGATCAAGCCGAGGATCGCGACGAGGATCGCCCCGAATACTCTGGCCCACATCTGCATATTCCGTTCGAGCGCGTCGAATCGGGCGTTCATCTCACTGCGAAGCCCGCCGACCTCGCCGCGCACTTCGCCGACCTCGCCGCGCACTTCCCCGACCTCTCCGCGCAATCCGCCAACCTCTCCGCGCACTTCGCGGACCTCTCCGCTCAATCCGCCAACCTCTTCCTTCAGTCCGTTGAGTTCCCCGACGTCACTGCGAAGCACCCCGATTTCGCCGCGCAATTCGCCGATCTCGCCACGAGCGCCGCGGAGGTCGGCGCGCAGATCGCGGAAACCATCCTGCACGTAGTGGGAGAGGTCGTCGAGGCGCTCGTCGGTCCAGGCTTCTCGCACGGGGCTCATGCTGTCACCGTAGACAGAGAGTTTCAACGTGTGGCGCGGGAAAAGTGAAAAAAGCGTCGCGTTAGCGCGGAACGAAGCGGTAGACCGGCCCTTCCAGCGAGGCGACGTAGAGCCGGTGAAAGTCGTCTTCGCCGAAGGAGGTCGGGCTGGCCACCCGCAGGCCCATCCGTCGCTCGCCGCTGGCCCGCTTCAGGTGCGGCACCAGGCTGCGCAGGCGTCCCTCGCAGAGGTCGGCATAGACGTAGCGGCCGCGCAGGCCGCCCAACCGCGGGTCGCGCACGACGTAGCCGCCGATGATCGAGCAGCTGCCGCCGCCGCGTCCGTGGCCGTAGGCGTAGATCGGCTTCACCGTGCCGCCCGGGTCCGCGGTGCCGTCGTTCGGCCCGCGGTAGGGGGCGAATCCCTCGAAGGCGTCCCAGCCGAAGTTGGCACCGGCGGCCGCGCCGAGGGTCGTGTAGTCGAGCTCCTCGAAGCGATCCTGGCCGACGTCGGCGATCGCGACCCGAGGTCGCCCCGCGGTGGTCGTGTCGAAGGAGAAGCGGAACGGGTTGCGCAGGCCATAGCTGTAGATCTCGTCGCGGCCGGGCCTGCCGACGAAGGGGTTGCTGCGGGGCACCGAGTAGGGCCTGCCATGCGAGGGCCTTGGATCGATCCGCAGCAGCTTGCCGAGCAGGACGCGCTCGCTCTGGGCGTTGTTAGGAGGATCGCCGCCGGAGCCGCCGTCGCCGGTGCCGAAGTAGAGGAGGTCCCCGAGAAACTGCATCTGGCCGCCGTTGTGGTTGGCGTTGACGGGATGGGGGATCGAGATCACGTTACGGCGGCTTCCGCGGGCGGCGCGGACCGGGCTGCGCCGCCGCAGCTCGTCGATCCGGATGTTGCCGGCCCGGTCCGTGTAATAGACGTAGAAGCGCCCGCTGCGCCGGTAGTCGGGGGGGAAGGCGACAGAGAGCAGACCCCGCTCGCCGCCGTCGTAGCCGACCGCCGATCTCAGGTCGAGGAACGGCCGGCCGAGCGGCCGACCGGCTCGCAGGACGGCGACCTCACCCGGCTGCTCGACGACGAAGAGCAGCTTCGGGAAGCCGGGGGCGCCGGTCACGTATACGGGGTGGTCGAAGCTGCCGATCTTCTCCAGGCCGACGCCGCCGTGGGCGGGACGCCGGAGCGGCTGGCCGCTGTCGGCCGAGCCGCAGGCCGGGAGCGCCAGCGCGGCCAGCGCGGCAAGCAGCGCCGCCAGGAAGGCGCCCCTACTTGCCTTTCCCGACTTCAACGATTTCGCCGCTGTCGGTGACTTCGGTTTCGGGCGTCGCGGTGCTGATCTCCGCCGTGATCGAGCCGCCGGGGGTGGCGCCGTTGGTGGTCTTCGCCTGGGCGTTGCCGCCCAGGCCGGCCCCGACGCGGTAGAGCAGCGTGTCCTTGCCGGGGCGGACCGCGCTGAGCTTCCAGATGCCGGTGGTCGTCTCGCCGGGCTTGAGCGCCCCGAAGTCGAAGGTCTTCGGGCTCGAGGTGGTGGCGCCGGCGGGCTCGGAGGAGCCGACGAGGCGGGGGTACTTTTCCGCGAGGACCCAAACCGGGCGTTCGGCCTGCGCGAGGTTCGGCTGCGGGTCGTGGACGGCGAAGGGGAGCGAGGAGTCGACCCCCTGCTTGCCCGCGATCGTGATCGTCACGGTCAGGGCCGGGATCGTCCGCTTGCCGCTGTTGCGGAAGGCGAGGCGCAGCAGCGTCGTCTGTCCGATCTGCTGGGAGGTCGGGAAGCTCGCTTCGGTCACCTTCACCCGGAAGGTGCCCGAGGGTTCGTCGGATCCGGACGAGGAGGAGCCGCCGCAGGCGCCGACCAGCACCGCCACCGCCAGCGCTAACAACCCGGTCGCGGTGGCTCGGAGGCGGGTGCGCCGGGCATGTCTTCCGGTCCCCCGCAAAGCGGCCCGAACATACCACCTGGTTTGCCTGCATCCGCGCCTGTTTCGGCCGCCGCCGGAGGGTTAGCGGGATCTCAACACTGAGCCAACCGTGGCGGCACCTTCATCCCCTAGACTGCGGCTCACCGAGTAGGGCGTCGCGCGGGTGCGGCGCTGCTCGCTGGAGGAGACATGGTCGGATCTGCGGTCAACAGGGCCTTTCTGCCCGCCAAGTCGCTGTTCGAAGAGGTGGGGGAGATCATGATCCTCACCTCCCGTACGATCGTCTCCGCGGTCCGCCCTCCCTACCCCTATGGCGAGGAGTTCATCGGCCAGTTCCTCTTCGCGCTGCGGCTCTGCTGGTTCCCGCTGCTGGTCTCCACGGTCGCGATCTGCCTCGGGGCGCCGGGGCTGCAGGGGGCCAACGCCCTCACCCTCTTCGGCACCCTCGACCGGCTGGGCGGCTTCTTCGTCCTCGCCGCGATTCGAGAAATCGGCCCCTTCGTGACCGCGGTCGTGGTCGCCGGCGTCGCCGGCACCGCGATCACCGCCGACCTCGGCGCCCGCAAGATCCGCGAGGAGCTCGACGCCCTCCAGGTGCTCGGGGTCGACCCGATCAAGAACCTGGTCGTGCCGCGCTTCCTGGCCCTGATGCTGATCACCGGCCTGCTCGACATCTATGCCCTGGTCTTCGGCCTCAGCGGCGGCATCCTCACCGAGCTGCTCTACCACCAGTCGCTCGGCGGCTTCTTCGCCACCCTCTTCTCGCAGGCCTCGATCACCGACCTCTGGGGCTCGGTGATCAAGTGCACGCTGTTCGGCGCGATCATCGCCGTCGTCTGCTCCTACAAGGGGATGACGGCCTCGGGCGGTGCCGCCGGGGTCGGCCGCGCCGTCAACGAGGCGGTGGTGATCTCCTTCATGACCGTGTTCGCCTTCAACTACGTCTTCACCCAGACGCTGCTGGCGACCAACCCCGAACTGCAGACGATCCGGTGAGCGCGCGATGAACGCCTGGCTCGAGGTTCCGCGCATGTGGCTCGACTCGGTCGGCGAGATCGCCCGGTTCAGCTCGCGGATCGCCGGCCTCGTCTACTCCGGCCGGGTGCTGCGCTTCTTCGGCGAGTCCCTGCGCCAGGCCGGCATCCTGATCCTCGGCTCGGCGCTGATCATCTGGGGCCTGGTCTTCGTCCTCGGCCTGCAGTGCGGGATCGAGGGCGCCTACCTGCTGCGCGCCCAGGGCGCTCCGGCCTACGCCGGGCTCTTCTCCGCCTGGTGCGACCTGCGGGAGATTCTCCCCTACGCCTTCGGCTACATGCTGGCGGCCAAGGTGGGGACCGGCATCGTCGCCGAGCTCGGGGCGATGCGGATCTCCGACGAGATCGACGCGCTCGAGGTGATGGGGGTGCCGCCGGTCACCTTCCTCTGCGCCACGCGTCTGCTCGCGGCCTGGATCGCCTTCCCGTTCATGTACCTGGTCGGGATCGGGATCATGTACCTGGCCAGCTACCTGGCCGTGGTCCAGCAGATCGGCGACGTCTCCTCCGGCGGCTACCTGCTGATCTTCTGGCAGTTCCAGAACCCGCCCGATCTGATCTTCAGCCTGATCAAGGGCATGTTCATGGCGACCGGGATCGTGCTGGTCGGGTGCTACTACGGGTACACCGCCTCGGGCGGGCCCGTCGGCGTGGGGACGGCGACCGCGAAGTCGATGGTCCTCAACATCGTCTTAGTCCACATCATCGGAATGCTCGGGACCCTGGTCTTCTGGGGGGCGAACCCACGGGCGCCAATAGGAGGCTGACGTGTCGATCGAGGAAGAGAACCGCATCGAGGAAGAGGAGAGCCGGCGCGAGGAAGCAGAGCTTCGCGACGAGGCCGCCTCCAGCGCCGAAGCGCCGCCGGAGGTCGCCACCCAGCCGCGATCCACCGGCGGAGGCGAGGGCCCTTATGTGAGCGAGGACGGCGCCGTCATGGGCCGCGACTTCATCATCCCCGGGGTCAACCCCAAGGAGCAGGACCCCTACCGCTTCCACACCGGCCGCAAGCGCGACCACGGCGGCGAGGACGCGATCGAGATCATCGACCTGGTCAAACAGTTCGGCCGCGCCCGCATCCTCAACGGGCTCAACCTCGGCCTGCCCGAGGACCAGGTCTCGATGGTGCTCGGCCCCTCGGGAACCGGCAAGAGCGTGCTGATCAAGCACATCGTCGGGCTGCTGTACCCGGATTCCGGCGACGTCCTGGTGCACGGCGAATCGATCCCGAACATGACCGACGACGAACTCTTCGAGGTGCGCAAAAAGTTCGGCCTGCTGTTCCAGGACGGCGCCCTGTTCGGCTCGATGAACATCTACGACAACGTCGCCTTCCCGCTGCGCCAGCACACCGACAAAGGCGAGGAGGAGATCGGCGAGATCGTCAACCGCCGCCTCCGCGAGGTCGGTCTCACCGAGGCCACCTACAAGATGCCCAACGAGCTCTCGGGCGGCATGCGCAAGCGAGCCGGATTCGCCCGGGCGTTGGTCCTGGAACCGGCGATCGTGATGTTCGACGAGCCCGACTCCGGCCTGGACCCGGTGCGGACCGCGCTGCTCTGCGAGCTGATCCGCGAGGTCCACGCCGAGAACGGCGGCTGCTACATGGTGATCAGCCACGACCTCGGCACCGCGCGGCGGATCGCGGACTTCATCGCCGTCCTCTGGAGCGGCAAGATCGTCGAGTCCGGCCCGAAAGAGGAGCTGTTCGACTCCAGCAACCCGTTCGTCAGCCAGTTCCTCAACGCCGACGTCAGCGGGCCGCTCTCGATGGACTGAGTGAGGGCCCTGGGCGCCGGGCCCTGGTTCGGGCGCGCCGCGGCGTGGGCGGTCCGCCACGCGCGAGTGCTGCTGGCGGCGGCGGCTCTGCTCGCGCTGGCGGGCGCGATCGGCGCCTCGCGGATCCCGACCGATGCCGGGCTCGGCACTCTCGCCGATTCCGGCGGCGCCACCTACCGGGCGACCCAGCGCGTGCGCGCGCAGTTCGGCGAAGAACCAGTCATCGTCCTGGTCAAGGGAGAACTGCCGCAGCTGATCCTCACCGCGAACGTCTTCAAGCTGCTGCGGCTGGAGGGCTGCCTCTCGGGCAAGGTCCCGAAGGGGGCGAAGCCGATACCCGGCCCCTGCGCCGCGCTGGCGCGGATGCACGCGGTGGATTTCCTCACCGGGCCGGGGACGTTCCTCAACGAGGCGGTGATCCAGATCGACGCTCAGCTGCGGCGTCTCGCCGAACACGTCCCGGCAGCCCGCTTTCGTCAGTACCTGCTCGCCGTCGCCACCAAGTACGGGATCACCAGCGCCCCCAGCATCGCCAACGAAGAATTCGTCGCTACCGTCGTCTTCGACCTCGCCCGGGCGCGCGGCACCCCGAAGGCCCGCCTTGCCTACGTCTTCCCCAATGCCCGCTCGGCGCAGATCGTGATCAGGCTCGATCCAGGCCTGAGCGGGAGCGAGCGCCACCGGGCGATCGGCCTGATCGAAGCCGCGGTCGGCGACACCACGCCGCGAGCAGCCTGCGCCACGGCGGGGAAGCCGGCGCCCTGCTTCGAGCTCGACGGCGGCAGCTACGTCGTCTCGGGCGCCCCCGTCGTGGTCGACGCCGTCTCCCGGGCCCTGAAGCAGGCCCTGTTGGTCCTCTTCGCGATCGCCCTGGGGGTGATGGCCTGCGTCCTCCTGCTCGTCTTCCGCTCGCGCTGGCCGCTGCTGCCCCTAGCGATCGCCCTCGCCGCGGCAGGGATCTCCTTCGGCCTGCTCGCCCTCGTCGGCGGCTCGCTCACCATGGCCTCGATCGCCGCCCTGCCGATCCTGATCGGCCTCGGCGTCGACTACGCGATCCAGTTCCAGGCGCGCTACGACGAGGCGAGCGCCGGCCAAGGCGCCTTTGTCAACCAGGGGGTTGCAAAAGCGACTGCCGAAGCGGTTGGCCCGA
>Ga0308176_10000574_pt1 | contig 23242 bp, 24 predicted proteins | sample PhyCR2_3_FD_203890 | JGI IMG/M metagenome (GOLD analysis project Ga0308176, IMG submission 203890) | Soil microbial communities from UC Gill Tract Community Farm, Albany, California, United States - DLSLS.C.R2 | ecosystem: Environmental > Terrestrial > Soil > Agricultural land | place: USA... | reverse complement strand
CTGCCGTGGATCTTCGGGGCGAGCGCCGCCGCCAGCGCCGGCGCCGCGGCCTCGATGTTCGTCCCTCCGAGAGAAGCCGGTCCGGCACGGCGGCTCGCGGTCGCCGGCGTGCTCGCCGAAGGCGCGCTCGTGCAGGCCATGGAGCTGAGGCTCGGGAAGATCGGTGAGGTCTACCACCAGGGTGAGGCCGGGAAGCTCTCCTGGGCCGCCAAGGGGCTCTCGGTCGCAGGCGCGGCGCTGCTCGCGCGCCGCGGGCACAAGAGCCGTGCCGCGGCCGTGGTCGGCGGAGCGCTGGTGTGCGCCGGGGAGCTTTCCCTCCGCTGGGCAGTCTTCAAGGCGGGCTTCCAGTCGGCGCGGGACCCGAAGTACGTCGTCGAGTCGCAGCGGCGGCGGATCGAGCAGGACGGGACGAAGGCGACGACGAGGCCGGCGTCCTAAGGCCGGACTGCGCCGCTCTCGGGGTGCGCCTGCGTGTACGCATCGCCCCCGGGAGGCGCGCCGCTCTCCTCGTGCGGCGACTCCGGTTTCTCGCGCTCGTAGGGCGGCTGGACGCTCATGAGCTCCTCCGCCACCTCGTCGATGTTGTCGTAGCGACGCTCGGGGAGCCGCTGGAGCAGTGCGATCTGCTCGCCGCTCGCACCCTCCTGCAGCGCATACCGCACGAGACTGGAGCGCTCGCTCGGCAGCGGCACGCCCTCCAACAGCACCTGCAGCTCCGCCAGGCCGGCTAGATCCACCGAGAGTGGATGCCTCGTTTCGCGGCGGCGCAAACAGGTACCTCCGGCGCATGGAGCTCGGTTTAGCCCTCTCCTCCGAAGACCATCCGCCGAACGATCTCGTCCGCCAGGCGCAGATCGCCGAGCGGGCGGGATTCACGTTCGGCCTCATCTCCGACCACTTCCACCCGTGGGTGAGTGACCAGGGACACAGCCCGTTCGTCTGGTCGACGCTCGGCGGGATCGCGCAGGCGACGGAGTCGATCCGCATCGGCACCGGGGTGACCTGCCCGCTGATCCGCATCCATCCGGCGATCGTCGCGCAGGCGGCAGCGACGGTGGCCGCGATGATGCCCGGCCGTTTCTTCCTCGGCGTGGGCACGGGCGAGAACCTCAACGAGCACGTTACGGGAGCCCGCTGGCCGTTGGCCTGGGAGCGGCTCGAAATGCTCGAGGAGGCGGTGGACGTGATCCGCGAGCTCTGGAGCGGCGACGAGATCACGCACCGCGGCGAGCACTACGCCGTCGAGCAGGCGCGCCTCTACACGCTCCCCGACGAGCGGCCGGAGATCTACGTCGCGGCCTCGAAGCCGCAGGCCGCGCAGCTCGCCGGGCGCATCGGCGACGGCCTCATTTCCACGGCGCCGAACGACGAGCTCGTCTCCGCCTTCGAGGAGGCGGGCGGTGCCGGCAAGCCGAAGGTCGGGATGATCCACGTCGCCTACGACGAAGACGAGGAGGCCGGCCTCGAGCGCGCGCACAAGCTCTGGCCGAACCTGGCGCTCGCCGGGTCGGGCGGCCAGGAGCTGCCCGCGCCGCGCGACTTCGAGGAGTCGGCCGCGAACGTCACCGTCGCCGACGTCGCCGAGTCGACCCCGGCCGGGCCGGATCCCGAGCCCTATCTCGAGTTGATCGGCAAGTACGGCGAGGCAGGCTTCACGCACGTCTACGTGCACCAGATCGGCGACAACCAGGAGGAGTTCGCCGAGTTCGCTGCGCGGGAGTTGCTGCCGCACTTCTAAGATCGAGACATGGAGCAGCTACGGGTCGGTGACGAGAGCTACGGGTTCCACAAGCTCGACGTCGCCGCCGCGCGGCTCCCCTACACGCTCCGGATCCTGCTCGAGAACGTCCTCCGGCACGGCTCGGAGGAGGGCGCCGAGGCGGTCTCCAGCTGGGTCGCCGACGCGGAACCGTCGCGTGAGATCTCGTTCGCTCCGGCGCGCGTCCTGTTGCAGGACTTCACGGGCGTGCCGTGCGTCGTCGATCTTGCGGCGATGCGCGACGCCATGCGCGACCAGGGCGGCAATCCGAACGCGATCAACCCGCTGATCCCGGTCGAGCTCGTGATCGACCACTCCGTGCAGGTCGACGAGTTCGCCTCCCGGCTCGCGATCGAGCGCAACGTCGAGCTCGAGTTCGAGCGGAACCACGAGCGTTACGCCTTTCTCCGCTGGGGACAGGGCGCGTTCGACAACTTCCTCGTCGTGCCGCCGAACACCGGCATCGTCCACCAGGTCAACCTCGAGTACCTGGCGCGTGTCGTCGAGATGCGCGACGGGGTTGCGTTCCCCGACACGCTCGTCGGCACCGACTCGCACACCACGATGGTCAACGGCCTCGGCGTGCTCGGCTGGGGCGTCGGCGGGATCGAGGCCGAGGCGGCGATGCTCGGGGAGGCGCTCTCGATGCTCGTGCCGCAGGTCGTCGGCTTCCGGCTCACCGGCGCGCTGCGCGAGGGAGCGACGGCGACCGACCTCGTGCTCACGGTGACCCAGATCCTGCGCAAGATCGGCGTGGTCGGGAAGCTCGTCGAGTACTTCGGGCCGGGGGTCGGCTCGCTCGCCCTCGCCGACCGCGCGACGCTCGGGAACATGAGCCCCGAGACCGGCGCGACCTGCGGTTTCTTCCCGGTTGACGAGGTCACGGTCGAATACCTCCGACTCACCGGGCGCAGCGCCGAGCGGATCGCGCTCGTCGAGGCCTACTGCAAGGAGAACCTGCTCTGGCACGAGCCGGAGAAGCACCCGGAGTACTCACAGGTCGTGGAGCTCGACCTCGACGACGTCGAGCCCTCGCTCGCGGGCCCGCGCCGGCCACAGGATCGTGTCCCGCTCGCGAGCGCGAAGGAGGCTTTCCTCGAGTCGCTCGGCACCTTCGGCGTCGACCTCCTGAACGGGACGTACGACAAGGAGGTAGCCGACTCGTTCCCGGCAAGCGACCCGCCGACCGGCGACGGCGTGGCCGACTCCGAGGAGACGGCGCCGGCGCCCACCGCCACGCTCGAGAGGAAGCGGGTCGCGGTCGAGGGCGAGGACTACGCGCTCGAGCACGGCTCGGTCGTGATCGCGGCGATCACGTCCTGCACGAACACGTCGAACCCGTCGGTGATGATCGCCGCCGGCCTGCTCGCCCAGAAGGCGGTCGAGCGCGGGCTCGAGCGGCGGCCGTGGGTCAAGTCCTCCCTCGCACCGGGCTCGAAGGTCGTGACCGACTACTACCGCGCGTCGGGCCTCGACACGTACCTCGACGAGCTGGGCTTCAACACGGTCGGCTACGGCTGCACGACCTGCATCGGGAACTCCGGCCCGCTGCCCGAGCCGATCAGCGCCGCCGTCGCGGACGGCGACCTCGTCGTGTGCGCCGTCCTCTCGGGCAACCGGAACTTCGAGGCCCGAATCCACGGCGAGGTGAAGGCGAACTACCTCGCGTCGCCGCCGCTCGTCGTCGCATACGCGCTCGCCGGGCGGATGGACGTCGATCTCGTGAACGAGCCGCTCGGCCAGGGCTCCGACGGCGAGGACGTGTTCCTGCGCGACCTCTGGCCGAGCCGCGAGGAGATCGACGCGGTGATCGGCCGCTCGGTCAAGGGCGAGATGTTCTCCTCCACGTACGCCGACGTCTTCACCGGCGACGAGCGCTGGCGCGGGCTCGAGACGCCCGAGGGTGAGCTGTATGCGTGGGACGATGCGTCGACGTACGTGCGCCTGCCGCCGTACTTCGCCGGGATGCCGCGCGAGCCCGAGCCTGTCGCCGACGTCGCAGGAGCGCGCTGCCTCGTCTGGGTCGGCGACTCCGTGACGACGGACCACATCTCGCCTGCGGGGGCGATCCGGCCCGATTCGCCGGCGGGGAAGTACCTGGTCGACCACGGCGTCGAGCGGCGCGAGTTCAACTCCTACGGCGCGCGACGCGGCAACCACGAGGTGATGGTGCGCGGCACGTTCGCCAACGTCCGCCTGAAGAACCTCCTCGTACCGGGTAACGAGGGGACGTGGACGGTGCACCTGCCCGACGGCGAAGAGGGGACGATCTACGAGGTTGCCGAGCGTTACCGCGCCGAGGGCGTGCCCACGATCGTGATCGCGGGCAAGGAGTACGGCTCCGGCTCGTCGCGTGACTGGGCGGCGAAAGGGCCGAACCTGCTCGGCGTGCGCGCGGCGATCGCGGACTCGTACGAGCGGATCCACCGCTCGAACCTCCTCATGATGGGAATCGCGCCGCTCCAGTTCATGCCGGGCGAGAACGCCGAGTCGCTCGGACTGACCGGCCGCGAGGAGTTCTCGATCTCCGGGCTGGAGGGCGGCGAGGCGGACGAGGTCACCGTACGCGCCGACGACAAGGAGTTCCGCGCCCGCCTCCGCCTCGACACGCCGCGCGAGCGCGAGTACTTCCGCCACGGCGGCATCCTCCAGTACGTGCTGCGGCGGCTCCTGAGCTAGGTCTCGACCGTGCCCGGATCGCCGGGCGGTTCATCGCTGTGGCGCATGCGCGCCAGCCGCGCTTCCGCCTCCGCGGTGTGCCGCTCGCGCACCACGACCTCGCCGGCCTGTAGCTCCTTGCAGATCCACCACGCGGCGAGGCCGAACAGCGCCGGCAGCACCCAGACGATGATGCGGTAGACCCAGATCTGGGACACGTAGCCGATCCCGAAGGTGACGTCGACCCGGTCGGCGGATCCCGCCATGAAGACGAGGAACACCCAGCTGACCATCGCGACGCCGATCGCCGTGCGCACCGGCGCGTCGCGCGGCCGGTCGAGGAGGTTGTGGAACGCGGCGTCGCCGCTGGAGCGGCGCTCGAGCCACGGCCAGAAATAGAGGAAGCCGAAGACGACGAGCGGGAATGCGGCACCGCCCCAGAACGGGTTCGGCACGAGCGTGTAGCTGCCGATCGTCACGTCGAACCCCGGCACGAGCCGCAGCGCACCGATCAGCCAGCCGAGGTACCAGTCCGGCTGCGCGCCGTTGGTCGATGAGTACGTGTGGTAGGGCCCCCAGAGCCAGATCGGGTTGATCTGGACGAGGCCGCCGAGGAGGAGAAGAAAGCCGGCCGTCCCGGCCAGCAGCCCGAGCGACCGGGGCGCCTGGCCCGGAAAGGCGGGCACGCCGACGATCGTGTGCTCCGTCTGTGCCTTCGTGCGCCGGAACTGGGTGTGGTGCCGCATCGCCACGAGCAGCAGGTGCGCGCCGAGGAGCAGCCCGATCAGGATCGGGAAGATCAGGACGTGAGCGATGTACATCCGCGGCCAGAGCTCCGGGCTGCCGGGGAACATCCCGTCGAACAGCCAGTTCATGACGTTCTGGCCGACGAACGGCAACGAGAGCCCGACCGAGTAGCCGATCACGAGGCCCATCCCCGACATGAGGTCGTCCACGAGCGAATAGCCCAGGTACGCCTCGAGCAGCGAGAGCATCAGCATCGTGACGCCGAGCCAGTACGTCAGCTCGCGCGGCTTCCGGTAGGCCCCAGTGAAGAAGATGCGAAAGAGGTGGAGGACGATGGCCGCAATGAACACGTTGGCGGCCCAGTGGTGCGTCTGGCGGATCAGCAGGCCGCCTCGGACCGCGAGCGAGAGGTGCACGACCGACGCGTACGCCTCGCTCATCTGCTGGCCGTCGAGCGCCGGGTAGTAGGGGCCGTGGAAGACGACTTCCCTCGTCGAGTCGACGAAGAAGAACGTCAGGTAGATCCCCGTGCCCACGAGGACGATGAACGCGTAGAGCGCGACCTCGCCGAGCAGGAACGACCAGTGGTCGGGGAAGAGGTAGCGCAGCGTCTTGCGCAGGAGCGGAGCGCTCGCGCTCCGCTGGTCGAGCCAGCGAACGGCGCGGCGGGTCATCGGCGCGCCGCGGGACGCCGTCATGGCTGCGCCTTCCACATGCGGACGCCCCACCAGGACGGACCGACGGGCCCGTCGAAGTTCCCTTTCGCACGCAGGTAGCCGCTCGAGTCGACATAGACCGGCAGCAGCGGGAGGTCGCGGCCGGCCGGCCCGAATGTGACCGTGCCGCCGGTCGTGGGGTCGAAGGTCGAGTAGTGGCACGGACAGACGAGCGCCGGCCTCGGCTCGTCGGGCTGGAAGAGCGGCGCGCGGTACTCCGTGATGGCGCAGCCCGCGTGGGTGCACATCCGTGAGTAGGCGAGGATCCCGTGCGCGTCGTAGCCCTCGAGATGCGGCGGAAGCCGGAGCTGGTCGGGCGGCAGCCGGATCACGACGAGCGAGGCCGCCATCTGCTCCTTCTCCTCGTCGTTCGTCCCCTCCGGGAAGGCGAGATAGAAGTCGCTCTTCTCGATGTCCGCCGCCTTGTACGGGCGGCCGTTCTCGTCCACCAGCCGCCGCCCTCGCCGCCACGGCGTCCGGAGGAAGTCGCCGACATGGAAAAGCGGGCCGAAGGAGACCGCGGGCGTGAGGAGGGCGAGGCCGAGCGTCCCTCCGGCGCCCAGCAGACCGAGCTTGAACAGGCGCGCGCGAGTGAAGCGCGTGCTGCTCTCGTCCACCAGCTCCGCGATCACCTGCTGCTCACCGGGATGCTCGTGCGGTGGATACGCCTCCGCGATCTCCTCCTGCGGCACGAGCTTCAGGCCGACCACGACGAGCGCCGTCGCGAGGAACAGGAAGGCGAGCCCGATCGTCGCCCCGAGCAGCGGCGTCTCGGCCGGCAGCGAATCTCCGAAGGCGTAGATCAGGATGAAGCCGAGCGCGGAGAGAGACGAGAGGGCGAGCAGGGCCAGGGCCGCTAGCTCCGCCCCCGGGTTAGGCGGCAGCGCCGGCACGAGCCGCGTCTCCTCCGGCTTCGGGCGGCGGCGGCGACGACCCATGAGGAGGACGAAGGCCGCGAGGATCGTGTTCCGAGCACGACTCACGCCTTGAGCCTCCTCCCCAGCAGGAGGCAGAGGCCGAGCAACGCAGGAATCGCGATGAACCACGTCACCAGGCCCTCCGGCACTGGGCCGACGTAGCCGAGCCCCCAGCCGCCCGGGCGGTCCGGGTGCTTCGTGTACTCGACGTAGCGCACGATCGAATCGAGTTGCCGGTCGCTGATCGCTCTCCGGGAGAACTTCGGCATGACGTACGGCCCGACCCGCACTGCCTCGGCGACCTGGCGCGGCGTTGCCTCGACAAGCTCCGGCGGCAGCGCGCCTGTCACGTAGCCGCCTTGGGCGACGACCTGGTGGCAGCCGGCGCAGTGCTCGGTGAAGAGCGCCTGGCCCTCGGACACGTTGCCGAGCCCGGGCCTCGGGGTCGGGATCGGCGGGCCGCCGAAGGTCGCGACGTACGCGACCAGCGCGTCGATCTCGTGTTCGCCGAGGAAGACGCGCTGGCGGCGCGGCTGCAGGCCGATCCGGCGGAGCGGCATGTAGCCCGTGCGGAGGTAGAAGTCGGCCGCGAGCGCGCCGACGCCGTGCAGCGACGGCCCGATCCCGCCCTGCTGCCCCTGCGCGCGACCCGGTCCGGCACCGGTCGCGGAGGAGGGCTCGTCGTAGCGCCCGGCCGCATTCCCGCCGTGGCAACCGAGGCAGTACTGCCCGTAGACGTGGTAGCCGTAGGCGGCAAGCGGATCCTTCGGCGTGCCCGAGGATGCTCCGGCCGGGCCAGCGGCGAGAACGCCCGCGGCGGCGAGGAAGGCGAGGGTCAGGACTGCACGCATAGCGAGTCGGCCACCGCGCCGAGACCGTCGAGGAGGATCACCGTGAGGAAGAGGACGTTCGCGACCATCGCCGCAGTGGCGAAGAAGTGGAGCCGGGTGTACGGGACGGCGCCGCCCCAGCGCCCCTCACCCGCCGGCCCGTCTCCGTAGTTCGCCTGGCGCGTCGCGAGGAACACGGCCACGGCGGCGGCCTCGGAGATCAGCACGAGCAGGACTCCGGCGGTGAGGATCGCGAGCTGCCACGTGTCGTAGCCGATCCCCCAGTTCGCCCCCACCCCGCAGCGGGCCTCTCCCACCCCGTAGCCGACGACGTGCTGGCCGGTCCACGCGAGCGGCGCGACGACGACGCCGATCCACTGCGCGAAGGCCAGCTGACGCAGCGTGAACCGGCCGACGCGGGTTGACCTGTCCGGGTAGCCGAGCTCGCTCATAAGGTCTGGCTGAGGACGACCCCGAGCACGATCAGGGTCAGAAGGTTGACGGCGTGCCAGTAGAAGGCGACGGCCCGGACGGCGTTCAGCCGGTACATCGTCAGGCCGCGCACGAGCTTCCAGAGGAGCCAGACCACCAGCAGGATCCCGACGGCCACGTGCACGTGGTCGGCGCCGAGGAGCAGGTAGTAGATCGAGCTGTAGGCGTTGTCCTGCGGCACCGAGCGGTGCAACTGGTCCACGTAGTCGTGGATTGCCCAGGCGAGGTAGCCGCACTGGACGACGAGCGCCCAGACGAGAAACGCGCGGGTTGCCCAGAGCCGACCCCGCTGCGCTGCCCCCGCCGCGAGCTGCATCGGCAGGCTGGACGTGACGAGGATCCCGACCATGATCAGCGGCACCACGACGCGCGGCTCCGGCGTGCCGGGCGGCGGCCAGAAGCGGCTCTCGAAGCGGAGGTAGTAGTAGGAGCCGATGAAGGTGCCGAAGAGGGTCGCCTCGCTCGCGATGAGCATCGCCATCCCCCAGAACGCGACGGTCGGCCCGCGGCGACGCCCCGCAACGACCATCGCCTCTTCGGCATTGCGAGCCTCGGTCGTGCGCGGGACGAGCCGCTCCCGAACCCCGCCTGCCACGTAGTCCGCCACCCTCAGGCCTCCATCTCCTGCGGCTCCTCGCCGTGCCAGGCGAGCAGCGCGAGCACGATCCCGCCGAGCGCGAAGCAGAAGCCCATCCAGAGGTGGAGAAGCAGGAGAACGAAGCAGATGGACATCGCCAGGGCCAGCACGATCGGCCAGGGCGAGTCGTGCGGCATCTCGACGATCTCCGCCCACCAGCCGTCGATCGGGGAGCTCACGGGCTGCTCGTGCCCCTCCTCGAGCACCATGATTCCCTCGGCGAGCTTGCGCCGGTCCTCCTCTCGGTCCGCGAGGTCCCAGTTCGGGTACGCGCTCGAGACCTTGGGGATGACCGCGAAGTTGTACTCGGGCGGCGGCGAGGGGATCGTCCACTCGAGCGTCGCCCCGTGCCACGGGTCCGGGCCGGCCGGTAGGCCGCGGAAGTAGCTGACGACGAGGTTGACGAGCAGAACCACGATCCCGACGGTTGTGATGTACGAGCCGATGGTCTCCGCGAGGTTCTCCGAGCCCCAGCCCAGCCCGGACGGATACGTGTAGTTGCGCCGCGGCATCCCCTCGAGCCCGACGATGTGCATCGGGAAGAAGAGGAGGTTCGTCCCGACGAAGATGATCCAGAAGCTGACCTGGCCGGGGAGCTCGAAGTAGAGCTTCCCCGTCACTTTCGGGAACCAGAAATACATGCCGGCGAAGATCGGGAAGACGGCCGCCCCGAAGATGATGTAGTGGAAGTGCGCGATGACGAAGTAGGTGTCCGTCACCTGCTGGTCGAACGGCACCGCCAGGAACATGATCCCGGTCAGCCCGCCGGCGACGAACATGAAGATGAAGCCGGCGATGAAGAGCAGCGGCGTCTTGAAGCGCGCGCTGCCCGTGATGAAGGTCATGCACCAGGCGAAGACCTGGATCGTGCTCGGGATCACCACGACGCCGGTGGCCGCTGCGAAGAAGACGACCGTGACGGTCGGCATCCCGGTGGCGAACATGTGATGCGCCCAGACGCCGAAGCCGATGAAGACCACGAGCAGCTCGGCAACGGCCACGAGCGGGAAGGCGACGACCCGCCGTTGCGTGAAGGCGGGGATGATCTCGGTCGCTATCCCGAAGGCCGGGACGATGAGGATGTAGACCTCGGGGTGGCCGAAGATCCAGAACAGGTGCTGCCAAAGCAGCGTCGAGCCTCCCTTCCCGACGTCGAAGAAGTGGGTGCCGACGTTCCGGTCGAGGAAGAGGAAGATCGTGTCCGTCGACAGCGACGGCAGCGCGAAGAGCAGGCCCCAGGACGCCGCGAGGAAGGCGAAGCAGAAGAGCGGCATCCGGTTGAACGACATTCCGGGCGCCCGCATCTTGAGGATCGTCACGATGAAGTTCGCCGCAGTCAGCGTCGAGGAGATGCTGTTGAAGATGATCCCGAGGCAGTAGAAGTCGATCGCGTGGCCCGGGTCGAACTTCGCGTTCGCGAGCGGCACGTAATCGAACCAGCCGGCATTCGGCGCCTCCCCGATGAAGAGGCTGGTGTAGATGAAGATCCCCGAAGCGAGGAAGACCCAGAAGCTCAGCGCGTTCATCCGCGGGAAGGCCATGTCGCGCGCGCCGACCATCAGCGGGAGCAGGTAGTTCCCGAACGCTCCCGTCGTCATCGGGATGATGAAGAAGAAGATCATCGTCATCCCGTGCATCGTGAAGAGCTCGTCGAAGGCGGACGGGCCAACGACGTGCCCGTTCGGCCGGGCCAGCTGCGTACGGATGATCAGCGCCTCGGCGCCGCCGGCGGCGAAGAGCACGAGCGTCGTCCAGAAGTAGAGAAGGCCGATCCGCTTGTGGTCGGTCGTCATCACCCAGCCGAGGACGCCGGGGCGCGACTGCCACACGCGCTCGAGGCGGTCGATCACCTCCTCGGAGGGGGCGGACGGAGGCGGGATCGTCGTGGCTATCGGAGCCCCTCCAGGTAGGCGAGGAGCGACTCGAGCTTCGCGCCCGTGAGCTCGAAGTCCGGCATGTCATTCCCCGGCTTGAAGTGCTGGGAATCGCTGATCCAGCGGGAGAGGTAGACCCGGCTGTTGGGGATCGTCACGCCCGCGAGCGTCGTCCGGCTCGCGAGGTGCGTGAGGTCGGGACCGACGTAACCGCGTGCGGTCGTGCCGCGGATCGCGTGGCAGCTCGAGCACGAGCTGCCGAGGAAGACCTGCTCGCCACGCCGCGCGGACGCCGCCTTCGGGGCTGCAGCGGGCGCGGCTTCCCGCTTCAGCCACGCCTGGAACTGCGCCTTCGGCTGAACGAAGACGAGCATCCCCATGTGCGCGTGCTGGAGCCCGCAGAACTCCGCGCACTGGCCGCGGTAGACGCCGACCTTGTTCGCATAGAGGAGGATCCGGTTCTGCTGACCCGGGATCGTGTCGATCTTGCGGTTCAGCTCAGGTACCCAGAAGCTGTGGATGACGTCGGCTGTCGTCGCCACGAGGTTGACCCGCGTGTCGACGGGAATGTGCAGCTCGTCCGCAGTGACCGCCTTGGCCCCCGGATATCTGAACTCCCAGTACCACTGATGGCCGACGGCGTCGACGGTCATGGCCGTGCTGGATGCTGCGGGGGCCTGGGTCACGCTGATGATCCCCCAGTCGCCGACGATGAAGAGAGCGACGATCACCATCAGCGGGAAGACGACGCCCATTCCGACGACGACGAACCAGGCGGGCCTCTCGCCCGGATGCGGCTCGGCGGCGTCGGTGCCGAGCCCGCGCCGGTCGCGCCGCACCCACGCGAAGACGAGCAGCCCCGTGATCAGCGCGAGGCCGCCGAAGGCGACAGCCGTCATAACCCAGAAGAGGTTCGTGATGTCGGCAGCCGCGTGGCTGTGCGGGTCGAGCGTGTCCTGCGAGCCACCGCAGCCGGCGAACGCCAACACGAGGAGCGCCAACGCAGCTCCCGCGAATCCCCTGCGCGGCGTCGTCCCCCGAGACGTAACCAAGATGGAAAACGGGTACCCGAGGGCGTGCGGCAAAAAACCGTGACTCGGCGATGAACGGCTGGAACTTCGACCCACTCGAGATCTCGGTCCTGGTGCTCGCCGGCGCGCTGTACCGGCGGCGCGCGAGGACGCTCACGCGACGCGGGCGGCCGGTGCCGCAGACCAGGGTCGCGGCGTTTGCGGCAGGGCTGCTGACGCTCTTCGTCGCCCTCGAGTCTCCGCTCGACACGATCGGCGAGGAGCGACTGTTCTCTGTGCACATGCTCCAGCACCTGCTGCTCGGCGACCTCGCCGCGCTCCTCCTGGTGCTCGGGCTCGACGGGCGGCTACTGCGGCCGCTCCTGCGCGTGCGGGTCGTGCACCGGCTGCGCGTGCTCGCGCATCCACTTGTCGCGCTTCCGCTCTGGGCCGCGAACTTCTGCGCCTGGCACCTGCCGGTGCTGTTCGATGCGGCCCTGCGGAACGACGCGCTCCACGCGCTCCAGCACACGACCTTCGTCGCGTTCGGGATGCTGATGTGGGCGGCCCTCGTCGAGCCGCTGCCCGGGCCGGCCTGGTTCACCGCGCCGTGGAAGATCCCCTACGTCCTCGGGATGTGGCTCGTGATGCTCGTCCTCTCCCAGGTCTTCATCTGGTCGAGCCACGTCTACTACGCGCCGTATGCGCACGACGCGACGCTCTGGGGGCTGAGCCACCTCGCCGACCAGAAGGCCGGCGGCGGCGTGATGCTCGTCGAGAGCATGGTCACGATGCTCCCGGCGCTCGTGTGGGTGCTGCTCCGGGTGCTGCGCGAAACCGAGGCGCGGCAGCAACTGGTCGACGCGGGCGTCGCGCCGGCCACCGCGGCGCGGGCTGCCCGATACGGCCGCGCCTAGCGGCTCAGAACAGCTCGAAGTACTCGGCCATCTCCCACGCGCTTGCATCCTCCGCTTTCCCATGGGCCTCGATCTCCGAGCGCTTCATCATCACGAGATAGTCGACGAGCGAGTCACCGAATGCTGCGCGATAGACCTCGCTCGCGGCCAGCGCGTCGACGGCTTCGCCGAGCGTTTGCGGCAGCGGCACGGCCTCGACCGCGTAGGGATCGCCGGTGACGATGGGCGGCGGCTCGGCCGCGGCCGCCATTCCCTCCATCCCCGCGGCGATGTTGGCGGCGAGCCAGAGGTAGGGGTTCGCTGCAGGTTCGCCCAGCCGGTTCTCGATGTGCGTGCCGGGGTCGCCTTGCGCACCCTGGATGCTGATCAGCGTGCCGCGGTTGTTGGCCGCCCAGGTGACCCGGTCCGGGGCGAAGGAATAGGGCCGAAACCGGGCGTACGAGTTCAGGGTAGGGGCCGCGAAGACGGCCATCGCCGGCGCCGAGCCGAGCAGGCCGGCCACGAAGTGCCGCCCGACCTCGGACAACAGGTCCGCGTCCGATGCAAACGCGTTGTCTCCCGAACGGTGGTCTACGAGCGACTGGTGGAGGTGCCAGCCGGAAGGGAAGAAGTTCGCGTACGCGGGCCAGCACATGAAGGAGGCGAGCAGACCGCGGCGGCTGCAGATCGCCTTCACCGTGCTGCGGAGGAGGATCATCGCGTCGGCGGCGGCAAGTCCCTCCAACGGGCCGAACGTGAACTCGATTTGGCCGGGCCCCCACTCGTCCTCGATCGAGCGCGGCGGCATACCGACTTCCCAGAGCGCGTCCCGAATGGCCTCGAGTGTGTCGCCGATGCCGTCGAGCCTGACGTCGGACAGGAACTGGTAGCCGCGTTGGAAGACCTGCACCTCGGGCGCCGGTCCGGGCTCGCCTTGCCCCACCTCCTCGAACCGGATCTCGGGATGGTCGAGCCGCGTGATGTAGAGCTCGACCTCGAGGCCGGCCGTATAGCCATAGCCCGCCTCCCGCAGCCTTGCAAGCTGGGTGCGCAACTGCGCCCGCCCGTCGAGGGGGACGGGAACACCGTTGGAGAAGTAGACGTCGCAGATCATCCACCCCGTGCGATCCGCCCACGGAAGCACGCGGAACGTCGCCGGGTCGGGCACCACCACGACATCGGGGAAGCCCGTGAACTCGTCGATCCCGAAGCCGCCGCCCTGCACGAACGCGGGCGGGAACACACGGTTGCCCGTGTCGAGGCTGTAGATCGCGCCCGAGAAGTCCGCTCCGTTGTGCATCGCCGCGATCGCCCCGGCTCCGGACACGTGCTTGCTGCGTGCGACACCGTGCTGGTCGACGAGAACGAGGCGCACGGTGCGCAGACCGAGCTCCTCGATGCGCGCGGCAACGGCCGTCACTGCTCGCGCCTGCTCCTCGGAATAGAGACCGTGCCGTTCGACGAAACCGGCGGATCCGAGGCCGAGACCCAAACCGTTGCTCATGGCGCCAACTCCTGTCGTCGAAGGGGCCGAAACCGGGCGGGGAGCCGATTCTCTTCCGAACCCGCCGGGAAGACAAGCCGCGGCTTCTAGAGCCGCGCGCTCTCGACCTTCTCGGCGAGGAGCTTCGCCATCGCGCTCTCGACCTGCTCGAGCGCGATCTCTTCCTGCTCCAGGATCTCGCGCAGCCGGATCCCGACCTCCTCCTCGCCAAGTGACTCCGCGAGGCTGACGAGCGACTCGTAGGTCGCAAGCTCGAGATGTTCCGTCGCGAGCGCGGCCACCGCGTGCGCGAGGTCGCCCAGGAGGTGGTCGTCCGCCGCGACGCGGCCGGCGAGTTGCTCGTGCTCCGCGACGAGGCCGCGGAAGCCGGAGCTCTCCTCCGGGTCGGCCGGAACGCCGAGGTCATCGAGGACGCCGCGCACCGTCGAGACGTGGGACTCGGTCTCGAGGAGGTGCCGGCCGAAGCCGGCCCGCAGATCCGGTGCATGCGCCTGCTCGCGCAGCCGTGGTAGCACGTCGTAGGCCAGCTGCCGCTCGATCCACAGCATCTGCCGCAGGCAGGCCGCCAGCAACTCGCGTGGAGTGGTCAGCTGCTCGGCCATCAAGCGCGTCGTTCCCCGGGCTCCGGTTCGTACACTCGGAGCACCGGGGTGCCGCAAAGCGGCTGAGATCACACCCGTCGAACCTGATCCGGGTCATACCGGCGAAGGGAGGAGCGATTCAGGAAAGAGCGCCAGCCTGGGGCATCACGCCGGTTCCGGAGCGGCTGCGCACGCTCGGCGGCCTCGAGAACGGGATGCTGTGGAGCAGCCTCGGGCTCAGCCTGCTCGTCCTCGTCGCCGGCGCGTTCCTCGTCCCGGCCCTTTCGCTGCCCGAGGCGCTGCTCGCGATCCTCGTCGGCGGGATCTTCGGCAACGCCCTGCTCGGAGGCGCTGCGGCGATCGGCGCCGAAGCGGGAGTGCCGGCGATGGTCCTGCTGCGCGCCCCGCTCGGCCGCGCGGGCTCCTACCTCCCCACCGGGCTCAACGTGCTCCAGAACCTCGGCTGGACGATCTTCGAGGTGCTCGTCATCGCCACCGCTGCGCAGGCGCTCGTGCACGGCCCGCTCTGGGTCTGGAAGCTCGCCGCCGCTGCGGCGGCGACCATCCTCGCGCTGCTCGGCCCGATCGGCTTCGTCCGCGTCTGGGTGAAGCGCGTCGCCCTCTGGGTCGTCCTCGCCTCGCTCGTCTACCTGACGTGGTGGACGCTCCACGACGCAGACCTCGGCGCCTTGTGGTCGCAGCCCGGGAAGGGCGGCCTCAGCTTCTGGCAGGGGGTCGACCTCGTGGTGGCGATGCCCGTCTCGTGGCTCCCGCTCGCTGCCGACTACACACGCTTCTCGCGCAGCGGCCGCGGCGCGTTCTGGGGATCCGCCGTCGGCTACTTCATCCCGAACGTGTGGCTCTACGCGCTCGGCGCGATCCTGCTGCTCTCACGCGGGCTCGCCGACGCCCCAGCCGTGATCACCGCGATCGCCGCCGGCGGCGCCGGAGCCGCGCTCGCGCTCGTCGCGCTCGGCGTCGACGAGACGAAGGAGCCGTTCGCGAACATCTACTCCGCGGCCGTCTCGGTGCAGAACGTCCTGCCGCGCGTGCCGCAGCGGCTGCTCATCCTCGCCGTCGCGGCGGTCGCGACCGCGGGGACGTTCGTCATCGATCTCGTCAACTACCAGAGCTTCCTCTACCTGCTGGGCTCGTTCTTCGTGCCCCTGTTCGGCGTGCTGCTCGCGCAGTGGATCGCGGGGGAGCGCGACCCCTTTGCCGCTCCGCGATTCCGCCCAGGACAGATCGCGGCGTGGCTCGCCGGCTTCTGCCTCTATCAGTGGCTCGCGCCGGTCGGGCCGAGCTCGTGGGTCCACCTCGTCGATCACACGCATCCGGGCCAGGGAGCGATCGGCGGCTCGCTGCCGAGCTTCGCCCTCGCCTTCGCGCTGTCGCTCGGCCTTACCCTTGCGAGTCGTGCGAGCGCTCGCCGTGATCGGCCCTCTGTCGCGTGACCTCGTCGGCGGACGTGCGGAACGGATCGGCGGGCCGCCGTGGTACGCGGCCAGGGCGCTGCGAGCAATGCAGCAGGAGGCGATGGTCGTCGCGAAGTGCGGCGAGCCCGAGCGGCACTCGTACCTGCGGCAGCTCGCGGCCCTGGGGCTCCCCTTGTCGCTCGCGGCTTCCGGCGAGACGACGTCGTTCTCGTTCAGCTACGACGCCGCCGGGCACCGGGAGATGCGCGTCGAGGCCCTCGGGGACGCGTGGGGCGACGGCGACGAGCCCGAGCGTGGGTTGCGGCGGGTCGAATGGGTGCACGTGGCGCCGCTCCTGCGCGGCGACTTCCCACCCGAGGCGCTCGAGCGGATCGCACGCCGGCGGCGCGTGCTGCTCGACGGGCACGGGCTCGTCAGGGCGCGGCGCATCGGCCCGCTCGCGCTCGACGCGGACTTCGACCGCGCGCTCCTCCGCCACGTGTCGATCCTCAAGCTCTCGGAGGAAGAGGCAGAGGCGATTCTCGGCGGCGGCGAGCTCGACGAGCTGCGCGAGCTCGGCGTGCCGGAGGTGGTCGTGACCTTCGGCGCCGACGGATCGCTCGTCCTCACGCGCGACGCGACTGTGCGGGTGACGGCCCGCCCGGCTCGGGGCGAACCGACGGGCGCGGGCGATGCGTTCTCGATCGCCTACCTGAGCGCGCGCGCCGGCGGGCACCGCCCGATCTCGGCCGCGCGCTGGGCGAGCGCCCTCGTGACCGCCCTACTTAGTAACAGTCTGTTACTAGGAAAGACAGGTCCGTGATCGCTGCGGTCGGCACCCTGGCGGGCGTCTTTCTCGTCGACGTCGAGGCCGAGGAGCTGCTCGGCGACGGCAACGAGGTGCCGGCGGTCGAGCGGCCCGACGTGGCGCTCCCGCGCGTCGTCGCGGCCGCGCGCTCCGGCTCGACCGTGGTCGCCGTCGTCGAGCGGAGACCGCCGCTGATGCTCTCGAACGACGGCGGCGCGACCTGGCGCGAAGCCGGCGGAGGGCTGCCGCCCGGCTTCGCCGTGGCCGTCGCCGACGATGATCCCGACCGGATGCTCTATGCCGCGCGCAACCGGCTCTACGTCTCGGCCAACGGCGGCGTCTTCTGGCGCTCGCTCCCCTTCGAGCTGCCGGACATCGACTCGGTCGCCTGGATCGACTGAACGAACGTCTCGACGTCGGCGTCCGAGCGCAGCCGGTGTACCTGCAGCTGCGGATGCTGCGCGAGGTGCGCCGGCAGGCGGCGCCGGTTCTCGAATGCGCGCTTGAACGCGGGCCAGATGAGCCAGCGGATCTGGTTGAGCCAGCGCTCTTCGCGATTCCCGTGCCAGAGCACGACGTCGTCGCGCTTGCGAACCCAGCTGTGCCGCACGAGACGCCACATGACGAGCGCGACGGGCAGATCGAGCCAGGCAACCGTCTCCGCGCGCTCGAGGACGAGGTCGCCGATGATCGTGTGGTACGTGCCGTCGCTGATCCAGTCGTCTCCCTCCGTCGCGGCCGAGACACGGCGGCGCAGCTCCTCCGCCCCACAGCTCTCCCAGTTCGGGCCGTGCCACAACGCGTCGATCTCGACGTGACGGGCAGGCAGCAACTCGGCGAGGCGACCGCAAAGACGCGTCTTGCCGCTGCCACTCGGGCCGATCACGACGAGCCGGGTCACAGCCGGAACTCGCCGCGGGCGACGACGACGGCGGAGCCGCCGACCTCGACCTCCTCCGGCGAGCGCGCGACGGCATGGAGCGTCGACGGCCGCCCGATCTCGGCGCCCTGGTGGATCTCGATCTCGTCGCCGAAGTCGATCCGGCCGTGCCGAACGAGATGGAGTGCGAGCGGCCCTGCGGCCGATCCGGTCGCCGGATCCTCGCCGACGCCGTGGGCTGGGACGAAGACGCGCGCCTTCCAGCCCTCCCCGTCACGGGCGAAGCACACCGTGCCGTACGGACTGAGCTCGAGCAGCGCGTCGGTGTTGGGCCTGAGCGCCGCCACCGCCTCGGGCGAGTCGAGCTCGATGTAGACGTGGCCGGGCCCCTGCCGGTAGAGCTCGACCGGCAGCCCGCTCTTCTCCACGCCGAGCACGGAGAACAGATCGTCGGCCTGCTCGTATCCCTCCGCCTCGACCATCGGTTGCCGCATCCAGCCGAAGACGATCCGCGATCCGTCGCGCTCGAGCCGGACTGGCACGACACCCGCGCCGGTCTCCAGCCACAGCTCGTCGAGCTGCAGTGGGCCGCCCAACACGAACGCCGTGCCGAGCACCGGATGCCCTGCGAACGGCAGCTCGCGCGCCGGCGTGAAGATGCGGATCCGCGCGTGCCCGTCGCCGGCCGCGGGATACACGAAGACCGTCTCGGAGAAGTTGATCTCGCGCGCGAGTGGCTGCAGCCGCTCCTCGGGGATCTCGCGCGCGTCGGTGAAGACTGCGAGCTGGTTGCCCGCGAACGGGACGTCGGTGAACACGTCCGCGATGACGAAGCGGAGGCTGGGCACGCGGCGACTGTAGCGGCGGGTCCCGTCTACCCTTCGTCGCCGATGCCTGCGATCGAGGTCAGCGGCCTGCGCAAGGCCTACGGGAACCTCGAGGCGGTCCGCGGGGTCGACTTCTCGATCGAGGAGGGAGAGGTTTTCGGCGTGCTCGGGCCCAACGGCGCCGGCAAGACGACGACCGTCGAGATCCTCGAGGGCTACCGCAAGCGCGACGCCGGAGAGGTGCGCGTCCTCGGCCACGATCCCGCGCGTCCTGGGCACGACTTCCGCGAGCGGATCGGCGTCGTCCTCCAGCAGTCGGAGCTATGGCCGAACGTCACCGTGCGCGAGGCGCACGCGATCTTCGCCGGCTACTACCGGGCGCCCAGGGACGTGGACGAGGTGGTCGCGCTCGTCGGGCTCGAGGAGAAGGCGAGCGCGCGTGTCAAGTCGCTCTCGGGGGGCCAGAAGCGGCGGCTCGACCTCGGCATCGCGCTCGTCGGGGATCCCGATCTCGTCTTCCTCGACGAGCCGACCACCGGCTTCGACCCGCAGGCGCGCCGCGCGGCGTGGGAGATGATCCGCTCGCTGCGCTCGCTCGGCAAGACCGTCCTGCTCACGACGCACTACCTCGACGAGGCCGAGCAGCTCGCCGACCGTGTCGCCGTGATGCGGGCCGGCAGGATCGTGCGCGTCGGGACGCCCGCCGAGCTGACCAGCATCGAGCAGCAGACGGAGATTCGCTATCGGCAGAACGGCGAGGAGGTGCTCGTGCGGACGGACGAGCCGACGCGCACGCTCGCCGAGCTCACGTCTGCGGCGGTCGCTCGCGGCGAGGAGCTCGAGGGCCTGCAGGTGCGGCAGCCGTCACTCGAGGAGGTCTATCTCGCTTTGACGGCGGAAGAGGACGAGACCGCGGAGATCGAAGCGTGAGCGCAGAAGTGGTCCGGATCGCGGCCCGGCGCCCCACCCGGCGGCTCTTCGTCCACCAGCTGCGCGCGGAGCAGCTCGTCTTCTGGCGCAGCCGCGAGGCGGCCTTCTTCATCTTCCTGTTCCCGCTGCTGCTCTTCGTGCTCCTTGGCTCGGTCTACTCGGGGAAGTTCGAGCGCGTGCCGGTGGTCTGGGCCGTGCTTGCCGGCCTCATCAGTTACGGGTGCGCCAACACCGCCTTCGCCGGGCTTGCGATTCAGCTCGTCCTGCGCCGTGAAAGCGGGATCCTCAAGCGGCTCCGGTCGACGCCTCTGCCACCTGCGACGTACGTCGCCGCGCTCCTCGCCTCGACGCTCGTCGTGTTCGGGCTCCAGACGGTGGGGCTTTTCCTACTCGGGCGCGCACTCTACGGGACGCCTTTTCCCTCCGACGTCGGCTCGTTCGTGGCCACCATCGTGATCGGCGCAGCCGTCTTCGCCGCGCTCGGCACCGCGACCGCCTCGGTGATCCGCTCGGCGGAGGGCGCGTCCGCGGTCGTCAACTTCATCCTCCTACCGATGGCGTTTCTCAGCGGCGCGTTCGGTCCGACCAAGGGATATCCCGCCGTTCTCCGCGCGATCGGGGACATTCTCCCGCTCACGTACCTCGTCAAGCTGGTCGACGCCGTGTACCTCCACGGACAGGGGGTTTGGACGCAGCCCGAGGCGCTCCTCATCCTGCTCGGCTGGGGCCTCGCCGGCCTCGTCTTCACGATCTTCAAGTTCCGCTGGGAACCGCAGGCGCGTTAGGAGTTCGGCCGCCCGGATAGGAGCAACGCATGAATCCGTTGCTCGACGAGCCCGCCATCTCGCTTCTCGTGCGCGAGCAGGAGGAGCCCGGCGTCGAGGTCAGAGTCAACTTCGGCGTCTTCGCCGGGCGGCACGCGACGCCGGCCGAGATCGACGAGCTCGCGCTGGCGCTGCGCGACCTCGTCCCCTCCTTCGCGATCGTGTCCGAGAACCGGCACGAGTTCGGGAACGCCGTCGAAGCCTCCGTGCACCAGGTCGTCGTCGAGGTAGCGCAGGAGATCGCCGGCGAGGAGCGGGAGCTCCTCGCCGAGCAGATCGTCTTCGCCGCGAACGGCTGGGCGCTCGAGTGCATTGCGTCCCGGCACGGGCCGGGCGAGCTCTAGCCGGCCGAATACGTCACCGTCACCGACGCCTGGATCTTCTGCGTCCCCGCGTCGATCGGCGGGGCCGCCCTGGCCGGCGCCTCCAGCCCTGCGGCGTAGGCGATCGGCGTCGCCAGGCCGCCCTCGCGCACCTTCAGCGGCGTACCGAGCGTGAGGCCGGCAGCTTCCGCGATTGCCTGCGCCTTCCCCTTCGCCCCGCCGAACGCCTGCTGCAGCGCCTCGTTGTGGAGAGAGGACGTGTCGGCCGTGTCGAGGCTCGGGCCGCCCACGTTGTTCGCGCCGGCACCGACCGCAGCGTCCACGAGGGCGCCCGACTTGCCGAGCGCGGCCGTGACGTGCACGGAGTTCGACGCCTGGTAGCCGGTGATCACCCTGCCGTTGCTCGAGGTCTGGGGCCAGAGCGAGACCTGGGTCGTCTGGATCGCGGCTGAGCCGATGCCGGCCTTCTTCAGCGCGTCGATGATGGCCCGCGCCTGGGACGCATTGCGGCTCAGCGCCTCCGCGGCCGTTACGCCGTTCGTCGTCACGCCGAAGTCGAACGAGGCCCGGTCGGGCGTCGCGTCGACGGTCCCGTTGCCGGTCACGGTGATCGTCGTGCCGGTGGTGGGTGTTGCCGAGCGGCCGAGATGGGGTTGCGCGACGCCGGCGATCGCGGCCGCGACGAGCAGCACGCCGGCTAGCAGGAGGATCGTGCGGAGTCTGTTCATGCCGCATGTACGGCGCGACGCGGCCGAACGTCACAGGGCCCCTTGTCCCAACGGCGCTACGGCTTGGACTGGGGCGGCGTTGATCCCGTGTCGTGGACGCTGACGACTCGGTCACTGCGGTCGAGCGTCACGACCCAGCCCGCGGTGTTCCGGTGTCCGGTCGGCTTGCTCAGCGGCCAGTGTTCGAGGAACGCGACCTCCCGGGGACCGTAGAGCTTGGCCTCGCAAAGGCCGTCCACGGTGCCACCGCCGCCGCGGGGGATCTTGCACCGAGCGAGCAGGTCGGGTATGTGCGGGAAGATGCGGAAAGCGGGGCGTGCCTTCCGTGCCTCGGCGGCCATCTGCGCGGCACCATGCGCGAAGAACGTCGAAAACCCCGCGGTCGCCCCCGGACGGAGTGCGAAGTACACCTCCGACGGGAGGCAGCGGCCGTTGACCTTCGGGCTCGAGAAGCCGTTGTCCGTGCCACAGAATCTGGCTCGCACAAGAACGACGTCCACCCGATCTCCGTTGGAGATCCGCCACCGCTCGACGCGCACGACGCGCGGCTGCGTCCCCCCGAAATCCCGCGCCTCGCGCAAAGCCGCCGAGGTTGCCGTCGTAGCGCCGCAGCCGGCGGCAACAAAGGCCCCGGCGGCGAGCAACGCCGCTGAGACGGCGCACTTCATCGCTCTCTTATACGCCAACAGACGTCAGCCGGCCACCGCCGGTCGAACAAGAGGACTCGCCAAACGGGGGCTTCCTCTGACAAGGGGAGTTCTTGCTGAGGGCGTGCGGCCGCAATCGTTTCACCATCGCCCGAAGTCGCACCTGGACGGCCTTACCGCAGGCGAGCATACTTTTCGTATGGGCTCGTACTACTTCTTTGGGGGTTGGATGTTCGGCCTGGCCTGGATCGGCATCCTCAGCGCCCTCCGCGATCCCGACGTGATCTGGCATTCGAGGGCAAGGCGAGCATGCTTCGTTCTCGGGGTCGCAGTCATGTTGGGAGTGACCGCCGTGATCGTCGCGGCGAGTAACGGTCCCACCGCGAGCGCCAACACCAGTCGGGAGTCGATCTGGGTCTACTGCCTCGGCTGCGCGGTCCCGGTCACCTTGCTCGCCTTCCGCTCCGCCAGATCGGCGCTGGTCCGCCCCGTTCTCGGAGCAGTTGGCACGCTTCTCGCCGTTCTCGTACTGGTAGGTGCCGGCGAGGCATTCCGAGCGCACGGCCGGCCACTCGACGGTCTCGCGGCGACGGTCCACCACCACCACGTGCTCGTGATCGCAGCCCTTCTCGTCCCGCTCTTGGCCATCACGCTCGCGTGCCTGCCGCTTCGAAAGACTCGACCCGTCGAGTTCGAGATCGTGCCCGACCCCAAGGAGAGCCTTCCGGACCGCCGTTCCGGTTCCGTGGTGATCCAGCGGCGCAACCTCATCGGAGCAGGAGTCCTTCTGCTGTTCTTCATCTGGCTGGCCGGGACGAACATTCTCGGCCTGCTGGTTGGGCTCAGCGTCGTCCTCGCGGGGTCTGCCGTGCTCCTCTGGCGGAAGGATCGCGCCGACATGCGCAGCGTGCTCGGGGACCTGAGACCGCCTGAGAAGCCTTAGAACCGCCGAGGAGTCATTCCCGAGAACCATTACCCAATACTTGCGGGCCAGCAGCCAGCCGGCTGCGGCGCCGACGGTGTTGCAGAGGACATCGACGGTCGCCGTAGTCCGGCCGGGAACAGCGAGTTGAAGCAGCTCGATTCCGAGCGAGAGGAAGAAGCCGGCCAGGACGGTGCGGCGAAGGGGCCAGCCGCGGGGACCAAAAGCAAGGCTGAGGGCAGGGCGAAGAGAGCGACGTTGCCGACGATGTTGACGGGGTTGAGTTGTTGCGTCGCCCAGGGTGCAAACTCGACAGG